>Ga0193702_1000431_pt1 | contig 14391 bp, 7 predicted proteins | sample U3a1metaG_FD_143060 | JGI IMG/M metagenome (GOLD analysis project Ga0193702, IMG submission 143060) | Soil microbial communities from a riparian zone of the East river system, Colorado, United States - U3a1 | ecosystem: Environmental > Terrestrial > Soil > Riparian zone | place: USA: East River... | reverse complement strand
CCTGCAATACAGTAGCTTATTATCAAATATTAAAAATAAACTAAACCATTCATGATAATTATCGTCTATCACTCAAACGATACTTATTATTATGAAACCATCATGAGCTACAAAATAATAAACCGCCCATGATAGCTTCATAGCCACTGAAAAACAAATTAAACAATATGAAAAAGTCAATTTTTATAGCAGCAATAATACTTAGCTGTTTATCTATTAAAGTAGCCGACGCACAGGTTAGTGTGAGTTTAGGAGTAAACATCGGCAGCCAGCCTGATTGGGGCCCGGTAGGATATGACCATGCTGATTATTACTACATGCCCGATATTAACGCTTATTATGACGTACCGGCACACCGTTATATTTATTTTGAAAATAATGTATGGGTACATCGCACCTATTTACCGGCAAGATACGCCAATTATGATCGGTACCATGGTTACAAAGTAGTAGTGAATGAACGTAACCCATGGGAACGCGACAATGTGTACCGCGCCCGTTATGCAACTTACAGAGGCCGCAGGGACCAGGTAATAATTCGCGATAGCCGTGATGAACGTTACAAAAATCACTGGCATGACAATGGGAATCATTATGGCCAGCGTAAAGACCATGGCGACAGAGGCCGAGGAGGTGATAAAGACCACGGCGACAGAGGCCGCGGACATGACAAGGGTCATGGACATGGTCATGATGACTAAGCACAAAACAATTAAAATTAAATAAGGGAGCCCTGGCAATAGCCGGGGCTTTTTGGTTTAAGGGGGCTGCTTTTTGGTTTTTTTATTAAGATGCTGTAGTATAACAAACTAATGCATCGCTAAATATAACAGCTACCCGGCCATTCGACAAAAACAATCCTGTGGTTATGTTTTCGGGGACGATCGCTGTGAATTAATTTAATTTTGACAAGCGGCGCAGACTAATCACTGCTTTGAATTCGCTTGTACCTGGTCGTTATCTGCATATTTAAACAAGCCTGTTAACTTATTCATTAATATTTCAATATCTATAGGTTTTGACATATAATCGTTCATGCCGGCATTTAAACAATCATTCCTGTCTTCGCTCATTGCGTTAGCGGTCATTGCTACAATTAAAGGCCTTGCGCCATATTTTTTTCTGATAATCCCGGTTGCTTCCAGCCCGTCAACATTGGGCATCTGCATATCCATTAAAATAAGGTCATACGTTTTAGCTTCCATCAAATCTAAAGCTTCCCTCCCATCGTTTGCAAGATCGGGCCGGTAGCCAAGTTTCTGGAGCACCCTAACAATCAATTTCTGATTCATCAAATTATCTTCAGCAACGAGGATGTTAAATGGATATTCCAGGGCGAAGTTGGCTGACAGAAGTGTTTTTTTATTTTCTTTTTTTAGAGGGGCCTCTTTCGTCAGATCTGACGTGATCACCTCATATAACTGTTGTTGTTTTACAGGTTTTGTTAAAACAGAAGTAAATAAATGCGGATGAGTTTTCCCGCTTTCATTGCCAATAGAGCTCAGTAATACTATGGGAATGGCGGGTTGCATAGCTTTAATTTGCATACTTAATTCAACTCCGCCCATATCCGGCATTTGCATATCTGTTATAACCAGGTCAAAATCTTTTTGCGCTGATAAAATCGCTAAAGCTTCCTTTCCTGAGCTAACAGCTTTAACAATCATTTTCCATTTGCCCAACTGAATTTTTACAATTCTTAAATTCGTGTCGTTGTCGTCTATAACCAGCACCTTCCTTCCTTCACACACTTTTGCTTCGTAGTGCTGTTTCCGTTCCAGATCTTCCCCGCTTTTACTCTTGATATAAAAAATAAATGTACTGCCAACTCCATACTTACTTTTAACCTTAATTGAACCGCCCATCAAATTAATCAATCGCTCACAAATAACTAATCCTAAACCGGTACCTCCGTATTTTCGCGACACTGATGAATCAACCTGGTTAAAGGCCTGGAACAAATTCCCTAATTGATGTTCCTGGATCCCAATGCCTGTATCCCGTATTTCGAAGCATAAATCAAACGCTTCTCCTATCATTTTATTTGCAGTAACCATTATAAACACTTCACCGCTATGGGTAAATTTAATGGCGTTCCCAATAAGATTTGTTAATACCTGCCTTAGGCGCGTCCCGTCGGCGTTAACAATAGGAGGAACCTTATCTTCAATTTGATACACTACATCAATACCTACATCGGCAGCTTTTGATGCAAATAGTCCCAATACATCTTCAATACATTTCCGTAGGTCAAAGTCGTGCGGGTCAAGTTCCAGGTTACCCGATTCAATTTTCGAGAAATCTAATATGTCATTAATAACAATCAATAATGATTCGCCACTATTGACAATTGCATCCGTGTATTCCTGCTGTTCATCATTAAGGTTCGTTTCTAAAAGCAGGGATGCCATGCCAAGTACCCCATTCATAGGAGTCCTGATTTCATGGCTCATGGTTGCCAGGAACGTACTTTTTGCCAGGTTGGCTTTATCTGCTTCCTGCCTGGCTTTTTCAGCCATTATACGGGCATTTTCCTCTTGCGTTTTTTGAATTACTAATTCATTATTTAACATCTCCAGCGAACTGGATTTTTCCCGCAATTCATTTTGCTGACTTAATAATTCTTCTGATTGGGCTTGCAGTTCTTCCGATTGAATTTGTAATTCTTCTTTCTGTGATTCCAACTCAATATTCAAAAGTTGCAGGTTATAAGCTTGCTGCCCTATTTCCTGCGTGCGCGCTTTAACCTGGATCTCTAATTCAGCCTTTTGCTTTTTTACAAACCTTATGCGGAACAGATAGAACAGGTAAACCAATACAATAAATAGTACTATACATCCCCACCTAAACCACCATGTCATCCAATATGGAGCTGTAATAACAATTTTTAGCTGAGTTGCATTTTCGTTCCAAACCCCATCATTATTTGCAGCTTTAACTTTAAACGTATAGGTACCGGGGTCTAAATTTGTGTATGTTGCCTTTCGCTGATTACCAACAAATTGCCATTCCCTATCAAATCCTTCCAATTTGTAAGCATAAGTATTGCTTTCGGGAATTGTATAATCTAACGCTGCAAATTCTAAAGTAAATACCGACTGAAAATAACTGAGTTTTATTTCTTTGGTGCTGCTAATAGTTTTATGCAACAGAGACTGTGGCGCGCCCAACGCTACCGGTTTGTTAAATAACTCAAACCCGGTTATTGCAACAACAGGTTTATTTTTGTTATTGAACAGTTTTTGAGGATCAATAATGGTAAACCCGTTAATACCGCCCAAAGCAATTTCGCCGCTTTTTAAAGTTGCCCCCGCCCCCAGGTTAAACTCATTACTTTTTAGCCCGTTATGGATTCCGAAATTCTTATAAGTTTTATTTACAGGATCAAACCTGGTTACCCCCTTTAAGGTACTTACCCATATGTATCCCTGTGAATCGCCGGTAATATAGTTAATGGTGTTATTAATTAAACCCCGTTGTTCATCATATACCTTAAAGGTGTGTGTTTGCCTGTCGTAACAATTCATCCCGCCTTCCATAGTTCCAACCCACATATTACCCTTCGTGTCCTCATAAAATGCGCTGATAACATTGCTGCTCAAGTTGCTGTTATTTGTATTTATGTGGGTAAAATGCCTGGTAACAGGGTTAAAAACATTTATTCCGTTTGAGTAGCCGCCAGCCCAAATATTTCCTTCCTTATCCTCATAAAGCGCCTGAATAGTATTATCAGATAAAGAGTTATTTGTTTTTTTATCGTAAAAGTACTTGGTAAACGTATTGGTTACCGGGTTATATTCGGCAAGGCCCCCATCAAAAGCACCTATCCAGATGTTGCCCTTACGGTCTTCGAGCAATGCATAAATGGCATTCGATGCGAGATCGGTAAGCCTGTTTCCCTTTATGTAATGTTTAAATATTCCTGTGCGCGGGTTAAAACAATCAAGCCCCCCTGAATAGGTACCAACCCAAACAGCATCATTTTTTTTATTGATCAATATGGACGAGGCGTAATTGCTTACTATACTATTTTTGTTTTTAGCGTTATGCGTATAATATGTTGATGAATTATCAGCGCGTTTAAAGTATTCAAGCCCAACATCTGTTGCCAGGTACAGGTTCCCTTTTTTATCTTCAGTAATACCCCTCACTATATTTTTAGCAGAAGGCATGTTAGTTAAAGATGTTTTATAAGCCGGAAAGATGGATAAATTTTTATCGTATTTTAAAATACCTTCACTGGATGTGCCTATCCACAAGATCCCGGCCTTATCCTCAAACAAGGTATAAATTCCATCATTGGGCATAGGAATATTGCCTGCCGGCTTATCATTTATCGGAATAATCTTCCTGCTGCCGGCATCAAATAATTGTAAAGTAGTGTTTGAGCCGATCCAAAACCGGTTGTTTGCGGTTTTTATTAAAGAGTAGATAGGATTTACCCCACCCGCCGAGTTTTTATCAGGGCTAATAGCGTAATAAGAAAAATTGTGGCTGATCTTATCTAATAATTCCAGCCCATTACTGGTTCCAATCCAAATATTATCGCCGTCATCATTTACAATTGAATAAATCAGGTTTGCAGACTTGGCTGAAGTTTTATCTATAAACCGTTCAAACTTTCCTGTGCTATTGCTTAGAAGATTTAGTCCCCTTGCTGTTCCAACCCACAAATGTTGATCATCATCTTCAAACACAGAATATATAACCGGATTACTAATTGTAGCCGGGTTGTGCGCAACTGATAAAAAACGCTTAAAGTTTCCTGAGCGCTTATCATACTTATTCAGCCCATTTTCAGTGCCCACCCATAAATTATCCTGTTTATCACTGTAAATAATATTAATATTGTTATTGCTGATTGAGCGCGTGTTTAAGCTGTCATGTTGAAATGTTGAAAATGAATCGTGCTCCCGGTCGTATTTACTAAGGCCCCCCAGCCGGGTGCCTACCCAAATATTTCCGCCGGCATCTTCACAAATAGCATTAATATAATTTGCCGGGAGCGATTTTGAATTATTACTTAAATGCTTGTATACGGTAAATTTGAAGCCATCGTACTTGTTTAAGCCATCCTGCGTACCAAACCACATAAAACCATATCTGTCTTTAATAATACACAAAATAGAGTTTTGCGAAAGACCATTTGAACTGCTTAGGCTGGTAATATTAAGTGTTAATTGTTGAGAAAATACAATTGTTGCGTGTATGCAAAAGAGGAACGCAATAAGGAACGCATTTTTTCTCACTTTCATTTAACTATATCATCGTCAGAATAATGTATACGAATATTTATAACAAAAGTTCACAACAACATATTGAACACACACTGGATTATGCCATTTATCAACTAAACATTAATAAATTACACTATTTTGAAATTTTATAGCCGCCAATATTAATGTAAACAACAATTTGCAATATGGGGTTTTAGGATTGATATAACATAAAATATTGCTTTATGGCCTGCAAATATTGTATAAGAAAATATAAACAGTTGTTTGGCCATTTAAAAATGCGTTAAAGCATAACCTATTTATAAAAAAATTCATCCATAAGAAACATTTGTTTATATTGATAGGAATCTATAGCTTCACGCACCATTACGCCCATGAACAACCGCAACAAAAAGATTATTATTTTTGATGATGATGAAGATATTCTTTCTATCTGCAGCTTTATTTTAGAAGAACAGGGCTGGGTAGTAAGCGCCTTTGCCGACTGCAATAATATTATTGAAAAAGTTTCGGATATTATGCCGGATGTGATCCTGATGGATAACTGGATCCCTGACGATGGCGGAATTATTGCAACGCAAAAACTCAAACAAAACGAAACGCTGAAAAGCATTCCCATTATTTATTTTTCGGCCAATAGTGATATTGAATTACTGGCTAACCATGCTGGCGCCGAAAGCTACCTGGCCAAACCTTTTGACCTGGAAGAGTTGGAACGTGTTATTAATAAGGTGTTGGCGTAAAGAAGCAAGAGTCAAGAAGTCAAGAGTCAGGAAGCAAGAACATAATAAGATATTGAATAATAAAAAGAGGCCGGTTAAACTTACGTTAACCGGCCCTTTTACTTTCTTGACTCTTGTTTCTTGATCTCTTGAATCTTTCTTTCCAGGTGTTTTATTGAGGGCCGTTATCAGGACCACCGCCCGGAGGGCCTCCGCCACCGTTGCGACGGCCACCTCCGCCATCTCCTCTAAATCCACGTGAAGCAGGATCTCCTTGTAGTGGTGCCTTACCTGCAAATTTTTGCAATCGCAGTGTAAATGTAGCCAGGTAATAGCGCGACAGCTTATTTGTTTGTGTTTGTGTAATAGCGCTGGCAGTGGTGGTTGACGTATAAGCAGTATTTTCGTTAAACAAGTCAAAGGCCGATAAACGGATGGTTCCGCGATGATCCTTTAAAAACCTTCGCTCAACATACATATTTAAAATATTAGGATTGGTTATCTTAATATTAGAAGCATAGCCGTAGTTAACCGATCTGCTAAAATCATAGCTAACGGTCCAGTCGCCAAAGTAACTTTTGCCGTTTACACCGGTATTCCAGGTCCTTACATCTGATGTACCATTTGTAAAATTATTTTGTACGGTATTATTGGTTCTGTTTATAGCATAATTTGTAAGGATCTGCGCGTCAATATGGTTTGTGATATCAACCCTGAATGCTACGCCCGGTGTAAACTGCAGGTTTTTAGCGATATTCTTTTGCATATTTTCCTTAAACGTAACCGAATCTACATCAGTTAGAAAACCAATGTTGTTGTTATATGACAGGATGCCGCTAAAAGTTAATGTGTATTTACGGTTGTCCCAGGGTTTTGAATAGGTTACCCGGCTGTTTATAGTATAATAACCATCTGCATTTAAATATTTGGTTAATATGGTATTCCCGAACCTTTTATCCGGCGGATAATTTGAAGGATACGTAATAGTATTGGTTACCACCTGGTTTTGAATAGTTGAAGCATTCAGGTTGATAAAAAACACATCGCCGGTTGCAAAGCTAAAATTGTTATACCGTATAGAAAAGTTATTGGTGAACTGTGGCTTCAGATCAGGATTACCCTGGATAGGGTAAGCGGCATTTGAAAAATCAACAACGGGCTGCAACTGTGAAAAGCTTGGCTGACTGCTTGATCCGTTATAGTTTAAACTAAAATTTTTGCTTCTTGAAAAGTTATAAACAAACCTTGCCGATGGAATTATATTAAATGTTGACTCATGTGTGGTAACACCTGTTATTGGCGCTATTCCATCTAAAACAGAAGGCTGTACACCTATACCCAACGTATAATTATATTTCTTCTCGATAAAACGGTAATTTAAACCAACCCTGTTTGTTGTAAAATTGAAATTGTAACGTGTGCTTAACGCGCTATCACTTCTGAACAGGTACTCTACAGGATCATACAATGTATCTGTTTGCTTGTTATTATTGGTATTGGTACGGTTAAAGGCATAGTTTAGCTCCAGGTACGAACGCTTGCCCAAAGGCTCAAGATAAGAGAAATTTACGCCATAGCTAGTTGTATGGCTATCGGTATTTATCAGCTGGTTTGCAGGTGCGGTTGGGAATCCTGCGGTAAAGTCATATATAGGGTTCTGAAATGCATTGCTTTTACCTGCACTCATTGTTGCATTCACACTTAAGTTGCGGCGATGTTTAAACCTGTGGTTATATAAAGCTATAAAGCCATAAGTTGGCGCCTGCGAATTGCCGGTGGTAGCTGCAGTATACGCCGATGTAGTTGCGTTATTTCTTGAAAAAACAGAGTTTTCAGATTCATTTGTATTTACACCCGCATATGAAAACGTTGGCGTAACTTTTAAATAATTTATAGTATCCGGCTTATATTCCATGTTCCAGGTAAAACGATGGTTGGTGTTCCTGTCTGTTTCATTAGTAGCTTGTTTTTGAAGCGTTGGCCTTACCGGCGATGTGTTCTGTTGAAAGTTATTGGTGATGGTGTTTACAGTATTATCTGCAAAGCTGTAGCTGCCATAAACAGAAAGCGTTTTTCCCCATTGGTCACGAAAGTTTGCGCCTAAAGAATGTGCTGTAGTAGTACCCAGTTGCGAAGTGGTAAGGCTTCCGGTATTTCCGCCGCCGCCACCACCGCCTCTGCCCGCGTTTCCGCGGCCACCACCACCTCCAAAACCACCGCCGCCGCCACCACCTGCCGGGGCTCCAAAAGAAAATGTATTTACGTTGGTATTATTAATACTTCCTAAAACGGCAACCTGCTGGTCTCCATTAAATTTAAAAATGTTTACTGAACCTAAATAACGATTCTTATCAGGAACGCCCTGGTCTTTTGGCAGCACATCTTCCCCGTCGCCGGCTGTTGCCTGGCCAAAGTAACCGTAGTTTTTGTCCTTACGGATGGTGATGTTCATGATCTTATCAGGCTCACCGGTTTTAATACCTGTAAGGTTGGCCTGATCGCCATAATCGTCAATCATCTGGATATTCTCAATCAGGTCGGCTGGAATGTTCTTTGTTGCGCTTTGAACATCTCCACCCATAAAATCTTTTCCGTTGATGCGTACTTTGGTAACTTGTTTACCCTGGGTGGTAACATTGCCGTTAACATCCACATCTACACCGGGAAGCTTTTTGATCAGGTCTTCGGCGGGTGCATTCTCTCTTACTTTATAGGCGCTTGCCTGGTATTGAACGGTATCTTCTTTTAAGGTAATAGGTACAACGCCAACAATGGTAACCTCATTCAGCATTTTTGATTCGGTATTTAAAATGATGTTACCCAAATCAGAAGGGGTATTGGTATTATCCAATGTATAATGGCGCCTAAGCGTTTGATAGCCGATTGAACTTACTGTAACCGTTAATTTAGTGCCTTTAATTCCCTGGAGTGTAAATTTGCCGTTTATATCGGCAATGGTTATTGTGCTGTCGCCATTATCAGATACTAGTTTAATATTGGCAGACGGAACAGATAGTTTTGTTGAATCAATAACGGTTCCGTGAACCTCGCGCCCGCTTTGAGCAAAGGATTGTGTAATTGTAAAAAAGGTAATTGCTAAGACAAATAATAAAGACTTCATTGTTATTTTAATGTACAACAGGGGTTAATAATATCTAATATTCAACTAAGACACTAATTAGCTACAAATGTTCAACTATTATTGTTAAATAATTAATAATCATATCATTGTTACATATAAACAGAAAAAGCCCCCTGGCTACCAGGAGGCTTTTATATATGCGAATATGAATTTGCTAAGTATGAACTTAATTTGATAAGTGCAATGCTGCAGCTACTTCGCTAAAGTTTTTCACGTTAAGGTGAGGATTGGTTGCATTTAAGGTTGTAATTGCCGTACCCGGGATTACAACTACCCTGAAATCAATGCCTGATGTTTGTGTAAAGTTAGCCTTAAGGTCAATATACCCCACACCATAATCATTAAAGTTAATAGTGTGCCCTGCTTCAGAGTATGGCAAAGCGTACCAGCCCGAAGTTGAGCCAGTGTTGCGAAGGTAAACCAAAACGGTTCCTGAGTCAACTATGGATTGTGTAATTGCGGGAACGGTAAATTTAGTTAACCCGGCTACTACTACACCCTTATTTATCAGTAAAAAATTCTGAACGTCGGCATTTCCCGGATCACCTTTATCGCCTTTTGGCCCTTGTGCACCGGTTGCTCCTGTAGCGCCTGTTGCTCCTTTAGGCCCGGTTGCTCCTGTAGCGCCTGTTGCGCCGGTAGCTCCCTGTGCACCTGCTGCACCAGGATCTCCTTTTGGCCCCTGTGCACCTGTTGCTCCGGTAGCACCTGTTGCGCCTATTGGTCCCTGTGCACCTGTTGGCCCCTGAGCGCCCGTTGCACCTGTTGCTCCTGTAGCGCCGGTTGCTCCCGCCGCGCCGGTGGCTCCTGTGGCTCCGGCCGGGCCGGTAGCACCTGTTGCACCCTGTGGGCCTGTTGCGCCGGTATCTCCTTTTGGTCCTTGTGGCCCTACTGGTCCGCCTGCTGGCCCTGCCGGCCCCTGTGGTCCTGCAGCACCTGTTGCGCCGGTTGCTCCTTGTGAGCCGGTTGCTCCTGTGGCTCCCGCTGGTCCGGCTGTTTTATCTTTTTTACAAGCCGTAATGCTAAAAAGGCATATAAATAAAATTGGTAGTAAAAGTCTAAGTGGTTTCATATTCAAGTGTAATAATTGTTGTTATGTTGACTTATTACGTAACTGTTTTCAAATTAGTTACAATTGTTGTTTAATGAACAAAAATTGCTTGCAATCTTATTTAATTAAGGCGAAGTGATTTGCACTTTATGCCCCAACAATTGTTTAAAAATAATCTAACACGGGGGTAACAATATGGCATGATTTTCGTTTAAAATAAAAAAACATTAACCTATGGCTAACTTAAATAATTCTCTGCACTCAAAGGTGCACACCTGGATCGATGCGATCGGTTTCCGGCTCAATGGGTCGCAAACCAATAAAGACAACGTTACAACCAACCATTATTTTTTTGAAACTTTCAATTTTTTTGAAAGAGCTAAAAATAATGAAGCAAAAAATTCAAAATTTTTATGCTTCGATGCCTATGGCGAATCAATTAACGTGAAATCCCTTCTTGATTTACAAACGGCTTTTTTTGAGAACATCAGCCAGTTGTAGTGATTAGAGAATAGAGATCAGAGATTAGTCAGGAGGTTATTTTAAATTACAAATTGCGCTTACCCAAGCGACCGGATAAAAAGAAGCCCCGTCTGTTTTACAGGACGGGGCTTCTTTTTTGTATACAGTTTGTTCTTTTAAAATCAGCTCTTTAGCAATTTAATAATTTTCCAGATCGCTTTTAACCGGCAAATCTTCATTTAAACTGCGCCCGCCTGCCGCTGCTGGTATATTCACAATGGGCCTTGTTGGGTTTAGGGCTTCCTTGATCCGCTGATGGAGGTCAATATAATGGGCAGATGTAATAGCATCACCCCCTTTTGGCAGCTTTGCATCAATAACTTTCAATTCGGCGCGCACCATTGGCCTGATATCAGACAAGGCCATGTTTATAGGTGTTAAACCAAAATTAGCTAATGCTGCAGCAGATACACCCGGAAAGCCTCTGAAGTCATCATTTAGCAGGCTTTTTAAATTTTCAATATATCCCCGTTGCAGATTACGTTTAAATGCGTCTGGACGACCGGCTGTAAAGATCCCGCCGCGCAAATCAGTAAACAGTTCAGCTACACTGTACGCTTTGCTGCCATTCCGGGTTTCATTATCATACATACGTGCCAGCCTTGAAGGTGAAAGCACATTGCCTAACGTACCAACCTGCACACTTTTAATACGGTTAAGCATTACACCGTTATCAAATTTGCCAAGCTCAGGGCTATCTATCAGCCACAATGGGGTTGTAAATAATTCCTTATTAAAAAATGCCACGGCATCGTGCTGAAGGCCTTTGGCAACAAAATCATAAACAGGCCCTTTCTGATCGTAGGTTTTAAAGTTCTCGTTCATACCGCCAATGTTTGTTGCAACATGGCCCATATAACGGTAATACTGGGTTAAAACCTCGCCATAAAGATCCTGCAGATCATCATAGTCTTCGCCCTGCTGGTAGGTCCATTTTTCAATATTTGGTAAAATGCGTTTCAGGTTAGCTATACCATAAGTGCTTGCTTTCATCGCATTATCGCCAAGGTCTTCGTTTTGCAGGCGCGGGTCAATACTTGTTCCCTGGCGTCCGTAAAAATAAAGCGGGTTGCCTGCTTTTTCCTTTGTCCACACATCAAGGATCCCTTTTTCCTGTTGAGTTGATTTTTTACCCGGGAACCAGGTATACCCCCATTTAACTGCCCACAAATCATATTCGCCTATCTGCGGATATAAATGTGTTACCCCATCGCCGGGCTGGGCAACGTAATTAAAGCGCGCATAATCCATAATTGACGGCGCAGTACCATGCTTGTCAGTAAATGATTTTGAACGCAATGAATCAACGGGGTAAGCGTAGCTTGACCCGAAGTTATGCGGCAGGCCCAGTGTGTGCCCAATTTCGTGCGATGAAACAAAACGGATCAGTTCGCCCATTTGCTCGTCAGTAAATTTGGCAGTGCGTGCTGCGGGGTTTACCGCTGCTGTTTGCACAAAATACCAGTCGCGCAATAGCTGCATTACATTGTGGTACCAGCCCACATGGCTTTCCAGGATCTCACCGGTACGCGGGTCAGACACATGCGGGCCATAAGCGTTCTCAATATTTGAAGCAAAGTACCTTACTACGCTGTAGCGGGCATCCTCTGTGCTAAATTCAGGGTCTTCCTTTACGGTTGGCGCTGCTTTACCAACAATGGCATTTTTAAAACCGGCCGCTTCAAAAGCTTTTTGCCAGTCGTTTATTCCCTGGATAAGATAAGGCACCCATTTTTTCGGAGTAGCCGGATCAATATAAAAAACTATTTGTTTCTTAGGCTCAACCAGCTCGCCCCTGGCATAGGCGGCCTCGTCTTTAGGCTCCAGCTTCCACCTGTGGATGTATGATGTTACCTGTGCTTTTTGTGCATCTGTTCCATAGTCTGTTTGGCTTTGTCCAAAAAATCCTACCCTGTCATCGCGCAGGCGCGCTTTCATTGGCGTTTTCGGCAATAACAACATTGAAGTATTTAGTTCAAATGTTATAGCCGCATTGGTATTATCTGTTGGCGATTCAGCCGCGCGGTAAGTTTTTAATACCCGGGCCTCCGTATTTATAGGGAAGCTTTTTATAGTATCAATAAATGACCTTGAATTATCCAATGCAGAAATCTTGTAGGCTTTTTTTACATCATCATTGACCCCTATTGCAGCTATATCCCCGTTATAAAAATCTGTTACATCGATTACAACGCCTGTGGTATCCTTGTTATATGCTTTTATATCAAATGATGCCAGCACCACATCAAGATTTGAGTTTTTTACAGAGTGGTACATATCACTTGTACTATCAGCCCTTACCGAATAGCTGGGCACCCTGATAAAGATCTGCTTATCATGGCGTTCCCATTTCCATACCTGGTCGTTTATTTCTTCGCCGCCATATTGCTGGTTTGATACCTTGATATTAGTAGGGGTTTTAGCAAGGCGGGTAACCACCAGCATTTCGCGGCTTAGTAATGAATCGGGAATTTCGTAATAATATTTCCCATCAACTTTATAAGTATTAAAAAGGCCGCTGTCTGCTTTGGTTTTAGCCGGGATCAGGTCGCCGAATTTTTTTATCCCCTCCTTTTTAGCAGGACTTATAGTAGCTGTAGCGCTTGAGCCCGTAGCTGTAGATGAAGTTTTAATAGTTACCGTTTGGGCTGCTGCCTCTTTTTTTGTTTTACAGGAACCTGCAATTACGGCTAAAGCAATTGTAGTAAGGCATAGGTAAGAATTTGCACGTATCAGTTTGATCATATATATAAATTAACAATTTAAATAATCAGGGTTAAAATGTAAACTTATGCAAAATACAAACCATTTAGCAATAGCAACATTTTTGTTACACTTAAGCATGTAAATTCACCCTTTAAGGGGGATGGTTATTAAGGTTTTAGGGCATTTTAACGCGGGTATAAGCCGGCCAGATTTTAGTGCCGGAGCTTTTTAAATGCGTCGTTTTAAAGTTAATATCACGTTATCTTTCTTCCCATCATGGTAGATCTCCAGCAGCAGGCTGCGATCGGGCTGTGATTTAAAAATGCCATCAATTTGTTCAAGGGTCATTTTTACAACAGGTTTCAAATTTATAGCCAGTATTTCATCATCTCTTTCTAACCCAATTAAATCTCCGGGCGACCCAGGTTCAACCCTGCTTATAATTATACGATCAAAATCCTTTCCGGCGCCGTAATATTCCAGGCCGCTCATATCATGCTCAAATGGGGTCTTAAAGTTTGGCCCTTCTTTTAAATAAACGGCACTGTCGGGATAATCAATAATAACATTAAATCGTTTAAGGATCCCGATACCCAGGTTACCATCACGCCTCACGCCCAGTTTTTTGAATTGATCCCCTTCAGGAAATGAAGTGATCACATTCTTCATTTTAAACTTTCCCAGATCCAATTCTTTTATACGGCCCAAAAAACCATTTACCGGGCCGGTTAAACCTACGCCAAGGTTAGCAGCAATAAATTTTTCAGGAAGCCCATGTTTTTCTACTGTATTTTCAAGCGATAATGCATGGCCCGCACCCAGGTCAAGCACCAGTTTATTATCAGCTTTAGTCCCATCTGCAAAACCAACTTTTGCACTTATGTAGGGCTTTCTATCTTCAATGCTGATAGGGATCTTATACCCTCTTCTAAAAACCTTCAGGTTCTTTGATTTTGAAACAGACAAGGTGCTGTCAGAAAAATCGATCTTCACCGCCAGGTTATTAAAAAA
>Ga0193702_1000430_pt1 | contig 14445 bp, 15 predicted proteins | sample U3a1metaG_FD_143060 | JGI IMG/M metagenome (GOLD analysis project Ga0193702, IMG submission 143060) | Soil microbial communities from a riparian zone of the East river system, Colorado, United States - U3a1 | ecosystem: Environmental > Terrestrial > Soil > Riparian zone | place: USA: East River... | reverse complement strand
TTACTTACAACGCTATGGCCACAGCCGTTGTAAGTAAATGGGAAGGGGAACTAGAGGAATAATTAGTGAATTAGCGAATTAGTGATTTATTTAATGATATTAATAATGTTGATTTTTGTAATTTATAAATTATGACTGAGAACAATCAAAAAGTTGATTTTGCAGAGGTAATGCGAAATCGGACAAAAAAATTTGTTGTTGATAATATTAAATTTTACCGCACTTTACCGAAGACGGAAGAAGCTAAAATAATAGGCAGGCAACTTTTAAGATCCTCGTCATCGGTGGGTGCTAATTACAGGGCTGCTTGTCGTGCCAGATCGAAGGCTGAATTTCATTCAAAACTTTCAATAGTTGTAGAAGAGGCCGATGAATCTGTTTTTTGGATGGAAATTCTAATAGAAGCAGAAGTTGTAAAACCTTCTGAATTAAGCTATCTATCAGATGAAGCAAATCAAATTCTTAAAATTGCTTCAGCCTCAAGGAAAACTGTATCATCTAAAAAATAAATAATTACTTCAATCACTAATTCACTAACTCGCTAATTCACTAATTAAAAACATGTCTGACAAAGCAAAAAAAGTATTTCTTGTATTAACCATAGTTGTTCCCTTCCTGATGTATTGTGTGTACTATTATACCAGGATGATCCAAAATGCGCCTTATAAATTTACCGAGTTTAAGTCGTTTGTTATTCAATATGGCACAAGCGACAGCCTTTTAAATAAGTACGATTCAAAAACAGGCGCATACCAATATTTGAACAAGCACGATTCGCTGGTGAAAATGAACCTGCTGCTTACAAAAAGCGACCTGCTTTATTTACACCGCAAAGCTGCTGATCTTGGTTTTTGGGACTTTCCTTCAAATGAGCTCGGCGATACCGCCAAATACAAAGGAGCAAAGCCTGTGCGCTACTATATTGAGTTCAATTACCAGCGCAAAAGCAAAAAGGTATTATATGACGAAGGATTTGAAGGTGACTCAAGGTTAAAAGATGCCAATGAAAACCTGGTAAAGGAAATTATGCATGTTTTGGCTGATGCAGAAGACAGAAAGAAAAAGTAATTGAGGTGTTGTTTATTGAAATATGTATTCCTATATTTGCACCTCGAATTTTAAAACAATAATTAACAAACAATGTACGCAATAGTAAGTATAGCAGGGCAGCAATTTAAAGTTGCAAAAGACCAGCAGATCTTTGTACACAGGTTACAGGGTGATGAGGGCGCTAGTATTGAATTTGACAATGTATTGTTAGCTGAAAACGAAGGTAAATTTAAATTAGGTTCTGATTTAAAAAGCGCTAGAGTATCTGCTAAGATAGTGTCTCATTTAAAAGGTGATAAAGTAATTATCTTCAAAAAGAAAAGAAGAAAAGGTTACAAGAAAAAGAACGGTCACCGTCAGCAATTTACCAAGATAGAGATCACTGGTATAACATTATAATTAAAGTTTAATCGGGGGCCGTTATAGCTCCATAAAGATATTAAGAAATGGCACACAAAAAAGGGGCCGGTAGTTCCAGAAACGGCCGCGAGTCACATAGCAAACGTTTAGGTATCAAGATATTTGGTGGTCAGCCGGCAATTGCAGGTAACATCATTGTTCGCCAACGTGGCACCAAACACAATCCGGGCCTTAATGTAGGTATCGGCAGAGATCATACCTTATTTGCATTGGCTGAAGGTATTGTAACATTCAAAAAGAAAGCAGATAACCGTTCATACGTTTCTGTATTGCCTTTTGAATTGGAGACTGTTGCAGAAGATGCAGCACCAGCACCAAAGGTAAAAGCTGAGAAAAAAGCAGTTGAAGCAAAGGCGCCTGTAGCAGAAGCTGCACCAGCAGTTGAAGAAGCAGCTCCTGTTACTGAAGAAGCAGCTCCAAAAGCAAAAAAAGCAGCAGCTCCTAAAAAGAAAGCAGCTGACACAGAAGAAAAAGCAGCTGAGTAATCAGCAAACTAAGTATATTGAAAAAGCCCGGATTTGTTTAAATCCGGGCTTTTTTGTTGAGTATAAAATAGTGTTATTGCTGTACGAAGCAACCGTGAACTGTACAAGACTGCTTGACAGGTTGTACACCTTTCTATTCGTTCTGTAAAGTTCGCGGTTGCCACGCTATCGCTCGCAATGACAATGAGTTAAAGGAAGATCCATTATTCCATTATCACCTTCTTCAAATAATAAGTATCCGCATCAATAACAGGTAGAGTTTTACTATCAACCCTGACACCTTTACTGTCTACCATCATCCGTTTTGTACCGGCATCAGTAGTAATATCGATGGGTAATGGAATAGAGATATTATCCAGTTGTATTAAATATTTATCCCTCGGCTGTTGCTTAATATGTACCTCAAGCTTATTAACCGACCGCAAATACAGATCGAACAGGGGTTTTAAATCTTTTCCTGACTCTTTACTAAAAAACTGCTCCACATCATCAGTGTTTACCAGGTTATCATAGGTGTATTTAGGGGAGGTCACGAACTTTTTCAGGGCGGGGAAGAACAGGCTATCACCCATCACGTAACAAATGGTATGCATAAAGAAGGCACCTTTGCCATATATATCACCATTATATGCTGCTTCTTCATCAATATCTTTACCTATTACAATCGGGATCTTATTGCCAAAGGTAGGTGCTGAACGTTGGAAGAATTTGATGTAAGCTTCTTTTCCTTCAAATTCCCTTACGTATAACGCATCACCATAAGTGCAGATGCCTTCGTGGATCCAGTAATCGGCCCAATCTTTCGCAGTTACTTTATTACCCCACCATTCGTGCCCAAACTCGTGGTGCATTAGTCCGTCGTAATCAGTGCCGCCAACCTTTGTGTATTTGAACTTATTGCCGTAGGCGTTCATGGTTTGGTGCTCCATACCCAGGTGTGGCGTTTCACAAATGGCAATTTTTTCTTTGGCCCATGGATACTCGCCAAAATATTTTTCCTGTTCGTGGATGGTTTTTTCAAAGATATCCAGGTGATGTTCGGCTTTTGAAAAATGCTCTTTTAATACATAAAATTGCAGGGGAGTAACATGCCCGTCGATAGTAGTGTACTTGCGGCTTACTACTGCAAAATCACCCACATTAAACAGGATACTGTAGTTGTTAATGGAATAATTTGTTTTCCAGTGGAAGGTCGCGGTCTCACTGTGCTTGGTTACTTTTTGTAGTAATCCCGGACCGGCAACTACCAAATCTTTTGGTACTGTAATAATCAGGTCTACACCCTCATTTGGTTCATCGGAGGGGTGATCCTTACAAGGGAAATATAACTTACCACCTGTTCCTTCTGCAGTTATGGCCATCCACTGGTGCCCGGTTGAATCTCTCGACCAGATGAATCCATCATCCCATGGTGGTCTGCGGGCTACATGAGGTTTGCCACCGTAGATCACTTTTACGCTTGCTTTACCCGCAGGTAGTTCATTAGCCAGGTTGATCCTGATCAGGTTGTTTTTATATTCAAACGGCTGTTTTTTATTGTTAACCAAAACCTGGCTGATATTTAGGGAATCAAGCAGATCAAACAACAATACATGTGTTGGCTGTGCCATAATTACATCAATGGTTGCAGAGCCATCGATTGTTCGTTGCTTAAAATCTAAATTTAAGGCAATGGTGTAATGCCTTACGTCCATTATCGCCTGTTCGGGCTTTAGCTTGCCGCCGGATGTTAGTTCCTGTGCCTGTAAGTGATGACTTATTAAAAATGCCAGCAACGTAATTAATTTTCTCATGTCTGTATTAATTGATAGTAATTGGGATAGAATAACCAACCCGTACTGCTTTTCCGTTTTGAATACCGGGCAGCCATTTGGGTGAACGGCTAACAACTCTTATAGCCTCATGATCAATATCTGACGAAAGTCCCCTTGACACTTTTACGTTGGTAACGCTTCCATCTTTTTCTATAATAAAAGCGACAATTACTTTGCCCGCATTATGGGAACTTCGTGGCATTCTAAAATTTTGGGTTACATATGACATGAATTTTTCCAATCCTCCCGGGAATTCGGGGATTCGTTCAGCAGCAATGGTTTTAGATGAATCAACATTTTCTTCAATGGTTATTTTATCCAGGTCAGGGGGAGCTTCAGGGGTACTCGTTTGCGCTTTTAAACAAGCGGTAAATATTAATAAAATAACGGTTATAAAAAGCTTCTTCATATGTTATCCGGTTGTATAAAATTTAATAGGAACGGTATATTTTGATTTGATAAACTTATTGTTTTTCATAGCCGGGATCCATTTCGGCGATAGATTTATAACTCTCAACGCTTCTTCATCATATGCTGCGCCCAGGCTTTTCGCAACCTTTATTTCTGTTAAACGGCCATCTTTTTCTGGCCTAAAACTGATAATGACAATGCCTTGCGATTCATCGTCACCAGTTTTAGGCCATTTTAAATTCTTAGTCAAAAACGAGGTGAAGGCCTTCTTGCCGCCCGGAAATTCCGGAGGCGTTAAAGCTTGTGAATAGGCTTTATCAAGAAAGGAAAATAATAAAATAGCAATAGTGGTTATCAGTAACCGTTTCATGCACTAAATATAATTAATTCTCCCTTACCAGCAGCCCATCAGCAAAATTGCGCAGGTATTGTTTATGTTCTTCGGGTAAATTAATAGCATCAAGTGCGTCAAAAGCTTTATCAGCATAGGTTTGCATAGCTTCTTCTGCATATTTTCGTACGTCTAAAGAATTATAAATAGCTGTAACAGCCTCAACCTTTTCGTTGTTATCAAACTGTTTTAAAGCAATCCAATTATCTAACACAACGGTTTGTTGTTTATTAGCCAGCTCCAGTGCTTTTATTAACAGGTAGGTTTTTTTGTTGGAAATAATATCACCGCCAACCTGCTTGCCAAACTTTTCAGGATCGCCGTAAACATCAAGGATATCATCCTGCAACTGGAAGGCAAGACCCAGGTTTTCGCCAAAGTGGCTTAACAACCCGGCATCTTTTACATCGGCGCCACCTATTAATGCCCCAATTTTTAATGCTCCGCCTAACACAACAGCCGTTTTTAAGCGAATCATATTCAGGTACTCATCAATATTTACATGATTCAGTACTTCAAATTCCATATCCAATTGCTGGCCCTCGCATACACCAACAGCAGTAGTATTAAAAATATCAAGGATGGGGCGTAATAATCGGTCTTCCACCTGCATCATCAATTTATAGCCTTCAACCAGCATAACGTCACCAGACAGGATAGCCGCATTCTTATTCCAGCGCTCATGCACGGTAGTGCTGCCACGGCGTAAAGGTGCATTATCCATAATATCGTCATGCATCAAAGTGAAATTATGGAATACCTCAATTGCAAGCGCAGGAGAGATAGCCGCATCCACATCGCCGCCAAACAGGTCGCAGGCCATCAAAAGCAGGGCCGGGCGCATTCGTTTGCCACCAAGTGAAAGAATATAGCTTATAGGCTCGTATAACGCCGCAGGATACAAAGGAAAGCTAAGCTTGTTAACGGCCTTACTTATAATTTCCTGCAAATCTTCAAGTTTCTTCATTTATTTTTGGATTTCACCGATTCAAGGATGATTTCACCGATTTTATTTTGATTGATTAGCGAATGGTTGGAGAAATTCAACTTAATCCAACTCAATCAACCTAATCTAACTTACTCAACCCCTAACTACTCCTGTACCAGTGTAAAGTCGATCTGTTTTTTGGTGAGATCAACATTTTTTACTCTTATTTTAACTTCATCGCCCAGCTGGTAAACTTTCTTTTTACGCTGACCGATGATGGCATAGTTTTTTTCGTCTAAAGTATAAAAGTCATCTGAAATATCACGCAAGCGGATCATGCCTTCACATTTATTTTCGATGATCTCTACATACATACCCCATTCGGTAACACCAGATATAACGCCACTGAATACGTTCCCAACCTGGTCGCGTAAATATTCAGCCTGTTTATATTTTACCGATGCCCGTTCAGCATCTGCCGCCTTCTTCTCCATTTGCGAGCTGTGCTGGCAAAGTTTTTCATAATGCTCTTCATTGGCGGATTGGCCGCCGTTTAAGTAATGAAATAGCAACCTGTGCACCATCACATCCGGGTACCGGCGGATAGGAGAGGTAAAGTGGGTGTAATGGTCGAACGCCAACCCATAGTGACTGGAACTTTTTGTTGTATAAATAGCTTTTGCCATTGAGCGAATAGCAAGCTGAGTAAGCACGTTCTGCTCTTTTTTGCCTTCTACATCCTCCATTAAAAAGTTAAGGGATTTTGCAGTTTCCTTGTCTGATTTGGTATTGATCTTATACCCAAACCTTGCAGCAAACAGCGCAAAATTAGCCAGTGAATCAGGCTTTGGCGTGTCATGTACGCGGTAAACAAAAGTATATTTATGCTTGCCTTTACCCATCTTGCTTACATGCTCGGCAACCTTACGGTTTGCCAGCAGCATAAAGTCTTCAATCAGCTTATGAGCGTCTTTACGCTCTTTTACATAAACGCCGGTAGGTTTTCCGGTTTCATCAAGCTTGAATTTCACCTCGGTGGTTTCAAAACTGATGGCTCCGTTTTTGAACTTACGTTCGCGCAGTTTATAGGCTAAGGCATTTAACTTCAGGATCTCGCTAACAAAATCACCTGCTTTATTTTCTATTACTTCCTGCACTTCTTCGTAAGCAAAGCGCCTGTCGGAGTGGATCACCGTTTTGCCAAACCATTCGGTTATGATATGTGCTTCTTCATCCATTTCAAAAACAGCTGAAAAACAAAGTTTATCCTCTTTAGGCCGTAATGAACATAGCCCGTTTGACAGGCGTTCAGGCAACATAGGTATCACCCTGTCAACCAGGTAAACAGAAGTAGCACGGTCAAGCGCTTCTTTATCGAGGGCTGAGTCTGGCTTTATGTAGTGCGATACATCCGCAATGTGTACGCCTACTTCGTAATTACCATTATCCAGCATTCTGAATGATAATGCATCATCAAAATCTTTTGCATCAAAAGGATCAATGGTGAAAGTTGTAATATTTCTAAAATCGCGCCTTTTAGCTATCTCCTCATTGGTTATTACATCGGATATCTCTTCTGATTCGTGCTCAACTTCTTTTGGGAATGATAAGGGGAAACCATACTCCGCCAAAATAGCGTTCATTTCAGTATCATTCTCGCCCTGCGCGCCTAAAATATGTTTGATCCGGCCTATCGGATTTTTCGCTTCAGCAGGCCAGTCGGTAATTTCAGCAACAGCCTTTATGCCATTTTTAGCGCCGTTGAGCTCGCTCATCGGGATAAAAATATCGTGCATCATCTTGCGGTCGTCAGGAATAAAAAAGGCAAAGCGTTCAGATAGTTTTACTATCCCGGTAAACTCCATTTTGGCGCGCTGCAGGATCTCAATTACTTCGCCTTCTTTATGCTTGCCTTTGCTTTTTGCATAAACGTAAACCTTAACGCGGTCGCCATTTAATGCATTTCGAAGTTTACGGGGAGCAACAAAAATATCACTCTCAAATTCATCATCAGTAATTATAAAAGCCGAACCATCATTGGTCAGGTCAACTTTACCTTCAATAAAGGTTTTAAGTTCCAGTAATTGAAATTTACCGGGAGCTACTTCTTTTAATGCGCCTGTTTTTGTTTCGTCCCTAAGGATTTCGAAGATTATATCCCGGGAGTCCGGGTCACGAACGTTTAATTTGGCAGAAACTTGTTTGTAATTTAACGGTGTATTACCGTTTTGTTCAAATATATCAAGTACCATTTGAGTGAGTACTTTTACTATAGATGAACTGTTTTTCTTTTTAGACATATGTATTATTTGTGCAAAGATACGGGAAAGATTAATGCAGAGTGCGAAATGTGAAATGCAGAAAGAAAGAGCAGGTGTTAATTTTTATAAATGATAAGGATCGATGCACTTAATTTGGATCACCTTTTCAAAATCGCCTGTGTTTCTAGTAAGTAAAGGGAGATTATTAACCGCTGCCGTTGCTGCAATTATTGCATCCGGAAGCTTTAATCGATAGTTTTTTCTTATTTCTATTGATTTTAAAATAATGCTTTCATTTAGATCGAAAACAGTTGAGGAACTGACGAACTCGTTTAATATTTTTACTTGATCTTCTGTTGCTTTTTTCCATACTAAAAGTTCAATCCGGGATATAACCGAGAATTGAATAATAATTTCGTCAATCAGTTTGTTTGATTTCTCAGGCAGTTTGTTTTCCAGGTAATCAATAATAGTATTGGTATCTACTAAATATCCCTGTCCCATTCGTTGCGAATATCTTTTAGTGAGTTTGAAAATCTGTGTACTGTTCATCTGTTAGTTTTAAAGTCCCTCTAAAGTCAGATGGCTTTTTCTTTTTTACATCATCCTGATCATTCAATTCATCAACAGCATATAATAATACCTCAATCTGTCTTCCTATATAACTTTCAGGTATATGTATTGATACATCCTGCTTTTCCGGTGTTATTACGGTACGTACCATGTTATTTTAATTTGACAAGGAAAACAATTTATCCTGTTATAACAAATTTACACATTAAAAATCAATAAATGTTTTTAGCCACAGCAATACAATTTAAGCAACAATCCCTGGTATAGAGGAAATCAACTTCTTCGTATACTCTTCCTTTGGATGATAATAGATCTCATCCGGGTCGCCCATTTCAACAATTTCGCCTTTGTTCATAACCATCATCCTGTCTGAGATGTGTTTGATAACGGCAAGGTCATGGGAAATAAAGATATAGGTCAAATTAAATTCCTGCTGTAATTCACGGATCAGGTTTAGTACCTGGGCCTGCACGGAAACATCCAATGCTGATACTGATTCATCACAAATAATAAACTTAGGTTGCAAGGCCAATGCTCGTGCTATAACAATACGCTGTCGTTGGCCGCCCGAGAATTCATGCGGATAACGGTTAAAATGCTCTGGCGAAAGGTTTACCCGTTCCAATAACTCCAGCACCTTCTTTTTACGTTTACTATCATTGGTATAAAACTGGTGCACCTGTAATGGTTCCATCAATGAAGCGCCAACAGTTAAGCGGGGATTTAGAGAAGAATACGGATCCTGAAAAATGATCTGAATGTCCCGGCGAATCTCCCTGAGATCATTCTTTTTTAAACCTCTCAGATCAGTATTTTCAAACTGGATAGTCCCTGAGGTAGGCTCAATCAAACGTAAAATGCTTCGGCCTAAAGTGGTTTTACCGCACCCCGATTCGCCCACAAGCCCAAGCGTCTCACCTGGATATACATCAAAGCTTACCTGCTTAACAGCTTTCACAAATTCTTTCTCTCTGTTAAAAAATCCATTTTTTACCGGGAACCAGGTATTAAGGTTATTTATTTTTAATAGCGGTTGTTGGCTGTATAGTGCATTTTTTCGCTCTTTAATTTCATCAACAGGATATGCGTAACCTGCTCTTATCTTTTCAATACTAATCGCCTTTTTTGTATCAGTATCCAGGAAATCAGCAATAACCGGGAGCTTTTTTAAATGCAGGTCAGGGGATGGGCGGCAGGCCAATAATCCTTTTGTGTAGGAGTGTTTAGGATGCGCGAACAATTCTTTTACCGGGGCTTCTTCAACTACTTCACCTTTATACATTACCAGTACACGGTCTGCAATTTCACTGATCACACCCAAGTCATGCGATATAAAGATCAGGCTCATGTTGCGTTCAGCCTTTAGCTTTAGCAGTAACTCGATTATAGTTTTTTGGACAGTTACATCAAGGGCGGTAGTAGGCTCATCTGCAATCAGGATCTCGGGGTTGCAGGATAATGCCATTGCTATCATTACCCGCTGCTTTTGTCCCCCTGAAATTTGGTGCGGATAACTGTCAAAAATAGCTTCAGGCCGGGGGAGTTGTACTTCTTTAAATAGTGCTATCGTTTTTTCTTTAGCTTCGGCTTTCGTTGTATTGAGGTGCAATTGTATGGCCTCGGTTATCTGGTAACCGCAGGTCAAGACGGGGTTTAGCGAAGTCATGGGCTCCTGGAAGATCATCGCCATCTGATGGCCTCTTATTTTACGCATCTCACTTTCAGGTAAACCACATAAGCTATTGTTATTCAATAGTATATGACCATTTATTAAAGCCTGATTTTTATCCAATAAACGCATTAGTGCGAGGGAAGTAACCGATTTACCAGAGCCTGATTCGCCAACAATGCCAATAGTTTCTCCTTTTTTCAGGTTGAAAGAGATGCCTTTAACGGCCTCGAAGAGACCATTTTGTGTTTTAAATTTAACGTTCAGATCGCTTACCTGCAGCATTATGTACCTACTAAGGTTATATACTCGTCTGTAATTAGCTCTTCGCCCCGGTAACGCCTTAACAATTGAGCAGTCGCTACTACGTCTTTCTGGCAATAGATACTAATTCTTTCCAATTCGTTATCAACCCAGTAAACCTTACCCACCATACTGCCATCAATGTCATCTTTTGGGGTAGGAATATTAAAAATAGCGGTAAGTAAACTTAACGAGGTATAATTTTTATAGTCGCCAAACTTCCATAGCTCCATGGTATCCAGGTGATAGATCTCCCATGGTTTCTTTCCTGATAGTTCTAATTGTGAAGGAATCTTAATCCCATTTACCAGCATCCGGCGGCAGATGTATGGAAAATCAAACTCCTTACCGTTATGTGCGCAAAGGATCAAACTAGCCGGCTGACCAGCCAGCAATACAGAAAATTTTTCAAGTAGTTCCTTTTCATCGTGCGAAGCAAATGACTTGACCCTTAAACCAACATTGCGGCCATTGGTAAAGATGCCTACCGAGATACAGATAATCTTCCCAAATTCGGCCCAGATACCGGCTCGTTCATAAAACTCTTCTGCGGTTTCTTCCTTACGCTGGTGAACGGTTTTTAAATCCCACAGCTTTTGGAAATGCTCGGGTACCTCATCAAAGGTTTTGTATTGAGGGACGGTTTCAATATCAATAACCATCAGGTTATGAAGGTCGTATTGTTCAAGCATTGGGTAGTATTTATTTTTTTGAGCAATATAAGGAATCAGTTGGCAGTTTTTAGTTGGCGGTTTGCAGTTTTTTGTCAAAAGGTAGGTTAAAACCTACTGCAAACTGCTCACTGGCAACTGCCAACTATTTCTGCAGTACTTCGAAGCCTATATGAACTGTATTCCCGTTGCCGTCAACAAGCGTAAGCACATGCTTTCCCGGAGGTGGATTTAAAGCCATCTGGTGAAAATCTTTAGTTTCCCCTACGTACTTATCATCAAGGTGCCAGAAGATCTTAACGCCTGCCTGCCGGTGGGCCGCGTTAAAGATCACCCTGCCGCGACTGCCATCCGCTTCCAGCGGCACATATATTTTAGCACCATCTTTGGGATAGATAACTTCCATTGGGGCAGCATTTTCTGCCTGTACACAATCCGGTCGGAATGGTGGTAAAACCCTGTACTGATAATTTTTAGTTTTATAATAATATTGCATCGATGGTGGCAGCACAAACCAGTGCTTATTAACGATCTGATCAGGGGGGGTACAATTACCTGTAACCTGCCATTTTTCATCAGCGCTTAAGTGTACTAATTGATGATACGGGCATACAGGCGCTTTTAACCCGCTTTTGGGCACCCACATATCATCTGTATCATCACAATATTCGCCGGCGCGGTAACCGCTTTGGTGGCACACTTTTATTTTTACCATTTCGCCAACCGGCATTTCAAACCAATCGCGGGTAACTGGCAGCAGCCGGAAAATCTCGAAAAGGGCAGGGGCAGCGGTGCTGATCCCTGTTAAATTGGGTCTGCCTTCACCATCTGTATTGCCAACCCACACGCCAACCACATATTTTGGCGTAATGCCTATTGCCCATCCATCCCTGAAGCCAAAACTGGTACCTGTTTTCCAGGCAACCCGCTGGCTTGAGCTGAATTGCTGCCACAACATTTCTTCGCCAGGGCGCATAACTTCTTCCATCGCCTGAAATGTATAATAAATTGAACCCGCATCCAACAAGCCCGACTTTTCAAATTCAGGTTTCTTTTTTTCTGCGGAGACACTGTAAACCGGGTTATGATAATCTGTCGGGTCATATTTACCGTTATATTTGGAATAATGATTTAGTACGCGTGCCATATCGGCATAGGCACCGCTCAGTTCCCATAGTGTATTTTCTCCTCCCCCCAAAATAAGCGACAACCCGTAATGATCTGCCGGCTTTTTTAATGTGGTGATCCCCATTTTTTGTAGCACATCATAAAAGCGTTCATACTTAAATTGCTGCAGCATTTTTACTGCCGGTACATTTAATGAGCGCGACAATGCCCTTGATGCAGGCACAGCCCCGTCATAACCCAAATCGAAATTTTCAGGATGATAACCTGCAATTTGTGTAGGGATATCAGGCATTAAACTATTTGGCAGCAGTAACCCGTCATGCAGCATGGAGGCATACAGCATAGGCTTTAACGTGCTTCCAGGGCTTCGGGGTGCATTTACCACATCTACATCGCTTTCCATTTCGGGGTCTTCCGGATGTGCTATATTACCTGCATAGGCCAATGTTGCGCCCGTTTCCACATCCAGCACAACAGCAGCAATATTATTTATATCATTGGATTTCAGCACCTGGTGATGCCGTTCTAAGATCTCATTTACCTGCTGCTGTAACGATGACTTAATACTTGTCCTAAGTCTCGTATCGCCATGTATATTAGTCTGATGATCTGATTTAAATCTTTCAAGCAGGTGAGGGGCAAGCTGGGGTAATGGCATAGGTCTGTCGGGTACGGGCTCAAATTTGGCAAGAGCTGCCGTGGTTGAATCAATTATTCCCTGGTGATAAAGTTTATCCAAAAGCAGGTTGCGTTTTTTTAACAGAATTTTCCGATTCTTTCCCGGGTGAACCAGCGCGGGGGAGTTCGGCAAAACAGCCATCGCTGCCATTTCTCCCCAGGACAGTTTATCCGGACTGCGGCCAAAATAACGCCAGGATGCAGCATCCAGCCCTATAACATTACTTCCAAACGGTGCATTGCTTGCATAAAGCGATAAGATCTCGTTTTTACTATAGCCCGCTTCCAGCCGCATCGCCATAAATATCTCGATCAGTTTATTCCAGATGTTGCGTTTATGTTTGGTTGCCAGACGGATCACCTGCATGGTTATGGTGCTGCCGCCACTGGTTACTTTGTTTGAATGGAAGTTTTGCCTGATAGCCCGGCCTAGTGCCAGTACATCAAAACCCGGATGGTGCATAAAGCGCTTATCTTCAAAAGTAATAATGCATTGCCTGAACTTTTCAGGCACTTCAGCATTTGGAGGGAACCGCCATTGCCCATCGGTAGCTATAGAAGCGCCAAGCAATTGCCCGTCGGTATCGTCAATAACATAAGAAGTTGGACTATTGAATAACGGTTTTGGCAAACAAAACCAGAATAGCAGCAACAGGACTAATAAAAACGAAAGTATTATTATTACTTTTGGTTTTTTAAGATAAGTTTTAATTCGATTTAAACCCGGTCGCATTTATTGGAATGAAGATAGAGAAATTATCAATTATAATCCCCGCCTATAACGAAGGTAATACGATCCATTTAATTTTAAATAAAATTAAGGCAGTTAATCTGATTGATAATATTCAAAAAGAAGTGATCATTGTAAATGATTTCTCTTCTGATCATACAGAAGAGGCTGTTCAAACCTATCAGCAAAACAATCCTGATTTACCTATAAGTTATTTTAAGCACGAACATAACAAAGGCAAAGGAGCTGCACTGCACACCGGCATCTCAAAAGCAACCGGCGAATACCTCATTATTCAGGATGCAGATCTTGAATATGACCCTGAAGAATACAATGATCTGCTAAAACCGGTTTGTTCCGGCTTTGCCGATGTGGTTTATGGCTCAAGGTTTATGGGCAGTAACCCGCACAGGATCCTGTTTTTCTGGCATACCATTGGCAACCGCTGGTTAACTTTCGCATCCAATATGTTCAGTAACCTTAACCTTACTGATATGGAAACCTGTTATAAGCTGTTTGATACCAAACTGATCCAATCCATCAAATTAACCGAGCAACGTTTTGGCTTTGAGCCTGAGGTTACTCAGAAAATTGCGAGAGTACCAAAAATTCGCATCTATGAAGTCGGCATTTCCTACTATGGGCGTACTTATGAGGATGGGAAAAAGATAGGGTGGAAGGATGGAGTGAGAGCGATTTATTGTATTTTAAAGTACGGACTTTTTAAAGTTAATTAGTCTGTCCTTATAGCCTTTCAGACTTACGAAGTTTTGAAAACTTCGTAAGTCTTTTTCGCCATCCAACTCTACCTCACCACTTCCACCCACTGCCCCTTTATCAATGCAGTAATTGTATTATTATACATTGCTTCACAGTAAGTAGCAGGCAGATAATATTTACCTGCATAGGCAGCATTCAGCATCACATAATAAG
>Ga0193702_1000429_pt1 | contig 14513 bp, 6 predicted proteins | sample U3a1metaG_FD_143060 | JGI IMG/M metagenome (GOLD analysis project Ga0193702, IMG submission 143060) | Soil microbial communities from a riparian zone of the East river system, Colorado, United States - U3a1 | ecosystem: Environmental > Terrestrial > Soil > Riparian zone | place: USA: East River... | reverse complement strand
GTTCGCGCAATGCAGTGGCTTTATCGTTCTGGTAACGATTATCGATGGCGTCGCACACCTCCAGTGCTTCGACTTCCTTGCCAAGCTCCATTAATGTTATGGCCTTATTGAGCAGCGACGCGGCTACCCGTTCACGCAAACCGTCCGCATCGTCTTTGCCATATGACGCATCTACAACGTCGTATGCCGCAATCTGATCGAAAGGCCTTCCGAGCTTACCTAACATTATTCCCCTATTAACCATCGCACTCGCCACTTGCTCGCGAATGAACAATGCGTCATCCTTCCGATACCTCTCAATCAATAATTCATAGACAGCGAGAGCCTCGTTAAGTCTATTCGACTCGACTAGACTCTGGCCCTTATTCAGCAATACCCGCGCTACCTCTTCACGTACGGCTGGGGTTCTATCGAAACAATAAAGACGATCAATTTCATCGTAAACAGAAATGGCTTCATCGACCCTCTTGAGCTTGTTTAATGTGATTCCTTTGGCGAAAAGATATCTTATTTTTTCGCTGGACTCTGCTGCTGGAGCTAGTCTCAATGTGACCTCGAACGCGTCTAGCGCGCTCTGCAACTGTCCTTTTGCGAATAAGGCCGCGCCTCGAACATAGTGTCCAAAGGCGCTGTGCGCAATGTCTGGTCGTGTCTTGAGTTCATCGCTGACCTGCTGAATAGAGTTTGCAACGACTGGATCTACGAAAGCTTGCTCGACAGGCTGTCCTATTACCGTTGCGACATTGACCATGATCTCATTGGCTGCAGCAGCCGCTCTCTCGACGAAGCTGCGCATGTGCTTTGCGATCTCAATCTCGGCTTCCTGCTTTAACTTCGCAACAGCCATCCGTGCCGTCGCGGCCTCTAGCTCAAGGTTGACAATGGTTTCTCGAAGCGCTGTTGCTTTATGGCTAAACCACTCTTGCGCGGCATCACGAGCTTCGCTCTTCGCCCTTGCGGTCGCGCTTAAGTATGTAACTAGGCTCGCAACAAACACCAAGATGGTGATTCCGATGCTGGTCATGGCCACGAGATTGCCGACCCATGTGCTATGCGTCCCTTGCATCGTGACAAGCACGCCGAAATCGCTTATGCGCTTATCGTTTGCATCGAAGCGTGCCTGAAGAGTTCCTTGATGGATGACCAAGTCGTTTTCGAGCTTTTGCACCTGTTGTTGGGTTTGGGCCAACTCACCCCGACTAGCCGGTGCATCTACAATCGCAGCGTCACAGGTGACGGCAGCGGCCGCCAAGAACAGGAAAAAGTAGATTTTGAAACTCATTGTCGATTCCGTTTCGATTTAAAACAGTTCTGTCAAGGATAACCGCGTTTGGGCCACGGAATAGAACCTCCATATAGGCCAACAACTCCGCATAGAACTGACACTATGGTCGTTTTGAACGACGGGTACGTCCAATGCGTCACGTCGATGAATTGCCAGAGGGCTACGATTCCCTTGACAAAATGCTCCAACCAACTCCATAGAGCGACGACAGAAAATCCATGCAAAACCGGGAAGTTCTTCGCTACCTCATCACTTGCAAGCTCTGCTTCCTTCTTGGCGCGCTCAAGGTTCTCCGCCGAAATCGGATCCTGGGCGTTGTCCTCAACGTCGGCAAGTACTTTGACGATCTGAGGCATTCCGCGCAAGACGCTGATTCCGTGCTCACTGATCTCAACGATCTGCATAGCAACTCCAACAAGTTCAGAGACTCTTTAATATGGTCGGTTATCACGCCGGGATCTTCTTCGTCTTCGGGGGGGGCGGGCAAATCTATTTTGCAGCTGTCATGTATGGCTACTTCGAATTTTTCTCGAGCTCGTTCTCGCCCGCCTCCATAACCTCCTGTGTCTGCAAACCGTCCTCAACCTTTTTTGTATTTTCCTTCAATAAATCATCTGTCTTCTGCGCAAGTTTATTTGCAATTGCAGAAAATCCCGGTATTTTAGACAGAGCATTTATCGAATCTGCAAGTTTCACACTATTTTCCAATGCGTCCATCAAAGGATGGTCGGACTTACTATAATTCGTTATCAACTTACCCGGATTCTCAGCGCTGACTTGTAAAACATTGAACAATAATTTAGTACGCAACTCCTCTTTAATAGCTCCTTGATGTTGAAGAGTTTCGATTTGATTAGACAAGCCCGAAAAGGTCTTTCCAAGCACCGATTTATGAGTATATTCCTCAATTAGACGCTTAGATAGATTGGCCTTTTTGTTCGAAGAGTAGGCCAACCACAACACTGGAAAATATAAAGGCAAAATCGCAAGAATAAGTGTAGGAGTATCCTTCAATATTTTCACCAAATCTAACGATCTCCATATAAGTAAATAAACGTCGATAATTAGTGGAATAGACGAAATAATTACCATTCCCCCAATTGCCCATCTAAATACTCTATCAAAGGTGACTAAAGATTTGATTTCATCATTCTTTTTTTCCTCATAGGCAGCACTCAGGCCAGCTGCCATCCCCCCCGGAAGTAACCCGGAGAGTTGAGTATCAACTGCTTCAAATCTTCCCTCAGATGCTTCCAATAAAATTTGAAACTCCGTCAACTTTCCCTTTAGCGACTCATCAAACCGGAAGCTCATGTCGTCCACGGATTTTTTTACAACGCTCTCAAGCGAGGATACATTCTTTGATAGTTCTTTATAAGAATTTTCCAAATCATCTTTCAGCCCAGAAATATGTTCAATCTCCCCTGCTGAATTACCTATATCTACTCCATATATATCCTTATGGAGCTCATCAATTTCCGCTTTTCTTTTGATCGAGTGGTTCAATAAATCTTGGATATTATCAGTCAACTTCTTGCATTCCGCAAACACCACCCTAGTTGCCTCAAGGCTGTTAGGCAAATCTTTACTTTGCTCTAAATATGAATTTAATTCCTCAATTTTTCCGGCGATAGTGGCGGACGATTGGTCTATCACCAATTTTTTTTCAGTCAGCTCAGCGAAATTTTGGCGTGCTTGGCTAAAAATATTTTCGAGCTCATTTCCGCAAGATGCCGCGGTGGCCTTTATTCCAGAGACGATGGCAATCTCTTTCGCAGCTGCCTCGCGAAATCCATTTATTTCTTCCAACGCATTACTAAAGGAAGTTTCAATGTTCTTAATGTTGTTCTGGCTTTCGATTGCGCTTGCGGCGGCTTGGCGAGCTGTTTCATCCGAAACGGTCGCATTCGTCTTGATCTGGTTCTGCAGGTCATTAAATTGGCTTTGAGCAGAATTCTTATATTGTTCGAACTCCGCGAGCACTCTTCCGAACTCGGCCTGAACTAGAATTTTATATTTATCGAATTGGTCTTGCTCCACCCTATCAAAAATCCCCATCATCAGCCTCGTCAAAATAAATGTTGAACATTTGCCAACATCATCACTGCTGGCGATCGCGCATGTGCGGCTTTACGTTGCCGTAATTATATGCCAAAGCGTAAATTTAGGTGGCTTTTTAGCAACTTTTCCGAATGGATATTTGTGACAAGTCCAAGGTTGGAAGACTAACGATCTGTAAATTGAAGTTCCATCTTCACCTATGACTGTCTCGATTCTGGCCGCCTTACGACCCGAAGAGGCTCGGTCTCGTGATATCCGAAAGGTTCATCAGTGGCCTTCCAAGCGACCAATTCAGTTCTGAGCCATTCTTCGCGACATCAGGCACAACCTATTCAAGGCCTGCGCCCGCACGTGAGCTCCACTAAACAGTAGTTTGTACCACGCCCGCCGTAGGCATTCGAAGATGGGGACACGGAGTGGTCGGACCTGGGTACTACGTCTTCAAACTCGGGCAACGCACGATATCGCACGATTAAGCGCGACTCCCCGCGATAGCATGAGGCGTTCACACGAATCGCAACCGCGTATTCACGATTGCCTGCCGCGAGCGCACGAATTCAAAACGAAACTGAACGATAAGGTTGGATACGTGTCTAAAAATTAGAGAAAAAATGTACCACACTCAATCGTGAGAAATCGCAGAATTATCGGGCGTTCGCGCGCGCAAATCGCTCGAACGCGTTCGCAAATCGTGCGGTCGCGCCACGGTATCGTGCGGTATCGATCAACATCGTGTGAAATCGAGAAAGCCCTATAAGCAGACGTCCCCCCGGCCCCTCCACGGACCTCCCTATCTCAATGGAGACATTCCATCAACTTTCGCGCCTCAGGTCACACGGGCTACCAACAAGAGATGTGGGAAATTGGCGCGATCGCCATCCAAGAATGGGTGGCGCGCAACAGCCCAGAGTCAATCCCAATGTCGATGAGAGGTGGCTTTCAGTGGAAGCAGCTATTCCTACCGAACAGCACAGTGCTACGAACCATTTGCAGCGGTAAGAACTATCACTGCATCGTCGAAGAAGATCAAGTCCGATACAACGGGGGAGCGACATCTCCGAGCGGCTTTGCAAACATGTGCGGGTGCGCCGCAATGCGTGGAAGGTTATTTGGGTCCTCTTTCCGAATACCCAAACGTGGAAGCTGGCGTCATCCCTTCGACAGCGATGATGATGCGGAACGTGGCAACTGACGCGCGGAATCGGCGATCTCCGCGCGCTCCTGGACGATGGCGCAACTGGCCAGGAAGGCTACGCTTCCGCGCTCGGCGTTCTCGATCGTTTCACGCGCGCGATGGACCTGCCGCCGATGGAATACTCGCCTAGCGTATGGCCATTGCGAAGGACCTGCTGCGCCGCTACGACTTCGGGGTTAGCCACCAGCCTTGATTTTTTGAGCAACCAAGCCAAATAGGCCGCCATCACCAAGTCGCAAGAAAGACAGAACGCCGGCCACCATACGGGAACACCGGGATTGTCGATCAAGTGACCATGAAAAAAATCGAAAACTCCGTGTGCGATCAATGCAACGACAATCAACCACAAATTTCGTTTGAACCCGAACACAGCCAAGCCGAAAAAAGCGGCAATAAAAGCCAACTCCATCAGCAGGGTGCTCACCGAGCCTACCGTGACGGCAAATAGCCCGTAGTAGAAAGCGATGACCACAATGAGGGTTGGGTAAAATGCCCGATCGCGGTCAAATCCGATCAGCGTTGCTGACAGTGACACCGCTAAGGCAACGACCACGCCGATTAAATATTCCAAGTTTTTTTCCTGGTCAGGTCTGGGGAGTGTTGCTCTTGCACGTGCAGTTCTCGCCGCAGCGGCATTGCGGGCCACAGTTGCACGCCACCTGTTTCGGGGACGACTGACAACCGCATTGGCAGCTCGCGCCAACGCAAGGGCTGCACGTGCAAGGGGATTCATTGGATGTGTTCATGATGTTTTTCCGTTTAGGTTGAAGTGAGTGGCCAGTGTAGGAGCTGGCGCCCGCGCTGGCTTGAACGAAACGGCTATTCGGGCTGGATACTGACCGGCGTAACACCAAACATCCGCTTGAACGTACGGGAAAAGTGAGCGGCGTCGGCAAATCCCCCGGCATAGGCGGCGTCGGTAAGGCTCGCGCCGGCTGCATAGCATGAGAGAGCGCTGCCGAGGCGCAGCCACAGAACGTAAGGCCGGAAGCGAATACCGGTATGGTCGATAAACAGATGCCGAAAACGTTCAGGGGACAGGTGCACCGACTCTGCAATGTCAGCGAGACTGATCGTCTGGTCAATGCGCTCGTGCAGCAGCTCGATCGCGCGCAAGATTCTTTTATCGAGCGGTGCCGATGGCCGAGGGCTGGTTGCGGCCAGGTTAACAATCACCGTGCGTGCGCAAGCAATCAATTCCTGATCGGCGCGTTTTTCATTGTAGGCCACAGCGAGCGCGGCAATGTCGGGAAGACCAATTTCGCCTGGGAGGGATGCGATTCCATGGCAAAACCGCTCGCGTATGGCCTGACCTTCACGCGATTCAGGTTCGACAAACACCAGTGCGACAAGCTCGCCCCGTGCTTCAAAAGCGTGAGGGTGGTGCGCAGGGATGACGGCTGCCGCATAGCTCTGCCAGTCCTCGCCGGGAGATCGAAATCGCAAATCGCCCTTGGAAAGCGCGAAGGTGATCTGGATAGCATGATGCGAATGAACATCGGTCGATTCTTCCGCACGGCCGATCCAGACACTTCCGCCTCGCCAAATCAAAATACGCCCGCTTCCGGTCGATTTGATGCCACCTCGTCGCGATGCACTCATCTGCTAGCCTTTCGATGGCCCGGCCGGCTTCGCGCTCAGTCCGCGAACGTGAAACACATGCGTGTCGAGCAGGGCGCCTTTCGGATCTGTCAGCGTCAGCACATGCCTGCCCGCGGCGGGCAGCGTCAGTAGCGCCATGCTCCGGCCGCAGCGTGCGACCGGCTTGTCATCCAGGCGCAGGCATGTTCGCGCTGCGCTGCTCGCTTGCAGCAGCAGCGATTGCCGCCGCTCGGGAATATCGGGATCGGGCGCAATGATCGCGGCATCCGGCGGCGCAATCAGCTGCGCGCGCGCGGCAACCAGCTGTCGCGTGATGCTCGCCTCGGCCGGCCTGGTGCCGTCGACGATGACCCAATCGCTGCGCGGCGCTTCGAATGCCGGCTTGAATACCACCTCCTGCCGCTGCACGCCGGCCGGCGGCAGTGGTGCGCGGCCCGCCAGCTGTTCGTGCAAATGCTCCACCATGTCGCGCCAGATCGGTGCGGCGCCGGTCACGCCAGACACGTCCCACATCGGCGCGCCCGAGAAATTGCCGACCCAAACGCCGACGGTGTAGCGGCTCGTATAGCCAATCGTCCAGTTGTCGCGCATGCCCTTGCTGGTGCCGGTCTTGACCGCCGCCCAGGTCCGCGTCGACAAGGCACTCGACAGTCCAAAGGTGATCGCCCGCGCAGTCGGGTCGGACAGGATGTCGCCGACGATAAAGCTGGCCTGCGCACCGAGCACTTGGCGACCGGCCACCGGCGCCTGGTTCTGCGTGAAGCGCACCGGCGTCCATGCTCCGCCATTGGCCAGCGCGCGATAGGCGTTACTCAGTTCCAGCAGGTTGGTTTCGGCGCCGCCCAAGGCCAGGCCGAAGCCATAGTGGTCGGCATCGCGCGTCAGGCTGCTCATGCCCAGGTCGCGCAAGGTGCCGAGAAAGCGATCCACACCGACCATGGTCAGCGCGCGCACGGCCGGCACATTCAGCGACGATCCCAGCGCCGAGCGGACGCTGACCGCGCCATGAAAATTCCGGTCGTAATCCTGGGGAATGTACAGGCCCGATGGCGTATTCAAGGCCAGTGGCGAATCGTCGAGCACGGAGCTGGCGGTCAGCCAGCGCTGGTCGATTGCCAGCCCGTAGAGAAAAGGCTTCAGCGTCGACCCCGGCTGGCGCGCCGCCGCAACGCCATCGACGGCGGAGGCGTCCGACAGGTCGCCGCTGGAGCCGACATAGGCCAGCACCTCGCCGCTGCGATTGTCCAGCACGACGATGGCGCCGTCCTCGACGTTGCGCTCGGTCAGTTCCGCGAGGTGGGTGCGCAAGGTTTCGCTGGCGAAGCGCTGCAGGGAAGCGTCGACCGTCACCTTGAGCTGCTCGCCTGGCGCACGCAACAGGCGGCGCGCCAGATGGGGCGCGTCGTCGATGCCAGGCATGGGGTAGCTGGACTGCGGCAAGACGGTCGCGACGAACGCGGCGCGGTCGCAGCTCGACGCCATCTGCATGCTGCGCAGGGCGGCGCATGCGCGCTGGCCGACGCGGTGCCGCGCGGCACCCGGTCCGCGGATCAGCGCGGCAAGCACCGCGGCATCGGCGCTGTCGAGGCCATCCGGCCCCTTGGCCAGCAAGCCGCGCGATGCGGCGTCGATGCCGACCAGTTCGCCGCGAAACGGCACCAGGTTGAGGTAGGCCTCGAGGATCTCGCGCTTGCTCCAGTGTAGTTCGATCGCCATGGCGTCGCGCATCTGCCCGAGTTTGCCAAGCCAGCTGCGCCGGTTCGACTGGTCGAGCAAACTGGCCAGTTGCATGCTGATCGTGCTGGCCCCGCGCGCACGGCTGCGATGCAGGTTGTCGATCAGCGCGGACAGCGCACCCACCGGATCGACGCCCGGGTGCGACCAGAAACGCTGATCCTCGGACACCACGACCGCGCGCAGCAGCACCGGCGCCATCGCGTCGAGGTCGATCCATTCCAGCATGCGCTGGCGGTGATCGAGGCGCAGGCGTTCGAGCACCACGTCATTGCGGTCCAGCAGCACCGACTCCGAACCGCGCTGCGCCGCGCGCACCTGCTCGTAGCGCGGCACCTGCGCCGTCACGACCAGCAAGGCAAGGCAGGCACCTACGCAAACGCAGGCGCCCGCCAGCACCCGCGCGGCGAGCACCATCCTCTTGCGAACAAAGATCTCGCGCCAGACCATGCTATTTTCCCGCAGCAGTCACATCCATCTTGGCCACCGGCAGCTCGCCGAAGACCTCCGGCGCATACATCGCTTCCACCCGCGTGGCAGGCATCTCGAAACGGCCGGCGTTGTTGAGGCGCACAGTGTATTCGACCGTGAATTTGCCCTTGGGGACGTAGCGGTAATAGGCGCGGAAACCGTCGAAGGCACGCTCTTCGAAGGCGGGACGCTGCCAGCCGCCTTTCTTTTCGCCCGCCGCCAGCTGCGCGGAATCGCCGCCCAGTCCGCTCCCGAGGATGCTGGCCCCGGCCGGCACCGGATCGTTCAGCACGACCCAGGTCCGGTCCGATTGCGCATCGACCTCGAGGGTCACGCGGTAGGTATCGCCGGCTTGCCAGAGGCCCGATTTTTTCTGTTCGACCGCGCTCACCGTGCGTTTTATCGTGTAGCCGGCAAACAGCGGCTTATCGAGCGGCAAGGCGGCGCGCGAGGCGATGAAGGCCCAAGGCTTCCCGCCGCCCTGGTGCTGCATCGACAAAGTGGCGGTCGCGGCCGGCCAGGCGAAATGCGCGGCCACGCCCTCACCCATCGGCGTGCCCAGCGTCGGGTCGCCCGTCTTGCCGGAGACCGCGGCGCTCCACGGCAGGCGCCGGTCCTCGTCGCCCAGCTTGACGCTGCTGGTGCCGTTGACCGGATCGCGTTCGTAGCGTTCCTTGAAGTGGCGCAGCGCCAGCACGCCCCAGGCATTGGCAAGCGTGGTGCTCCAGCGCCCCCCGGCTTGGCGGCCCAAGGCGCCGCGTGCCAGCCGGCCGGCGTCGACCGCGGGGAATGCGGGGTCGTCGGTCAGCAAGCGCAGGGCGCGCACCGAGTTGACATCGGGCGACACCATCAGCCACCACAGGTAGTCGCTCTTCTCGGTGGAGAAGCTCATCGTGGTGCCGGAGAACATCAGGCGCGAACGCAGGATGCCCTGTGCCTCCGCCAGTTTGCGGTCGCGCTCCGGCACGCCTTCCAGGTGCGTGAGCACCGAGATCCAGTCGATGACACCCGAGCTGGGCCAGAGATTCGGTGCGATCTCGAGCGACTCCAGCATCGCCGGCTTGGCATTGCCATAGCGCGCCAGGGCGTCGATCGCGGCGAGCTTGCGCATCGCCAGGTCGGCGGTCGGCAGCACGCCATAGCGATGGACGCGGCCCGCGACGAAGTTCTCCAGGCCGCGCAGCATGCGGTTGCGCGTGGCCTCCGGGATGTCGTAGCCGGCTTCGTCCGCGATGGTCAGGATATACGCGGTCAAGGTATCGTCGCCTGCCAGGTAGTCCACCGGGAAATAGCGCGCCAGGCCGTCGCTGTCGAGATAGTTCGACAGACTGTTCATGACCTTGTTCCAGCGCGTGGCGTCTTCCAGCGCCACCGCGACGGAAGCGCGCTGCTCCAGGCAGACGTAGGGATAGCGCGTCATCCACTCGCGCAAGCCGCCCAGCTCGCCGCCGAGCGAATTGACCAGGCGCACGTCGACGCCGCCGCGGCCGGCGATGGCGCCCGCCGGCTTTTGTACCGGGAAGGCACGCGGCTTGCCCGGTTCGAGCTGCTCCAGCGTCTGCTGATACAGGCGCACCGGATAGGCCGCCCCGACGGTTTGCACGAACTTGAGCGCATCGTGTGCCGGCTTGCCGTTCGCCGCAGCGGGCGCGGCAACTTCATCGGCAGCGATGTTCCAGTTCAATGTGACGGCGTCGAAAGGCACGCTGGCAGCAAAGGACAGCGTGCTCGCCTCACCCGCTTTCAGGCTGACGCGCTGCTTGCCGACGGGCTTCTCGCCCGCGCCGGCGGCCATCGCCGCGCTGACGTCGAGCGTGAGCGGACGGTCGCCGCCATTGCGCACCGTGACCATCGCGGCGAACTGGTCGCCTTCGCGCACAAACGGCGGCAGGCCGGCGAACAGCATCACCTCCTGGGTCGTGCGGATGGTGGCGCTGGCCGAACCGAACTGCGTGTCGCCGGCATGGGCGATCGCCGCGATGCGGAATGCGGTCAGCGAATCGTTGAGCGGCACCTCGACCCGCGCATCGCCGTTGGCGTCGAGCTGCACGACCGGCTTCCACAGCAGCAGCGTATCGAACAGCTCGCGCGCGTTGGCGCCCTCGCCGCCGCCCCCGCCGCCGGGCGCCGCCGCCTTCTTGCCGAAATGGCGCTTGCCGATCACCTGCGATTGCGCGGTCGACGTCGTCACTTCCTCGGGGCGCCGCTGCATCATCGATTCGAGCAGGTTCCACGAGGTCGGCGCGGCCAGGGACAGCAGGCCTTCATCGACCGCGGCCAGCGCGACTTCGGCATTGGCGGCCGGCTTGCCCGCCGCGTCGCTCACATGGATCTTCACGAAGGCACGATCGCGCACCTTGTACACCGGCTTGTCCGGTTCCACCTTGACCTTGAGTTCATACGCCTCCCACCCCACGCGGATCTGCGCGATGCCGAGCTTGAAGGCCGGCTTGGTGAGGTCGACCAGCGCGGTCGGATGGGTGTCCATGTCGGGCGGCAGCTTCTTTGCCAGCCCCAAGAACACACCGATCCGGTTGATCAGGCGCCGCAGCCAAGAAAAGCGGCTGCTTGTTTCGGGATCGATACGCCCGCGCACGACCATGACCGAGACATAGGCATTGGGTCCGAAATTTTTCGCGACGGGTATCTCGATGAAGGGCGACTTGGCGCTGATCGGCACCACCTTCGAATACAGCACGCCTTCGCGCTCGACCGTCACCAATGCCGTCGCTTCGCGGAAGGGCATGCGCACTTCGAAGCGCGCCGTTTCGCCGGCTTGGTAGTCGCGCTTTTCCGGCAAGACGTCGATCCGGTCGCTGGGCGAAGCCGCGTACCAGTTGTCCGCATCGGCCACATACAGCTCGCTGCTCGCCTGCGCCACATTGCCGTCGTCGTCCTTGGCTTTCGCAACGAGCACCAGCTCGCCGGTTTCCGGCGCTTCGCCCGCGCACAGCAGGAAGCCGTGCGCGTCGGTCGTGCCGCTGCATACCTCGCCGAGGCGCTTCACCTCCGCGGTCTGTTCGTAGGCGTAGAAGCCGCCCAGCAAGCGCTTGCGGTAGGCGTAGGTCTTGCGCTGGTACGCGTCGACGCCGATCTTGCGGCCGATCTGCAGCTTGCCGCGCGGATCAAGCGCCAGCACCTTGAACGACATCTTCTCCTTGGTGGCGTAACCGCCGTCGACGCGTATGCCCAGCACCAGCGCCGACGGCAGCAGCAGCGCGCGGGTGGACGCGGTGAGGATTTGGCCGTTGGGGTCGGTGTATTCCATCTCGACTTCCAGCGCGCGCGGCTCGTCGCCCTTGGGCAAGCCGGCAAAGCTGACCCGCGCGCCGCCGCTCGCGTCGAGCGTCATGCTGCGTGTGCGCACCGGGTAACCCGCCACGGCCGCCGGGACATCGGCGGTGGCGCCCGCGTCGTCGCCGCTGTCGGCATCGCCTTCCGGGTCATACGAATAAGGGGCGATGGCTTCCACCCCTTCCTTCGGCGCCTTGCCGCCAAAGCGGAAGTCGTCGTAGTCCGGGAAAAGCAGTGGATACGCCACCACCCTGCTGCGAAACTTGACGGGCGCGCCCGCCGCGGCGCCGCCCGACAGGTAGCTCAATTGCGCATCGATGTCGACGCTCGCGGCCTTGACCAGCGGCTTGGCGGGCGGCTTGAGCACGGCCTTCATCAGGGGAACACGATATTGTTCAACGCGGAAGCTGCCCGATTCCTGCGGTCCCCTGCCGGCTTCGAGGCTCACCGAATAACTCCCCAGCTTCGCCTCCTTCGGGATCGCCCAGCTGGACACGCCGGCGCCGGCATGCCACACGATCGGCACGTCGTAACGTTGGCCGCTGCCATTGTGCGTCAGCGTCGCCGTGGCGGGGGATTGCGCCGCCTTCAGGCCTTCAAACCCCGAACCGGTGTGCCTGCGCAGGAAGTGCTTCATGGAGACGGTCTCGCCGGCGCGGAACAGCGGCCGGTCGAAAACGGTATGGGCGATGACCGGCCCCAGGGAACTGCCGCCACCGAGATTGAATTGCCAGGGCGAGATACCGTCGTTCCATTTTGTCAGCGCAAAGGACATGTCCTGGTCCTTGCGCGCCACGACCAACAGCCCCGAGCAGCCGCTGTGATAATAATTGGTCGGCAATTGCTCGTCGATGCGCACGGTGCCGTCGCCATCGGTCTTACCGCTCCACAAGGGCTCGCCGCCACAGGTGGTCACGCTGAGCTGCGCGTTCCGCACCGGCTTCGCGTTGTCGAGCTGCGTCACCCAGGCCAGCGACGATTCCCGGCCGAGCTTGAAATGCACCGCCATATTCGTGACCAGCGCGCTCGAGTAAGCATAGTAAGGGCGGTCTTCATTCAGCAAGGCCTGGCCCAGGCGCTTGCTTGCGAACTCGACGACATAGAAGCCGGGCGACGGCAAGGGAATACCCATCAGCTCGAAGGTGCGCGTCCCCTCCGCGCGCGGGAGGTTCAGCTCGGTGACCTTCGCGTCGCCGGCCTGCCTGCCGAACAGCAGGGGGATCTCGCCTTCACGTGGAGTGTGCCCCAGCTTCGCTTGATAGTCGCGCACATCTTCGTCGCTGTCGTGGGGCGGGATCAGGACCTTGTTCAGCCATTGTGCGATGCTGCGGTCGCTGCCGGTGTCGATGCGCGCGAGTTCGCCCTTGCCGTTGGACTGCGGGGCCGCCGCCACCCTGGCCTGCAGGCCTTTCAAGGTCGCCTCGACATTGCGCACGCTGACCGGCAGCGCCGGTTGCGCATTCGCTTCAAGGATGCCGAAGTGCGAGGGGAATTTGATGAGCGGCGGATCGTCGTCGATGCGTATTTTCAGGGGAAAGGACGCCGCGTTCACCAGCGGGCGTTTCGCATCGTCCTGGAACCCTGCCGGCAGGGTGATGGTGACGTCGCTGCGCGCGGCGAACGGGCCACTGAAGCTGACCGATTCAACGGCCTTCACGCCCGCCTCGAGCGTCGGGGGCAGCACCTTGCCATCGGCATGGCGCAGCTCGATCGACGCGGCCACGCGGGCATCCACCGGCGCCGTGAAGGCCAGGGAGAGCGGCAATACGGGAATGCAGCCGGCATTCGCATTGACGCGTTCACACTGGGCCTTTGCCGAAAACTCCTTGCGCACGGCGAAAGGCAGGGTCTGTTCACTCGACGTGGCGACGCCGCTCAGGGCGCGGATGCCGGCCCCCCAGACGATGCTCACGGTGCTGTCGGCGCCAAGCTTGCGGCCGCAGCGCGCCACGACAACCAGCGGCGCTTCGTCGAGGCGCTTGTCCTTGACCGCCAGCAGGCCAAGCCGGGCGCGCTTGGTCAGGACCAGGAAAAAATTGTTCGCGCGGCCCTTCTGCTCCGCCAGTATCTGCTCGCGTTCCTTGCCCTCGATGATTTGCAGCGGCACGCGCTCGCCCAGGCCGGTAACGCTGCAATACGCATGTTCGCGCACGCTGGCCATGTCCGCAACGGCGTCCAGGCCAAGCAGGAAGACCTGGTCCTCGTCGATGTATTCATTTCCCTCGCCCGGCCAACTCTCGCGGATGGCCGGCCCGCCGGTACTGAAGTCGAAGCTGGCGGCCTTGACCTCCTTGCCCGACATGGCCTTGAGCTGGGCGCGCGTGCTGAAATTGCATTTGAGTCCGGCCGGCAGCTCGCTGTCGAAATCGTAGACCCAGTTGCGGCCATCGGCCCAATGGCCATGTCCTTTGGCGTCGCAGCGGATATCGAACGGCGCTTCGAGCCGCGGATCGCCGAACGCGACCATCGGCTCGGAGAAGCGGGCGGCCACCTGCCGCACGCCCTTCACCTCGCCCTTGGGATTGAACGCCTCGACGATGGCGCCGGGATCGGGTGTGGGCTGTGCCAGAACGAGCCCCGAAACAAGCAGGGATACCGTCAATACTCCGCGAACAAATTGCATGCCATCCCCTATTTTTTGCGCCGCCATTAGGTGTTGCACTTTGCTCAATAGTTTCTCACAGTGCAGCAGAATTTAGCAATGCATCATTGAATAAACCGGCGCCGGGCGCTGGCGTAAGGCCAGAACATCGCGGATGACTTTTCGCCGTTCTTCATTGATAATCAGAAACATTAAAGAACCGGCAATAGGAGCTGCAGTGAACAGTCTTGTCGCGCGCCTTACCGTCGCCGCCGCCGTGCTGGCGGCCC
>Ga0193702_1000428_pt1 | contig 14524 bp, 10 predicted proteins | sample U3a1metaG_FD_143060 | JGI IMG/M metagenome (GOLD analysis project Ga0193702, IMG submission 143060) | Soil microbial communities from a riparian zone of the East river system, Colorado, United States - U3a1 | ecosystem: Environmental > Terrestrial > Soil > Riparian zone | place: USA: East River... | reverse complement strand
AAGCCGGGATACTCCCATAAGGCTTGTGACGTGCCGCCCGGCTCGTCCATGCCGCCGCGGAACATGTATAACATCAGCCAGGCAGTTTCCTCGCTAATAACCTGTTCCTCTTTCAGCGTAAACTCCTTCAATACGGTACCGTCCTGCTCTGTTATTTTGGTTACGAGCAAAGGATCAACCTTTTTACCCTTATTCAAAAATGTGCTGTAAGCCCTCACCATTTCATAAACAGAAACATCATTTGATCCTAAAGATACAGACGGAATGGCCTTTAACGGGCTTTCAATGCCAACCTTATGGGCATATTCAACAATTTTATTCCAGCCAACCTTTTCTGTTACCTGTGCAGTAATAGAGTTAACAGACTTACCCATGGCCCAGCGCAGTGACATTTCCTGGTACGAAAAATGGAAGTCGGCGTTATTGGGTTCCCAAACCTGGTCACGGCCTTCGTCGGTATATTTAATGGATACTGGTTTATCGGTAAATTTATCGCATGGAGTGAAGCCGTTATCCAAAGCAGTTAAGTAGGCAAATGGCTTAAAAGTTGAGCCGGCCTGCCTGCGGGCCTGGTTTACGTGGTCGTAATTAAAATATCGGTAATCAATGCCGCCAACCCATACCTTAATTTTTCCGGTGGTTGGCTCCATCGTCATCATACCGGTATTTAAAAGTTTGGTGTAGTATTTTATGGAGTCGGCGCTTGAAAACGTTGTGTCTTTTTCTCCGTTCCAGGTAAATACTTTCATATGCTTGGGCTGTTCGAAGTATTTATTGATAAGCGCAGTGTTATTGCCGTACTTTTTTTGAAGCATTGCATAAATCGGTAAATGCTGTTCTGCTTTTAATAAAAAGTCTTTTATCTCAACCCCGTTTAAATCCTGCCATGGGTTTTTGTTACCCCAAAGATTATTGAAACGCTTTTGCAGCATTTTCATTTTTTCGGCAACGGCTTCTTCGGCATACTGCTGCAGACGCGGATCAATCGTGGTATATATTTTGAGCCCGTCTTCATAAAGGTCGTAATCATTGTCTTTTAACCATTTTTTCAGCCAGCGGCTGACAGCCTGGCGAATATATGAATCGCCCTGTCCTTCATTTTCAACATAGCTTAGGTCCAGCTTAATGGGTTTGCTGATGCTGGTGTCGTAATCAGCCTTTTTAATGTAATTATATTTAAGCATCTGCCCCAGCACAGTATTGCGCCTTTCGAGCGAATGTTTGGGGTTATTTATGGGATTATAGGTTGATGTAGCCTTCAGCATCCCTACCAATGTGGCTGATTCATCAGCATTAACCTTATCAGGTGTTTTGTTAAACAGCTTTAACGATGCTGTTTTAATCCCAAATGTGTTGTTGCCAAACGGAACAGTATTCAGGTATAATGTAAGGATCTCCTGCTTGCTGTAAACATGTTCAATTTTAAAAGCCGTAAGCCACTCCTTACATTTAAAAACAATAGTGCGGATAAGTGGAACGTGCCTTATAAAACCCTGCGATTTCTTTTTGCGGGTTTCGAACAGGTTTTTTGCCAACTGCTGGGTTATGGTACTGCCGCCGCGCCTTTCGCCCGAAGCTGTTGAAAGCAGGCTGGTGAAGAAGGAATAAAAGTCGACACCGTTGTGGTGGTAAAACCTTACATCTTCAGTAGCTATGAGGGCATTTATAATATTGGGCGAGATCTGTTTGAATTCAACGGGGGAGCGGTTTTCTTTATAGTAGCGACCTATTAACGTTCCATCGGCATAATAAACCTCTGATGCCAGCGACATGCTTGGGTTTTTAATGTCGTGCATATCAGGTGAATAGCCAAACAGCCCCAGGAAATTTAATTCAATGGAGCAGAAAAATATAATAACAAAGTAGATAAAGATTAAAAAATATCTCAGGTATTGGTTTTTTATCCGTCTGAACATGGGGTAAAGATGTAAAATAATGGCCCTAAATCATAGGCAATTTAACAAATATTAACAACGTAAGTTTTGAAGGTAAATTTTAAGCTAACTTGCATTTACCAATTTTATACAATGAAAGGCATAATTAAGAAATTTAAAATAACTGACGGTAAAAAATTTTCACTTAAAGATTTTGATCCTTCATACTCAGACGGTTTTAAAAAAGAGGACGCGGAGCCTGTATTGCAGGAGCTGATCAAGGAAACCTTTGACGTGGCGGCAACATTATACGCTGATAACCGGTATTCCTTACTCATTATATTCCAGGCTATGGATGCGGCAGGCAAAGATGGAGCGATAGCGCATACCATGTCGGGCTTAAACCCGCAGGGGTGTGAGGTACATAGTTTTAAACAGCCTAGTGCCGAAGAGTTGGATCATGATTTTTTATGGCGCCATTATAAGGCTTTGCCTGAGTGCGGGCGCATTGGGGTTCATAACCGCTCGCACTATGAAAATGTGCTGGTTACCAAAGTACACCCCGAATTGCTGTTGAATGAACACCTGCACTCAATTGATTCAGTTAAGGAAGTGGACAGTGCGTTCTGGGAGCGCCGTTATGAAAGTATCCGTTCATTTGAAAAACACCTGGTTAGTAACGGTACCATAATTATAAAGTTTTTTCTGAATGTATCAAAAGAGGAACAAAAGGAACGCTTTTTAAAGCGAATTGATGACCCTAAAAAAAACTGGAAGTTTTCAGCAGCGGATATCCGTGAACGGGAGTGTTGGGATGATTATATGAAAGCTTATGAAAAGGCCATAAAGGAAACCTCCACAGATAAATGCCCCTGGTACGTTATTCCTGCCGACAAAAAGTGGTTCACCCGATTAGCTATTTCAACTATTATACTGGAAACCTTAAAAGGCCTGGATTTGAAATACCCGGTTTTACCAAAGGAGGAGAAGGATAAGCTTGATGAGGCGAGGAAGTTGTTAGAAGAGAAGTGATTTCACCGATTATGTTAATGTGATTTCACCGATTTTGAACTATGATTAAAGGATTTAAGGATTCTCATGATTGGATAGCAAAGAATTATCAAGCGGATAGGATCAAGTCATCTTTAATCCTTTAACGACAAAGCCTTCTTGAATGCCTTTAAAAACTAACAATTCATGAAGAATCATGGTTTAAAATACTTAATGGTTAACAAATTATTAAATATATCTATAAAATCGATAGATATTATATACTTTATTATATTTGTTGAATATTTAGCATGTCATGAACAGATCCTTACTTATCTCAACAATTATCGGCACAGGGATATTAGTTACTAATAGCACCTTTGCCTTGCAGCCAAAGCCGGCAAATGCAGACGTAATAGTTCAGTGGAACCTTATTACAGTTAAGGCTACGAAAATTGCAAAACAGAACAGCAATTTGGGTAGTCGTACAGAGGCTATTGAAGCTATTGCGGTTTATGATGCCGTAAATTCTATTAAGCACATCGGTACCCCTTATCATTATAACCTTTCTCCGTCAGGGCCGGCTTCGGCGCAAGCTGCTGTGGTGCAGGCAGCGCATGATGTGCTGGTGAATTATTTCCCGGCACAAAGGCCATCCCTTGATTCTGCATTGACCAATAGCCTGCAGGGGATAACAGATGGCCCGGTAGATCCCGGGCGTGAAGTTGGCGCCGCCGCTGCTGCGGATATTATAGCCTTGCGGGCAAATGATGGCTCAAGTCCGCTTACTACTTATGGCGGACCGGAAAAACCAGGAGTAGGGGCGTACAGGCCGACACCGGGCAAGTTTGCCCCCGGTATTGATGTGGAATGGGGGAATGTAAAGCCTTTCCTTTTAAAGGACGGCAAACAATTTTTGCCTGTAGCACCACCTGCTATTGGCAGCGCTGAATATAAAAAGGCATTAGCAGAGGTTAATGAGCTTGGCGAGATCAAAAGTGCCAAACGAACAGAAGACCAAACCCATATAGCACAGTTTTATAAACAGGATGCCGAGCTTACCGTTAATGAGGGTGCACGTCTGCTTGCCGTAAGTCATGGTACTACCCTTGAAGAAAACGCGCTTATTTTTGTTTTGGTTGATATTGCCGAGGCTGATGCGCGCATTGAGATCTGGGGCGGCAAATACAAATATTTGGCATGGAGACCGGTAACTGCACTAAATGCAGAGGAAGATGGCTCGGTAAAAGCCTATACCAAATGGACGCCATTGATCACCACGCCGGCACACCCGAGTTATCCAAGCGGGCACAGCGCAACCGTTACAGCAGGCTATGAAGTGCTTAAGAAGTTTTTTGGCGATAAAAATCATTTGGAGCTGCATACCACAACCGATGGCGAGCCTGCCCGGGTTGTTGAATCATTAAGCGCAGTTGAATTTGAAAACGGCTATAGCCGGATCTATGGCGGCATTCATTATGCTTTTGAAAATGGCTCGGCGCAGGATGTTGGGAGAAAAGTGGCGGATTGGGTGCTGAAGAACGGCCCACACCGCTGATTTTAGATGATTAAATGATTTCGTTGATTTTTGATGGATGGAGAAGAGATGGACTTACGAGGTTTTTAAAATTTCGTAAGTCTCAGTGATCTTTCTTTTTAACTGAATCCGTAGAAGGAAATAGAACTTTCATGGGTGCTGGCCGATAGGCATATTCGATTTTAAATTTCTTATTAGTTCGTTTTAGGTTACTTTTCCTACATACTTCATATAAATTCATAATCAATTCACGAGCTTTGATCGGCGGTGTCATCGATTGCAGGAACTTCCGTTTACCATTATGATAAACGATAATTGTATAAACCGATCCATCGCAACATAACACATTATTGAAATGCAGTGTGTCAATACCAATAGTTTTGATAATGAACGACAGTTTTTCGAACGTCGTCTCACTAACTAGCCCTTCAAAGTATCCCATTTTAGAACTGTCAACTTCCCAATTCTTCCCGTATGTTAGTTCAGTATACAATTTTACGTTTTTATTTTTATCCAGCTCCAAATGATAAACAGGGCAATTGCCAAAACACATTGATGTATGAAATATAACTTTGTCAAATGATGGGTTATCACTATTGCAACCGATAAGTATAAAAGCAAAAACGATAAAAAGGAGTCTCATTGAGAAATATTTAGCTTATCTATCTTTTAATTTATCGTTGCCTAATCTCTGGTCTCTAATCTCTAATCTCTAATCTCTAATTAACTAATACTTACTCAACCACTATCTCATCTGCAAAAATATACGATGGGCTGCCTTTGCTTTCGTGCCAGTCGGGCAGCGGGCCGTATTGTTTGGCTATTACTTTGATATATCTTGTTTGTGTGTTTAGGGTTGCGGTAAAGTCCTGGGTTTGTATTTCCAGGTCTTTTACATCAACTTTTGTGTTAACTGTTGCTGCCAGGTTGTAGTTTACACCATCATTTGAGGTGTAATATTCAACCTGTTTTGGGAACACGATCCATGAGCGGCTGTCCTGCAGGGCGCCAAAGCTTACCTGTTTAACCGATTTTACCTGCTGCATGTCAATTATAGCAACCACATCATTGTTCTGGTAGCCCTGCCAGTTGCCCAGACGCCAGTTGGCTTTGCCGCGGATGCCGTTTACCAGTGTATTATCGCCCTGGTCGGCATAGTTTGGCAGGTATTTGTTCACAAGGGTTAGCTTAATATCATCCCTGATCCTGTTAAATGTACCTGAAATTGCGAAGCTTGACTTGCCGCCATCGATGGCTATTGCTTTTATGGTTGTGTTTGATTTAACATCTAAAGCTCCTGTGTACAAGGTCGAGCCGGAAGTAGGGGCGGAGCCATCAGTTGTGTAAAAGATTTTAGCGTTTTTATCTTCGCATTTTATTTCAACCTGCATAGGTTGTTTAAATGTTTTTGATGGGGCAATAATGTACGGATCAGATATGATCAGGCTATCCGTAATTTTTGAAGTTGGTTTTTCAAGGCCCTGTACAAAAATGCTGTTTGGCAGCTTGCCGGTAAGTACTTCAAAATCACCACCGTTGGCAATATCGGCATAATCAATGTAAAGCTTGTTATAGGCTTTTTTATTAAGATTCATGCCCTGTAAATAAATATTGGCGCGACTTACACCCGCACCGGAATTGGTGATGGTGAATTTTTTACCATTCTCCAGGTTAATGACCGTTTTATCAAACTGCGGTATGCCTATTTGAAATTGTTGCTGTCCCGGTGCTATGTTATAGATCCCTAAAGAGCTCATTACATACCAGGCCGACATTTGTCCGCAATCCTCATTGCCGGATAAACCGTCAGGCTTGTCGCTGTATTCCTCACGTAAAATACGACTAATGTAAAGCTGGGTTTTTTCAGGCGCATCGGTAAAGTTATACAGGTAAGCCATGTGGTGACTTGGCTCGTTGCCATGTGCGTATTGACCGATCAAACCGCTCACATCATCCTGCTGGCGGCCGCTAAGCTTGGAATCCGTAGTAAACAATTCATCCAGCTTGGTTTCAAATTTCTGCCTGCCGCCCATTCTTTCTGCAAGGCCTTCCACATCCTGCGGTGCTAAAAATGAATACTGCCACGAGTTGCCTTCGGTATAGTTGTTATTGATCTCGGTTGGCTCAAACGGGGTGTACCAGCCGCCGTTTGCACGGGCCTGCATAAAGCCGTTCTGATCGTTAAAATTATTTTTCCAGTACTGGGCGCGTTTAATGAATTCGGCATAATCCTGTGGTTTGTTCAGCATTTTTGCCATTTGGGCAATACACCAGTCGTCAAAAGCATATTCAAGTGTTTTTGAAACAGATTCATGCTCATCATCAGAAAGCACCACACCATTTTTACGGTAGGAGTCCATGCCAAACTGGTTGCGGTTTACAGCCGCTTTCATAGCGGTGAAAGCTTCCTCTGCATTAAAATCGCGGATTCCTTTTGCATATGCGTCAACAATTACCGGGATAGAATGGTTACCCACCATGCAATAGGTTTCGTTTGAAGCCAGCGGCCAGATAGGCAGCAGGCCGCCCTGCTCATACATCGCCAGAAAGGATTTTATAAAATCCAATGTGCGTTTGCGGTCAATCAGGTTAAGCAACGGATCTTCCGCGCGGTAGGTGTCCCACAAAGAAAATACGGTGTAATAATTAAAGCCATCGGCTTTGTGCACCTTCTGATCCATGCCGCGGTATTGCCCGTCAACATCGCTGTAAACGTTTGGTGCAAGCATGGCATGGTACAATGCGGTATAAAATATGGTATGCTTTTGTTTTATGTAATCAATAGCAGGTTGTTTTTTCTGACCTTGCGGTAGTTTGCGGGCGCCACTTCGGCTGTTATAACCGGCATTGGGATCCTGCGTGTTTTGCGGAACCTGTTGTGCCGATGCGCTGGGCGCACCGCCCTCAACCTCAATCTTAGCCAACTGATCTATCCAAAGATTTTTTGCGGCTAGCTGCACTTTTTTAAAATCGAAATCAGGAACTTCAGTATCAAGGTTTTTCAACGCCCCTTCTGCACTTACCGATGAGATCCCCACTTTGGAGATCACCTCGCCTGGATTCTCAAATCGGAGATACATTTTTATGTTTTTACCCTGCAACTTGCTTTTGCCGGTTTGTAGCTGATCGTCAGCGGCAATACCGTAGCTTTTAAATGGTTTTGAGAATTTGGCGTAGAAATATAATGACTGATCCTGTGCCCATGATTGTGAGCGGCGGTAACCACGGATCTCATGATCATTCACTACCTCGATCCATGAATCGAGCACTTTATCACGATGCAGCAGGTCGATGATGATATTGGCTTCCTTTGTTGATGGGAAATCATATTTGTGCACGCCAACGCGGGTACTTGCGGTAAGCTCAACTCCAATATCATACTTATCTAAATGCGTTTTATAATAGCCAGGGGTAGCAACCTCGTTCTTCTTTTTAAAACCCGACATATAATCGGCATTCTTAAACTTCGGCTCGCCGGTAGTTGGCATAAATAATACATCACAATAGTCTGCAATGCCGGTACCACTTAAATGTGTGTGCGAAAAACCGTAAACCGTAGTGTCGCTGTCATAATAACCAGAGCAGCCGTCCCAGCCGGTTAAGCGGGTATCAGGACTAAGTTGTACCATCCCAAAAGGCACAACTGCCCCGGGATAAGTATGCCCATGACCACCTGTGCCAATAAAAGGGTTTACATACCTGGTGTAATCTTTTTTCTTTTGGGCGGATAAAGAGAGCGCGAAAATTGAAACGAAACAGAATGACAGAACGCTGCGGGAGAAAAACTTCATCGAATTAATAATGATTATGAAGGGGTAAAAATAACCGGGATTAAGCAGATTTAACGAATTTTTAACACGATTTCTGGATTAATTTGATTTGCAGGATGGGGGTGTATTAAAAATAATCCTGAAAATCCTTTTAATCGCTAAATCGTGTTTATTTTGAACGCATCCATGTCCTTTAAAAAAGGCAAAGCACGGCGGGTTTTCTGTACTTCGTCCGCAATTATGGTGAAGGTGTACATATCTTCCTCATCGCGCTTGTAATAAACTACGTTGCCGTTAGGGTCAATGCAGGTTGAGTCGCCGGAGTGGTAAACTTCGTTACCATCGTGACCAACACGGTTAACGCCAATTACATAGGATTGGTTTTCAATTGCGCGGGCCAGGATCAGGGCGCGCCAATGTGCTATGCGGCGCTCGGGCCAGTTGGCTACTATCAGCAGCAGATCGTATTCAGCATCAACGTTGCGCATCCAAACCGGGAAACGCAGGTCGTAACAAATCATCGGGCAAATATTCCAGCCGTTTAGTTCAACTATTAATTTTTTGTTGCCGGGGGTATAAGTTTCATGCTCTTTAGCCAGTGCAAAAAGGTGCCGTTTATCATAATACTCGTAGGTGCCATCGGGGCGCATCCAGATCAAACGATTGTAAAATTTATCGTTCTCTTTAATGATCATACTGCCTGTGATCACACATCCATACTGACGGGCAATTTTCTGCATCCATTTCATTGTTTTACCACCCATTGGCTCAGCCAGCTTTTCGGCTTGCATAGTGAAACCTGTATTGAACATTTCGGGTAAAATAATGAGGTTTGTTTTTTCGCGGATATTGGACAGGCGCAACTCAATGTTTTGCAGGTTCCTGTCAATATTTTCCCAATACAAATACCCCTGGAATACGGTAATTTTAAGATTGTCCATAAGTAGTTAGTCCATAGTCCATGGTCAATAGTCCATGGTAGTTAGTAGTTAAAAAATTATAGAATGTTAAAAATTTACCATCGTCCATGAGCTATTGACCATGGACTAAAATCAAACCTTTAACAATCTATCAACGGCTTTATCCAGCGTTTCTTGCCTTTTTGCGAAACAAAAGCGTAAAACATGATGATCAGTACCCTGTGTATAGAACACCGATGTAGGTATAGATGCTACCCCGATTTCCTTTGTTAAACGCAGGGCAAAGTCGCTGTCTTTCTCGTCTGTTATGCCATTGTATGTCACCGATTGAAAGTATGAACCCGAGCAGGGCAAAAGCTCAAACCGGGTTTGTTCCAGCCCTTTACGGAAATGATCCCGTTTTTGCTGGAAAAAATCAGGTAATGATAAATACGTATTCTCATCCTTCAAATATTCGGCTATTGCATACTGGATCGGCGCATTAACACTGAACACCAAAAACTGGTGAACTTTCCTGAATTCCTGCATTAAAAAAGCGGGGGCCATACAATAACCAACCTTCCAGCCGGTTGCATGGAAAGGCTTACCGAACGAGGCCACTATAAAGCTGCGTCGTTGCAATTCGGGATAGCGGGCCATGCCATGGTGTATTTCGCCGTCAAATATTAAATGCTCATAAACCTCATCGCTCAAAATCAGGATATCCTGGTTTTTTACTATCGCACTTAGCTCATCAATATCTTCTTTTTGCAGGATGGTAGCGGTTGGATTATGCGGCGTGTTAAGGATGATCATCCTTGTTTTGTTATTGATCAGCCTCCGCACCATATCCCAGGGGATGCGGTAATCAGGTGGTGTCAGCTCCAACGATTTTACGATACCGCCCGCAAGTTTAATAGCGGGAGCATAACAATCAAAAGCAGGTTCAAATATAATTACCTCATCGTTGGGGTTTATTACAGCGGTAATAGCCGTGAAAATGGCCTGTGTGCCGCCTGCGGTAATGGTTATTTCGGTATCAGGGTTATAAACTGCGCCGTAAAGCTTTTCTGTTTTTTGTGCAATCTGTTCGCGCAGGGCCATTACGCCGGGCATAGGCGCATATTGGTTATGTCCGTCTTTCATGGCGGTATTTACCAATTCTATTAATTCGGGCGAGGTATTAAAATCAGGAAAACCCTGCGACAGGTTTATGGCCCCGACTTCTGTTGCCAAAGCCGACATTACAGTAAATATAGTTGTGCCTGTTTGGGGCAGTTTGGAAATAATAGGTGTCATGCAGGGGCTAAATTACGGAAATGAGCTGAAAGCTGAAAGGTTTTTAAAAAGAGGTGAAAGCTGAAAGGTAAAAGGCGAAGTGTTTTTGAGTCGCTACCTTTTACCTCAGTACTACAGGGTTTGTTGTTTCTATGCTACCTTTCACCTTTTTCCTTTAGCCTTTCACCTCTATTATTTACCTTAGTGCCATGAAGCAACTTAAATATCTTCCCATAATTTTCGTAATAGTTGTTATAGCCTCTTGCGGTTCAGGTAAAAATGAATTGCCTGTTATTGGTTTTGTTGATGCCTTCCAGGATGCATCCATCGCACCTGCAAAAACAGGATTTATTGAGGCTTTAAAGAAAGATGGTTTTGAAGATGGCAAAAATATAAAGATCGAATACCGTAATGCACAGGGGAGTATCCCAACATTAACTCAGATTGTAAACTTCTTTGTATCAAAAAAAGTAGACCTGATGGCTACCTGTACTACCTTATCATCCATAACAGCTGCACAAAAAACCAAGACCATTCCTATTTTTATGATGGTTTCGCCAACGGTAAAGCTGATGAACATGGAAGATGCGAACGGCAAAGGGCAGGCAAATTTGTTTGGTGCCGTTGAGGACCTGAACTATATTGATACTTCGTTTTCAAATATTCCTAAGTTTATAAAGCCAAAAGCAGGTAAGCTGGTTGTGGGGATGATCTATAACCAATCGGAGCCGCAGTCGGTAGATGCCAAAAAACGGATCCAGGAGGATGCGGATAAATTAAATATTACGTTGGTGGCATTGCCGTTAAATTCATCGGCAGAGGCGCAACTGGTAACCAAATCACTGCTCGGAAAAAACATCGACGCTTTTTTCGCCAATCCGGATAATAGTGTGTTTGCTTCGTTTGAAACTATATTGAAAAGTTGTGATCAGCAAAACGTGCCGATATTTACCAGTGAGGCCGGCCTTGTACAACGCGGAGCAGTTGCAGCATTTGGTGCAGATATTTACCAATGGGGATACCAGGCAGGGGAGCAGGCGGCACAGTTTTTAAAAACGCACAGCACAGCCGGCTTGCAGCCCGAGATGGTGAAAGTAAGACGGAGAGTTTACAACGCTGCTGCAGTAAAAAAATATAAGATAACCGTTCCTTCAAATTTTGAAGCTGTTAAATAATGGATTTCTATCTAACCGCACTATTACAGGGGCTTTGTTTCTCGGCGTTGGCGCTGGGGATCTTTATCTCGATGAAGATCTTTAATATCCCTGATATTACTACCGATGGCAGCTATACTTTAGGCGCTGTGGTTACTGCGGTTATGATAACCCATCACCAGCCAGCTTACATAATTTTACCTTCTGTGATAATTGCAGGAGGTTTAGCCGGGGCATTAACGGGTATTATCCATACCAAGTTAAAAATAAATGCCCTGCTTGCCGGAATCCTGGTAATGACAGCCCTGTACTCGGTTAATTTAACGCTGATGGGCACCTCTAACTTGCCGCTAAACAATTTCCCCACCATATTTAACCTGCTAACCATAAGCGCCGACCCAAACCACAATGCTTTTTGGATAGTATCCATCTTTGTTATAGTAATTATCCTGCTAATAGGTTACCTGCTTAAAACAGATTTTGGTGTTGCTATGCGCGCAACAGGCAACAGTGAATCAATGATCCGCTCGCTAGGCGTAAATACCGACCGGATGAAGATAACCGGCCTGGCATTGGCCAATGCGTTAACAGCGGTGAGCGGTTACCTGATAAGCCAATACCAGGGCTTTACAGATATCAGCATGGGGATAGGGATAGTGATTGTTGGCCTCGGCTCAGTAATTATTGCCGAAACGCTGATCAATTGGTTCCGGATCACGTCGGTTTGGTTGAGCTTGATTTTAGTGTTGGCGGGTGCTGTAATATTTCAAATGGTATTGGCTATAACACTCGAGCTTGGGGTTGATGCCAATTTACTTAAATTGGTAACAGCGGGTTTTGTATTGCTGATAGTAAGCTTACCGCGTTTAAACTTTAAAAAGGCATGATTATGGATTTCGGATTTCGCATGTCCGAATTCGGATTTTTAAAATATGGAGTAGCATTTTAAATATCAAACTGATAAATAACCCAATATAAAATCAAAAATAAATCCGAAATCAAAATTCCGAATTCCGAAATAATAAAAAATGATTACGATAACCAACCTGCATAAAGTTTTCAATTCCGGCAAGCCCAACCAGGTAAACGCGGTTAACGGCATCGACCTGAAAATAAAAACGGAAGAATTTTTGGTGATCGTAGGTGCTAACGGGTCTGGTAAAACAACTTTGCTGGATTTGGTTGCCGGGAGTGTTTTTCCGACATCCGGGAGTGTCAGCATTGATGATGAGAATGTGACCAAATTGCCTGATTATAAGCGCAGCAAATGGATAGCCCGGGTTTTTCAAAACCCCATAAGCGGAACGGCATCTGATCTGAGCATTTTGGATAATTTCAGACTGGCGGCTATCCGCACCCGGCCAAAAGGCTTATCCATCGGCGTAAATGATGTTTTTAAGAACCAGGTTAAGGAAAAGATCAGCACGCTAGGTTTAGGGCTTGAAAATAAGATTGAACAGCAAATGGGCACGTTGTCGGGCGGGCAGCGACAGGCCTTAACCTTGCTGATGAGTGTGATGGATAGCTGCAAAGTTTTATTGCTTGATGAGCCGACTGCGGCCCTGGACCCACGTTCAGCCGACGTAGTGATGCGCACTGCTGAAGAGTTGATAAAAGATTACAGGCTTACCTCCATACTGATCACGGCAACCGCATTATATTAATGGGAGAGGGGCAGATTCAAAAAGACCTGGATGCCAATAAGAAACAAGCCTTAAAACAAACCGATCTGTTTGATTGGTTCTCGTAGAGCAGAATCAGGAATCAAGAAGTCAAGAGTCAAGAAGGAAAAAGATGAAGCGCGGCATGGATGCATGAATAACATATCTTGAATCTTGATTCTTACCATCTTGTGTCTTGACTCTTACTGTCTTGTCTCTTGCTCTCCCCCTAAAAGGGGGATTTTCGCATATTTATTTCATACGGGCTTAAATATCAGGATGTCCTCAATATTTAAATAATTTTAATTTATATCTTGCGTAAAAAATATTTTTTACAATGAAATACACCAAGTTAGCCTTTTCACTTCTGTTATGCGCCGGTATGTTTACCGCACATGCACAAAACACAGAAGAACCTAAATCAAATTACGATCAGCATAAAATATTTAACCCTTTATTTTATCCTGAAAAAGGAAATGAATTTCGCAGCGCCAGCGGCGCGCCGGGCGCAAAATACTGGCAAAACCATGCAGACTATAAGTTAAACGTTACCCTTGATACAGCCAAACACAGCGTAACAGGTACGGCGCTTATCACTTATACCAATAACAGCCCTGATCCGCTCGGGTTTTTATGGCTGCAGGTTGACCAGAATATTTATAAGGCAGATTCGCGCGGGGAAGCTACCAGTCCGGTTGAAGGTGGCAGGTTTAACAATAAAACCTTTACCCAGGGCGATGAGATAAAAGGCGTTTATCTTATAAAAAACGGCAAAGCTGAAAAGGTTGACTACCTGGTAACAGATACCCGTTTGCAAATAAAACTGAACGATACGCTCAGAGCAGGTGGAGCCAAAACCCAGATAAAGATAGATTACAAGTTTGATGTGCCTGAATACGGAACAGACAGAATGGGGCGGAAGCTTTACAAAAATGGCTGGGTGTATGAAATAGCGCAGTGGTACCCGCGCATGGAGGTTTATGATGATGTTACCGGCTGGAACGTGATCCCTTACATGGGTGCATCAGAGTTTTACCTGGAGTATGGTAACTTTGATTATACCATTACTGCGCCTGCCAGTCTTGTTGTGGTAGGATCGGGCGAGTTGTTAAACGCTGCCGAAGTGTTCTCCCCAAAAATCATGAGCCGTATGAACGCAGCAAAAATCAGCGATAAAACGGTGATGATAAAAGATTCTGTTGATATTGCAAACAAAGACTCTTACCCTGCAAAAGCGAATCTTACCTGGCATTTCTTCTGCAAAAACGCACGCGATGTATCGTGGGCAGCTTCGAAAGCATTTATATGGGATGCAGCACGTATAAACTTGCCAAGCGGTAAAAAGGCGCTTGCACAATCAG
>Ga0193702_1000427_pt1 | contig 14531 bp, 10 predicted proteins | sample U3a1metaG_FD_143060 | JGI IMG/M metagenome (GOLD analysis project Ga0193702, IMG submission 143060) | Soil microbial communities from a riparian zone of the East river system, Colorado, United States - U3a1 | ecosystem: Environmental > Terrestrial > Soil > Riparian zone | place: USA: East River... | reverse complement strand
CCTGGCCGGCAAACCTTATGCGGCAAGTGATACGGTGCAGGGCTATGTCATCAATGAGACCCTGGTCAAAAAACTGGGCCTGGCCAGCCCACAGCAAGCGATTGGTAAGGTCATTGGCCTATGGAACAATAAGCATTTTGACGCGCCGATTACTGGTGTTGTCCGGGATTACAATGTCAGCTCTTTAAAAGATGCGGTACCGCCGGTATTGATGGCCGCTAAAAAAAGTGCTTACGGTGTGCTGAATGTGAAGATCGGGCAATCGGATATGAAGCAAACATTAACCGTGATCGAACACCAATATAACGTCGCCTTCCCCGATGCTTTATACGAATACCATTTTATCGACGAGCAGGTCGCCCGGTTTTACAAAATCGACAACCAATTATCGTTATTGTACCAGGTATTCGCCGGCATCGCAGTCTTCATTTCCTGCCTGGGGCTGTTTGGGCTGGTGTCCTTTATGGCCGTGCAGCGTACCAGAGAGGTGGGCATCCGCAAAACACTGGGCGCTTCGGTCGGCCATATCGTCTACATGTTTTCCAAAGAATTTACCCTGCTGGTGCTGGTGGCTTTTTCTATCTCTGCCCCGACAGGCTGGTACCTGATGAACAAATGGCTTGAAAGCTATACCTTCCGGATCAAGCTCGGACCGGGGATCTTCCTGCTGGCCATCGTGTTATCTGTTGCTATTGCCTGGCTGACGGTGGGTTATAAAGCCGTTAAAGCCGCGCTGGTGAACCCTGTCAAAAGTTTAAAAAGCGAATGATCGCCTGAAATGTTGCAAAATGCACGAATGAGTGGTGCATCATAAGCTATAAAAGTGGTGCACTATAAGCTAATAAATGACACGATTTGCACAGCGCTAATTTTTTTAATTTTTTGTCCAGTTCTTAAAAACCTGTTCGTCATTGGCATATAAACATTAAAATAAAACATCATGAAAGATTTTCTATTCGTTTACAGAAACGACAACAAGAATGCGCCTACAGGTTCGCCCGAAGAAATGCAGGCAGTAACAAAACAATGGATGGATTGGATAGGCAGTATTGCTGCTCAAAACAAACTAACCGACAGGGGAAACCGCTTAGAATCGGAAGGTAAGGTAGTTAGGCCCGGCAATATTATTACCGATGGCCCTTATACCGAGATCAAAGAATTGATTGGCGGTTACTCCATTGTAAAGGCAGGATCTATAGACGAAGCTGCCGAGATAGCCAAAGGGTGCCCCATCTATGCTTTCGGCGGCAATGTGGAAGTAAGGGAAATAAGCTTATTGTAAAATAGTAACATCTCTTTTTAAAATTTATAAGAAGGCCTTTGTATTTTTACGAAGGCCTTTTTTGCTATGGAAGAACAAGAATTAATACCACATTTATTCAGGACCGAGTTTAGTAAAATTACTGCCGTACTGGGTAAATTGTTCGGATTTGAACATATAGAAATTGCTGAAGACATAGCAAGTGATACTTTTTTACTCGCATCCGAAACCTGGGGGTTGAAAGGTTTGCCCAAAAATCCGGTGGCATGGTTGTATACCGTTGCAAAAAATAAGGCGCGCGACTATTTAAGGCGGAATAAATTATTTAACGATAAAATAACCGCCGAACTGCAGCATAACAGCACCGAATTGCACGAGATAGTTATTGACCTGTCCGACAATAATATTGCCGATAGTCAATTGCAAATGATGTTTGCAATTTGCCATCCCGCCATACCTGTCGAAGCGCAAATTGGGCTGTCGTTACGGATACTATGCGGTTTTGGCATTGAGGAGATAGCGAATGCTTTTTTAAGTAATAAAGAAACTATAAATAAGCGCTTGTTACGAGCCAAAGAAAAACTAAAACAGGGAAAAGTAAAAATTGAATTCCCTGCAAAAGCAGAGATCGGCAACCGGTTGGATGCTGTTTTAACAACCTTGTACCTGCTCTATAACGAAGGCTATTATTCCTTATCGCAAAATATAAGTTTACGCAAAGAGCTTTGCGTAGAGGCCATGCGCTTAACCCAAATGCTTCTCACAAATAACCAAACGGAATTGCCAAAAGTATATGCATTGTTGTCTTTAATGTGTTTTCAATCATCGCGGTTTGAAGCCCGGACAGATGATAACGACGCCCAGGTTTTATATGATGACCAGGATACCTCCCTTTGGGATTGGGGGTTAATAAAGGAAGGAAAATACCTGCTAAACGAAGCCGCCAAAGGAACCGAAATATCAAAATATCATTTAGAAGCAGGCATTGCCTGGTGCCATACTAACAAGGCCGATACCGAAGAAAAGTGGGAAAGTATCCTGCAATTATATAACCGGCTGCTGCAAATAGAATATTCGCCCGTGGCCGCATTGAACCGGACCTACGCCCTGGCGAAAGCAAACGGTAAAAAAGCAGCTATTCCCGAAGCCGAAAAACTAAATCTTGCCGCCAACCATTTGTATTATTTATTGCTTGGGTATTTATATACCGATATTGATAATGAAATGGCGGCTAAACATTTAAAGATCGCGTTGCAAATGGCCAGATCAGCAACGGATAAGATCTTGATAAAACAGCGAATGGATAAATTAACGGGCTGAAAAATTGATGTTCAAAAAAATGGAAAAGTAAATTTATTTTTTCCTAATTTTATCCTCACCAATTATTAGTGTTAAATTAACATTTAAACATTTTCCGGGATGAAAAAATACATTTATCTATCTGCATTGCTATTTGCAGCCAGTTTTCAGAGCCATGCACAGCAGGCAGACCAGCGCCCAAACCTTTCTGTAATTGCTACTCCGTCAGGATCGGGCAGGGGAGTTGATTATAACCGGCTTAATGATGGCGCTATGCCTGTTAACAGGCGCACACCACCACGCGGCGGTAATAATAACAGGCCCGCCATACCTATGCTGGCCAAACAATGGGTACAGTACGACTGGAGACAACCCGTTAGCACAAAAGAGGTTGCGGTTTACTGGCATAATAACAATGGCTTTAACAAGCTGCCAAATGCCTACACTATTCAATATTGGGACGGCAGCGCATTTGTACCGGTTAAAAACGCAAAAGGCTATGGTTTGGTTAATGACCAGCTAAACAATACCACTTTTGATGAGATCAAAACAACCAAACTAAGAGTAGAGCTTGATTCTACCGACAGGGCTATAACACCATTGCAGGAACTACTGGTATATAAATCAAGAATGGATGAAGAATACACGCCCATCGTATCTGCCGGTGTTGACCGTGATGTAATGGTTGGCGGCAAAACATACTTGTCAGGTGTAATTAAATCACCAACCCCCGTTCAAAACATTGTTTGGGCCAAAACATCAGGGCCGGGCACAGTTACTTTCAGCAGTTTATCTTCAAAAGATGGTTCGTCTACTTTGTCGGCACCGGGCAATTATGTGCTTACTTTAACCGCCGGTAAAGGGGCTGTTAGCTCCACCTCGGCTATCAATGTTAAAGTAACTACGCCGCCTGCGGCTAAACGGTTAGATGTAGTATACACCAGGCGTTATAAAATAGACAGCAAGCTATGGAACGACCGTGCAAAAAGCATGATCGTTGATTGGATACCTTTCTGCATAGACCAGATAAACCGCAGCGACCTAAGTACGGGACAGGGCGGTATTGATAATTTTATAGAAGCCGGCAAGGCACTTCGCGGCGAACCGCATGGTACGCATAAAGGTTACGTATTCTCAAACGCGTGGGTACACCAAACTGTAGAGGCCATGTGCGAAGCATTAATGGTTGATGCGCAAGGCGATCCGCAGATATTGGCTGCACAGGATAAAATGAGAAAAACCTTAGACCAGTGGGTACCGATAATTTTAGCCGCGCAGGAGCCGGATGGTTACCTGCAAACTGCCTACACGCTGCGCGATACCAGTCGCTGGCACAAGCATTGGGAGCCTACCAACAGGGGTAACCATGAGGGCTATACTGCCGGATATTTTATAGAATCGGCCATTAATCACTATACCCTTACCGAAGGGAAAGACAAACGCTTATATAACGCCGCCAAAAAACTGGCCGATTGCTGGGTAGCCAGCCTTGGCCCCGGCAAACAGGCCTGGTATGATGGTCACCAGGAAATGGAACAGGCGCTGGTTCGCTTTGGCCGTTTCGTGAACGATATGGAAGGCCCCAAGAGCCACGGTAACAGCTATATCGCGTTAGCTAAATTCTTGCTGGATAATCGCGGTAGCGACCCAACCGACCGCACAGAATATGACCAGAGCTTAACGCCGGTACAACAGCAATACGAGGCTGTGGGCCACGCGGTAAGGGCAACCTACAACTACTCGGGCATGGCCGATGTGGCTGCCGAAACAAAGGATGTGGATTACCAAAGCGCCGTGATGTCGTTATGGGATAACATTGTTAACAAAAAATACTATATCAATGGCGGCATAGGCAGCGGTGAAACTTCAGAAGGTTTCGGCGGTAACTATTCGTTACGGAATAATGCCTATTGCGAAGCCTGTTCGAGCTGCGGTTTAGTGTTCTTTGAATATAAGATGAACCTGGCCTACCATGATGCCAAATATGCCGACCTGTACGAAGAAACCATGTACAATGCGCTGTTAGGCTCACTTTCATTGGATGGTAAGGATTTTACCTATACCAACGCGCTGGAATCAAGCACAGGCCGGTACGAATGGCATGTATGCCCTTGCTGCGTAGGCAATATCCCCCGCACGCTGTTAATGATGCCTACCTGGACGTATGTTAGGGGCGAGGATGGCTTATATGTGAATATGTTTGTGGGCAGCACCATTAAAGTGGATAAAATAGCCGGAACAAACGTAGAAATGGTTCAAAAAACAGATTATCCGTGGAGCGGCAAAATAAACATGACCGTAAACCCCGAGCAATCAAAATTGTTTACCGTGTATGTACGTATCCCTAACCGCCAAACCAGCGAGTTGTATACACCCATACCACAGGTAAGGGGTTTAAAATCAATGTCGGTTAACGGGCAGGTTATCCACCCAAAAATTGTAAATGGTTATGCCATTATCAGGAGGACGTGGAAAAAAGGCGACAAAATAGCGATGGAAATACCAATGGAAGTTCAGCGGGTTACTGCTGATGACAAGGTAGAAGCCGACAAAGGCAAAGTAGCCCTGCGTTACGGTCCGCTGTTGTATAACGTGGAAACTGCGGATCAGCCGGACATCACTAAAAGCATCAGCAATAAGCCGCTTTCATTACAATGGAAAGGCGACTTTTTAAACGGCGTAATGACCATCAACGGAACATGGGCAGATGGCTCGCCATTGGTAGCTATCCCTAATTACACCCGTCTTAACAGGGTACCGGCAACTGCAACCCCCGTGCAGGGCAACAGGGCAACATCAACCCCGGTTTCTACAATATGGATAAATAATAAATAAGAGATAATATTTCAACAAAAAAGGAGCGGTACAACTGTATCGCTCCTTTTTTATTTTATAAATCTCATCGCTATAGGCTAACCCCATCGGGGTTAAATGTCTGTAGAAAAAAAATCACAAATATTCATTCGGTGCCGTAGGTACCAGACTAAGTTGCGTACCGCTGGCACGCTAATTCCTTGTTTTTATTTTTCTACAGACATTTTGCTCCTAACGGAGCATTTCTATATTACTTTTATAAACCCTCTTTACCGCGTGCGGAAGAGAGGGTGGACGAGCGAAGCAAAGTCCGGGTGAGTAATCGCCACGCGTCATTTGCGAAAATGTTGTATAATACCTCATATTTGTACAAATATAAAAATCTCCCCTACCGGGGGAGATTTAGAGGGGGCTACTATAACGTTTGCGTAAAAATAAAACTTCAATTGCTTTTATATAACGGCTCAACATTGTAGAATTGTTACCGTTATATACCATACATAAATTAAATTTTAGATCACCTTGAAAGTAATACAAAGCGTACATCCCGAAGATTTTAAGCATTACACCAGTTCTGTAATACGCGAACGTTTCCTGCTTAATAATTTGGCACAGCCCAATACCATAAACTGCGTTTACACACTTTACGACCGCATGATAGTTGGCGTAGCCAACCCAACCGATAAACAACTGGAGCTGGAAAACTATGCCCCGCTGCGCGCCAACTATTTTTTAGAGCGCCGCGAAATAGGCATCATTAACGTGGCAGGAAACGGTAAAGTTGTTGCCGATGGTAAAACCTATAATTTAGGCAAACTGGATTGCTTGTATATTGGCAAAGGCACCAAAAGCGTTTCCTTTTCGAGCGATGACGCAGGTACGCCGGCGGTGTTTTACATCCTATCGTGCCCGGCCCATGCTACGCACCCAACTACGTTAATGACCAATGCCGAAGCGATAAAAGTCACGCTGGGCGATTCATCAACCGCAAACCACCGTACCATTAATAAATACATCCATTTGGAAGGCATAAAAAGTTGCCAGCTGGTAATGGGCTTAACTATTTTGCATACCGGCAGCGTATGGAACACCATGCCGCCGCATGTGCACGACCGCCGTATGGAAGCTTATTTTTACTTTGATGTGCCGCAGGGCCACCGGGTATTCCATTATATGGGCGAGGGCCACGAAACCCGCCATATCCTGATGGATAATTATGACGCGGTAGTATCGCCGCCATGGAGCATCCACGCGGGCAGCGGCACAGCCAGCTACAGTTTCATCTGGGGCATGGCCGGCGAGAACTTAGACTACGCCGATGTTGACCCGGTACCGGTTACGGAAATGATATAGGTAACGTGAGTTCGGGATAAGCATTCCGGCCGCCTCACCCCAACCCCTCTCCAAAGGAGAGGGGCTTAAAAATAGATAAGTAATAAAAACATATCAACCACACATTCAAAGTCCTCTCCTTTGGAGAGGATTTAGGTGAGGCTTAAAACACAACAAAATTGGAAAACAGTTATTCATTAGCAGGCAAAGTATTTGTAGTAACCGGCGGCACCGGGATATTGGGCAATTCGTTCATTAACGGTATTGTAGCCGCGGGTGGTGCGGTTGGTATTTTAGGCAGGAATGCCGATGTAGCCAATGAGCGCGCCGATGTCATCAACAAAAACGGCGGACAAGCCATCGCATTGGTAGCCGATGTTTTAGACGAAGCGCAGCTGACAGCAGCACGGGAGAAATTATTAGCCAAATTTGGCCATATAGACGGTTTGGTAAATGCTGCAGGCGGTATTATGCCGCAAGGCGTTTTACAACCCGACCAGGATGTTTTTAAACTGGATATGGCAGGCATAAAAGCCACTATGGAACTTAACCTTTGGGGAACCATTATCCCAACCCAAATATTTGGCGAAAGCATAGCCAAAACGGGTAAAGGCACTATCGTCAATATATCGTCCATGAACTCAAAAAGGGCGGTTACCAAGGTGTTGGGTTACAATATGGGCAAGGCCGGGGTTGATTGTTATAACCAGTGGTTTGCGGTAGAGCTGGCAAATCGTTATGGCGATGCGATACGGATGAACGCCCTTGCACCCGGATTTTTTCTTACCGAACAAAACCGTAACTTGCTCACCAAACCCGAAGGCGGCTTTACGCCAAGAGGAGAATCAGTTATAAAACAAACACCGTTTAAAAGATTTGGGCACCCGGACGAATTGATAGGGGCACTGGTATGGCTGTTAAGCGATGCCTCGGCCTTTGTTACCGGTGCGATGATCTGTGTTGACGGTGGTTTTTCTATCTTTAGCGGCGTATAAATAATTAGAATGGATAATACTAAAATAGGCAAATACAGGTGGGTAATAGCCACGCTGCTATTATTTGCAACCACCATAAACTACATGGACCGCCAGGTAATAAGTTACCTGAAAGAGTTCTTCTCCACACCTGTAGAAAAAGGTGGCTTTGGCTGGAGCAATACCGATTTTGGAAATGTAACCTCGTTCTTCACCCTGTTTTATGCGGGGATGACCGTTTTTGCGGGTTGGTTTATTGATAAAATTGGCACTAAGCTGGGTCTGGCGTTATCCTTAATTGTATGGTCGATTTTTGGCATGCTCAACGCCTTTGTGGGCAGTACCGTGGCCCTGCACATGATGATACGAAGTTTATTCGGGATAGGCGAGGGGGGTAACTTCCCGGCTTCTATCAAAACTGTTGCCGAATGGTTCCCTAAAAAAGAGCGCGCGCTGGCTACCGGTATCTTCAACAGCGGGTCTAATTTGGGTGCAATGATAGCCGCCTTGTTTGTGCCCTGGTGCTTATTGTATTTTGGTAACGATCCGGGATGGAAATACGCCTTTTTACTAACCGGCGGAATTGGTTTTATATGGCTGTTTTTTTGGTTTGCATTATACGACACCCCGGCAGCTTGCAAAAAGCTTTCTAAACCAGAATTTGACTATATCCACAGCGATGATATAGTTGCGCACGTTGCTCCATCAGAAGATGTAGCGGTAAAGGTACAGGTAGAAAAAATATCATGGGGTAAATTGTTGACCTACCCACAAACATGGGCGTTTTTTGTAGGCAAATTTTTGACGGATGGCGTATGGTGGTTCCTGCTGTTCTGGCTGCCCGATTATTTGAAAAAACAATTTGGCTTTACCGGGCACCAGGTAATGTGGCCTACCTTTATTGTGTATGGCATTGCCATATTCGGCAGCACCTTTGGCGGCAGTATTCCGTTGTTCCTCATTAACCGGGGTATGACGGTTAAAAAAGCGCGCATGACCTCCATGCTTATCATCGCGGTATTCCCGCTACTGTTATTGCTAACCCAGTATTTTGCAGATAAAGCCGTGTTCGGCGATTACGCAGTTTACTTAGCTGTAGGCGTGATCTGTATCGCGGCAGCGGCGCACCAGGCATGGTCGGCAAATTTGTTTACTACCGTGTCTGATATGTTCCCTAAACGTACCGTTGGCTCGGTTACCGGCATAGGTGGTTTGGCAGGTGGTATAGGTGGTTTTATTGTGCAGCAATTTGCAGGCCGACTAACCGATTTTTACAAAGCCACCCCGCAAATAGCCTACGGTATTATGTTCGCCATGTGCGCTTTGGCGTATGTATTGGCCTGGGCCATTATCCGTATACTAACTAATAAACCTGCAAAAATATTGGTGTAGTAATTTATTGATATTTAACAACTTATTTATAATTTCAAGCCACCTAATCAGTGGCTTTTTTTATATTAAATTAGCCACTGATTATATAGCATTTCCCTAAAAACAAATGAAAAAGGTAAATTTTTTGTACTGCTCGTTAATGCTATTCATTGGGATTGAAATAACGAGTTGTATAAAAGTAAAGGATTTTACTAAAGATGAAATAAAATGGTTTAGCCCTTATAATGAAATTGACACTGTTATTTTTATATCAAAAAAAAGTGAACTTGACACAATAATTTTCTATAAGAAAATCGCACAAAGCGATACGATTAGAAACATGAGTTTAGGCTTTTATAATGAAAATTATCTAACTGTTCCATATAAACCAACCAAGGGAAGTTATCACCAGTTCGCTTTGATGAGCGATGGGAAAACTCGTTATGATCAAAACATTTTTAGTATATCAAAATCTTCTTCCGTTAATTATAGTACTCTCGAGATAACATTTTTTGGTACTATATTTAATGGGAAAGAACTTAATAATATAAAGCAAATAGACAAAGATGTGTATTATTTCGATAGTAGCAAGGCGACATATATCGGGATGGACGAGGAAAAAGGAAAAGCGATTAAAGATTTTACATTTGATACCAGGATTGGAATTATTAAATACACTGATGATCGAAATATTGAGTGGCAAAGAAAATAGGTTTATTTTCGAACTCAAAAATTGGCATAATTCAACCCCCATTTGCATCTAAACTTTTTTACATAACTTTAGGGTCTGGCAAGTCATGCCGCAAAACTAAAGCTATAAAGCGCCAATGAATTTTAATGTTCTGACCATAAAGGATATCGCCCGCGAGCTGGGGCTTTCTATTTCGACGGTATCCAAGGCGCTTAGCGATAGTTACGAGATCAGCGAAAAAACAAAAAAGCTGGTTAATGATTATGCCGAAAAACACAATTACAGCCCAAACCCCATAGCCAAAAGCCTCAAACAGGGGCATAGCAAATCCATCGGTATCGTGGTTTCTACTATTGATAATACCTTCTTCTCGCAGGTCATCAGTGGGATCGAATCGGTGGCTTACAGCAAGGGATATAATGTTATCATCACCCAAACGCACGAGTCGTACGACCTGGAAGTGCGTAATGCGAAGCACTTAACCTTTCGGTCGGTTGATGGTATATTGATCTCCCTCTCTGCCGAAACGCAGGATATAGAACATTTAAAAGCCCTGCAGCGCAAGGGCCTGCCCATTGTTTTCTTCGACAGGGTAAGCGCCGACCTGGAAACCCATAAAGTGATCGCCGATAATTTTAAAGGCGCTTATGAAGGCACCACGCATTTGGTAAATTCGGGCTATAAACGTATAGCGCATATCACCAGCTCGCTCAATTTATCCATCAGCCGCGAGCGCCTTGCCGGGTACAAAAAAGCGTTGGAAGATAACGGCGTTGCGTACGATGAAAAATACGTTAAATATTGCCTCCACGGCGGCCGTGACCTGAATGAAATAGAATCCGCCATAAACGATTTGCTAACCATGCCCAACCGGCCCGATGCCATCTTCACCGCATCCGACCGGATAACCACCACCACAATAGGCTTGTTAAACAAATTTAAAGTAAAAATGCCTGCTGATATAGCCCTGCTGGGCTTCACCAATACCCGCCTGGCTGATATATTGAACCCGGCGTTAAGTGCCTTAGTCCAGCCCGGTTTCGACATCGGCAAAGCCGCCATGGAAATGCTCATCACCCTGATAGAAAGCAAACGCCCGGTTACTGAATTTGAAACCAAAGTTTTGCCCACGGAGTTGTTTATCAGGGAATCATCGATACCGCTCGGATAAAAAATTCTTCGTGTCTCTTTGTGCAACCAGTGCCCTCTGTGGTTAATTTAACCACAAAGTTCACAAAGCAAATACAAAGGTCACAAAGTCTAAGCGCCACCGCCGAAAACGATTTCGCAAATAATATTGGTTACACAATCCTAACACCTTACATTTGAATACAGTCGGGTAAACCAATTAACGGCCACAATCACCATGAAGAAAATAACATCAGCAATTGCAATTATATTATCCACCGCGTTTTTCGCCGCAAAGGCGCAAACCGTTACGCTGGATTATTACTTTAATCACGAAGTACACAAAGGTAAATCGGGCCAGCAGGAGCGTTTTCATTATATGTGGGAAGATACCGAGAACAGCGGCTTCTCCATTCTCGGCGATGCCTTTAAAGCAGGCGGCGCAAAACTTGCATCGCTTGATGCCGCGCCAACGGAAGCTAATCTGAAAAACGCGAATATCTACATCATTGTGGACCCCGACACCAAAAAAGAAAGTCCCAGCCCTAATTATATAATGGAGAAGGACATTAACGAAATTGAAAAATGGGTTAAAGCCGGTGGTGTACTGGTGATGTTCGCTAACGACAGCGCCAATGTAGAGTTGCCACACTTTAACAACCTGGCCGCCAAATTCGGTATGCATTTTAATGACGATCTGCAAAACCATGTGATAGACGATAAACATTTCCAGGATGGGGCAATAACTACAACCGGTAACCCGATGTTCGCCACCGCGCAAAAAATATTCATGAAGGATGTATGCTCTATCGGCTTATCCGGCCCTGCCAAAGCAGGTTTAAAAAATAGCGCCGGCGCGGTTATCATCGCCACCGCAAAAATTGGCAAAGGCACCGTCCTTGCCATAGGCGATCCCTGGCTGTACAACGAATACACCAACGGCCGCCTCCCCGCCGAGTATGAAAACAACAAAGCCGCCAATGATATAGCCAAATGGCTCATTAAGCAGATACCGGCAGGTAAATAGCCACAAAGAACAAAAGGGTGTCACCCTGAGCCTGTCGAAGGGTGCGCGTAAAGGCCTTTGCCCGCTATGGTTCGACACGCTCACCATGACACCCGCTCGATCATGAACCACGTAACGGAGTAAATAATTATATTTACCCCAAATGACAGTCCAAAAGAAATACGGGTTAGGCATAGCTTTAATGTTGCTTGTTACGCTTGTTACCTATTCCAACCATTTCCTCAACGCCTTTCATTTTGACGATTCGCATTCGGTACAAAATAACCCCTGGATACGCAGCATCCACAACGTCCCATTATTTTTTAAGGATGGCACCACCAGTAGCGTGCTGCCGCAAAACCAGTCGTACCGGCCGGTTGTAACCACTTCGCTGGCGTTTGATTACTGGCTGGGCAACGGCTATAACCCATTCTATTTTCACCTATCCATATTCATTCTATTCCTGTTGCAGGGAATTTTGATGTTCCTGTTGTATAAAAAGGTATACCGATCAGCCTCAGCAAAAAACAGCAGCGTTTATATTGCCCTCATCGCCACAACGTGGTACCTGTTGCACCCCGCCATTGCCGAAACGGTGAACTACGTTATTGCCCGCTCTGATTTGATTTCTACCTTTTTCGTGCTGGCCGGCTTTGTTTTATACAGCTATTCGCCGTTTTGCAAACGAACGCTTTTGTACTTGTTACCTGTAGGCATAGGCGCATTGGCCAAGCCAACCGCGGTAATGTTTGCCCCAATGTTATTGATTTATATATTATTGTTCGAGGCGGATTTGAGCTTTGCGGATATTTTCAAAAAACAAAATATTAAACAAACGGGGCGGGTGATCTTAAGAGCCTTACCCGCCTTTATTTTCTGCGGATTGATGTACCTGCTGATAGACAAGCTCACCCCAAAAACATGGCAGGCTGGTGGCACATCGTCCTTTCAATATATCATAACTCAGCCATTTGTTATCCTGCATTATTTTGGCACCTTGTTTTTACCTACCGGGTTAAGCGCCGACAGCGACTGGACATTACTCCCGGGAATGAGCGACATCCGCTTTATAATCGGCTGCCTCTTTATTTTGCTGATGTTGGGCATTGCCTGGTACACTTCAACAAAAAAAATACTGCGTCCTATCAGCTTTGGCATTTGCTGGTTCTTTTTAGCATTGATACCCACCAGTGTTATTCCGTTGGCCGAGGTGTTGAACGACCACCGCATGTTTTTCCCGTTTATCGGCTTAATAATGAGCGTTGGGTGGGCGATAGGGTTGATGATTATTAAAATAATGGATAGCCGAAAGTATGCTGCAGCGGTCTTTGTCGTGCCGATAGTATTGTTGCTCTCCGCTTATGCTTATGGCACTTACAACCGCAACAAAGTATGGCATACCGAAGAAAGTTTATGGTATGATGTGACTATCAAAAGCCCCCAAAACGGGCGCGGGTTAATGAATTATGGCCTTTCCCAAATGCAAAAGGCAAATTACGCGGTAGCAGAAAAATACTTTACCCGCGCCTTGCAGTTATTACCCAATTACTACGCCCTGAATGTAAACATGGGGATACTAAAAGCCGCGACGGGCGATAAAACCACAGCCGAAAAATACTTCTTAAGCGCCATCCAAACTGGGGCCAATTACCAGGACCCCTATTATTTTTACGCGCGATTTTTAAACGAGCAGCAACGATATAATGAGGCAATTGTTCAGCTTACAAAAGCGATAAGTATTTCGCCCGGCTATCTGTCGGCTCGTCTGCTGTTGATGGATGTATATGAAATTATGGAGGATTGGGACCGGCTTAAAGCACTTGCTAATTCCACATTGATCATATCACCGAATAATCCCGAAGTATTAAAATACCTTCAATCGGCCCAAAACCAAAAAGGAAAGACGGAAATTGAAGCAGAAAAAATAGCCGCAGCGCCGACCGCCGAAAAATACCTCAACCTTAGCTTGCTTTATTTCAATACGGGAAAATACGAACAATGTATTGAAGCCGCTAATCAAGCTATCAAACTAAAACCCGGATATGATCTGGCGTACAATAACATCTGCGCCGCTTATAATAAATTAGGCCAATGGGATAAGGCTATTGCAGCAGGTAAACAAGGATTGATATTTAACCCGAATAATCAGTTGTTGAAAAATAACTTGCAGGAAGCTTATAAACGGGTAGTAAAGTAAGTTAGGCACGCGGCGATTACTCACCCCGACTGCGCTACGCTGGTCGACCCTCTCTTCGCCTGCGGCGGAAAGAGGGTTTAGGGTTATTCAAATAAACCGTTACAATTACCCCTTCTTACCTTCCTCAATAATTTCTTTTAACAAGGCTATTTCCTGTGTCAGTTTCCGCGTATTGTTTTGCAGTTTAGACACCACCACGCTGATATGCAGCAGGTAAACCAGTATGGCAAATATCGCCCCGGTAAATACCAGGTTGGGGGCCTCGTAAACACCAACCATTTTGGCTATAACTTCCAGTCCGTTCCTCCAAAATGAAAAAACAGTTAAAATGATGGTGCAAACTATCCATACAATAGCATATTCCTCGCGCAGGCGACCCTTAATGATCAACCGCGCTATATAAGCGATGAATATAAAATTGATAATGATGGTGATGAGTTGTATTCTGGCCATGATAC
>Ga0193702_1000426_pt1 | contig 14531 bp, 8 predicted proteins | sample U3a1metaG_FD_143060 | JGI IMG/M metagenome (GOLD analysis project Ga0193702, IMG submission 143060) | Soil microbial communities from a riparian zone of the East river system, Colorado, United States - U3a1 | ecosystem: Environmental > Terrestrial > Soil > Riparian zone | place: USA: East River... | reverse complement strand
GTTCCTTATCAATATCGGTTTCTGGGGTATAATGATCGTGTTTGTGCTTTTCACGGGTTTGATAGCGGGGAGCCGGCCGGCATTTTACCTGTCGTCGTTCAACCCTGTTAAGGTGCTGAAGGGCAGTATCCAGATGGGCAGGTGGGCATCCATGCCCAGGAAGGTGTTAGTAGTAGTACAGTTTACCTGTTCCATTGCCTTGATCATCAGTACCGTCATCGTCTACCAGCAGATCCAATACGTAAAAAACCGGCCGACGGGTTACAGCGCCGACAGGCTGATGATGACCGACATGAACAGCGACCTTTCCCAACAATATGAGGCGCTTAAAAACGACCTGCTATCTTCAGGAGTGGTGGAGAGCGTGGCCTCATCAACTTCGCCGGCCACGCAGGTGTACAGCCATTTTTCGCTGGACAAATGGCCGGGCAAAAATGCGGGCGACGAAAGTGTGAACATCGGTGCAATATGGGTGTCTGAAGACTATTTTAAGACTTTGGGGATGACGTTTGCCAGTGGGCACAATTTCACGGGCGACTGGAAAAGCGACACGCTGAATGTGATAGTGAATGAAGCTATGGTTAGGCGGATCGGTTTAAAAGACCCTGTTAATCAACTAATAACCATCAATTTCAACGCGAAACCAGTAAGGGTCATCGGCGTGGTAAAAGACGCGCTGATGGAATCACCTTATAACCCGGTGGAGCCTGCCGTTTTTGGACATAATCCCTTTGGGTTTGTGGTGACGTACCGGCTGGCAAAAAATGCCGGTACCCATACCGCTATCGACAAGATCGGGAAGATATTTGGGAAATATAACCCGGCTTACCCCTACGAGTACAAATTTGTGAACGACGAGTATGAGCACAAGTTTAACCTGGAGGTGCTTGTGGGCAAACTTGCGGGCGTGTTCGCCGGGCTGGCCATATTTATATCCTGCCTCGGGCTGTTTGGGCTGGCCGCTTACGTTGCTGAACAGCGCACCAAGGAGATTGGTGTCCGCAAAGTGCTGGGCGCATCCATAGCGCAGGTGTGGCTGCTGCTGTCGCGGGATTTTATCGTGCTGGTGGTCATCAGCTGCGTCATTGCCTCGCCGGTGGCGTTCTATTACCTGCACAATTGGCTCCAAAAGTACACTTACCGCGTCGGCATCGGCGTAGGGGTGTTCATCGCCGCGGGTATAGCGGCTATAGTTATTACCCTAATCACCATTAGTTTCCAGGCGATAAAAGCGGCGCTGGCAAATCCTGTCAAAAGTCTTCGTTCCGAGTGATTCACGGTCAGAGGCCGGAGATTAAAGATTAGTTCAAAAGTTTCATCCATCAACTAATCTCCAACCACTGATCTCTAATCAACTAACGCGAAGCGTTTCGGGGTGAGATCCGGAGCGCATTTTTATTCTAAATAATTGCCAATAAAATTATAATAAGGTGCAACCTGGCACCCGCGAACTGCGTCATATAGCTATAATTAACCGGACCGCAAACTTCAATATGGCTTATCATGCTTAAAAACAATCTTAAAATTGCCTGGCGCAACCTCGTTAAAAATGGCGTTTCGTCTTTCATAAATATTGGCGGCCTGGCCGTTGGTATGGCTGTGGCCATATTGATTGGCTTATGGATCCATGATGAGCTGTCATTTAATAAGTATTTTCAAAATTACAATCGCGTTGCCCAGGTAATGACCAAATGGAAACTGGCAAACGGCGCCCGTACCTCGCAGCCCATGCCATTAGGAACTGCGCTGCAGTCTGCCTATAAGCAGGATTTTAAATCGGTTATCCTGTCAACGCAGACAGAAGATCATGTGATAGCCTTTGGTGATAAGAAATTCCGCCAGCAAGGTAAGTTTATGCAGCCGGAAGGTGTGGCAATGTTCAGCCTGAAAATGCAGAAAGGGAGCCACGACGGATTAAAAGATTTTAATTCAATTGTCATAGGTGAATCATTGGCTAAAAAACTGTTTGGCGATGCCGATCCCATTAATAAAGTGTTGAAGATGGACAATAACCTAAACGTAAAGGTGACCGGTGTATATGAAGATTTTCCGCACAATACTGAGTTTAATAATTTATCATTTTTTTCAACCTGGGATTTGTATGTGAGCGCAAACGATTGGGTGGCTAAGAAAGAGCACGACTGGGGTAACAATTGGCTTAATGTTTTTGTGCAGCTCTCCCCCAATGCCGATTTTGATAAGGTCTCAGCCAAAATTAAAGACCTGAAAACACCGCATGTGGGGCCGGAAGAGGCTGCCGCCCAACCATCCGTGTTTCTTCAGCCTATGAGTGATTGGCACTTATATTCCAGCTTTGGCAAAGCCGGCGAACGTATAGAAAGCGAAGCCTTGCGTGCGGTTTGGTTTTATGGAATTATCGGCATTTTTGTTTTACTGCTGGCCTGCATCAACTTTATGAACCTAAGCACAGCCCGATCTGAAAAGCGCGCGAAAGAGGTGGGCATCCGCAAGGCGGTTGGTTCTGTACGCAGACAACTGATCTTCCAATTCTTTTCCGAATCCTTATTGGTGGCGGTACTCGCCTTTTTACTGGCTATTGTACTGGTGCTGCTTATACTGCCCTGGTTTAATGGCGTGGCTGATAAAACGCTGAGCATATTATGGACAAATCCCTTCTTCTGGCTTAGCGGCGTAGCATTTACATTTTTTACCGGGATTGTGGCCGGCAGCTACCCTGCGCTTTATTTATCATCATTTAACCCCGTAAAAGTACTGAAAGGCACATTTAGGGCCGGCAGATTTGCGGCTATTCCGCGCAAGGTGCTGGTTACGGTACAGTTCACGGTTTCTATTGCTTTGATAATCGGTACGATAATAGTTTACCGGCAAATTCAGTTTGCAAAAGATCGCCCGGTGGGCTACACCCGCGAAGGCTTGCTTGCCGTGCCAATGGCAACGCCCGATTTCCAGGGGAAATATGACTTGCTCAGAAATGAGCTTAAAAGTACCGGCGCGGTTGCCGAAATAGCTGAATCGGCCAGCGCGGTTACCGGGATTGATTCAGGAAACGGCGGTTTTAACTGGAAGGGTAAAGATCCTTCTTTTAAAGACCAGTTTGGCACCCTGTCAGTTACTTATGAATACGGCAAAACCATTGGCTGGAAATTTATTGACGGACGGGATTTTTCGAGGGAGCTAAAAGACTCAGCCGGGTTTGTAATAAACGAGGCTGCTGTAAAATACATGGGCCTTAAAAATCCTATAGGGCAAACCATGCAGTGGGATCAGTTTAAAGCAAAAAACTTTAAAATTTTAGGTGTGGTAAAAGATATGGTAATGAACTCGCCCTTTGAGCCGGCTTACCCTACCATCTTCTTTTTATCGCCCTATGATTCAAAAAATTGGATCTTTATCAAGATCAGCCCGAATGTAAGTACGGCCAATGCCCTGCCAAAAATAGAAGGGGTGTTCAAAACGCTTATTCCTGCTGCGCCGTTTGAATTTAAATTTGTTGATGACGACTATGCGGCCAAATTTGCCGCCGAAGAACGGATAGGGAAACTGTCGGGCTTTTTTGCTGTACTGGCGATCCTGATCAGTTGTTTGGGTTTATTCGGATTAGCATCGTTTGTGGCAGAACAACGCACCAAAGAAATTGGTGTACGCAAAATCCTTGGCGCCTCGGTACTAAACCTGTGGGGGATGCTGTCAAAAGATTTTGTGATGCTGGTGATCGCTTCATTTGTAATTGCAACACCAATAGCATTTTACTTTATGTATAACTGGCTGCAAAAATATCAATACCGCACTGATCTTTCCTGGTGGATCTTTGCCGGAGCAGGCGCAGGTGCTTTGGTTATAACTTTGCTTACGGTAAGCTTCCAGGCCATTAAAGCGGCCATAGCTAACCCGGTAAGGAGCTTAAGGAGCGAATAACAGTAAAGTTTCCGTTCAATCTGTTAATGCGTTCTGTTGTAAAATACAGGCGCATTTGTTATGTTTATTAAATAAAATGACACGGACCCAAAAAATTTTAGCGGCACGAAATAAAAAAGGAATTACGCAGGAAGAGCTGGCCGGTTTAATGAAAGTTAGTGTGCGAACCATACAAAGAATTGAAAGCGGCGAAAGCGCTCCCCGTAAATATACACTTAAAGCATTGGCCGAAGCTTTAGGGCTGTCGTTTGAAGAACTTTCGCTGAATTCCGATGGTGATGACAAGGAAGAAACCAGGCATTTTTTAACCTTGCTATGTGTTTCCTGTTTCTCATACCTGTTATTGCCTTACATCCACTTTTTAATCCCATCATGGTTGTTAAATAACCGGAAGGAGCAAACCCTTGAAGTACGGCAATTTGCGAGGAGCGTGATCCGCACACAAATTTACTGGATAATTGCCACCATGCTGTTTTTCCTGTTGGTGCTGCTGGTTAATTTTCTTCAAAAGAGCTATCTGCCAAACCCACACTTTATTAATTACTTTATCCCCTTTTTTACCATGTACCTGGCAAATGCCATTATCATTTTTCGCTCCGTGCGCAAATCTCAAACGCTTTCTTTCAATTAGCGTGTAAACGTCGTGTAAATGTCGGGGAGAAATGCCCTGCCCGGGGGCTACTTTTGAGCCAAAACCATTTACGCCATGTACCCATCAACCATCATTAAAACAAAACTATTTGCCGGTATTATTATCCTTTTTTGTTTTTATTTCAATAATACCTGTGCTCAATCCACCAACTCGCTGCAACAACCAACCGCAGCTTACAAAGTTAAATTCAACTGGCTTGGCGATACCGTTAACGCGAAATGGGAGCCTTATTCGGCATTGTTAATTCCGGTTCATCTTCCGGGTTGCCCCAAGCAGTTTTATATGCAGTTTGATCTGGGGGCGCCGCATTCCCTTTTTTATAAAAATACGTTAAGAGCCATCCGGGCAAAATACGGACAGGGCATTCCTGCTACAGACACCTCAGCAAAACTGCATAATCTCACCTTTTTGTTAGGCAAACAAAAGATCTTTGCTAAAGAGATTGGCTTAAAAGATTTTGGAGATACCATCGTAAGCCGGGATAGCAAAAGCATAACGGTTATAGGCACATTAGGTGTTGATCTGATCGCCAATAAAACGGTAATAATAAATTATCCGGGGAAACAGCTCGGGGTATGTGATTCGATCCCGCCCGGTATAAATGCACAGGTTAAACTCTCCTCCTTTATGTTTATACAAAGTAGCATCCTCTTGCCGGCCCTTATCTGCGGCAAACAGTCACTGTTGTATTTTGACACAGGCTCCAGCGGCTTTGAGCTGCTAACCAGCAAAGAAATTTGCACTGTACTTGCACCGCCGAACACATCCCCGGTATCCTATCCGGTAAAATCATGGGGTAAAACCCTTTTCGCCAATACGGTTTCCACTGCTGACAGCCTTGTGCTGGCCTCTCATAAGCTGCCAATTAAATTTGCCACATATATTGAAGGCGCAAGCGATACGCAGATCCAGCAAATGATGAAGATGGGAATTGGAGGAATGACCGGGAACAAATTGTTTTTGAATACCATCCTGGTACTCGATACCCGGAATAAAAAGTTTGGTGTAATATCAAAATAATACCGATTAAGACAATTTTCCCGATATTTAACCATGAAAAAAGTTGCATGGGTCTTACTGCTGTTTTGTTTTGCCTGCGCATCAAAGCCGAAGGCCCCCGTTGTACACATCGGCCTTACTGACAGTAACCGTTCCGTAAAATTAAAGGGTATTGATTATGCAATCATCAGCGAGATCAGCCGTGATTCGATACCGGGAATCTGGGAAAGCCTTTTGCCGGTTTACCGCATGCCTGCCGATACCGATCTGAAAAACTACCAGCCTATTCAGCATGGTTTGTATACATTAAAGGATAGCGCAGTAGTATTTACCCCCGACACGCCATTTGTAAAAGGGCAAGCCTACTTTATGCGCTATTACCAGTTTAAAGGCGAAAACGTATGGGACTATATTAAAGGCAAGAAGAGGCTCGGAGAAGTGCAGTTTACGGACCTGGTGGTTAAAGTTGATTGAGTTGGATTAGGTTTGAGTGGTTGATTAAGTTGTTATTCTCTAAAAAAGGGCCAACCACTCACTTAATCAACCTAATCCAACTCAATCAACTAAAAATACACTTGAAAATTCGAATAAAAATTATTACATTTGCATCTGAATTAAAAAAGAGGGGGCGTTTGTCCCCTCTTTTATTTTATCAATCAAATTATTTGAGAGATAGTGAATATTGAAAAAAGAGTAAAGGAACTGGTAGAAGAGAAGATAGCCGATAAGCCAAACCTGTTTTTAGTGGATATAAAAATGCACAGCAACGGGAAGCTGATGATATTGGTTGATGGTGATAACGGAATAGGGATTGATGATTGTGTGGCCATAAGCAGGCATGTAGGCTTCCATCTGGAAGAAGAAAATGTGATAGAAACTGCTTATAACCTGGAGGTTTCATCGCCTGGGATTGATACGCCGCTAACATCATTAAGGCAGTATACCAAAAATATTGGTCGTAGTTTAGCCATTAAAATGGCGGACGGTACCAAACGGGAAGGCAAGCTTAAGGGTATTACTGAAGATGCCGTTATAATAGACGAAATAATAAAAGAAAAAGGGAAAAAGGCCGAGACTGTTGAGAGCGTGATCCCAATTGATAAAATAACAGAAACAAAAGTTTTAATATCATTCAAGTAGGAACCATCATGAGCTACAGCTTAAAAAACAATTAACGAACTCATGATAGCTTCATTGCCTTAAATGAAAAAACAATTTTAATGAAAAATGAGCAATATTAATTTAATTGATTCTTTTCAGGAATTTAAAGATTTCAAAAACATCGATCGCCCAACGATGATGAGCGTGCTGGAAGACGTTTTCAGAAGCATGATCAGGAAAAAATACGGCACTGATGAAAATTGTGACGTAATTGTTAATACGGATAACGGTGACTTAGAGATCTGGCGTACCCGTAAAGTTATGGAAGATGGCTTTAGTGAGGATGATGACCTGGAAATTGAACTGAAAGAAGCAAAAATGCTGGATCCCAGCCTTGAGGTTGGCGATGAGCATATTGAGCAGATAACTTTAGAGAGCTTTGGTCGCCGTGCTATATTAGCAGCACGCCAGACACTGGTTTCTAAAATTCTGGAACTTGAGAAAGACGAGATCTTTAAAAAATATAAAGACCGCGTAGGCGAAATTGTTACAGGCGAGGTTTACCAGGTTTGGAAAAAAGAAACTTTGGTGCTTGATGATGAAGGCAATGAGTTGTTGCTTCCAAAATCAGAGCAGATCCCTGCCGACTACTTTAAAAAAGGCGATAGCGTAAAAGCTGTTGTTGATAAGGTAGATATGATGAACAGCAACCCAAAAATTATTATATCACGCACTGCACCTGAATTTTTACAACGTTTGTTTGAACAGGAAGTGCCTGAAATTTTTGACGGGCTGATCACCATTAAAAAAATTGTACGTGAACCGGGCGAAAGAGCTAAGGTAGCAGTTGAATCATACGATGATCGTATTGATCCGGTTGGCGCCTGTGTGGGTATGAAGGGATCACGCATTCATGGTATTGTACGTGAATTAAAAAATGAAAATATTGATGTTATAAATTACACCAATAATTTGCAGCTTTATATTCAGCGTGCATTATCGCCGGCCAAAATCACCTCTATTAAGTTAGATGATGAGAAAAAAACGGCCGCCGTTTATTTAAAACCCGACCAGGTATCGTTAGCGATCGGCCGTGGAGGACACAATATTAAACTTGCAGGTAAGCTTACAGGTTATGAAATTGATGTTTACCGCGAAGCGGATGAAACTGATGAGGATGTGGATATTGAAGAATTTACTGACGAAATTGACAGCTGGATTATTGATGAATTTAAACGGATTGGTTTAGATACAGCAAAATCAGTACTGGCATTAACTGTTGGCGAATTGGTGAAACGCACCGATCTGGAAGAAGAAACTGTAAAAGAAGTACTATCAATTCTGCAAGCTGAGTTTGAATAAACGAAATAACCAAAATTAAAATCGTATTTTTGCACAAAATAGCAGAGAAAGAATTATAATAAATGTCAGAAGACAAATCCATAAAATTATTTACAGCAGCAAAAGAGCTGAATATCGGTACAGGTACTATCGTTGACTTTTTGGCAACGAAAGGGTATAAGGTACAAAAACACCCTACTACCCAACTTGATAGCGACATGTACAGCGCTCTTTTGAAAGAATTTGCTGTGGATAAAATTATTAAGGAGGAAGCTAAGCAGATCAGTATCGGAAAGATCCGGAAGGAAGAGCCTGCACCGTTTCCTGAAAAACCTGTAGAGCACCGCCGTTCGCGTGATTTTGAGAATGAAGAGATCCTTATAAAGGGGATCGGCAATCATTACAATCCGCCGCCTGCTGAAAAGCCAAAACCAGTTGAGCCGCCAAAACCCGAAAAGGTGGAGGAGCCGCAACACAGCGAGGTTTTACCTGGCGTAAAAATAGTAGGTAAAATTGACCTTGATAACCTCAATGCCAAACCGCAGCAAGTTGAAAAGCCTGTTGTTAAAAAAGAGGAAGAGGTTGTTATTCCCAAAGCTGAAGTGCCTGTACCGGAGCCAAAGCCCGAGCCGGTAAAAGAAGAGCCAAAAGAAGTAATTCCGGAAGCACCTAAAGCCGAAGAGGTTAAAAAAGAAGAAGCACCAGTTGTTGAAGCGCCGGTTGTACCGGTTGTTGCTGCCGTTGAGCCTCCGCCTCCTGTATCAGCGCCTGAAGTTGCAGCACTGGTTGAACCGGCTGTTGCTGCAGATGAGCCGCAGGAGCCGGAAGTGATCCGTGCAAAGGCCGAACGTTTAACGGGGCCAAACGTTATTGGAAAGATCCAGCTGCCGGTTAATGCGCCAAAACGCAATCCAGTAGCTTCGTCATCAAATACCAATAACGCGGCAGACCATAAACGCAAAAGAAAACGTAAAGATAACCAGGGGCCTGGCCATAATAACCAGGGTAATAATAATCAGCAGATTAACCCGGCCAACCTTGCGCCTAATCCTCCGGGATCACAGCAGGCACATGGTGGCAACCGTCCGGATTTCAGGAACAGGGGAAATAACCCTGGCGCAGGCGGCCCTCCTCATCAGGGTGGTGGCGGCGGTAACCGTCCGGACTTCAGGAATAACCGTAATACAACACCAAATACTGGTCCGAAGGAAGAACCTTCAGAAAAAGATATCCAGGATCAAATTAAGGCAACGTTAGCGCGCCTTAGTGGTGCCGGTAAATCGGGCAAGTTTGCACAGCGTGCCAAGTTCCGCCGTCAAAAGCGTGATGATGTAGCTGCAACTGCCGAAGAACTGGCAATGGAGAATGAACTGCAGTCGAAAGTATTAAAGGTTACAGAGTTTGTAACTGCTAATGAGCTGGCCAGCATGATGGATGTTTCTGTAACGCAGATCATTTCAACTTGTATGAGCCTGGGCATGTTCGTATCCATCAACCAAAGGCTTGATGCGGAAACGTTGAGCATTGTTGCTGATGAATTTGGTTACCAGATTGAGTTTGTGAAACCACAGGATGAAGAGGGAAGCCTTGACCAGCCTGATGATCCGGCAGATTTGATCCCGCGTGCGCCAATTGTAACCATAATGGGCCACGTTGACCATGGTAAAACATCATTGCTTGACTTTATCCGTAAAACGAACGTTATAGGCGGCGAAGCCGGGGGGATAACCCAGCACATAGGCGCTTATGAGGTAACCTTACCGGATGATAAAGGAAAAATAACATTTTTGGATACACCGGGTCACGAAGCGTTTACCGCGATGCGTGCCAGGGGTGCCCAGGTAACAGATATAGTAATTATAGTAATTGCAGCTGATGATAGCGTGATGCCGCAAACCCGCGAGGCCATAAACCATGCGCAGGCTGCCGGTGCGCCAATTATTTTTGCCTTCAACAAAATTGACAGGCCGGGTGCAAATGCCGATAAGATCCGTGAACAACTTTCGGCCATGAATATTTTGGTTGAAGAGTGGGGCGGTAAATACCAGTCGCAGGAGATTTCGGCCAAAACAGGCTTAAACGTTGATCTGCTGTTAGAAAAAGTATTGCTTGAAGCCGAGTTGCTTGAATTGAAAGCTAACCCTAATAAACGTGCCGTGGGTACGGTTATTGAAGCGGCTTTAGATAAAGGACGCGGTATTGTTACTACTATATTGGTACAGGCAGGTAACTTAAAAGTTGGCGATCCGATACTTGCCGGCTGCTACAGCGGGCGTGTAAAGGCGTTAACCAATGAGCGCGGCCAGCGGGTTGAATCTGCGGGTCCTTCAACACCGGTACAGGTGCTGGGTATGCAGGGTGCACCAACGGCAGGCGATAAATTTAACGTGCTTGAAAGTGAAGTTGAGGCCCGTGAAATTGCCAACAAACGTTTACAATTACAGCGCGAACAAGGGTTGCGCACACAAAAACACATCACGCTTGATGAAATTGGCCGCCGTTTGGCAGTTGGTAACTTCAAGGAGCTTAACATTATTGTTAAGGGTGACGTGGATGGATCAATTGAAGCGTTGTCAGATTCATTGCTGAAACTTTCAACCGAACAGATCCAGGTTAATGTGATCTCGAAAGCTGTAGGTCAGATCTCCGAATCAGATGTATTGCTGGCTTCGGCTTCTGACGCGATAATTATAGGATTCCAGGTACGCCCATCAAGTGGCGCCCGTAAGCTGGCCGAGGCAGAGCAGATAGATATCAGGCTTTACTCCATCATTTACGATGCGATAAACGAAATTAAAGCTGCAATGGAAGGCATGCTTGCTCCAACCTTTGAAGAGAAGATTGTGGCTAATGTTGAGATTCGTGAAACCTTTAAGATCAGCAAGGTTGGTACTATTGCCGGTTGTATGGTGCTTGACGGTAAGATTACACGAAACAGCAAGATCCGCATAATCCGCGAAGGTGTGGTGATTTACACTGGGGAACTGGCCTCGTTAAAACGCTTTAAAGACGATGTTAAAGAGGTTAGCGCTAACTATGAGTGCGGCTTAAACATCCAGAACTTTAATAACATTGAGGTAGGCGACATTGTTGAAGCATACGAAAATGTAGAAGTTAAACGTAAGCTATAATTTTTATAGAACATAAGTAAAAGGCTCCCCGGAATTTCCGGGGAGCCTTTTTGCGTTGTTACCTATTTGTAACAGGGCGGTGATGCTTTTTAGCATGGTGCACTTTATGATGGTGCTTATGGTGAACCTTTTTATGATGTACCACCTGCGCGTTTACGGCGCTAAAGCTAAACATAGCCAGTAAAACAATTACAAATACTTTTAATGATTTCATACTATTTGGGGTTAATAATGTTGCCAATAATACAGATGTTGTTTTGAAGCAGGAATGAAACTTTGTAACATTATTAAAACAATTGGAGATATTTTAAACAGGATGATACTTGATTTAAAACTAAAAACGCAGTTTCTTTAAAAAAAACGCCAAAACCACTTGGTAATTAGCATAATCTCGCGTAAATTCCATTTTTAACCTTAGGCACCTATTTAAACCAAATTCATGATTAAGCATATTTACCTGTTTTCGGCAGGGTTCCTTTTTTGCGCTTTTTTTTGCAAAAGCTCGCTCGCCCAGGCAGCGTTGAGCGACAGCAGTTCACAGCAAAATGCGCTAAATAAAGCGGTAAGCCTGTTCAATACTTCATTGGGCAACCAGGCGCCAATTTACACCGGCCCCGAATATTATTTTTACGACCCCCATATTAGAGGCAACGCGTATTTTATGGATGTAAACGGCTTTACAAAAGGATCAGTCTATTATGATGGTATCCTGTATAACAATGTTTCCATGTTATACGATATAAATCTTGACCAGGTGGTGGTGCTGTTACCAAGCCATATTTCAAAATTCTCACTACTCAAAGAACGGGTAAAAAGCTTCGACTTCTTAAACAACCATTTTATAAATATTAATGTTGATACGCTCGGTAATACTCCTCTTAGCTCAGGCTATTATAACCAGCTTTATAATGGAAAATGCGAGGTGTTGGGCAAATATTCAAAAAGTATTCAAACTACTTCAAGCACAATCGGTGGGCTGGAAAATTATTTTAACCAGACAAAAGATTATTATGTAAAGAAAAACAACGTTTATCGCAGTTTTGGCGGCCAGGGGGCTCTTTTGGACATTTTAAAAGATAAAAAGAAGGAGCTAAAGAAATATATTAAAGCCAACCAAATAAAGTATAGGGATAACCCCGAAGAGGCCATGGTCAAAATCACAGCCTGGTATGACCATTTATCAAACTAATATGAGAAGAATTTACCTCGCAAGTTTTTGCTTCCTGGTTTTTTTACAGGCGGTTTCGGCACAGCAAGCCAATCCAAAGTTGTTTACCCTTAACTTTCAGCAAGCAACCATTTCACAATTTGTAAATGAAATGGAATCAAAAAGCAGTTATCATTTTTACTATGATCCGATGCAATTTGATAGCTTAAGGGTTACCCTGCAGGTAACGGACAAGCCGCTTGAAACCGTTTTAGATCTCGCATTTAAAAAAACAGCTTTTGTTTACGCTATTAACCAGCAACGGCAAGTGTTTCTGACAAAGGGGCGACAGATAAAAACTGAACTGGCCGCAGGGTACTCGCAGGTGCGTTCAAATGCAGCGCCTCCGCAAACAGCGCCGGTTGCTGATTACACCGCCGAAGCTGAAAAAAAAGTAGCGGATGCCACCACTGAAAATAAGCTGTATGAAATAGGGATAAAAACAAATAATATTAAAGCAGGCAAAGCAATATTGAGCGGGTATATCCGTGATATTAAATCGGGAGAAGCGGTTACAGGGGCCAGTATTTACGTTGCGAATACAAAAACCGGGGCTGCTACTGATCAGTTTGGGTATTTCTCAATAACACTGCCAAGGGGCAGGGAAACACTGCTGGTTAGAGGGCTTGGCATGCGCGATACCCGTCGCCAGATCATACTATACTCAGATGGTAAGTTGAATATTGAGATGCAGGAGCAGATAAACAGCTTAAAAGAAGTTAAGATCTCGGCAGATAAGGTTGCAAACGTAAGAAGCACGGATTTAGGTGTAACGCGCCTTGACATTAAAAACATTAAGCAGATCCCTACCGCATTTGGTGAAGCCGACGTTTTAAAAGTGGTATTAACGCTGCCCGGGGTTACATCGGTGGGTGAAGCAACTACAGGTTTTAATGTTCGCGGCGGAGCTGCCGACCAGAATTTGATTTTGCTTGACGGCAATACCATTTATAACCCGGCACACTTTTTTGGCTTTTTTGCTGCGTTTAATCCTGATATTGTTAAGGATATTGAGCTTTATAAAAGCAGCATTCCTGAAAAATTTGGAGGTAGGTTATCATCTGTGTTAGATATCACCAATCGCGAAGGAAATAAAAAAATATTTACAGGCTCTGCAGGTATTGGTTTACTAACCAGCAGGTTAAACGTTGAAGGGCCCATCATTAAAGATAAAACATCGTTTATATTTGGTGGGCGTACCACTTATTCCGACTGGTTACTGAAGCTGCTGCCCGAATCATACAAGCACAGCCAGGCATCGTTTTACGACTTTAACCTGGGGATAAGTCACCAGGTAAATGAAAAGAATAACCTGTATTTCAGCGGGTACCTGAGCCGTGATAAGTTTAAGCTGAACAGTGATACTGCGTACTCATACAGCAACAAGAATGCTAATATAAAATGGAAGCATAATTTTAATAATAAGATGTACAGCTTAATATCAGCAGGTATTGACAGGTATCAATATGATGTATCAAGCAGTGCAAACCCGGTAAATGCTTATGACCTTGGGTTTAATATCAACCAATCAAACTTCAAATCTGATTTTACTTATTATTTAAATAATAAACATACCATCAACTTTGGATTAAGCTCCATATTATATAAAACCAATCCGGGCACTTTTGAACCAAACGGGCCTAAATCATTGATTGCGCCTGACGCTGTTGCGATGGAAAAAGCTTTGGAAAGTGCATTATACTTAGGCGATAAATTTGATGTTACCGATAATTTAACAATTAGCGCAGGTGTTAGATTTAACATTTACAGTTACCTGGGCCCGCAAACGGTTAATAATTATGCGCCAAATTTACCGAAGGAGCCTGCTAATATACTTGACAGCACAAAATACGGAAGCGGCAAATTTATTAAAACGTATAGTGCGCCCGATGTAAGAATTTCTGCCCGCTATTTATTAACCGACAACTTATCAATTAAAGCAGGCTATAATACACTGCATCAGTATCTCCATTTATTGTCCAATAGCACCTCAATATCGCCGACGGATGTTTACAAGCTAAGTGACCCCAACATCAAGCCTGAAAATGGCGACCAGGTGTCATTAGGGCTTTTTAAAAATGCACAGGCCAATACCATTGAAATGTCTGTTGAGGTATATTACAAAAGACTCAGAGATTATCTTGATTATAAAAGCGGCGCAGTGCTTTTGTTAAACCATCATATTGAACAGGATGTAATAAAC
>Ga0193702_1000425_pt1 | contig 14588 bp, 15 predicted proteins | sample U3a1metaG_FD_143060 | JGI IMG/M metagenome (GOLD analysis project Ga0193702, IMG submission 143060) | Soil microbial communities from a riparian zone of the East river system, Colorado, United States - U3a1 | ecosystem: Environmental > Terrestrial > Soil > Riparian zone | place: USA: East River... | reverse complement strand
TGCTAAACAGCGCGCTCTTTAGCAGGGGCGGCAGGGTATCGACAAAGCCGTTGAAGCCGACGCGTTCCTTGAGCGTGTAGCTGCCGGTGACATTGTTCTGGGCGCCGATGGCCACGTAATAAGTGCCGTCGGCCGCGGGATGGAGGTTGATCGTCGGGTCATCGAAGTACGAGACCGACGCCTGGGCGACATCCTTGCCGTGCACGTCGAGCAGCCGCAGGGACAGCGCGTAGGACAGCAGGGTGCCGCCGCGCCCGTTCACGCCGGTCAGCTGGAAACTATAGTCCTGGCCGGCCTTCAGGTCGACCCGTACCCAGTCCGTGTCGGTGGCGAAGTCGACGCTGCTCGCGACCAACCCTCCCGGTGCGAGGCTGCCGGTGGTGCCGATGTCGGCACGCAGCGTATCGGCGCTGGTGCCGAACACCGACACGCCATAGCTGCCGATATGGCCCGAGGGGATGTCATCGACCGACAGGTAGTAGTCGCCGGTCTGGTCCGCATGAAAGATCAGTTGGCCGTAGTTGCCGTTATCGAGTGGGAGCGCCACGCCAAGATTGTCGAGCAGGCGCAACTGGCCGGGGAAGGTCAGCGTATGGCCGTCGAGCGTGCTGTCGAGATTGAAGACATAGTCCGAGCCGGCACTGAGATGGACCTTGAACCAGTCGACGTCGCCCGGTATTTCGAGCGTGCCGGCGGCGCTCTGGCCGGGCGCCAGGATACCGGCCGTGGCGGCGTTGGCGCCGTGGTCGTCGGCCGTCGCGGGCGCCACCAGCAGTGTATAGGCGCCCGCCGTGCTCCAGCTCGACACCTCGAAGAAATAACTGCCCGAGGTGGTGGGCCGCCACACCGTACTGTCGGCGCCATACACGGTGTTTGGACCGAGCGTCACCGCTTTACCCTGGGCGTCGAACACGCGCAGGTCGAGCGTTTCGCCGTGCGCGCCGAGCGCCTGCATCAGGTAAGGCTGGCCGGCGCCGAGCGTGGCCTGGAACCAGTCGGCGTCGGCTTGCACTTCCAGCGTGCCCGCGGCCCGCGTGCCCAGCGTTGCGCGACCCGTGGTGGCGGTGCCGGCAAGATAGTCGTCGGGCGTCGCGATGAGCGTAATGTGATAGGGAATCGTGTCGCCGGTGCCGCCGGTCATGCTGACGGTGTAGACGCCGTCCTGGCTGGGCCGCAACGCCAGTGCGCCTGTGCCTCTCCAGTCGTAGCCTTCGTTCGAGGTCCGGACGGCTGAGCCGTCGGACAGCGCCAGCCTGCGGTCCACCGTCCCGTAGTCCACGCCGCCGCTGTCGTATGACACCGTATAAGTGACGCCCGCGCGCAACGTCAGCTGGAACTGGTCGATGTCGCCGGCGTAGTCTATCCTGCCAGTGAGTTGAGCGTTCAGGGGCAGGGCGGCCGCATGCGCGATGTCGTTGGCATAGTCGTCGGTGGCGAGCACCGCGGCGCTGAGGGTGTAAGTGCCGGTAATGCCGGTGGCCCCCATGTCGAGGAAATACGTGCCTGCATGAGCCGGGGCGAACAGCAGCGATTTTGGCACGCCGCCTGGCGTGTTTTGAATGTCGGCGACGATCGCGCCGGCACCGCCATTGGCCTGCGGATCCCACAGGTGCAAATACTCTTCATAGAAGCCTGAGCTTCCGATCGGCAGCGTGCCGCCGTTCGACTCGGCTCCCTTGAGGGTGAACTGGTAGCGGGTCAAGGCATCGAGCGTGACCTTGAACCAGTCGTGATCGCCGAGGACCTCGATCGTGCCCTGGACGCTCGCGCCAACCGCCAGCATCGCCGTGGTGCTGCTGTCGCGCGCGACGTCCGCAACCATGGAAAACGCGATCGACGTCGACGCCGTGGAGACGTTTTGTGCATCGTCGGTGGCGCTCGCCTCGGCGCGGTAGCTGCCGGGCGCCAGATTGATCTGGGTCGTCCAATGGCCGTCGGGCGCGGCGACCGTCAGGCCGCTGACGATGCCGTTGATGCTTAGGGAGATCAGCGTGGCTGGCTCCGCCGTCCCGGAAAACGTCGCGCCGGCGCCGCTGACCGCGCCGCCGATGCTATTGTTCAGGGCGATGACCGGCGCGGCCGGTGCGTGCCAGTCCGCGCTGAGATTCCACGGGATGCTGACGGAGCTGGTGCCCGCCGGCGTGGTGGACGTCGCGGTGAAATGATAGGACCCGTCGGCCAGTCCCACCAACCGGGTGTGCCAAAAGCCCATTTCATCGGTCCGCGCCACGCCGAGCAGCGTCGACCCCGACCACAAGCGCACGGTGGACCCGGCCTCGGCCTCGCCGTACAGGAAGGGGTCCGGACCGGACAGGTAGCCGATGGGATGTTGGGCAGACGTGACAGTAGGCGCCTTGGGTATGCTTCCGGTGACGTCGATTTCCAGCGCCGCGGTGGTGGCGGTCGGTGTCCCGGCGACGTGTACCTGCGCGACGATCTCGTGATGTCCGGCCGATGGCCAGCGTGCGGCCTGGTAGGAATAGCCGCTGTCCGCATCGGCGATCACGCTGGCGACGGTGACGCCATCGATGACAATATCGACCGAGGCCCCCGCCGTGGCAGTGCCCCACACGCCGAACTGGTCGAGCTGCGCTGGCACGTTGGCATTGATGTCTAGATGGAGGGTCGGGCGGATGGTCATTGGTGTGTTCCAAGAGCAATCATGCACTGTAGCACATGTTGAAAAAGTAGTAATCTTTTTGCGTCAGGGGATAAATTAGTATTGACTAATGCATTAGTTGATGCTAATGTATTGACCATGACTGAAGCCACCATCAACCTCGTTATGCGCACGCTCGCCGATCCCACCCGGCGCGCGGTGTTCGAACGGATCGTCGGGGTCGACGAGATCAGCGTGGCCGAGCTCACGCGCGGGAGCGGCGTGACGCAAGGCGCGATCTCGCAGCACCTCAAGTCCTTGAAACAGGCCGGCCTGGTGGCCGAACGCCCCGAGGGCCGCCACGTGTATTACCGCGCCCAGCCCGAGGGCCTCGCACCGCTGGTCGATTGGATGAGCCACTACGGCGTCTTCTGGCGCGACCGCTTCGCCAACCTCAGAACCCTATTGAAGGAGATTGACCCATGAACGACGCTGCATTGAAGTCCGACACGCATGACATCGCGGTCGACGAGATCTTCCCCCACGCGCCGGAGACGATCTGGAAAACGCTGACCACCGGCGAACTGATCGGCCGCTGGCTGATGGCGCCGACCGGCTTCGAGCCGGTGAAGGGCAAGCGCTTCACCTACCAGACCACGCCCGCCGGCGCCTGGGACGGCGTCATCCACTGCGAGGTGCTGGAGGCGATACCGAACGAGCGCCTGGTCTACATCTGGCAAGGCGGACACGCCGACAACGTCGGCTACGGCGCGCCGCTGGACACGATCGTCACGTGGACCCTGTCCAAGGTTGCAAACGGCACCCGGCTGCGCCTCGTCCATTCCGGCTTCGTCACGCCGACCAACGATTCCGCTTTCACCACCATGAGCGAAGGCTGGAAGAAGGTTGTCCCAAGCATCGGCGCGATCGCCGGCGAACTGCACTGAGGCGAGGAAGAAAACATGAGCGAGGCTTATACCGGCGGATGCGCTTGCGGCGCGATCCGTTATGACATCCCCGCCGAACCAGTGGTGATGAACGACTGCCATTGTTCCCGCCTGGGACCACGTCGATCCGGCCTTGCCGAAATTCGACAAGATGCCGCCAATGTGAAATACGGCCCGATCAGGTTTTGGGAGCGGCCGGCGCAGACCCGTGATAGTAGGCGCGCACCCGCTGCTGCGCCTGCGACCAGGCCTCGTCCCATTGATTCTCGGGCAGCGCTTTGATTTCTTCGCAAGGTCCCTGTTGCGCGCAAATTATCCGCTCCAGGCCGAATGCCGTGGGCCAGTGGTGATCGTAATGCGGGTCGTCCTTGTGGGCCGTGGCCATGGCGATGCCTTGCGCGACAAGCTGCTCGGTGCGTTCCGGACGCTCATCGAAAAACTTCGCCGCCTTGTTGCTGGCATCGGGACCGGCCACCACGAACGCCATCTTGAACAGGTTCGATGAGATCTCGGCCCGTCCCGATTGCGATCCAAACCGCAGCGCGTCATACCAGCCGAGCACTGCGTTCAAGACCACGGCCGGCAACACCTTTTCCACGCCTTCCCGCGGGAGATAGTAGACACCGAGGATCTCCATGTTTTCCAGCGGTGTTCGAGCGAGCGGCTTGGTATCGAATTCGGTCAGCACATCGTCAAATTGTTTGAGCGCCACCGCATCTTTTGCGCGAACGCCGCCGACAATTTTGGCGAATTGCGCACGCCGCTCTTGCCAAGGCTGCGGGGCAAGCTGGGTGTGCGGTGTGGCAGCCGGCACCGCGGCGGTGCCGTCGTCGGCGCGCGCAACCGCACACAGGGAAAGCGCCGCTGCGGCCAGCGCGGTGATGCAAACCAGGTTCGCGATTTTTGTCTTGTTCAAGCTCGTCATTTCTTGATCTTGTTGTGGATGTCGGTGACCATCATCAGCCCCGCCGAGCCGTAGAACTTGTGGTATTCGGCGACCATTTCGCCGCTGATGATCACCGGATCGGTCGCCACATAAGTCTTGGCCAGTTCGATGTCGGGCGTGGCAAACACGAACAGGCCGCGCCAGCCATCGGCGCCGTCGAACGGACCGGCCAACACCAGCTTCTTGTCGTTCGCGAGGCGTTGCATGTTGGCGAAGTGGCCTTCAAACATTTTCGTCCGCGCCGGTCCTTCTGCAACCTTGTTCGGCCCGGTTTTCAGGACGACCAGCACGTAGCTGCGCATGCCGCGTTCGTCGGCGCCGAGCGACTTCGCGAGCTCGGCGTCGTACTGCGGAGCGGGAACGGCCGCCACGCCCTGTGCCGCAGCCGGCTGCGACAAGACCAACAACAATCCGCACACGGCGGGTATCGCGCGCTTCCACATGGTCGTGCTCCTCGAGCTTGTGCTTCAGCTTTTGCCCAGTCCGTGACCACCGATCGGCGTCGTCTCGAAACGCTCGCCGAAACCGGCGATCAGCGGTTTGCCGCGGGCGATCGCTTGCCGAACCGCCGGCAACGACAGCGACGCCTTGTGGCTGTCGCTACTATCCCACACTTCGGTCACCCAGATGGCGTCGGCGTCGGTCGGGTCGTGCGCGATGACGTAGCTGAGGCAGCCGGGCATGCCGCCGGTGCCCTCGAGCAGGATGGCGATCAGGGCATCGCGCTGCCCCGGCACTATCTTCATTTTTCCGATCACACCGTACATGGCGACTGCTCCCCTTTTTGTGGATGCCTGGCCGGGGACCGGCGCCACCATGGCGGACGCCCCGACCGCCGCGACAAAATCCCGGCGTGTGATGTGCATGGCCTAGGCCCGCTGCGGACGCGGTCCGACCTGGAACGCGAATTCGGCCACGCCATCGAGCACGCCGCGCACCTGGTCGCCCGGCAGCAGCGGGCCGACGCCGGCCGGCGTGCCGCTGAAAATCAGGTCGCCCGGCGCCAGCGCGACCGAGCGCGAGATGTAGCTGATGATGTCGGGCAGCGGCCAGATCATCTGCGCCAGCGTGCCTTCCTGGCGCACCGCGCCGTTCACCTCGAGCGCCACGCGGGTCGACTCGGGCGGATGGCCGCCGCGCGCCACCGGCCGCAAGGCGCTGCACGGCGCCGAGGCGTCGAAGCCTTTCGAGAAGTCCCACGGCCGGCTCATTTTCTTGGCCACCGCCTGCACGTCGCGCAGCGTCAGGTCGAGGCCCACGCCGTAGCCCCACACCAGGCCAAGCGCATCGGCCGGATCGATATCGCTGCCGCCGCCGCCCAGCGCCACCACCATCTCGACTTCGTGATGCAGGTCGTCGGTGCCGACCGGGTAGGGCAGGATGCCGGACGCCGGCACCACCGTGTCGGCCGGCTTCATGAAGAAGAACGGCGGTTCGCGGTCGGGGTCGTTCCCCATCTCGCGCGCGTGGGCGGCGTAATTACGGCCGACGCAAAACACGCGGCGCAGCGGAAAGCGGGCATCGCTGCCCTGTACCGCAAGCGATGGCGGTACCGGTGGGGGAATGAGAAAGTCGGTCATAAGGTTTGCCCTGGCATCAAGTTAACAGCATACTATTCTAACCAAGTTATGACGACGCTGGAGGCGGACCCACCATGAGCATGCGCGATTCAATCTTCATCCGATGGATGCTGGGCCTGGCCCTGGCGGCGGCCAGCCTCGGCGCCTGCGCGCAGGGCCAGGTGTTCAAGGTCGCGACGCGGCCCGAGGTGACGACCGGCGTGTTCTGGCAAGCGCGCGACGGCGCCACCGCCACCGTGCTGCTGATCCCCGGCGGTGGCGGCGGATTCGGCAAGGTCGAAGACGGCAAGCCGTCGAGCCCGAACTTCCTGGTGCGCGGCATGCAGTACTTTCTGGCGAACGGCTTCAACGTCGCGATCTTCGGCAAACCGAGCGACACCGCCGATCTCGATTATCCGGACCGCGTCAGCGACCAGCACATGGCCGATCTGCGCGCGGTGCTCGATTTCGTCAAGCAGCAAAGCGCGGCGCCGGTCTGGATCGTCGGCACCAGCCGCGGCACGGTGTCGGCGACCGCGGCGGCGATCCGGATCCAGGACCCGCGCATCGCCGGGCTGGTGCTCACTTCGAGTGTGGTCAGCTACAAGAAGGTCGGCGCCGTGCCGCGCCAGGATTTGGCGGCGATCCGCCTGCCGGTGCTGGTGGTCCACAACAGCAGGGACGCCTGCTCGGTCTGCAATCCGGCCGAAGTGCCGGCCATCTTGAGCGGCCTGAAAAACGCCGCCGCCAAAAAGCTGGTGATGATCGACGCCGGCGCCAACCCGAGCGGCGCCGCATGCGGCGCGCTGCATTGGCACGGCTTCATCGGCGCGGAGAAGGAAACCGTCGATGTCATCGGCGGCTGGATCAGGGCTGAGTCGGCGCGCTAGGATTTCGCCGCGATCGCGAGCGCCGACCCGGCGATGGTCACCGCCGCGGCGCGGTTTATCTTGCGCATGCGGTGGGGCGCCGCGAGCAGGCGGCCAGCACCGCCAGTCCGAGCGCGGCCGCCAGCAGCCAGAGCGCATTCCCGCCGACCATCCCGGCCGCGAACGACACCGCGCGCTTCGGACCATAGGCCGCGATGCGCGCAACCAGCACGCTTTGGGCCGCGCCCGGTATCGCGGCGGCGAGCGCATAAGGCGCCACGAACATGGCGATGGTGTGGGCGGTGAGCATGCAGTCTCCTGGATCGAAATGACGTCGCACTTTCTTATCGCGCATTCAAGCTGCTTGCAGCGATAAGCATAGACAAATGTATGCACAGTTAGTATCATTAATTTTTTGATAATAATGAGACTGCGCATGAATAAATCACTGGCATTGAAAGTCCTGTTCGCCATGTCCCTGGTCTCGGCGTCGGCCGGGCATGCGGCATTCGGCGCCGACGACAAAGCGAGCGTGGAGAGCTTTTTCACGGACCCGGCGATGCAATTTGTGACGCTGTCGCCCAAGGGACATTATGTGGCGATCGTGACCAATAGGTCCGACCGCAAGCAACTGCTGGCCATCCTGGACACGAGCGACCTGAAAAAAGTGACGGTTGCCGCCGTCGGCTCCGAGGATACCAAGATCGGGGCGGTCCATTGGATCAACGAAAACAGAATCGGTTTTACTGTCAAGGATATGCACAGGGAATTCGAGAACAATTGGGACGAATTCGCCGCCGACCGCGACGGCGCCAATTTGAGGCACCTCATTTCCGGCAACTGGCTCCATTATCAGGAAAATACTGACAGCCTGATCAAGGATAAGGTGCTGACTGCGGACTATGGTTTTTTCGGCGTGATGCACGACGGCTCGGACGATATCATCGTCGCGAAGTACACCTGGAATAACATCGATCGATATCCAGACCATTCACGGCTATACCGACTTAATACCAAGACCAAGCAATTAACCGACCTGCTGGAGGGCTCCTTTCAGCCGGACCACGCCCAGAATTGGATAACGGACCTGAACGATGTGCCGCGCATCGTGAGGTCGGAGATGAAGGGCCGTTGCATTGCTTCTTACCGCGCGCCCGGCGCCGCGAGCTGGGCCGAAATGGCCAACTTCGACTGCTATCAGGACAACAAGTTCACGCCTCGGTTCTTCGGCGGTGCGGACACGCTGTACGTGAGCGCGGCATATCAGGGTCACAATGCCTTGTACCGCTACGACCTCAAGAAGATGCAGATGGATACGGAGCCATTCGTATCCATCCCGGGCTTCGATTTCAGCGGTGGCGGGGAGTTTGATCTGGTATCCAAGAAGTTGCTCGGCATTCGTTTGAATGCCGATGCGAAGGCCACGGTGTGGCTCGATGAGCGGTTCAAGGAAATACAAAAGAAAATCAATGCGATCCTGCCGCAAACCAACAACCTGATCGAGTGCCCGGCCGATTGCGCGGGTTCCCCCGTGGTGGTGGTGAAGTCTTCATCGGATCGCCAGCCGGCCGAGTATTTCATGTACACGCCGGCCAGTGGCGCGATGGTCAAATTGGGCGGCGCCTATCCCAACATCAAGCCCGCACAGATGGGATTGCGTGATTTCTATCACTACAGTGCGCGCGACGGCATGTCGATCCCGGTGTACGTCACCATGCCGCCCGGGAAGGCCAGCGGACCCTTGCCGGCAGTGGTGTTGGTGCATGGCGGTCCCGGCGTGCGCGGTTCTTCATGGGAGTGGGAAGCGGAAGCGCAGTTTCTGGCCTCGCGCGGTTATGTCGTGATCCAGCCGGAATTTCGCGGCAGTACTGGTTTCGGCTTTGCTCACTTCAAGGCGGGCTGGAAACAGTGGGGCCGCGATATGCAAGACGACCTCGCGGATGCAGCGACCTGGGCCATTAAAAAAGGCTGGGCCGATCCCAAGCGCATCGCGATCATGGGCGCCAGCTACGGCGGCTATGCAACGCTGATGGGCCTGATCAAGAATCCGGACATCTTCCGCTGCGGCGTCGAATGGGCCGGCGTCACCGACATCAAGCTCATGTTCAACACCCCGCATAGCGATGCCTCGCAGGACGACCTGCAGTACGACATGAAGACCTTGATCGGCGATCCCGACAAGGACGCCGCCATGCTGGAGGAAAGTTCGCCGCTGGCCCGTGCCGCGGAATTGAAGCAACCGCTGCTGATCGCCCACGGCGGGCTGGATGTGCGCGTCCCCATCGTCCACGCGACCAAGTTCCGCGACGCGGTCAGCAAGACCAACCCGCGGGTCGAATGGATCGTTTATCCGGAAGAGCCCCACGGCTGGATACATGAGGAAACCAGCATCGCCTTCTGGAAACGCGTCGAGACCTTCCTCGATAAAAACCTCAAGGCGCCCGACTGAGGGGCGCCCAAACGCCCACCGTCGTCCTCGCGAAAGCGGGGACCCATACCTCGCGCAAGGACCAGCGAAGCATGGGTCCCACCTGCGTGGGAACGACGTCCGCGACCGAGCCTACATCAGGATGACGTCGTACTGTTCCTGGTGATACGCGGTCTCGACCTGCAGTGAAATCTGCTTGCCGATGAAGTCGCCCAGCATCGCGAGGTGCTGCGACTCTTCTTCGAGGAACAGGTCGACCACCTCTTGCGAGGCGAGGATGCGGAATTCGCGCGGGTTGAACTGCTTCGCTTCGCGCAGCAGCTCGCGCAGGATCTCGTAGCAGATGGTGCGCGAGGTCTTGACCTGGCCCTTGCCGGCGCAGGCCGGGCAGGGCTCGCACAGGATGTGGGCCAGCGACTCGCGGGTGCGCTTGCGCGTCATCTCCACCAGCCCCAGCGCCGAGAAGCCGCTGACCGACACCTTGGTGCGGTCGCGCGACAGGGTCTTCTTCAACTCGGCCAGCACCGCATTGCGATGCTCGTTGTTGTCCATGTCGATGAAGTCGAGGATGATGATGCCGCCCAGGTTGCGCAGCCGCAGCTGGCGCGCGATCGCATGCGCCGCCTCGAGGTTGGTCTTGAAGATCGTGTCGGCGAAATTGCGCCCGCCGACGAAACCGCCGGTGTTGACGTCGATCGTGGTCATCGCCTCGGTCTGGTCGACGATCAGGTAGCCGCCCGACTTCAGGTCCACGCGCCGCCCCAGCGCGCGCAGGATCTCTTCTTCCACGCCGTACAAATCGAACAGCGGACGCTCGCCCGTGTAGTGCTGCATGCGCGGCAGCACGGTCGGCGTGTAGGCCTGGCCGAATTCGACCAGCTTCACATAGTTCTCGCGCGAGTCGACCTGGATGCTCGCGGTTTCGTCGTGCACGAAGTCGCGCAGCACGCGCTGCGCCAGGTTCAGGTCCTGGTACAGCAGGCTGGTGGCCGGCTTGGTGCGCGCGCCGTGGCAGATCGCGCCCCAGGTCTTGCGCAGGTAGTCGACGTCGGCCGCGAGGTCGGCGTCGGACGCGTCCTCGGCCATGGTGCGCACGATGTAGCCGCCCTTTTCTTCCGGCGGCAGCAGGCCTTGCAAACGGCTGCGCAGCAGTTCGCGCTCCGCTTCCTTTTCGATTTTCTGCGAGATGCCGATGTGCGAATCCTGCGGCAGGTAGACCAGCATCCGGCCCGCGATCGAGACCTGGGTCGACAGGCGCGCACCCTTGGTGCCGATCGGGTCCTTGATCACCTGGACCGTCAGCACCTGGCCGTCGAACAGCAGCTTTTCGATCGGGGTCGGCGGCGGGACGGCGGCGGCGGCGTCGTGGGCGCGCGCTTCCCAGATGTCGGCCACGTGCAGGAAGGCCGCGCGTTCGAGGCCGATGTCGATGAAGGCCGACTGCATCCCGGGCAGCACCCGCACCACCTTGCCGAGGTAGACGTTGCCGGCCAGGCCGCGGGTGGCGGTGCGCTCGATGTGCAGCTCTTGCACCGCGCCCTGCAGCACCAGTGCGACCCGCGTCTCCTGCGGGGTGATGTTGATCAGGATGTCTTCGTTCATCAGGCGAGCGGCAGGCCGGCCTGGCGCAGCAGTTTGGCGGTTTCGTACAGCGGCAGGCCCATGATGCCCGAATGGCTGCCGTCGATGTGCTCGACGAACAGCGCGGCCAAGCCCTGGATGCCGTAGCCGCCGGCCTTGTCGTACGGTTCGGTGGTGGCGCAGTAGGCCTTGATCGCGGCCGCGCTCAGCGTGGCGAAGCGCACTTCCGAAATCTGGGTGATCTGCTCGGTCATGCCGGTGCAATGGACTGCGACCGACGTGAGCACCTGATGGGTGCGGCCCGACAGCCGTTCGAGCATGGCGATCGCTTCGTCGCGGCTGGCCGGTTTGCCGAGGATATCGCCGTCGATGGTGACCGTGGTGTCGGCCGCCAGCACCGGACGCGGGGTCAGGCGCCGGCTCTGCACGATGTTCCAGGCGAAGGCCGCCTTGTCGTTGGCGACCCGCGCCACGTAGTCGAGCGGCGCTTCGCCGGGGTGCGCTTCCTCGGTCACGTCGGGACCGCGCACCGTGTCGTTGCGCAGCATGAGCAGTTCGAATTCGACACCGATCTGACGCAGCAATTCGCGCCGGCGCGGGCTCTTGGAGGCGAGATAGATTTTCTTGTCGATCGGTTTCATCTTATGTTCAGCAGTTTCTTCAGACGCGATGATAAGGGTGATTTTGCGTGATCGACCACGCTCGATACAATTGCTCGGCAAGCATAACACGCACGATGCCGTGCGGGAGCGTCATACTGGAAATTCGAATCAGGCCTTCGGCCCGGGATTTGAGCTCGGGATCGAGGCCGTCGGCCCCGCCGATCAGGAAGGCGGTGTCGCGCCCGTCCTGCTGCCACTGCATCAACTGCTGGGATAAGCCGACGCTGGTGAGGTCTTTGCCGCGCTCGTCGAGGGCGATGATGCGTACGCCTTTCGGCAGCGCCGCCTCGATCCGCTCGCGTTCGAGCGCCATCGCGGTGGCGGCGGTCTTGCTGCCGGAACGCTCGACCGGCTTGATTTCCTTGAGCACGATGCGCAGCTCGGGCGGCATGCGCTTGCTGTATTCGCCGAACCCGGTTTCGATCCAGGCCGGCATTTTGTGGCCTACCGCAGCGATGATGAGCTGCATCGGCGCTTACTCGGCGGCCGCTTTTTTGACCGTCCGCTTGATGACTTTCTTGGCCGGGACGGCATCGGCGGCGGGCGCTTTCGGCTTGGCCGCGACTTTCTTCGGCTGGGCCTTGAGCGCTTTGACGGCGGCGGTCTCGGACTTGGTCGGCGCGACCTTCACCACTTTGCCGACGGCCTTGGTGGCGGCTTTCTTGGCGGGGGCTTTGGCGGCGGCGGTCTTGGTGGTTTTAGCGGCGGCCTTCTTGGCGGCCGGCTTGCGCTCGTTGACCGGCTTGACTTCCGGCGCCTCCTGGGTCGAGGCGAGGTGCTTCGACTTCGGCTTGGCGGCCGTCACTTCGGCCGCTTCGGTGGTCGACTTGCGCTTGGCCGCGCCCAGCTTGACCGGCTTGTCGCCCCAGATTTCTTCAAGGCGGTAGTACTGGCGGATCGCCGGCTGCATGATGTGGACGATCATGTCGCCGAGGTCGACCAGCACCCATTCGCCGGTATCTTCGCCCTCGACGCCGATCACGTCGCCGCCGGCATCCTTGATCTTGTCGCGCACCGAGGCGGCGAGCGCTTTGGTCTGGCGGTTGGAAGTGCCCGAGACCACGGCGATGCGGTCGAACAGGCTGGTCAGGTGGACCGTGTCGTACACGGTGATGTCCTGGCCTTTGACGTCTTCGAGCGCATCGACGACGAGGGTTTGTAGTTTTTTAATATCCATTAGGCTTTGTAGTCGTTGTATAGATGATGTTGTTGAATATAGTCTAGCACTACCGGGGAGATAAGCGAGCTTGCCTGCTCCCCCCGTTGTAATGCAGCACGGATCTGGGTGGCCGAGACGTCCACCGCCAGGGTATCTTCGACATACACTTTGCCGCCCGGCGTATCGCGCAGCTGCGCCAGGCTGCCCTGGCGCTTGGCCAATTCTTCGGCCACGGCGGGCGGCAAGGCCGACAGCGCGAAGCCGGGCCGCGCGCCGACGCCGATGTGGGCGTAGTCGAACAGCGAGCGCCACGCGCGCCAGCTGTCGAGCTGCTGCAGCTGGTCGGCGCCCATCACGAACACGATGGACGCGTCCGGCCCCAGTTCGGCGCGCAGGTTGCGCAGCGTGTCGACGGTGTAGGTCGGCGCCGGACGGTCGATCTCCTGGCGGTCGATGGTGGCCGGTATGGCGGCCTGCGCGAAGGCGAGGGCGAGCATGGCGACGCGGTCTTCGGCGCTCGCCTGCAAGCCGGTTTTTTGCCACGGGCTGCCGGCCGGGATCACGCGCAGCTGGTCGGCTTGCAGCAGCTTGAGGAACAGGGCGGCCAGCGCCACATGACCGTGATGAACCGGGTCGAAACTGCCTCCCAGCAGTGCGACGCGGAGGGTCACGTCGCCAGCCAGTCGCGCTGGACCAGGAAGTCGGTGGTCAGGCGCGCCTCGGCGCTGCCCGGTTCCGGCTTCCAGTCGTAGCGCCATTTGACGATCGGCGGCATCGACATCAGGATCGCCTCGGTGCGCCCGCCCGACTGCAGGCCGAACAGGGTGCCGCGGTCCCACACCAGGTTGAATTCGACGTAGCGCCCGCGCCGGTAGGCCTGGAAGTCGCGTTCGCGTTCGCCGTAGGGCGTGTCCTTGCGGCGTGCGAGGATCGGCAGGTAGGCATCGAGGAAGCTGTCGCCGACGCGCTGGGTCATGGCGTAGCTGGCGTCGAAGCCGGCGGCGTTGAAGTCGTCGAAGAAGATGCCGCCCACGCCGCGCGGCTCCTTGCGGTGCTTGAGGTAGAAGTAGTCGTCGCACCAGCGCTTGAAGCGCGTGTGCAGCGCGTCGCCGAACGGGGCCAGCGCGTCATGGCAGGCCTGGTGGAAGTGGCGCGCGTCGTCCTCGAAGCCGTAGTAGGGCGTCAGGTCCATGCCGCCGCCGAACCACCAGACCGGCTGCTGGCCTTCGGCGGTGGCGGTGAAGAAGCGCACGTTCATGTGGACCGTGGGCGCGTAGGGGTTACGCGGGTGCAGGACCAGCGACACGCCCATCGCTTCCCAGGCGCGGCCGGCCAGCTCGGGGCGGTTCGCCGCGGCCGACGGCGGCAGCGACGCGCCGGTCACGTGCGAGAAGTTGACGCCGCCGCGTTCGAACACCGTGCCGTCCTCGATCAGGCGCGCGATGCCGCCGCCGCCCTCGGGACGCTGCCACTCGTCGCGCGCGAACGGCGTGCCGTCGGCCTGTTCAAGCGCGAGAACGATACGCGCCTGCAGGTCGAGCAGCCAGGCCTTGACGACCGCGGGAGTGGGAGATGACATCGGGAGGGGTGGCGGAATAAAAAAGTGAGGACAGATTGTACACTGTCTTGACGTTTTATGATATATGCAGCAGTTACCGAGGAGCGTCCGGAGATTAAATGGGGTCGGAGTTTTTTTTCGTCGGGGTTATCGACGAAAATTACTCTGACCCCATTTAATCTCCGGATGCGAGCGAGTCGGCGCCGTAAATAAATCGGGGTCAGAGTAATTTTCGTCGATAAACCCGACGAAAAAAAACTCTGACCCCAATTTATTTACT
>Ga0193702_1000424_pt1 | contig 14590 bp, 7 predicted proteins | sample U3a1metaG_FD_143060 | JGI IMG/M metagenome (GOLD analysis project Ga0193702, IMG submission 143060) | Soil microbial communities from a riparian zone of the East river system, Colorado, United States - U3a1 | ecosystem: Environmental > Terrestrial > Soil > Riparian zone | place: USA: East River... | reverse complement strand
ACTAACCGCCGAGAAAGTAGCCAAAACCAAGAAGCTGCTTAAACTGACCATTGATACCGGCATTGACCAGCGCACGGTAGTATCGGGCATTGCAGAGCACTACGAGCCGGAAGCCATCATCGGGCAAAAGGTGAGCATCCTGGTAAACCTGGAGCCGCGGGAGATCAAAGGCATCGTATCGCAAGGGATGATACTGATGGCCGAGAATGCTGATGGCAAGCTGACCTTCGTATCGCCGGTGGATGATTTTCATAATGGCGCGGTGGTGAGGTAGACTGATGTGCAAATATGCAGATGTGCAGATGAGGGTATGCGGATGAAAGGACGTGCAAATGCGCTAATAGCAGATAAAGGGAATATTTTAATCGATTTTTAAGTGAGCATTAGTCGATTATTAATACAGTATTAATCGCTATTAGTAGAGAATATGCTTAATACGCAACATTTTTGCGAAATGGAAAAGGCTGTTGACCAACTCCCATATAATTCGCACATTTGCACAGAATTCAAAATATACGTAAAACGGCAAATCCGAAATCGTAAATCCGAATTCCGAAATCAACAAGGTCCCGTAGTTCAACGGATAGAATAGGAGTTTCCTAAACTCTAGATATGAGTTCGATTCTCGTCGGGACCACAAAAAGCCAGTAATTGACCATAATTGCTGGCTTTTTTGCGTCAGGGGGGAAATAATAGGAGAATTGTTTAAGGGATTTGGAATTTAATTGAACTTAAATGGATTGAATTTAAGTTCAATTATGTAGAGATTACATTAGTGAATGCCTTGCGTCAGTTTGCTAATGGCTGATGTTATAAGTTAAACTGAAAAACCATCCCCACTTATAAAAATTACTGGTTGGTACGGTAGTTACCGTTTTCGGAATTGTACCGCCAACAGTATAATCATCTGTAAGCAATTTTATCCGCGCCAGTGTCAGCCCGCCGCTTAAAACAATCCTTGAATCTTCTCCAAATAAAGCCGAGAGTCCCCCATGATAGTTTAAGTTCGTATCATTATTTACACTTAATCCAAATGCGCCCCCCCAGCTAAAAAAGCCAGGTTGCTTATAATAAAAATGCAGAAGTGCGCCGACTGCGGGAGCTACAGTAGATTTGTTTTTATTTTGGACTACCTGATTATTATTGGCATCGCCGTTGATGGGCAGGGTACTATAAGTTTGGTCAAAAAGATTCTTTCCGGCCAACAAGAACAAGCCCGAGCTAAAATCTACTTTAAAACCATAAACTTTCCCAATAATGTCCGTATTAAAAGCTGCAGAATTATCGCATATAGTAACAGCTTTTGATTGAATGTTAATATTGATATCCATTAGGTCTTTGGCTGCCCGGAAGGGGGCCGACTCATAAGTAAAGTTTGAATAATTAATTAGATCAAAGGACTTTTTAAGTTGTGTGGTAAAACTAGCGGTATTTAGTGCATCAACCTTTGCCTTCGCAGTTTTAAGGTTATCCAAAGCCTCCTGCAAAATGGCATCATAGGCCGCTTCAGTCGCCTGGTTGTTAGCAACGTCTTGTGTTGTCTTTGTAGCAGCGACTTGGGTTTTGACATTGATGGCTGCTGCTGCTTTTTGCTTTGTAGGCTCCGCTGTAGATAGCTCATCATATTTGGCTTTCAGCACTTTTAAGTTATCCTGTTCCTTAGAGATAGTTGTATAGTAGCTATCTAGTTTGTCAAATGTTCCTGAGGCTTGTGTTTTCAACTCGGCCGAAAGCGCCATATCGGTTTTCGCACCGGCATAGCCAAAGTCAGCTGTTAACTCATTAAAAGTGGATGTGATCTTTTGATCATTGATATCTACAAATTTGCTGCAATTATTTGTCAAAAGGTCTGTCAATAACTGGTAATGGTCATTAAGTTTTTTAAGCAGGTTATAATAATTCATATACCGCTCTACATCGCCACTTAATTTGGTTCTGGCTGTTTCATATGCGCTTTTGGCATTTGATAATTCAGTTGAAACCTCATTTGGTTTAAAAGCAATGACCGGATTGACCAGTGCGGCACCAGCTGCGCCAGTTGTTCCGCCAATTTGCGCTGCGGCGGTAGTCAGTTTGGAAATATCCACATTGGTTAGCTGGCCCAATATAGCAGGTTGATCAGTATAAAGTGATTTATCGGTATTGCCAACCGTAATGGTATATTGACTTTTGTTAATATTTTCTATAATGAAATGTACTTTCGCACCTTTTTTAATATAAAAGTCAGCGGGTTTGGTTCCTCCAGGGTAAAAATCATACTTGAGGGTAGTATTAGGGTCTGTCAATACTGTTTGCGCATGAGTAGTTTCCTGCCACACAATGCAGAAAAGAACAATAGATAAAATTTTAGTTTTCATAAAAATTTGTTTTAATATTTAGGATAAATCATTGCAAATGCTAATTTGTCATTATCTGAAAAGTTCAATTCCAGCGTTCCATTACCTCCACAGTAATAATGCATTACAGACACGTTATCGTAACGGATACCGATAGAGGTTTGTCCCGGGGTAGGAGTTTGCCGGCAATACGATGGAATGTCCGGGCTATTAATGGATTCTTCGTGTCTAAACCCAAGAACATGACCTAATTCATGCCTGAAAACCCCCACGGGATTATAAGGTGTATTCCAATATGCTGCATAAACCAATAGCATCCGCAAATTTTGCGGATCTTCAGGAAAGAAAGAAGTGGATACGTAGTTATCACTGGTAATTGCTTTATAAGAAATGATAAAATCAATGTCTTTCCCTAAAATAAGACCGGGCCTTCCATCCAGTTCGCTATGGTAAACAAATTTTACGCCGCAAACATTTTCCCAGTCGATAACGGCTTGTTGAACAGAAGTTTTGACCCTGTTATAACCATTGGCAACTGACGAAAAAGATGCCCTGTCAATGCAGTAAGTGATTGGAAATTTGCGCCACTTGACCGTATCGTTTGTCGGCAGGTCAAATTTGATAATGGCCTTTTCCGTCAATAAGTGTTGGGGCTGCGCAAAGTTCTTTTGGGCGTGCCTGGTTTTCGCCAGCCGTTTTTGTAATTCCGACGCGGATATCAGGAGATCGCCCTCTATAATGTAGTATACATTATTGCCAATATGTACCGTATCGAATCCCACCGGTTTAAAAGGCGTGGTAAGCATCTCCGATCGCATTCCTAATAATTTAGGGGTGATTTTGAGATTCTCGTTTTGGATCTGCATTTTTACCGTATCCAAAATAATTCCCTCAAATTTTTTATTGGCGGTAATTTGATTACAGGCGGTATATAACACAGCGACACACAGGCAGCAGAATATTGTTTTTCGTTGCTGATACCTGATCCGTAAGGGATTTACTTTCATTGTTATGATCGTTGAGATTTTTAAGAATCTGTTAATTAACGAATTATAGAATTTTCAAGATGACGGCATTTCATTCCAAATACAACTATTGATTCTGTCTTGTAAAAAGTATCTAAGCTTTAATCCAAAGTTAGGTATATTCAGATCGTGTTTATACCGTGTTTTAACGGTATTTAATCCGCAAAAACACGGTATAAACATGATTCGAATTTCGGTGCACGCGCCGGAAGCGGTAACGATTGATTGATGTTCGCTTGTTCTGATTGACCAACATCATATCAATGGTTCTTTTCTCCCGTTATCATAAAAGAAATTAAGTTTTGTAGTCTAAGAACCACAAAACAAATCAAGCACCTTTAGCCGTAAATCTAAAGGCTTTTTTGTTTTCTTAGTTTCCTCAAAAAGAAATATTTACATTTAATGCAATCGATTGCAGCAAGCTATTCAAAAAAAGATTTACTTTGTGTTTAGTAAACCAACCTGATAAACTATAACATGAAAAACTTTAAGAAATATGGGCTGCTTGCCGGTATAATACTGTTGCTTGCAAATAGGGTTATGGCGCAAAATCCGCTGATAACGAACCAATTTACTGCCGACCCATCAGCGCGGGTTTTTGGCGATAAGGTATATATCTATCCATCGCATGATATTCCTGCAACCAAAGGCCACGGGCGTGCCGGCTGGTTTGTTATGGAAGATTACCATGTTTTTTCTTCGCCGAATTTGACTGATTGGACAGATCATGGCGTAATTGTAAGCCAGACTAAGGTAAATTGGGTAGATTCTACTGCCTATGCCATGTGGGCGCCTGATTGTATAGAACGCAACGGCAAGTATTACTTTTATTTTCCGGCTACAGTAAAGGCGGCTTATGGACGAGGGTCGATGGTGGGTGTGGCAATAGCCGATAAACCCTCCGGTCCTTTTGTCCCACAGCCTGAACCAATAAAAGGTGCAAAGGGTATAGATCCTAATGTGTTTATTGACAAAGACGGACAGGCATACCTGTATTGGGCGCAGGGAAATATCTTCGCAGCCAAACTAAAAGATAATATGCTGGAATTGGCATCCGAAGTAAAAACCCTCGGCGAACTACCGGATAAGGGCTTAAAAGAGGGCCCGTACTTGTTCGAGCGAAAAGGTATTTATTATCTAACCTATCCGCATGTAGCGGATAAGACCGAACGGCTGGAATATGCGACGTCAAATAACCCGATGGGGCCATTTAAGTTCGCGGGTGTCATTATGGAAGAAAGGCCCAACTGCTGGACAAACCACCATTCTATACTTGAATTTAAGGGACAATGGTACCTGTTTTATCACCGTAACGACCTTTCCCCGAATTTCGATAAAAACCGGTCGGTTATGGCCGACAGCCTGTTTTTTAATGCAGACGGCACCATTCGCGAAGTAATATCCACTTTACGCGGTGCAGGCATTACCCGGGCTAATAAGGAAATACAGATAGACCGCTACAGCGACATCAGCAAACAGGGTATTGCGGTTGAACCCATAGATACGGCGAAACGCATGAAGGGCTGGAAGACAACTTTTAGCAATAGTGGCGCCTGGATACGGTATAACGCGGTAGACTTTAACAGCAAGAAAGTGAAAGCGATCGATGTAATGGCTACATCGGCACAAGGTGCTGCTGTAGAGATCCGGCTCGATAAAATGAACGGCACCCTTGTCGGCACGGCCAAAGTAGGCAAGGGCAATGACTGGCGGATAACCAAATCAAACTTGTTAAAAATACCATCAGGCAAGCATGACCTTTTTATTGTATTGAAGAATGCAAATCCTGCAAGTATCGACTGGATACGGTTTGACTGATTGCAGGTATTCAACAAAATCAACCGGTACTTAGAATACGATAAGCCTTTGGATTATACCCAAAGGCTTATTTGTTTTTAACCTCGTGTAATTGTAACACTATCAATGATGTTACATTGCTGCACTCAATTCTAATCCTGTTTTAATCCTGTGCTAATAAGCGTTGTTTAATTTAGCACAAAATTAAAATATGCGTTTAAATATTGCTGTTACGCTTTTGGCTTCTGCTGTTATTTTCAATGCTAAAGCCCAAACAGATACTTTAAAAATAAACTTCCAGGATGCAGAAAAGCAGTTTCTGCAAAATAATCTTGCCTTGTTAGCTCAAAAATATAATGTTGAATCTACCAAAGCATTGGTAGACCAGGCAAAATTATGGGATAACCCTGTATTAAGCACCGATCAGAATATCTATGACGGCGGAAGCAAAAAGTTTTTTTACCACAACGCCTCACAGGGATTAGGGCAAGTGTTTTTGCAGCTAAACCAGGTGCTTACTACCGCAGGTAAACGCGGCAAGCAGGTACAGGTGGCGCAAGATAACGCCAAGGTGCAGGAGGCGGAGTTTAATGACCTGATGCGCAACCTGCGGTATAATTTGCAGTTAGATTTTAGTCAGTTGGCTACCCTGTTGGAGCAGGCAAAGGTTTATCAGAACGAGATCACATCAGCTACCAATCTCGTAAACTCTATCCAAAAGTCATTTGATGCCGGGAATACCTCCATGAAGGACCTGATACGGTTAAAGGCATTGGTTTTTGGCCTGCAAAATGATATGGTGGAAAACAGCCGGAATATTAACGACCTGCAAACCGAGTTGAAAACACTATTACAGGTAAAAGAAACCGTATATGTGGTACCTGTAATTAATGATGGCGTAAATAAAAGTGTAACCCTTAACGTTGTTGATTTGATTGAGCAGGCTAAGACCAATCGTGCCGACTATTTATCCAATCAATATCAATTAAACGCGGCTTCGCATAATTTCGACCTGCAAAAATCATTGGCCGTACCCGATGTTACGGTTGGCCTGTCTTATGATAAGAACAGCAGTTATGCCCAAAACTATTATGGCCTGCAAGTTGGTATCCCGCTTCCTTTACTTAACCGGAACCAGGGCAATATTAAATCGGCAAAATTTGGTGTAATGAGCCAGGAGAACACCCTGAAATCCAATGAAGAAAAGTTGAAGAATGATGTGGTTGCGGCGGTTAACCAGTACCAGTTAAACCAGCAGCTGTTTTCGACCCAGCAAATAGAGTTTAATGAACAGTATGACACTTTATTTAAGAATATGCTGAAAAGCTTTACTGAAAGACAGATAAGCCTGATAGAATTTGTTGATTTTTTTGATACTTATAAAGATACCAAGCTTAAAATTTTACAACAGCAATATAATTTACAAAAAGCAATTGCCGATTTGAATTATGCTACCGGCACTACCGTAATAAAACCCTGATAATTGAATTAACCCCGTGGATAATATAAAAATGATAACAAAGAAAAGAGAAGCGTTGTTGCTCGGCCTCGCAATTGTAATGTTCCTTGCGGCGTGCAAGGATAAGAAACAGGAAGCTGCCGAAAGCAAGCAGGTATGTATAAGCGACTCACTGGCGAAAATGATCACTATTGATACGGCTAAAACTACATCGATGAAGGATGAGTTGACCCTGTCGGGCGAGGTTTCGAGCGATGATAATAATGTGGTTAAAGTTTTCCCGTTTTCCAGCGGGCAGGTAACCGATGTAAAGGTGTCATTGGGCGATAGGGTGAGCAAAGGACAAACGCTTGCTATAATGCGCAGCGCGGATGTAGCCGGTAATTATACCGACCTGTCTTCCACCCAATCAGATATAGCCGTATTTAAAAGGCAATTAGACCAGCAGGAATACCTGTATAAAAATGGCATAGCAAGCGAGCGGGATTATACCGAAGCTAAAGAAAACTATAATAAAGCAATGGCGGCTAATAATAAGGTAAAGTCGCAATTATCTATTAATGGCGGCGGTAATACCAGCGAGAATGGCCAGCTAATTATTAAAGCGCCCAAAGACGGGTACATTATTGAAAAGAATATTACCTCAGGGAGTTTCATCCGCAACGACAATAATGGCAGCATGTTCACCATATCTGATATGCATGATGTGTGGATATGGGCCAACGTGTTTGAGTCTGATATCAGTAAAGTTAAGGTAGGGTATACAGCAAGGGTTACTACCATCGCCTATCCTGGTAAGGTGTTTCTGGGCAAGGTGAATGAGGTAAGCTCTGTACTTGACCCCGAAAACAAGGTGATGAAGATAAAAATAGCCTTGCCAAACCCGGATATGCTGTTGAAGCCCGAAATGTTCACTACGGTAGTGATCACCAATAGCGAAAAGGCGCAATCAGTATCGGTGCCGGCAAGAGCTATTGTGTTTGACAGCAGCAAGAATTATGTAATAGTTTATAACAGCAAATGCGATTTGAAGGTGCGTGAAGTAAGCATCATTAAAACGGTTGATGGTGTAACCTATATCGCGTCGGGCTTAAACCCGGGCGATAGGGTAATATCTAAAAACCAATTGCTGCTTTATGATGCGCTGACAGCTGATTAATAAGTGGAATATGAACATCCAGGCAACAAATGACTAATGACCACTTACTAATGACCAACAACAATGAATAAATTCATTAAAAATATAATTTACTTTTCGCTAAGGCACCGCTACTTCGTGTTCTTTATGACGGCCATTTTGGTAGTGATAGGCGTATGGAGCTACAGTAATACCCCTATTGAAACCTTCCCGGATGTAACCAATACACAAATTATCATTATTGCCCAATGGCCGGGCCGCAGTGCCGAAGAGGTGGAGAAGTTTATCACCATACCTATTGAAACGGTACTCAACTCGGTGCAAAAGAAATCAAATTTGCGTACCACATCGGCGTTCGGGCTATCCTATACCCGCATTATTTTTGATGATGATGTGGACGATGCCTTTGCCCGCCAGCAGGTATTGAGCCGTTTGGCCAATGCTGATCTGCCGGATGGAGTAAAGCCCGAAATAGAGCCTCCTTATGGCCCAACAGGCGAGATCTATCGTTATACGCTGAAAAGTAAAACCAAATCGCTGCATGAGCTTACCGCCATACAGGATTGGGTGCTGGACCGCCAGTTTAAATCTGTCCCCGGTGTAGCTGATGTTAATAGTTTTGGCGGCGAGGAAAAAGCTTATGAAGTGAGTGTAAACCCGTCATTGCTGCAAAAATATAACCTTACATCGCTGGATGTTTACAATGCCATTAACCGCAGTAATATTAACGTAGGTGGTGATATAATTGAAAAGAACGACCAGGCTTATGTGGTACGTGGTATCGGCCTCATCAGCAATATTGACGAGATGCGCAACATCATCATCAAAAACGTTAATAATGTGCCAATTCTTGCCAAAGACGTTGCCGATGTGCATGAAGCCGGTTTGACGCGCCTGGGGCAGGTGAGCCGCGATAAGCAAAAAGATGTAATTGAAGGCATTATTGTAATGCGCAAAGGCGAAAACCCTGCCGAAGTATTAGATAGGGTGCGTGCCAAGGTAAAAGACCTGAATGATAATGTTTTGCCAAAGGATGTTAAGATAGATACGTTTTATGACCGTACCAACCTGATGGACTATTGTACGGAAACCGTAATACATAACCTGCTGGAAGGCATTGTACTGGTAACCGTTATCGTGTTCCTGTTTATGGCCGATTGGCGCACCACACTGGTAGTAACTATAATTATACCCCTTGCCCTGTTGTTTGCTTTTATCTGTATGCGGATAAAAGGTATGAGCGCCAACCTGCTAAGTATGGGGGCGGTCGACTTTGGTATTATTATAGATGGGGCGGTGGTGATGGTGGAGGGCATATTTGTCGCGCTCGATCATAAGGCTAAAGAAGTGGGCATGGAAAAGTTTAACAAACTTGCCAAGCTGGGCCTGTTCAAAAATGTGGGTACCGAAATGGGAAAGGCTATCTTCTTCTCAAAAGTTATTATTATTACCTGTTTGATCCCAATTTTTGCTTTCCAAAAGGTTGAGGGTAAAATGTTTTCGCCATTGGCGTATACGCTTGGTTTTGCATTGTTGGGGGCGCTGATATTCACATTAACGTTGGTGCCGGCTTTGTCCAGCATCTTGTTGCGGAAAAATGTAAAGGAGAAGCATAACCCTATAGTGTTGTTTTTTGAGAACGGCATACGCCGGATGTTCAGCTTCACTTATCGTAACCCAAAAATAAGTTTGCTGGTAGCCGTAATATTTATGGGACTAACGTTCTTCTCCGCCCGTTTTTTAGGTACAGAGTTTTTGCCCGATCTGAATGAAGGCGCTTTATGGGTGGAAGCCGAATTGCCGATGAGTGTATCGCTGCCCGAAGCGGAAAGCATTAACCAGAAAATGGTTCAAATGATCACCAAGTTCCCCGAAGTAAAACAAACGCTGGCACAGGTAGGCCGTACCAATGACGGTACCGACCCTAAAGGCTTTTTTGATGTGCAGATACAGGTGGACCTGAAAAATAAGAAGGATTGGCGCAAAGGTGTATCAGAAGATGAGCTGATAGACCAGATGGACCAGCAATTAAAAAAGATACCGGGCGCTGTATTCAACTATTCGCAACCTATTCGTGATAACGTGGAGGAAGCCGTTGCCGGGGTAAACGCAGCATTGGCCGTAAAAATATTTGGCCCCGATTTTAAAGTACTGGATGAAAAAGCGGACGAGGTATTAAAGGTGCTCAAAACTGTACAGGGGGTTGATGACCTGGGCGTATTGCGTAACCTGGGGCAACCGGAATTCAGGATCGAGCTGGATCAGCGAAAAATGGCTATGTATGGTGTAGCTACCGCTGATGCCAATGCGGTAATAGAAATGGCCATTGGCGGCAAGGCCGCGACCGAATTATACGAGGGTGAGCGGAGGTTTGATATAAGAGTGCGTTATCAAAAGGAGTTTAGGGATACGCAGGATAAAATAGAGAACCTGATGGTGCCAACGCTTAATGGGTCGAAAATTGCCATAAAAGAAATTGCGGACATTAAGATAATTACCGGCCCGGCTTTTGTTTTCCGCGATAATAATACCCGGTACATTGCTGTAAAATTTAGTAACCGCGGCCGCGACCTGGGCAGTACTATTGCCGAGGCGCAGGCAAAAGTAGCCAAACTGGTAAAATTAGACCAGGGCTATAGCGTTGCCTGGGCGGGCGAGTTTGAAAACCAAACACGCGCATCAAACACCTTATCGCATGTAGTACCTATTTGCCTGCTGGTAATATTCCTCATTTTGTTCATTACTTTTGGCAACGTAAAGGATGCCACACTGGTTATCATGAACGTGCCATTTGCCCTTATTGGCGGTATATTAGCGCTGCATATTACAGGCATTAACTTCAGTATATCTGCGGGCATTGGCTTTATCGCATTGTTTGGGGTTTGTATCCAAAACGGGGTTATCCTGGTATCGGTGTTCCGAAAGAACCTGGAGGCGGGTATGCATTTGGATGAAGCTATACTGGATGGCGTAGTATCGCGCGTGCGCCCGGTAGTTATGACAGCGCTCATGGCTGCCATTGGTTTAATGCCGGCAGCAATATCAACCGGCATAGGCAGCGAAACACAAAAACCCCTTGCCGTAGTGGTAATAGGCGGATTGGTGACCTCAACCGTACTTACCCTATTGTTGCTACCGGTTATTTATGCCATGGTTTATAAACTAATACACCGGCGCGAAAACAGGAAATTGTTAAAAAAGATAGGCGCTGTACGTTCCTGATATAATAAGATACTTTAAGCTAAAAGTCCCCGGTTAATAGCCGGGGACTTTTTTTATGCGATCACTTCCCTTTATTTTTATCCAGTACATCAAACCAAACCTGTATCCTGCCGCCATTGGCATCAACCAGGGTTAGCTTATGCCTGCCGGCAGATGGGTTTAAGGCAAACTGGTGATAGTCCATTGTTTGGCCCAAATAGCGGTCGTCCAGGTGCCAGAATATTTTTATGCCGGGCTGCCGGTGCGCGGCGGTACAGATCATCCGCCCCCGGCTGCCATTTGCTTCTAAGGGAATATAAACCTTTGCGCCATCTTTTGGATAGATCAATTCCATAGGCCGTTGTTGCTGCGCCGCTGAGCAATCAGCCCGGAACGGTGGTAATTGTTTATACTGGTAATTTCTTGTTTTATAATAATACTCCATCGATGGCGGCAATACAAACCACGATTGATGCACCATATTCGTCGGGCTTTCGCAGGCCGATGTTACCTGCCATTTACGACTTGCATCCAAATGTATTAATTGATGATAGGGGCAAGCTGGCGTTTTTAAACCGGTTTTTGGTATCCAAACGGTATCCACATGGTCACAGTTTTCACCTGCCCGGTAACCGCTTTCGTGGCAAACGCCAATACGGGCCATCTCGCCAATGGGCATATCAAACCAATCGCGGGTAACCGGTAGCTGCCTGAATATCTCGAACAGAATTGGCGCGGCCGTATTTATGCCGATAAGCCCGGGTCTGCCCTCGCCATTGGTATTACCTACCCAAACGCCTACCACATATTTGGGCGTAACGCCAATTGCCCATCCATCGCGAAAGCCGAAGCTGGTCCCGGTTTTCCAGGCTACCCTTTGGGTAGAGCTGAATTGCTGCCATAATAGTTCATCGCCGGGGCGCATAACTTCTTCCATTGCCTGGAAGGTATAATAAATAGAGGCGGCATCTAACAAGCCGCCCTTCTCCAACACAGGCTTAGTTGCAATTGCTGGCGAATAAACGGGGTTATGAAAATCATTGGGATTATACAATCCCTTATATCGGTGGTAATGAGCAAGTACACGGGCCATATCGGCATACGCGCCGCTTAATTCCCAAAGGTTATTTTCGCCGCCACCTAAAATAAGCGACAGACCGTAAAAATCAGCCGGTTGTTTTAAGGTGCTGATACCTGCCTTGCGTAAAAAAGCATGGAACCGCTCGTATTTATATTGTTGCAATAACCTAACGGCCGGGATATTTAATGAACGCGCCAAAGCCTTTGAGGCCGGTACCGCGCCATCATAACCCAAATCGAAGTTTTCGGGATGGTAACCCGCTATTTGCGTGGGGATATCAGGAATAAGGCTATTGGGTAATATCAAACCATCATGCATACTGGCGGCATACAGCAAGGGCTTTAATGTGCTGCCGGGGCTGCGCGGCGCGGCAATCACATCTACATTACTTTCCAGTTCGGGATTATCCGTATGGAATATATTACCCACATAAGCCAATGTTTGCCCGGTTTCCACATCAAGCACAATAGCCGCGGTGTTGCGGATATCATTGGCTTTTAATACCTGGTGATGTCGTTCTAAAATATCGGTAACATTCTGTTGCAGCGTGCTGTTGATGGAGGTTTTTATACGTGTACCGTTTTGCGGGTTCGCGGCATGGTCATTCTTAAAACGATCGAGCAAATGGGGGGCAAGCTGCGGCAGGGGCATGGGTTTATCGGGTACCGGTTCCTGTTTGGCTAACAAGGCGGTTGTGGCATCAATGGTATGCTGCCGGCATAGTTTATCTAACAGCAGGTTTCTTTTTTTGATAAGGATAAGCCGGTTTTTGCCGGGATGCACCAGAGATGGCGAGTTGGGTAATACCGCCAGCGCGGCCATTTCGCCCCAGGAAAGTTTATCGGGGCTGCGGCCAAAATACCGCCACGAAGCGGCATCCAGCCCAACTACGTTACTTCCAAACGGGGCATTGCTGCAATATAGTGCCAGTATTTTCGCTTTGGAATAGGTGAGCTCCAATCGCATCGCCCTAAATACTTCCAGCATTTTTTGCCAGATGGTGCGATGGTTGCGTGTAGCCAGCCTGATAACCTGCATAGTGAGTGTGCTGCCACCGCTCACCACATGCCCGGCCCTGAAATTTTGCCTGATGGCCCGGCCTAAGGCTAAGGGGTCAAAACCGGGATGATGTTCAAAACGCTGGTCCTCAAAGGCAATAATACACGCCTTAAATTTATCCGGTACCTGCGCATCATACGGGAACCGCCATTGCCCGTCGGACGCGATGGAAGCCCCCAATAACTGACCTTTATTATCATCAATAACAAATGAGGTTGGCGATTGGAATAAGTACTTAGGCAGGCAAAACCAAAATAGCAGGAGTAATACCAGTAAAATTCCCCCGCATATTTTTACCCAACGCTTTTTGAGAAATGGTTTAACACGATCAAAATGGAACATATTTATCTTTTTCACTTATAGCGATGGGTTTAAAACCCATCGCTAATTTAAACCCGGCACGCTTATTTAACCACATTAACCCATTGCCCTTTTGCCAAAGCGCTTATTGACGAATTATACATAGCCGTACAATAAGCAGGCGGCTGGTAAAATTTGCCCAGGTAAGCAGCATTAAGCATTACAAAATAAGTAACCTCCTTACCTTCGGGCAGGCTGAAGTAAGTGTTTACCCGGTCATCGCGGATGTCCATATAATCAGATGGAGAAGATTTAAAAGCTTCATCGTTATCCATCATTCTTGTATTCAATATCTCCCATCCCGATGGGAATATCTGCGTAAGCGCCATATTATCATACTTGCCGCGCCTGCCGGGATTTTTAATAGTCACCTGCGCCACAAAATCGGTACCCTGTTTTAAATTAGCGGCATCAACAGGCTGGCCGTTAAGCGTTGTATACGCTATGCGCATCTGCAATATATCAGGGTTATTAATAGGGGCGACTGCCTCGCCGGTTGTGGGCTGGCCCTTTTGGATAATACGGACGTATAATTTATTCTTGCCGGTATTTTGAAGAACCACCATACCCGATTGCGCCTTTATCGGCAACGACCAAATATAAGAGCTGGAGTTGACGCTCCCCTTACCTTCTCCTGCCTGGTAATTAAATAACAGCTTGCTGCCCGAAGCGTTTTTACCGCAATATTCGGCTATAGCAATCAAACCATAAGCAGTGGTTTGGGTACTGTACCAATCATCCTGCGATAAGCGTGATGCCACCGTGCGCAACATGCCTGCAGCCTGTGCGCGCTGGCCCAGTAAGGTTAAAGTTTCCAGTATCATGGCTTCATCACGCAGGTCAGATCCGTAAGTGCCAAACATCGTATTATAAGGCTTTATATTGGTAGATAAACCGGATACCATGTTCAACGCTATTTCGGGCTGCCCGGCCAGTTTATAGGCCGCCGCCAACCGCCATTTAGCTTCCACACTGATGTACGGGAACTCTTTGAGGCGGTTCATCGCTCCTAATTCGGGTGCATGGGCAAGCGCCAGTAAGTAAAGGCGGTATGCCTGTACCAGATCGGCGCCATAAAAACTACGTGAATCAGGCGCCCATGAAAGCGCTTTTTTACGCTGATAGTTTTTCCAG
>Ga0193702_1000423_pt1 | contig 14662 bp, 8 predicted proteins | sample U3a1metaG_FD_143060 | JGI IMG/M metagenome (GOLD analysis project Ga0193702, IMG submission 143060) | Soil microbial communities from a riparian zone of the East river system, Colorado, United States - U3a1 | ecosystem: Environmental > Terrestrial > Soil > Riparian zone | place: USA: East River... | reverse complement strand
AATCTTTGCTTTAAAAATCAACCGTTAACTTACCGTATTTTTCAGCAAACCATTGTAGTAAAGGCAAAAGACGAAAAAGATGTTGCCCAAAAGGTACAGGGAACCGTAACCGATGCAAAAGGGCCGTTGCCTGGTGTAAGCGTTAGGGTAAAGGGCACTACCATTGGCGCCGTAACCGATATTAACGGTAAATACACTTTAAATGATATTGACGGTGGGGCAACCCTGATTTTTACTTTTGTTGGTTACATCAGCCAGGAAGTGCCTATTAATAACCGGGCAACTATTGATGTTCAACTAAAGGAAGCGTCGAGTGCCCTTAATGAAGTTGTGGTAATTGGTTATGGTACAGCAAAAAAATCTGACCTTACCGGAGCCGTAACTACAGTTAAGGCCGAGCAGCTACTGGATAAACCTGTACCAAATTTAACGCAGGCGTTACAAGGCAAGGTTGCTGGTGTTGACGTAAGTGTTAACAGCAATGCACCGGGTGCCGGAGCAAAGATACGTATCAGGGGTATTGGCTCTATCAATTCAAACCTCGACCCTCTTTATGTGGTTGATGGCGTTGTTGGTGTCGACCCTAACTCGATCAACCCCAACGATGTTGCCTCTCTCGAGATTTTGAAAGATGCATCATCAACAGCCATTTATGGTGTGCGTGGTGCTAATGGCGTAATCATGGTAACCACCAAACGTGGTAAAAAAGGGCCGGCCAATATCAGCTATGAAACAAATTTAAATGTAAGCGAGCTTTACAGGCATGTACCAACGCTTAATTCAAAGGAATTTGTTGATATTTACAATCAGGCATATGCCAATGGGGCAAAATTTGATCCTACCGGCCAGGTGCAAACACCGCCTAAGGCGTTAAATCATGACAATTTCCCATTGCTATTTGACACCAACAACAACCCTATTTATAACACCAATTGGGAAAAGGAAACTTATAAGCCCGCTTTTTCGCAAAACCACCAACTAAATATCCAGGGAGGTACCGAGAAATCTGTTTACAGTTTATCATTGGGTTATTTAAACCAGAATGGCTTAACACCAACATCAAACTTTAAACGCTACTCCATTAAAATGACCATGGATAATGATATTAAAGACTGGTTAAAAATAGGTGGTAGTATAAATGTGATTGCCAGCAGGCAGCGCTTGGTAACTGATGGTAACGGAAGTTTGAATGTACCGCGTGCCGTAAGCGAAGAAGTGCCAATTGTGCCGATAAAATATCCGGATGGAAATTGGGCAGGGAATTTTGATATAGCAGGACTTGAGGGCGCCCCTAACCCCATACAAATAGCCAATGAGCGTTATACAATTAATAACACCCAGCAAATGGTCGGTAACGTATACATGCTGTTTAAGCTATCAAAAGAACTTGAGTTTAAAACAGATCTTGGTTATGATTTACGCGCTCAAAAAAATAATTTTTATTCGTCTTTGGCATTGCAGCATTTATCTGCTGACCAGGGCGGGGTAGCCAACATTAACTCGAACACGAATTACTATTGGCAAAGTGAAAACTACCTTACCTGGAATAAAAAGATAAATGAACATCAAAGATTTACCGCATTAGCAGGGATTTCTTTTAGCAAAGATGTTTACGAACGGGTAAGAGCCGAAACACAAAATTTTATTGATGATTTTTACCAGTTTAATAACCTGGGTGCCGGTTCTGTTAAAAGCGCTTCTGAATCTGACAACCAACCCAATACGCCAGGCGGGTATCAACCAGGCTCATTAAACTCCTATTATGGCCGTATTAGCTACAATATTGATGACAAGTATTTATTTACTGCAACAGGCCGTTATGATGGTTCATCAAGGTTTAGCGACAAAAACAAATATTCGTTTTTCCCTTCAGCAGGTATTGCATGGCGCGTGTCTCAGGAAGATTTCTTAAAGGATAGTAAGACTGTATCAAATTTAAAGATCAGAACAAGTTATGGTATTACAGGTAACCAGGAAATTGGCAACTACCGCTCCCTTGCGCAATTATCAACCAGTCAAACAGTTATAAACGGCTCATCGGCAATATCATTGTTACCTGGCTATTTGGGTAATCCTGATTTGAAATGGGAAAGAACTAAAATGGTAGATGCAGGTTTGGAATTAGGTTTATTTGGTGATAGAGTAAATTTCAATGCTGATTTTTATATTAAAAACACCAGCGATGTTTTATTACAAACACCAATTCCGTGGACTGCAGGTTTTACAACCGCTAATGTTTACAAAAATGTTGGCTCACTTAGGAATACTGGCGTTGAGCTTAGTTTGAATACTGTAAACATCAAAAACGATAATTTTCAATGGTCAACCTTATTATTATTCGCCAGTTACAAAAACGAGGTTACCAAATTAAATGATGGCAATGCTGATATATTTCCAGGCCCGAACTTTCTGGGGCAGAATTATGTAATACGTGTTGGTGCGCCACTAGGATCGTTTTACGGCATGACAAGGCTTGGAACTTATAGTGATTCGCCTGCAGATATTGCTGAAGCCGCTAAACATGGTTTAAAAGCCGGAGACCGTAAATATCGCTATAATGCTGATGGAAGTAACTATTATAGCATTATTGGCCGTTCGAACCCTAAATGGACCGGCAACTTTAATAGCACAATGAGATACAAAAACTGGGATTTCTCGTTTGATATCCGTTTTGTAGAGGGTGTAAATACAGCAGCTAACTTTAAACACTCTTCGGAAGACAGGCAAACCATATCAAACAGCTTAACCACTGTATTAAACGGGTGGACGCCTACAAATCAAAACACATATATATCGCAAGTCCGTAATTACAAGTATGCACAGGATTCGCATTTTGATACCTGGTGGGTTGAGGACGGTTCATTCATACGCGGGCAAAACTTTGTACTGGGTTATAGCTTCCCTGGCGAATCGCTCAAAAAATTGGGCATGAACCGTCTGCGTATTTATGCAAGTGTTCAAAATTTGTTTGTTATTACAAAATATACCGGTTATGACCCCGAGGTCGACACTTTTAACCAGTCGTATGGAAATAACTCAGCGTTTTCTCAAAACATAGATTTCTTTGCTAACCCGCGCCCACGTATATGGAATCTTGGTATACAGGCAGGGTTTTAAAAATTGTGTGATGACTAAAACACATAGAAAAACAATAGTGAAAGATTGAACCATAATCTAAAATTGAATAAAATGAAAACTTTAAAAAATATATTAATAATAGCTTTTTTGTTGCTTACAAGCTCATGCAAAAAGTTTCTGGAAGAAAAACCTGCAAGCTTTTTAACGCCGGATGCAAATTTGTCGAGTGCAAAAGTTGCAAGGGCATTAGCTAATGGCGCCTACCAAAATTTATCGGGATTATTAGCCGGCCAATCCGGCTCGTACGGGGGTAATACCTGGAATCTGATGGAATTTATGACAGGTAAGGCAAACAGCGACCTGGGACAAACCGGATATGTTAATTTCCAAACCCTTATTTACAGCAATACTTCGTTTTATTTTGACACATGGTGGCAACAAATGTATTTAGGTGTTGGCGCAACAAACCTGGCCATACAAAAAATACCAACCATCAATGCGGCAGGTTTAGGTGCAACTGATAAAACCAACATGGTAGCCGAAGCACGCACCTTACGTGCGCTATATTACTTTTACCTGGTGCGTATGTACGGCGCAGTACCTAAAGTAGTTGAACCGCCTAAAGATTTAAATTTGCAAATTCCGCGTGTACCGGCAAAACAAATTTATGATGAAATTATCATACCTGATTTGCTTGAGGCTGAAAAATCAACCCTGCCCTGGAGTGATGCTACAGGTAAAGTATCCATGGGCGCCGTAAAATCATTGTTGGCTGATGTATATTTAACTTATGCTGGGGCTGCCATCAATGGTGGAAACCAATATTATGCAGAATCGGCAAAACGCTCACTTGATGTAATTCAACATGGGGGATATACTTTATTCAATCAGTATACCGATATGATTGTACCGGCTAATAAAAACAGTAAAGAGTTTATTTTGCAGGTACAGTATGCTGCTTCTATTCCGGTTACAAATCCACTTACTTCACTTACCATTCCTAACTATTCGAATATTTCAAAATACTCGGATGAGTATGGATCGGTATGGCCAACAGATCAGTTTATTGCTTCATTTCCGGCCGGCGATAAACGTGTAGCCGAAAAACAATTCTTTTATACTTCTTATCCTGGCATTAAAGACGGTAAAATTGTAACGTTTAAAAATCATTACATCTATAAATGGTTTGATGTAAATGCAGTTACCACTACTGCAAAATCAGATTTAAACTACACCATCTATCGCCTGGCCGATGTAATGTTAATGTATGCTGAAGCATCAAACCGGGCTGAAGGCGGGCCAAATGCCAATGCAATAGAATATGTTAGACAAATACGTGCCAGGGCTAATCTGGCACCACTTGGCCCAATGTCGCAAACAAATTTTGAACACGAAGTATGGCTGGAACGCTATTTTGAGCTTTGTTTTGAAAACAAAATGTGGTTCGACATGCTGCGCACCCGCAAAGTTCATAATGATGTTACTGGTAACTGGGACGATTTTGTTGGCCATAAAACCGTGTTTAACGCCACGTTTACCGAAAAACAATTGCTATTCCCTTTACCAAAACAAGAAACCGATGTTAACCCTAAATTATTACCAAACAACCCTGGTTTTCAATAAATAGGATAACTTGAATGGGATTACAGTAAGAGATTATTCCCTTACTGTAATCTTTCATACAGATTGGTAAAACATACTTTATAAAGGCCGGGGAACCAGCCGGCCTTTTATTTCATCTATTCATATTTATAGTGTAAAAGCTAATTATTAATAAATGAGCATACCTTAACTTCTCCATCAAACCTGTAAAAATTCGGTGATCCCTGTTGATAGATACGTGGAAAGAATTTCATCCTGACTGGACATTTATGCTGTGGACCGATGAAATGACCAGGGATGGTGTTTTTATTTACTGATCAACCTTTTGAACAATCATTTAGGTATCACCCCGGAAATGGAATTTATGTATTAAGTCTTCTGAATAATTATTTCAAAGAATCCTCAGTAATTAATGCCTAAAGTAAAATTGTTAATATAAAATGTTGGTTATGGTGCCTGTCTTATATATTTACAACTTATTATCTTATTAACTTATTAATGAAAAAACTATTCATTGCTTTAGCTCTCCTTTCCCCCTTATTTACACTAGCACAACCCGGCAAACAAGCTTCGCTTGTTGACTATATTAACCCGTTAATGGGCACCGATTCCAAGTACGATCTTTCCAACGGGAACACCTACCCTGCCATTGCTTTGCCATGGGGGATGAATTTCTGGACACCGCAGACCGGAAAAATGGGTGATGGCTGGCAATACACTTACGATGCTCATAAAATTAACGGTTTTAAGCAAACACATCAGCCATCGCCGTGGATGAATGATTACGGACAATTTGCAATTATGCCGGTAACAGGGCATTTAAAAGTATCGCAAAACGGCCGCGCCAGCTGGTTTTCGCACAAAGCGGAAACAGCCAAGCCTTATTACTACAGCGTGTACCTTGCAGACCATGATATATTAGCTGAAATTACACCTACTGAACGTACTGCACAGTTTCAGTTCACCTATCCAAAAAACGATAGCTCATATGTTGTAATTGATGCTTTTGACAAGGGCTCTTATATTAAAGTTATCCCCGGCGAAAATAAGATCGTCGGCTACTCAACAAAATATGCCCGCGGCCCGCTAAAAAACTTTAAAAACTACTTTGTTATTTATGTTGATAAGCCAATTACTATGGCGCACACTTACAGCGACAGCACAATGACTGATTCGTTAGAGTTGCATGCCAAACACGTTATGGCGGTTATCGGTTTTAAAACTTCTCATGATGAAAAGGTGCATTTAAGAGTATCATCATCGTTTGTAAGCATTGAACAGGCCGAGATCAACCTAAAAAGAGAGCAAGGCAGTGATAGCTTTAATGTTACCGAGCAAAAAGCGAAGGACGTTTGGAACAAAACTTTAAACAGGCTTACTGTTGAAGGCGGCACTGTTGACCAAACCCGTACTTTTTACTCATGCCTTTACCGCATGTTGTTTTTCCCTAATAAATTATATGAGCTTGATGCTAATAACCAGGTAATTCACTACAGCCCATACACCGGCAAGACAATGCCGGGCTATATGTTTGCCGGTACAGGCTTTTGGGACACCTTCAGGGCGCTGTATCCATTCTTAAACCTTGTCTATCCTTCTATTAACAAAGAGATGCAGCAGGGGCTTATAAATGACTATAAAGAAGGCGGCTGGCTGCCCGAATGGTCGAGCCCGGGTTACTCCAATGTAATGATCGGTAATAACTCAGCTTCGGTAGTTGCTGATGCTTACTTAAAAGGTGGCAAAGGATACGATATCAACACTTTATATGATGCCCTGGTGCATGGGGCCAATAACGCCGGCCCTGCCGGAACGGGCCGTACAGGTGTAGAATATTACAATAAATTGGGTTATGTTCCTTACGACGTTAAAATAAATGAAAATGCCGCCCGTACGCTTGAGTACGCGTATGATGATTTTACAATTTATCAATTAGGTAAAGCCTTAAACAAACCAGCTTCGGAAATTGAGATCTTCAAAAAACGCAGCATGAACTATAAAAACCTGTTTGATCCTTCAACCGGGTTAATGCGTGGCAAAAACAAAGACGGCTCATGGGAAACTCCTTTTAGCCCATTTAAATGGGGTGATGCCTTTACCGAAGGTAACAGCTGGCATTACAGCTGGGGGGTATTTCACGATATCCAGGGTTTAGTAAACCTTATGGGTGGTAAAAAACAATTTGTTGCCAAGCTTGACTCTGTATTTATACTCCCTCCTATTTTTGACGATAGCTATTACGGCGAGGTGATCCATGAAATCCGCGAGATGCAGATTGTAAACATGGGGCAATATGCACACGGCAACCAGCCCATACAGCACATGCTTTATTTATACAATTATGCCGGTGAACCATGGAAAACCCAATACCATGTGCGCGATGTGATGAACAAGCTTTACAAAGCTACTCCTGACGGCTATTGCGGCGATGAAGATAACGGACAAACTTCAGCATGGTATGTATTTTCGGCTATGGGCTTTTACCCGGTATGCCCTGCGGTTGATCAGTACGTACTAGGTGCGCCACTATTCAAAAAGCTTACTTTAAACCTGGAGAATGGTAAAAAAGTAGTTATAAACGCGCCAAATAACAGCGATGATAATTTATACGTTAATACAATGAGTGTTAATGGCAAACCATATGATTTAAACTGGATAAGCCATACCTTATTAAACAATGGTGGTGTTATAAATTATAACATGTCGGCAAAGCCTAATAAACTGCGAGGCATTAAAGCAAGTGATGTACCCTACTCTCTATCAAACGAAAAATAATTAGTCTATGAAAAGTCTTATAAATTATAGTAAAAAAACGATTGCGCTGGCAGCAATAATGCTGATTTGTATAACCTGTATAAATGCGCAAAGCACATTCAGAGTTGGCGTAGCCGGCTTAAATCATGATCATATTTACAATATATTAAATGATTACAGCAAAGGCCGGGTAAACATTGTTGGCATAGCCGAGCCCAATAAGCATTTATGGGAGAAATATGGTAAACAGTTCCATATCCCCGACTCCTTATTTTTTACCGACTTGAAAACGATGGTTGCCAAACGCAAACCTGCTATTGTATTGGGGTATAACGCGGTTGGTAATCACGTTGATGTGGTTGAAGTATGCGCTCCGCTTGGTATCCCTGTAATGGTTGAGAAGCCTTTAGCTGCCACTTTAGACCAGGCAAAACGAATTGAAGCGCTTGCAAATAAATATCACGTAACCGTGTTAACCAACTATGAAACAACGTGGTATCCGTCATTCCAGGGTGTATATGATATTGTGAATAAAGACAGTATTGGCGCTATTCGGAAAATGGTAGCGCATGACGGACACCAGGGGCCGCGCGAAATTGGCTGCAGTGAGGAGTTTTTAGCCTGGCTTACAGATCCTGTTTTAAACGGAGCCGGTGCTCTTAACGATTTTGGCTGCTACGGCGCTGACCTGATGACCTGGCTAATGCACGGGCAAAGGCCGATTGCTGTATCAGCAGTAGCTAAGCACTACAAGCCAACTGTTTATCCAAAGGTTGAAGATGATGCTACCATAACCGTTGAATATCCTACAGCTACAGGGTTGATTGAAGGCTCATGGGCATGGCCTTTCAGCATTAAAGACCTGGAAGTTTTTGGAGAGAAAGGTTATTTGCATGCAACTGATATGAAAAACCTGAATATGCGAATGCGTGAAAACAAAAAAAGCGTGATCGACTTAAAGCCTTTAACTGAACCTAATAATGATCCGGTTACTTATTTTAACGCTTTCCTTCAAAACAAAATAAAAGGCGATGATGACCGTACCTCATTAAAGTATAATATGATCGTAATGGAGATCCTGGACGCTGCAAAACGGTCTATTAAGGAAGGTAAACGGATAGTGTTGTGAGTTGATTGGGTTTATTAAGTTGGATTGAGTTGATTACGTTTCTTAATATTATTTTTAGTCAACTTAATCCAACTTAAAAATTTAACCAGAAGAAAAAAATATTACTTTTGCGGCGGTTTGAATATTTAATACCTCTGAAAGATATATTATGATAAAACGAATTTTCACTGCGGCCGGCCTGTGTTTTTTAGGTTTGGCAGCATCTGCGCAAGGTAATAATGCGGCTATTATGGCCCGCAAACAAGTTCCGATAGTTTGCTATCACCAGATCCGCGACTGGCGGCCAAAAGATTCCAAGAATGCAAAGGATTATATTATCCCCGTACAATCTTTCAAGGATCATATAAAAATGCTGGCAGATAGCGGCTATCATACTATATTGCCCGATCAGCTATATGATTACCTTACCAAAGGTACTGCCCTGCCGAGCAAACCTATTATGCTTACTTTTGACGATACCGATCTCGATCAGTTTGAAATAGCGCGCCCTACATTAAAGAAGTACGGTTTTAAAGGTGTTTATTTTATCATGACGGTTTCGTTAGGAAGGCCGCATTATATGACTAAAGAGCAGGTTAAACAATTATCTGACGAAGGCAACATAATCGCCAGCCACACCTGGGATCACCACCGGGTAGACAGGTATAAACATGACGCCAATCCTAAAAAAGACGATTGGATAGTGCAAATTGACAAGCCAACAAAAAAACTGGAAGAAATTACAGGTAAAAAAATAACTTATTTTGCTTATCCATTCGGTGTATGGAAAAAACCAGTGTTGCCTGAACTAAAGAAATACAACTTCAAACTTGCCTTTCAATTAGCTGATAAACGCGATGAGAATTATCCGTTGCTAACTGTTCGCCGCATACTGGATAGCGGTTACTGGACAACAAAAACATTCAGCAGCAGCTTAAGACATAGCTTTTAAGCCCTAAAGAATGAATTCAACAAACAAAAGGCCCGTTTTTAATTAAAACGGGCCTTTTGTTTTACTCAATCTTATGCCTGTTTTCCGGACACCCACCTGATGGCCTTGTCCAGCTGATCTAGCGGAAAGAACCGAAATTTACCGGGAATTATATATTTAAAAAGGTCGCTATAACCCATTACCCCTTTTTGATCTGTTACAATGGCAACCCGGCCCCATTTAAAGAAATATTTAAACCCTATCTTTATATTTCCACCCCACGCACCGCTTACGAAATTCTTGATATCAGTTTCAAGCACTAATACAAAATTGATCTTGTTGTTTTTTGTAAGCAGATTGTCAATTACCCCGGACAAGCCATCCTCGTATTCTTTTTCGGTAACTTCAGCAAATGCATGCAGTCCGGCTACATGGAGAGGCAAATTGTGAATCGGCTGCAGCATATGTTATATTTTATAAGCATCCGCAATAATTACACCAAAAACAAAAAACACAACAATTATATTAAATAAATATCATTCTAGTTAAAACCACAGTAATATGGCCAACATTAATAAATTTTTGTTTTATACTATCTTTGCATAAATGCAGCAAAACAGGTCAGCTTATAGTGAAATGATTAAAGCCGGGGCTAAGGACCTGGGCTTTTTGTTTTGCGGGATCTCAAAAGCTGAATTTTTAGAAGATGAAGCGCCAAGGCTTGAAACATGGCTGAAGAAAGGGATGCATGGCGAAATGCAATACATGGAAAACCATTTTGATAAAAGGCTTGATCCCCGTTTATTAGTTGACGGCGCAAAATCCGTTATCTCATTAGGTTTAAATTATTATACCGATCAACCCCAAGGCGACCCTTTAAGCCCTAAAATATCAAAATACGCTTACGGATCTGATTACCACCATGTTATAAAGGGAAAACTAAAGCAATTACTTGACCTTATAAATGAACAAATAGGTGAGGTTGGCGGAAGGGCTTTTGTGGACTCTGCCCCGGTACTTGACAAGGCATGGGCAAAAAAAGCAGGGTTAGGATGGATCGGGAAAAACACGAACCTCATTAATCAAAAAACAGGTTCCTTCTTTTTTTTGGCGGAGTTAATTGTTGATATAGAGCTGGAATATGACATTGCCCCCACCGCTGATCATTGCGGTACCTGTACCCGCTGTATTGATGCATGCCCTACCGAGGCCATTGTTGCCCCTTATATTGTTGATGGCAGCCGCTGTATTTCCTATTTAACCATTGAACTTAAAAACGAGATCCCAAAGGAGTTTAACGGTAAAATGGATAACTGGATGTTTGGTTGCGACGTTTGCCAGGATGTGTGTCCTTGGAACAAATTTTCTGTACTAAACGCTGAACCCGCCTTTACCCCACATACCGATCTGCTGAATTTAAACAAAAAGGACTGGGACGAAATAACAGAAGATGTATTCCAAAAAGTATTTAAAAACTCGGCCGTAAAAAGAACAAAATTTAGCGGGCTAAAACGGAATATATCTTTTTTGGGAAATAGTTAATTAGAGACTAGTTAACCAGAGATTAGGAAGGAAAAGAATTTATTGTAAAATATAAAGTCCGGAACCCCTTCTTTCGGGCTTCCGGACTTTACTGACTTTCGGACTAGTCTAATCTCTCGATAATAGTTAATTAGAGACTAGTTAACCAGAGATTAGGGAAAAAGAAATTTATTATAAAATACAAAATCCGGCCCCCCTTCTTTCCGACTAATTAACTAGTCTCTAATTAACTGATCACTAACCTCATCCTTTCTTAAACTTATCTGCCAGCAATTTCAGCATATCGTCATTAACAGGCAGTGCCGGGCCATCGTCTTTCTTTTTAAACGGTTTGTTTTCAGGCCGGGGATGATTATTTGTTTTTAGATGATCGGGCTTATGAAACTCTCTTTTTACCTGGTTTTCTGCAGGCTTAGTTTCAACCCTGGCTTCCTGTGGCTTTTGGGGAACTTGTTGTTGCGCCTGTTGCTTGGCGTAACGTTCAGCATTTTTCTTGGTATTCCAACGGGTGTAGATCTCTTCCAGCTTACGTTTGGTATATAAAGGAAAATCGCCCTGCATCATCCATGAATAATAGCTAGGCTCAATTTTAAGCACATCTTCAACGGTTTTACCCTTATGCTTCCCAAAATTGAAGGTTTCTTCGCCATTGTCGTTATAAACCATTCGCCCTGCAAAATCAACCGGTTTACTCAGGTTGGTGAACTGATGTAACGCTTCAATATCATTTACAACCGGTATTGAACGGTTGCCCTTTTTATCTTCCCATTCAATATTTTCATACTTGGCTATCTGGGCAAGCAAAACCTCCATGGTAGCCCGGGTATCAGCCTCAGCAGAGTGGGCATTTATTATTTGTTTATTGCAGTAAAACTGGTAAGCAGCTTTCAATGTGCGCTGCTCCATCTGGTGGAATATATTCTGCACATCCACAAAATGGCGGTTATCCAAATCAAACAAAACATTGGCACGCAAAAACTCCTCCATCAGCATCGGGATGTCAAATTTATTGGAGTTATAGCCGGCAAGATCACTTATATCAATAAATTCAGCTACCGGCTGCGCTATTTCTTTAAAAAGGGGTTCGTCTTTTATATCGTCATCATAAATACCGTGTACCAGTGATGATTCTAACGGAATTGGCATACCGGGATTTACCCGCCAGGTTTTCACCTCTTCGCTGCCATCAGGATGTAGTTTGATAACAGATAATTCGACAATGCGGTCAACACCCAGATTAGTTCCGGTTGATTCAATGTCGAAGAAGGCCAGTGGCCGTTTTAAATTTAGTTTCATTTTAAAAAGTATTTTTTATAAGCCGAACCGAAATACACGCAATAAGTATGCAGCTTCAGTTCTGTTTGCAAAGGTGGCAAATGTCTTAAAAAGAATCAGTACTATAAATTTTTTAATTTAATTAATTTTAAAGATAAAAGTTTTAATTTGTAGCCGCCTAATAATACTAAACTAAGTGCATGAAAAAACCTTTACTTATCCTTTTCTTCTCAATTTTTGCTGTTATGCTGGCTTCAGCCCAGGATTTCCCTTACGGAACGGTTACAACCGGGGAAATGAATATGAAGAACTACGCAAAAGATACCTCAGCGCATGCTGTAGTATTGCAGGAGTTTGGCAAAACAATGATCAATATCGGCAGTGATGACAAGCTTAAGCAGATCTATGAATACCATGTTAAAATAAAAATATTTGACAGCAAGGCTTTCGATAAAGGAACTGTAAAAATACTCCTGTATAGCAATGATAAAAACGACGCCTATGAAGAAGTGTCGGACATCAAGGGTGTAACCTATTATAAGGATGATAACGGGTTTACCCAAAAGGCTGAGCTTGAGGACAAGAAGGTTTACCCGGTAAAAGAAAATAAGTATTGGGCCAGTCATAAATTTGCAATGCCCGGTTTGCGTAACGGTTGTGTGATTGAATATAAATACAGAGTAGAATCATTTAGATGGTATAGACTCCGCTCATGGGAGTTCCAGGATGATATTCCCAAAATATATTCTGAATACGAAGCCCACATCCCGGCGTTTTTTAATTTTAATGCCTCAATAAAAGGCTTTTTAAAGCTTACAAAAAATAAGGCGGCTCTTGAGTCGCAATGCTTTGAAACTCATGGGGCAAAAGCTGATTGTTCACTCATGAATTATGGCATGGCTGACATCCCTGCATTTGTTGAGGATGATTATATGACGGCGCCAACGAATTATATATCGGCAATAAACTTTGAGCTGGTTGACTGGACGAGCCCTTATGATGGAATAAAACATAAGGAAACCAAAGAGTGGAGAGACATTGACTATTCGCTTAAAAATGAGCCGGAGTTTGGCAGCCAGTTAAAAAGAAAAGGATTGCTTAAAGACAAAGTCTTGCCTATAATAGCAGGCAAAACAGACGACCTGGCTAAAGCAAAAGCAATCTATGAGTACTGGCAAAAATGGTTTAAATGGGACGATTTCAGGGGCATTTATAGCGAAAATATCAGCAAAGCAATAGATACGCACAGCGGCAGTGTGGCTGATATTAACCTTTCGCTGATCACGGCTTTAAACGTTGCAGGCTTAAATGCTGAAGCTGTTTTATTATCAACCCGCAGTAACGGTGTATTGAACACTTTATACCCGGTAATAAGCGATTTTGACTATGTAGTTGCAAAGGTTAACATTGGCGACCAGGCTTACCTGTTGGATGCCACCGATCCCCTGCTCCCATTTGGGGTACTTCCGCTTAAATGCTTAAATGATAAGGGCCGGGTATTCAGTTTGGATAAGCCATCGTACTTTATGGATATGAGCCTGCCGCAGCGCGAAAAAAGCAGTTATATGCTGGATGTTACCTTACAGGATGACGGTAAGTTGAAGGGGAAATTAATAAACTACTCAACTGGGTATGAAGCTTACAAAAGAAGGGCTGCCATTAAAAAATTCAATAGCATTGATGAATATGTAGAAAACCTAAACGGCAAATTACCAAGATGGAAGTTACTTAAGTCAGATATTGAGAATCTTGACAGCCTTGATATGCCCATGGTTGAAAAATACGATGTAGAAATTAGCGTTTATAAAAATATGGATGAAAACAATAAACTAACGTTTAATCCTTATTATTTAAACCGGATAACCACCAATCCGCTAAAACTAAATGAGCGTTCGTATCCTATTGATATGGGGATGGCCTCAGAAGACAGGTATGTAATAACATTGCATCTGCCGGCGCAGTACACGGTTGAAACGCCACCGCAGGCTATTGCAATGGCTATCCCCGATAATGGCGGAAAGTACCTAACCAGCTATGAACAGGGCGATAATTCATTCAGCTTCACTTATTTTACCCAGTTCAACAAATCAATATATGGTGCTGAGGAATATCCTTACCTGAAAGAGTTTTTTAACAAGATCATTCAATCGCAAAAAACCGAAATGGTATTCAGGAAAAAATAATGAGGCTATTTATACTAATCTGTTGCTTTATTGCAATATCCGGGCTGGCAAAAGCCCAGCAAAATTATGATGCAGGCCTGATCTCAAAGGATCTGCTGCCCTACGCCAGTTCGGTAGTGCGAAATGAAGAAGTTAGCATTGAAATTAAAGACCTGGATAATGTTGTTTACCATGTAAAAAAAGCGATCA
>Ga0193702_1000422_pt1 | contig 14668 bp, 11 predicted proteins | sample U3a1metaG_FD_143060 | JGI IMG/M metagenome (GOLD analysis project Ga0193702, IMG submission 143060) | Soil microbial communities from a riparian zone of the East river system, Colorado, United States - U3a1 | ecosystem: Environmental > Terrestrial > Soil > Riparian zone | place: USA: East River... | reverse complement strand
TGTCAAGTGTTCAGGCTGGGTTTAGGCCCCTCCCCTCCTCACCCCTCTCCGTGGTCGCTGCCTTCATTTTCTCTCTCTTTTTTGTTTTTTTCACCGCCACCGTCAATAAAATTTAAATTTTGTTTGTTCTTTCTTTCTTTTGAAACCACCTCACGTGTGTAATCCCAAGCTTTCGAGGGAAAAAAAAAATGTAAAGAAGTAGCATAGTCACGGTCTAAATGAGAAACTGATTGCTGACAGTGGCCTGCCTACGCCTGCAGTCGCATGCTCTGCTGTCAGGAAGTCGCTTTATCGTAGTCTAACTAAGAATCAGATTGCTGACAAGTGGCCTGCAATCGTCTGCGGTCCTCTGCTCTGCTGTCACACAGTCACTTTTCTTATTTTTTAAAACTCAGATTGATGGTACTGTACAGTACCAAACTTAACGATGATGCCACGTAAACAAACTCTCTTTTGACATCCTCTCATCACCGTCATGCTGTGCAGTGCGCAATGCACAGTTGGACGATGGGAAAGAGGACCAACTCATTCTTTCTGTTGTTGTACATGGCCTCTCTCTCCTCTCTCCATTATTCCTTACTGTTCCAATCTCTGGGAACCCCTTAACCGGTTGAGTCTGCTTTATTATTTCCCTTTGTGCTAATTTTTTTTTTTTTCCAATAAGGTTCTTGTATACTGGCCTTGTCTTAGTCTGGTGGCGTCTCTCTTTGGGTTCGGGGGTTTGTATGTTGCCTTTGAAGGACCTTTGTGCGTCGTGCTTGACGTCGGTCTTTAGGTTATGGGGAAGGACCTTTGTGCGTCGTGCTTGACGTCAGTCTTTGGATTATGGGGAAGGACCTTTGTGCGTCGTGCTTGACGTCGGTCTTTAGATTATGGGGAAGGACCTTTGTGCGTCGTGCTTGACGTCGGTCTTTAGATTATGGGGTTTGGATGTTGCCTTTGAATCCTTTGTGCATCTCACTTGAAGACGTCAGTCTTTAGGTTCTGGGTTTTGAGAGTCTTCTCAATTGGTTTTTTTGTGCCATCTGTGACTTTGGGGGAGGGGCTGTCATCTTTTGTGGTTTTTTTCTATTCTAGCTATGTAGTTATGTAGTTATTGTATATAGATCCACCCATAGGCGGTAAATATAATACGTGACTCTGAAGCATGAATCCATGAGGGATCTTTCTCCTAACCCTAACCTTAATGGCCTCTGGATGGTTTCTAGCGGGTGTCCAGGACGGCCATCCTGAACGCAGTCAGTCCTTTGGGCTTACCCCTTAACCCTTAACAGGAAACTTAAACTAAGCTTAGTTAACATAACATAACCCACATAGTTATACTTTGGGTTGCTGACCTTTCAACCGTAGACTCAGCATGTAATACGGACGTCTTGGACGTCCACTACTGATTCATTGGTGGCACCAAATTGTAGAGAGACTGAGGCAAAGTGCTAACCCCTTACACTTGTGCCATAAACTTAGGGGATTACGCGGATGTCCAAGACGGTATCAGGCCTCCTGAATTTTCTTCACTTCTTTGCGAAGTCTACCTAAAATTGGCTCGGTTCTTTGTTCTCAACCCAATATTCTGATACCATCTTTCAAGCTGCCAACAAGATAATATCCGAAATCCGAGTATCAAAAAGTGTAAGCTGATAATGAACACGCACTTCACGATTATTTGGAACTTAATTGCTAGTTTGGAGCTCATCAACAGTTGTCCTGGGCGTTCCAAATGCTGTACCTGAAGAAGGTGAACTTATTAAATGAGATGAACAGTCCTTCTTTCTTTTTGGCTCTCAAAACTTAAATCCTGATCTTAGCTTCATATAGTACCAATCTTTCTATGCTTCGTCATTTACATATTCTTTTCTATTAGCTACAGAGGCCCATACATTACTAGCGAGGTTTCACATTTGTGGCGACCTGGTGTCTCTGGACTGGGGAGGCGAGGGACGTCTAGGACGCCCAGTACGGAACACATCGGTCTGCACCAAAGACAGGAGCACATCTAGACCACTGCAAAATGCAGCTAGTTGACCATAGGCGACCAAAGGCACTACAATATCATGATTACAAGACCCAAAAATCTGTGAGGCATGCATGCCTGTTGCTGGATTGTTCATGGATCATTTCATCAAACAAACAAAAACTCAACCGTAACCTTTTGTTTTATTTACAATTTAGAAAAAAAATTTAAAATTTATGCGTGAATAAAAAAGAATTATGCGTGAATAAAAAAGAAAAAAGCGGTGACTGCCGGGTTAACCCTCCCTTTCATGTTGGCTGCCTTTGATGTATGATGGGATTCTCCTGACAGCAGAGTCCAACATTGTCCATACCATAGTGCCCATGGTCTGGGAGAGACCAGTCGTAAGACTTCTCTCCAACTCACTGACGTAGTAGTAGGGGCGACCCCCTTTGAACAAGACTCCCACATCAACCCTGCAAAAGACCTCAAGAGATGAGGATCGGTTACATCTCTTATTCTCTAGGTCAGTCATGGCCTTCACTGTATCTTCCACAAAACCTTTGAAGACCGCAAGGCTTTGTCTGGACTGCTCTTCCGAGAGTCTTTCGTTACAGATGGAGGTGGCTCTCCCTCCGGTGGTAAGTTGGGGTCCTAGTTGAGGGGTTGAACCAGGGCTAGAGGGCAAGTTGGATGTCAGCGTTTGGCATGAGGGACGTTAGACTCACTCCAGAAGCTCCAAAGGCGTGAAATTATCTACCAATTCAATGGACAGCGGGTTCCTTTTGTCTCCAGTCGGATAGGTGTGAACGGCGTACATAAGAACCCCCCCAACCACATACGCCCTAATCTCTCCTTTCTCCACCAGTGCAGGCATGTAAGGCTGCGCTAACCATGAAGGGAAGGGCAGATTCTGGATTCCCCTGTAGGATTCTGAGGTTTCGTTAAATTTGGTTTCCAACAACCTTGCCCTTTTCTTTCTCTGCGGCAGAAAAGTCCACTCGTTCGAGTCGCTGTAATCTCTTTTAATGACAACCCCCTGGTTCTCTGCTTGGTTTACAAGCTCTTCCAATGTAGTCAATGTTAGAGATAGGGGATAAGGAGTTTGGGTCACCGACGTGGCAGCTATCATGAGATTGTTGTCCCTGTGAATTTTACATGCGGAATTAAGGAGATCCTGAGGATGTGGGAACATTGGAGTCCTTTTGGAGAGTTGGAGGAGGCGGTACCAAAATTTGTCCATATTTTCCTTCACCAGCCCAGGGTGCAAATTGCTAGAACAAAGATTACCGAGATGCTATGGAATATAATAAATATACTTGCATGTAATCCGTTGCCATGTTGAACCCTCCTGCAATGAGTGTACACTTTTCAAATGGCTGTACACTTGATGTTAGCACTGCTTGACAATGGAAAAATCTCAGAAAACCTTGTGATTTCGCTCCATGACAGTCTGGAGGAAGTTATCCCAACTCATCCACTGGAGGGCCCAACCCATATCTAAAAAGGTGATCACCCATGCCATCTTGTATGTGCACTCATCATTAGATTAGACAAAATAATTCAAGAGTAAAACACTTGCCGAGTCATGAACCCAGAAAGAGATGACTTCAGGATACTTGTCATCGCTCTGGGGAGGCTCTTGGAATGCCATACCCTTTGGAGCCGTCCTTAGTGGTTTCATAAACCTACTGGCATTTTGTCTTGGCACCAGGTAAGTTCCATAGACTACGAGGTTTTTTACATTGCCCAGGTTTGTATCCATCCTTGTGAGTCGAGGACTCTCCACAAAGATTAATAAGGGTTTAGGGCCCAAGACAGCCTGCGACGTGGTAGTGTTAGATCCACTGGCTGAGGTGGATGGGCCAGGGAGGTGCTGTGAAGATTGGGTGGACTGGTTGGCTGAGTTTGGTGGATGAGAGGGATGCTGAGAGGTAGATGCACCAGTGGAGGTGCTTTGAATGGACATGGAGGCTAACCCATGTTGAAGAGTTGGTGCTTGAGCTGGTAGTGGGTGGAGGGGTAAAGGACCTGCATAGTTATCCTCTAGTGGGGTTGCAGGAATTAAGACCCGGTATCGAGGAGGGATATGCTGAGCCCATTGAGCAACATGACCCAGGTGTGGAGTCCAGGCGGTCCACTCCTCATGAGTGAGATCTCTTGCTGGAGATTGAAATCTAGAGCAAAATGCAGAGCAATCGGGATGTACGTCAGGTGATTTTATATGGTGGGCCAAGTGGTGACCATCCTTGAGTGCTAATGGTGCCCATTTCATCCACGCTGGCTTTCTGCGGGATCTGTTAGCGGCACTCTGTGTGATGACGCATCCACATGTGTGTGGACAGATCTCAAATCCAAGCTGTGGGTTTCCTTGACGCTGACCAGGCATACTTCAATGTGGTGGTACTGATAAGAAACCCTTATCAACCTCGATCAGGTCGAAGCGATACATTTGTAGCTGTTTGGCCTTATCACGTGACTGTTTTTTTTTAGATAGGCTTAGATGGCCGGCCGTCTTAGACGTCAAATGTTTTATGTGGGTATAAGGATTGCTTTCTGCCATCAAATCCCATCGATTATAAACCCCTCACACCTCTCTGATCATCTTATGGGCTTGGCTCTTCAAACGCTAACCAGTCACGTGATAAGACTGATTTCGCTCTCGAGGCTTAGATGGCCGTCTTAGACGTCAAATGTTTTATGCGGGTATATGAAACCTTGGGGTTGCTTTCTGCCACTTAAACCTAATCTATTTAAACCCCCTCACACCTCCGTGATCATTTTATGGGCTTCCCTGCCGTCGCCTACGGTCGCCTGCGGTCGCCTGCGGTCGGTCGCATATGGATACCCACCCGTACATTTGGCTGTCGTCTAGATGTATGCCTGCCTCACCTGTGGGTCTTATTGGACGGTTTTCTGGGTCTTATTGGACGGTTTTCTGAGTACCCTAGGCTTAGATGGCCGTCTTAGACGTCAAATGTTATATGTGGGTATATGAAACCTTGGGGTTGCTTTCTGCCACTTAAACCCAATCTATTTTAAACCCCCTCACACCTCCGTGATCATTTTATGGGCTTCCCTGCCGTCGCCTGCGGTCGCCTGCGGTCGCATATGGATACCCACCGTACATTTGGCTGTCGTCTAGATGCGTCCCTGTGGGTCTTATTGGATCAGTAGTGGATGTCTAGGAAGCCCATTGCCTGTTGAGTCCTACAGCTGCCAGGGTGGCCTGCAGTTTTATTCATTATACCAATTGGCAGGTAGAGGGGTATGTATTTAGATTGGCGATTGGTTATTTAGATTGGTTGCAAGTCTTAAAGTGAGAACGGGACTACATCATTTTTATTGATAATTCTACCAAAGTTTGTTTGTATCATTTAGGGGCTAGGACTTGATTTAGGCTTTCATTTCTACCAAAGTTAGTTTCCCTCCCCCAATTTTTTGGTTTTCCTTTCAATTTATTATAACTAACTTGGGGGAAAAAGAACACACTGCCTATGCGTCCTGGGGTGATGGCTTCATTTATCTGGGCAACTGTTTGTGCCAAGGGTTTAAAAGTTGAAACCTTGTGGTAAAGGATGCTGGAGTAGAAAAGGCAGACTGATCCTGGTCCATACCTTAGGATTCATGAGTACCCATATTTTATATATAATACAGTCTTACTCACCTAAGCTTGGTCCCTAATTGAGGTAAAAGCATCTCACCTCCATTAAAGTACCCTACAGGAAAGGATGCTGAAGGGCCTACATCATTGCTGTCTTTGTGAAGCTTGCTTTGAAGCTTGTAGATGATGGCCCTGCCGATAAAGGGTCCAGGGTCTTCTTGAACCCAAACCCCAGCTTCAAATGCCGCCTTGTATTCTTTGTAAATATCCGGGAAAGTAGCTTCAAACATGGCTCCCAGTGCTATGGCTATGTCCTGTGTGAGGCGATAATAGGTTGCCGTTTCAGCCAGACTGGTGGAGGTGTGAGATATATCACCAGAGATGAAGAGCCCCTATATTCATAATGGGTATAAATTCAAAGATATTTATTTAATAATAATCACTTACCGTATTCTTCTGGTTCTGCATTGGCCAACAATGAGCCAAATGAACAACCCCAGCGTGTTCTGTTGTGTCTGGTTCATGATACCTACCCTCTTTGGCATAGCTCATAACATTTGGACCCCCATGACGCAATTTATCGTTCCTACTATGCAGTGGTAGGTCCTTAACCAAGTTTTGGGTAGCAATGTGATAGAGTTCACACTTCTCGGGCTTGATAACAGAATGAGAGATACTCTGAACCCTCAACATTAAGACTTACATGAAGACCATCAAAAACCTTCCAAACTTTTTCCGTCTCCTGAATGCCATCCAAGTAAGATTGGGTTCTTTTTTTGTACTGATTTTTCAGGGTTATCTCTTTCTAGAAAAATAAATGAGAACTAGCAAAAAAAAACAAAACATATACTTTACTGGAGGATCTTCCCCAACCCTTACGATACGTTCCCCGAAATAGAAAAGGATGGGCTTCCCATTTTTATCAACAAACTGAGCAGATAGGCACTGTGATTCTTGACTAGGTCCTAGTTTGTTGTCACAGATGGCTTCAAGTTCTTCCTCTTCATCGGTGGTGAGAGTCTTTTTGAGACTTTCCAGACTAAAAGGAACCCTGATGACCTGGGCAAACATCTTGAATTTTCCTGCAAGAGCCCTTGCCTTACTAAGTTCCTTCTCTCTTCGTTTCGCCAAACTTCTAACTCTTTTCGTCTTTAAAACTCCACTTCTAACCCCTGTTGGAGTTGGAGTTGGGACTGCTAATTTGGGGTCCCTCTTAACCTTTTTTTTCTTTTCATTTTTAACCTCTTCAATCTTGGCCTGGAGCAAATAAGCTAAAGTAATGTAGGCAAGCAAGAATATAGTTGACATTACCTTGGTAGGCGCCTTGTTTTTGTTTCCCTTTTTGAGATTTTTGGTCCGAGCCTAGAGCAAACATAAAGTTGATACCTATAGTAAGCAATTAGATTATATAAATAGTTGATGTTACCTTGCTACGAGCCATGATGGATGATAGTTGAGGATGAGCAGTGAAAATTTTCATCTGAGTATGAAAAGGTCATGTGACTACAAACTTTCTCCTTATGGTAATATTGCCGGTCACACACCCATTTGAGGACGTCTAATGGCCGTCTTAGACGTCCAATGCCCTAACCCTCATGCGTTTATATTGTGTGACATTTATTTTACCCAGTGCACAGCAAGGAAGCAACTCATGCTACGGCTGAATATCCCACTGTAGTACCCTCCCAGTCATTCCTAAGGCCTGCAAGCAGTGCCCATATCATAGGCTACCCTAAACCACGCTCACACCCCTACGCCCTTTTCTGAAGGACGGGAGGGGTTACCAGTGGACGTCTAGGGCGTCCTAGACGTCCACGACACATAACAGTACCGTTATATAGTACAAACATATGGGGTTGGAACCCTCCTAGACGTCCACTGCTACGTAGCGTTAAGAGCCCCTAATCTTGCCTTAGCTAGATGTTCATGGTCACCCAGACACCAGTAGCCCTCCCTGCATCAGCAGAAGTGAAGTGAAGTGAAGTTACTACTAAGGCCCTGACATATATAGGAGGAAATGCAGGGTTGTCATTCTGTATAATCTTGCAGAATTTGAACGGAGGGACATGACCCACCCTAGGACTTTGTTCTTTATGCTACTACATACTACTATGTACTGTATCTAAACTATGTACTGTACCCTCATATCTTCTAGATCACTTAGACATTGAGACAGAGTGAAGTGAGCACACGCAGGAATGCGGTGCTCCACAAAACCCATGTATGCCATAGTGGTAGAGAGCAAAAGGAGGGTAAACAAAAGATTTCAAACACCGATGAAATTCAACTCAGAGTAACGTGATCAAAACAAACAAACAAATACAGATAGGCCGTGAAATTTTACACTCTTTCTCATTCATCAAATGGAACCCATCCGTAGATCAAGTAGGAAGAGTAAGAAAGTAGACTATGGAGAGGAGCTAACACCCTCATACCCTGACAAAGAGCCAAAAAACGACTTTGAACTTCTCATAGCTCTCCTCAACAAACAAGCGTTCGATTCCTCGTCATTCTCTACTGTCGATGATGCCCTTGTGTACTCTTTATTCTCATCAAAAAGACGTACCACTGGGTACAGAACAATGATTCCTGATCACGCCTTCAGAGAGGAGGAGCTCCCCATTACCAAAGAACAAGGCATCATGATCCGTCACATATACAAAGATTGTGTGGGAGAACAGGGGAATGGGGTTGAAGAGAGCTTAGAAGCTGCTTGCAATTCTATGGTGATGGCATTACCCAATGTTTTTACCAGGGATAAACTTCCAATTCTCCGGCAGTAAGTAGACAGATAACCCTTCCATATATTTCCTTCTAACCCTGTGCAGTTTACTTACCAGATATGACCTTCTCTATTCGGAAGAAAGTCCCGTCCATTTGGATAAGGTCTCGTTTGATGGGAATACCATTTCTGCAGGACTTAAGGCCAAAATCATGATTCCAGCTTCAAGCCCTATTCTCTCCACCTCAAGTTCGATGTCTAGGGATATAATCCCGTCACATCTATCCAGCATATCAGTAATCATGTCAGCTCCTGATCAGAAGGGACCTCTGGGTCCCCGTTTAATGTTAGGCCCACTACGTTTTGCAAATCATGATTGCCAGCCAAATACCCAAGTAAGCCACTTATACAATCAGATTACAACAGAAGAATTTAACTCAGACCCTCTATTACAGTTCAGGTCGGTAAAGAATAGTCACGCATATTTGCTTTGGTCAATTATGGACATCGATCAAGGTGAAGCTATAACTGTCAAGTACACGGCAGACGGATCTTACTTTCCCGAGGGGTGTGGATGCAAGACCTGCAACCCGTGCAACCCCCCAGAGGCACCTCGTCACCCAGTCGTTGAGGAGAACTTTGAAAAGAAAAAGATAGTCGCAGGTGAAAAGCGAACACGCAGAGGTGGTAGGCGAAGGAATCCGAAGAAACAAAAGAAGGAGTAGGAGTGTTCTGTAGCGTAAATAATGGTACCGTAATAGTAGTATATGTAGAAGGCCTTGTCTGTTTTTCTTTCTGAACCCTTCCTAAATTCTCACATACCCAACTTTCTGCATGGTCACCTTCATATACCCTATTCTGGACATCCCGAAGCACTCTCATTATTTTTCTGACCGTTGGTTCCTGAGATATTGCTTGCATGCATAAAATTAGCTAGCTTCCAACTAACCCTAAGCAATTGTCAACCAAAATGAAAACGAATTGGAGGGGCCTCTAGAGCTCAATTATTAAATTACAGTAGACTAGAGTTTGGCAAATCACTACTATTGACCAAGTAAGCCACTTATCCACAGTCGATTGGCGTTGGCCGACTCACTGTGGAATTTGATGTGAATGCATGATAAATCTAATCTTTTGTATGAGACTCATACAAAAGATTAAATTTATTAAGCATGGACACCCTATTCCCTAGTGGGTCATTCTACGCCGATCGACTGTGGATAATCGGCTCTGAGTAAGTTGACAGGGATATTAGAGATGCTGATTGCATTAGAGAGTTTGGCAAATCACTACTAGCTACTTATCCCCAGTAGATCTGGGTTGGAGGATCCACTAGGGAATTTGATGTGCATGCATGATAAATCTAATCTCTTGTATGAGTCTCATACAAAAGATTAAATTTATTATGCATGGACACCCTGTTCCCTAGTGGGTCATCCTACCGAATCGACTATGGATAATCAGCTCTGAGTAAGTTGACAGGGATATTAGAGATGCTGATTGCATTAGAGAGTTAGTTGACAAGGATCTAAGAAATGCTGATGATGGTTTAGGATAGAGAGCGATAAGGTAAACATTGAGGTTTTTATTTGGATGCTTTAGGGCAGGTGCTACGGTACGGACTACACAGTTGCCGTCTCAGACTCCCCTCATGCACTTGTTCAAGGTAGATTCTATTAACTGCGTTAGGGGGTTTAAAACTAAAATACATAACTAAACATGGCCATATCCCATGTCCGTCAAGCACTTGACCCTTGGGATTTCAAGTTTACGAATTAATTCCAAAGTAATATATAACCCCTCCCCTAAACATTCGTTTGCCTTTATATTGGGCCGCCTGCGGTCGCCGGCGGTCACAAATTGTCCTCAACCCGTTAACTGCAACTCTGCATCAACTGCATCGACAACTGTGGCCGATGATGGTTAGTGTCCGCCGTACACTAATTACATAAGCCGTCATGTGGCGTGAGTACTGATTTTTTTTTTTCCTTCTTTCCTATCTACCACCGCAGGCGACAGCAGGCGGCCAAAATGCCTCCTAAACGTCGCATGGAAGAACCAGACCGTAAGTCTTTATCTATTTCTAAGTTTCATTTAATCTAATGGGCCTTCAGATAGTTCGAAAAAACCTAAAAAAAACGAAATCTTGGAAGAGGAATGGCCAGCGCTTTATGCGCTGGTTCTTGAAAGTAAGTTGGCACTCTGTAACGAAAATTTCGTAGCAAGTTCCCCTAACAAACAAAATAGGTCACAAGGGTTATCCAACCCAATCGAAGGCTTCTAATGTGGAGCCAACCTGGCCGTACAAACCAGGTACTGAGGAGTTATTGGATTCGGCCTTTTGGATGCCAGACGAGATATCCAAAAAAAGGGTAGAAATATTGAGAGAGGCTTTCCGTTAATGTAAGTATTTTTTTTAATATTCTACAAAATATAACTAAGTCTTACCATAGCGATATTAATTGTAGTTTATACAGTATTTAACCCTTGCCGGCGGTCGCCGACGGTCGTAAACCCTCTGGACAAGTAGTTTGAATTCTGCTGGGGGAGCTTTTACAGTATTTAACCCCTGCTGGCGGTCGCCGACGGTCATAAATCATCTTGACAAGTAGTTTGAATTCTGCTGGGGGGATTTTTAATGGCGACGTCTGTAGATTTGTAATTGCAAATGCTTAGCCATCATCTAGTTTTCCGCCGGTATGGTCATTTTTTTATTATAATCTCTGGTTTGATAACCAACCCACTTTTTTATCCCAGGCAAGAGTCGGAATATGTGTATCTCATCAATAGGGCGGTTGCTCATGACCAGGCAGTATTTGCACATGGTTGAGCTTGTAACCCAGCCGCTAGAAGAGCTATATCATTAGGACTTGCGGCGGATTAAAAAAAGTGAGATAGTTTGATTACCCTAACCCTCCCTCAACTCACAAAAATTTAGGAAGCAAAGAGCGATACAGAGTAGTACTACTGCATTTATCTTCCCTCTTTAACCCTTAGGGTAACAACCAAATATGTTTTTGATAACTCAGGGCAGAAACTGCCATCTCAGACGCCCATCAAGCAGTGGCTCTTAAGATTACAAATTTTGGGATTTTTGTAAGGGCAGAAACTACCATCTCCGACGCCCGTCAAGCAGTCTTTAGAGCAGGTGCTATGGACCACACCCTCGCGTGCCGTCCCAGATTCCCGTAATGCACTTGGTCTAGGTAGATTATATCAATTGCTTTTAGGGGGTTTTAAAACTAGAACCCATAACTAAACATGGCTCGGCTCTCATGTCTGTCAAGCACTTGACCCTTGGGATTTCAAGTTTACAAATTAATTCCAAATTAATATCCCCTAAACATTGGGAAACACCTTTACATTGGGCCGCCTGCGGTCGCCGGCGCTGACAAATTGTCCTCAACCCGTTAACTGCATCACAACTGTGGCAGATGATCGTTAGGGTCCGCCGGAAGGTAATTTACATAAGCGGTCATGTGGCGTGAGGATCTTTTTATAATCCTTCTTTCCTATTATTTACCACCGCAGGCGACAGCAGGCGGCCAAAATGCCTCCTAAACGTCGCATGGAAGAACCAGACCGTAAGTCGTTATCAATTTCTAAGTTTCATTTAATCTAATGGGCCTTCAGATAGTTCGAAAAAACCTAGAAAAACCGAGTCCTTGGAAGAGGAATGGCCAGCGCTTTATGCTCTGGTTCTTGAAAGTAAGTTGGCACTCTGTAATTAAAATTTCGTAGTAAGTTCCCCTAACAAACAAAATAGGTCACAAGGGTTATCCAACCCAATCGAAGTCTTCTGATGTGGAGCCAACCTGGCCGTACAAACCAGGTACTAAGGAGTTATTGGATTCGGCCTTTTGGATGCCAGACGAGATATCCAAAAAAAGGGTAGAAATATTGAGAGAGGCTTTCCGTTAATGTAAGTTTTATTTTAAATATTCTACGAAATATAACTAAGTTTTACCATAGAGATATTAATTGTAGTTATTACAGTATCTAAGCCAATGCTGGCGGTCGCTCTGAACAAGTGGCTATAAATTCTGCTGTGGGGGGGAGGTTTACAGTATTTAACCCCCGTTCGCGGTTGCCGATGATCATAAATCATCTTGACAAGTAGTTTGAGATCTGCTGGGGGATTTTTTAATGGCGACGTCTGTCAATTTGTAATTGCAAATGCTTAGCCATCATCATTCGTCTAGTTTTCTACCGGTATGTTCATTTTATTATTAAAATCTCTGGTTTGACAACCCAGCCTCTTTTTTATCACAGGCAAGAATCGGAATATGTGTATCTCTTCAATAGGGAGGTCGCTCATGACCAGGCTGTATTTGCACATGGTTGAGCTTGTACGCCACCCGCTAGAGGAGCTATATCGTTAGTTCTTGCAGCGGATTAAAAAAAGTGAGGTAGTTTCATTACCCTAACCCTCCCTCAACTCACAAAAATTTAGGAAGCAAAGAGCGATACAGAGTAGTAGCATTTATCGTCCCTTTGTAACCCTTAACCTAGCCCAAATATTTTTTGATAACCCAGGGCAGAAACTGCCATCCCTGACGCCCGCCAAGCAGTGGCTCTTAAGATTACAAATTTTGTGATTTTTGTAACGGCAGAAACTGCCGTCTCTGACGCCCGTCAAGCAATGGCTCTTAAGATTCAAATTTTGGGAATTTTGGAAGGGCAGAAACTGCCGTCTCTGACGCCCGTCAAGCAATGGCTCTTAAGATTCAAATTTTGGGATGTTTTTTATATCTAGGCTATAAACCCACACACAAATAGAAGGGAAGCTCAGATACAGTGGTGATGGGAAAGTTATGACAAAGACATGTATCTGGATACGCTCTCTAAAAAAAGGAATGGTACACAACAATGCATGAGTTTAGTCTGAACAAATGTAATATCTGTATGACAGTCAGTGATCATCATGCTATAAGATCTTTCTTAAGGAAGTCTGGCCATGACTGTTACCTTATTGCTACAATATTTACTGTTTACCTTGTCAATCAGATAACAGATGCTCGGTGTGATAAACAATGGCTGGGACCCGTCGTCACCTTCAACCCCTCAATGTAGAAGCTCCTCACTGAGGATGGTTTCCCTTCCATTTCCTGTGACATCATGACATTACATTGATATTGGGGCAGAAATTACGTTGGGATGGGTCAACCCTCAAACGCTCTGGTACAATGCTAACCCTGGCTTCTTTCTTCCTTACCACTTCAGAGATTCCTGTGATTTCTGTTCATCCGAGGAGGGACGGCTCGACCCTCCTCGGATGAACAGCAAGATATGGCCATAGTCATTGAAAAACCTTTGGAGATGAAGATGACGGTTTGAGATTAGAAATGATGACCCTTAATTGTCCCTTTATTTGGTTGCTTTAGGGCAGGAGATATGGACCACACAGTCGGATGCCGTCCCGATGGTTATCTTGCATTGCTTCTTAGCACATATTGTACTTTGCAGAACGGGTTTCTAAAACTAAGATACATACCCCGGAACCCAGAGCAGACCTGGCCAGCTCTGACTCCCTAAACCCACCTGGCTCTTAGCAGTGGGAATTTTATAACTTTTTTTCAGAATTTTATCCTAGTATTCATAACAGCAGACGATTATCTGGATGTGCCTTTAACAGATTCCCAAAGGCAAGAGGACACAGACCCCAAAAATAAACTCTTCCCTTCTCATGCCGTACTTTTTCATTCATTATTAGATGAGATGCAACACCTCTAACAAACGGGTTTTTTATAATCATAAAGGGCTTGGACCAAGTTCACCCCTTCCCGCTAAAGATATGATATATATGCAAGCAGAGTTGATGTTCAAATTGAAATTGTAGATAAGACCACCCCTATATCTTTGTGTGATTAATGTATGGGTGGTTTTTATAAGCCAAGGAGTTGCACCGTAGGTGCTCAGCCCTGGGCCAACTATGGGAGAAAGGGGCTGCACTGTAGGAGGGCAACCCTCTGCCGTAGGGTCGAACTGTAGGGGCCAACCCTGTGCCATAGGGTAGCACTGTAGGAGGGCAACCCTTTGCCATAGGGTCGCACTCTAGGAGGCCAACCCTTTGCCATAGGGTCGCACTGTAGGAGGCCAACCCTTTGCCATAGGGTCGCACTCTAGGAGGCCAACCCTTTGCCATAGGGTCGCACCGTAGGAGGCCAACCCTGTGCCATAGGGTCGTACCGTAGGAGGCCAACCCTGGGCCCAGGGTCAGTCCCTAAGGGCCATAGGGTCAGTGCAGCCCTAGGTAGTCTCATAACCCACCTTTACTTACTTGACTACTTGACTAGTGTAAACTTGTCTGACTACAAACTACTTGACTTGTATCACAGTAGACTATAGATGTTTTGACTTGGCTTGACTGACTAGTGACTGGTTTTACTTG
>Ga0193702_1000421_pt1 | contig 14674 bp, 11 predicted proteins | sample U3a1metaG_FD_143060 | JGI IMG/M metagenome (GOLD analysis project Ga0193702, IMG submission 143060) | Soil microbial communities from a riparian zone of the East river system, Colorado, United States - U3a1 | ecosystem: Environmental > Terrestrial > Soil > Riparian zone | place: USA: East River... | reverse complement strand
CGGCGACGAGGTGATGTTCGCGCTCACCTTCCCGGCCGAGTTTCGCGACCTCCAGGCCCACTATCCCATCGTGTTTCGCAAGGCTGCCGATGCCGCCGGTTTCGAAGCGCTGGCCCTGTTCGGCTTTCAGGAAGGCGAAAACCTGTTCCTGGGCCGTCACGGCTGGGACGCCGGCTACCTGCCGCTGGCGATCGAACGCCAGCCCTTCCTCATCGGCGTGAACGGCGACGAGCTGACGGTGCACGTCGACCTCGACAGCCCGCGGCTCGGCACCACCGCCGGCGAGCCCGTCTTCAAGGAGCACGGCGGCACCACCGAATTCCTGGAGCGGATGAACTCCACCCTGCTCGCCATCCACCAGGGCCTGCAGGTCGGAGCGGCCTTCATCGCCGCCTTGCTCGAGCACGAGCTGCTCGAGTCCTTCGTCTTCGATATCGAACTTGACGACGGCTCGCAAAACCGCCTGGCCGGGTTCTACACCATCAACGAAGAGCGCCTCGCCGGCCTCGGCGCCAGCGCGCTCGAACGCCTGCACAAGGCCGGCTACCTGCAAGCGATCTACATGGTGCTCGCCTCGCTGTCGAACTTCCGCGCGCTGATCGAGCGGAAGAACCGCGCCCATGCAGGCCGCCGCTAATCCGATGCGCGAGATCGCAGGGGTCGGCCCGCGCGAGCTGACCGACGCGATCCTGCAGGCGACCGAACCGCTGGTGCTGCGCGGCCTGGTGGCGAGCTGGCCCGCGGTCCAGGCCGGCCTCGCCTCGGCCCAGGGCGGCGACGCCTACCTGCGCCGCTTTTACCGTGACGCCAGCGTGGTCGCGATGCTGGGCGCGCCCGACATCGAGGGACGCTTTTTCTACAACGAGGACCTGAGCGGCTTCAATTTCTATCCGGTGCGGGTCACGCTCGACAAGGTGCTCGAGGAACTCGCCGACCATGACCGGGACGAGCGCCCGCCCGCGATCTACGTGGGCTCCACCACGGTCGATACCTGCCTGCCGGGCTTTCGCGACGAGAACGATCTCGACCTCGGCGCGCGCGATGCCTTGATGAGCATATGGATCGGCAACCGCACCCGCATCGCGGCCCACTACGACCTGCCCGACAATCTCGCCTGCGTGGTGGCCGGCCATCGGCGCTTCACCCTGTTCCCGCCCGAGCAGCTGAGCAACCTGTATATCGGCCCGCTGGATTTCACGCCGGCCGGACAGTCCATCAGCCTGGTCGACTTCGCGCGGCCCGATCTCGCGAAGTTTCCGAAATTCGCGGAAGCGATGCAGCACGCGCAGGTGGCCGAACTGGGCCCGGGCGATGCGATTTTCATCCCCAGCATGTGGTGGCACCACATCGAGGCGCTCGACCGCTTCAACGTGCTGGTCAACTACTGGTGGCGCCAGTCGCCCGAGTACATGGACACGCCGACCAACGCGCTGATGCTGGCCCTGATGAGCGTGCGCGACCTGCCGCCCGCACAGCGCCAGGCCTGGCAAGAGATCTTCCGCCATTACGTGTTCGAAGCCGACGATGGCACCAGCGCGCACATCGACGACAAGGCGCGCCGCGTGCTGGCGCCGCTCGATGCCGATGCGGCGCGGATGCTGCGCGCGCAACTGCTAAAAAAAATGAATCGCTGAGAGGAGACCGATCATGCAACAAGAGAATCGACACAAGGCGGAGCGCCGCCCGATCCGGCGCATCGTCATCGCCGGCGGCGGCACGGCCGGCTGGATGGTCGCCGCGGCCTTGTCCAAGACCTTGGGCAAGCTGCTGGACATCAAGCTGATCGAGTCCGACGAGATCGGCACGGTGGGCGTGGGCGAAGCCACCATCCCGACCCTGATGAACTACCACAACCTGCTCGAGATTAACGAGCAGGAGTTCATGGCCGCGACCCAGGCTACCTTCAAGCTCGGCATCAGCTTCGAGAACTGGCGCGACCGCAACGAGGACTACATCCACTCCTTCGGCCTGACCGGGACCGACCACTGGACCGCGGGCTTCCAGCATTTCTGGATGAAGGGCCGCGAGCGCAAGCTGGCCGGCGACTACGGCGATTACTGCCTCGAACTGAAGGCCGCGCAGGAAGGCCGCTTCGCGCACCTGCCGCGCAACGGCATGAACTACGCCTATCACATGGACGCCAGCCGCTATGCGCGTTACCTGCGCAAGTTCTCCGAAGGGTTCGGCGCGACGCGCATCGAAGCCAAGATCGCGCAGGTGAATATCGACGCGGCGACCGGCGACATCGCCTCGCTGCAGCTCGACTCTGGCGCGCAGATCGAAGGCGACTTGTTCATCGACTGCACGGGCTTTCGCGGCATGTTGATCGGCCAGGCCATGAAGGTCGACTACGAGGACTGGTCGCACTGGCTGCATTGCGACAGCGCGATCGCGGTGCAGACCGCATCGACCGGCCCCGCCGTGCCGTACACGCGGTCGATCGCGCGCGACGCCGGCTGGCAGTGGCGCATCCCGCTGCAGCACCGGGTCGGCAACGGCATCGTGTACGCGAGCCGCTACATCGACGACGAGCAGGCGCGCCAATCGCTGCTGGCCAATGTCGACGGCGCGCTGCTGACCGATCCGCGCGTGCTCAAGTTCCGGCCCGGCCAGCGCTACCAGACCTGGAAGGGCAATTGCGTGGCCATCGGCCTCGCCAGCGGCTTCCTGGAGCCGATCGAGTCGACCAGCATCCACCTGATCCAGCGCGGCATCATCCGCCTGATGCAGATGTTCCCGGCGACGGGCATCTGCCAGTCCGACATCGACGAGTACAACAAGCAGACCGCCACCGAGATCCAGCACATCCGCGATTTCATCATCCTGCATTACCACGTGACGAACCGGCGCGACACGCCGTTCTGGCGCGACTGCGCGAACATGGACATCCCGGCCTCGCTGCGCCACCGCATCGAGTTGTTCCGCGAGACCGGCCGCGTGTTCCGCATCCCGAACGAACTGTTCGCGGAGAACTCCTGGATCCAGGTCATGCTGGGACAGGGCATCATGCCGGACCAGCATCACCAGAGCGCCGACCTGATGGGCGACGCGGAGCTGTTGCACTTCCTCGAGGGCATACGGTCGACCGTCAACCGGACGGTCGCTCAGCTGCCGCCCCATCAAGCCTATATGGAGAAATACTGCGGTGCGCCGATTTAATATCCTCTCCCTGATCGCAGCGGCGCTGCTGACGCCCGCCGTGGGCGTCGCGGCGCCGGTCGTCGGCGTTGCAACCGGCAAGCTCGAAGGCGTGGCGGACGCCGGCGTCGAGTCCTTCAAAGGCATTCCGTTCGCCGCGCCGCCGGTCGGCGAGCTGCGCTGGCGCGCGCCGCAGCCGGCCGCCGCGTGGAACGGCGTGCGGTCCGCCAAGGCCTTCGGCCACGACTGCATGCAGCAGCCGTTTGCCGGCGACGACGCGCCCTTGAGCACCACGCCGGCCGAGGACTGCCTGTACCTGAACGTCTGGCGTCCCGCCGGCGCGCAAGGCAAGAAGCTGCCGGTGCTGGTGTGGATCTACGGCGGTGGTTTCATCAATGGCGGCAGCTCGCCGGACATCTACCAGGGCACGCCGTTCGCGCGCGACGGCATCGTCTACGTCAGCTTCAATTACCGGGTCGGCCGCTTCGGCTTCTTCGGCTTTCCGGAGCTGAGCCGGCAGGACGCCGACCGCGGCCTGCTCGGCAATTACGGCTATATGGACCAACTCGCGGCGCTGAAATGGGTGCAGGCGAATATCGCGGCCTTCGGCGGGGACCCTGCGCAAGTGACGGTGTTCGGCGAGTCGGCCGGCGGCGGATCGGTGAATTTTTTGCTGACCTCGCCCTTGTCGCAAGGGCTGTTCGCGCGCGCGGTGGTGCAGTCGGACGGCGCCGGCCGCGGCAACCGGACAGGATCGCCCGACCTGCGTCAGGATCATGCCAGGCGGCCCTCGTCCGAAACGCTAGGCTTGCGGTTTGCCGCGCGCATGGGCATCGCCGGCAGCGATGCGAAGGCCTTGGCCGCATTGCGCGCCCTCCCCGCCGACAAGGTGACCGATGGCCTGAACCTGGCCGCGTGGTCGGAGGATGCGGGCGGGCCGATGATCGATGGCCGCCTGGTCGCCGAGGAGGCGTGGATGGTCCACGCGGCGGGACGCCAGGCAAAGGTGCCGCTGATGATAGGCGCCAACAGCGACGACGTCGGCAATGCGCGTGCAAGAACCAAGGACCAGGCGTTTGCCGGGTTCGGCGACGACGTGGGCAAAGCGCGGGCAGCGTATGATCTGGACGGGAATAAAACCCTTGCCCGCCTCAACGCCGAGATCGGCATGGATCGCACAATGGTCGAACCGGCACGCTTTGTCGCCGCCGCCTTTGCGCAGCAAGGCCTGGCCTCGTATGAATACCGTTTCTCCTATACCGCGACACCGCGCCGCGCCAAGTCGCCCTACGGCGCGCCGCACGCGACGGAAATCCCGTTCGTCATGGATACGGTCGGCGCACGCTATGGCGACAGCGCCACCGCACAAGACCTGGCGATGGCGAAGACCATGCACGCCTACTGGCTGAATTTTGCGAAAACCGGTAATCCGAACGGGCCGGGATTGCCATCCTGGCCGGCGTATGCGCCGGCGAAGGACTGGATCATGGACTTCTCCGCCGACGGCAAGGCCACGCCGCAGGCCGACCCGTGGAAGGCGCGGCTCGATGCGACGGCGGCCGCCGCCAGGCGGCCGTGACAGGCAGCAGCCCGGCTACTTTTCGATATACAGATCGTTGTCCTTGTCTTGCAACAGGACTTGCGAATACGCGCGCGCATCGGCTTCGTCGAATTGCGCTTCGGCCCAGCTGCGGCACGGCCCGCAAGCATAGCGCGGAATCTGCACCGCAAAGACGTGGCCATGACTGCCCGTATCGGCGCGCGAGTCGATCGTGACGGCGCCGCCGCAATCGCCGCAGGTGCGCACGGTTTCCGTTTGCGATTCGCGGATGCCGGCCGTATCGTAATAAATCTGGCTCGAACGCGTATGGAAGGCCTTGTCGGCATAGACCCGATTGCGCAAGGCATGGCGGTTCGCCCATTGACTGAGCGTGACTTCCTTGAGCTTTTCCAGATAGGCGGTGATGCGCGCCGGCTGGATCTGGTCTTCGGCATCGTAATCGGGTTCGCGGATGTGCGAATAGTCCATGCCGGCCATCGCCAGGATAATGCCGGTATTGATATACGGTAGCGCGCTCTCGATCGAATAGCCGCCTTCCAGCACGGCGATATCGGGTTTCAGCCTGTCGTTCAGGGTCGCATAACCCTGCGCGGTAAACTTCATGTTGGTGATCGGATCGGAATAGTGATTGTCCTGGCCGGCCGAATTGATGATCAGATCGGGCTGGAATTCGGCCAGGATGGGCATGACGATTTCGTCGAGCACATATAAAAAGCCTTCTTCGCAGGTGTCCGGCGGCATCGGCAGATTGATGGTGGCGCCGAACGCATTCGGTCCGCCCATTTCGTCGGGAAAGCCCGAGCCCGGATACAGCGTGCGGCCATCCTGATGCATCGAAATGAACAGCGTATTCGGATCGTGCCAGAAAATGTCTTGCGAGCCGTCGCCATGATGGCAATCGGTATCGACGATGGCGATTTTCTTGATGCCGTTGCTTGCGCCGTATTTGTGGCGGATGTACTCGACCATGATCGCTTCCATGTTCAGCGTACAAAAGCCGCGCGTGCCGTGCACCACGCGCATCGAATGGTGGCCGCACGGCCGCACCAGCGCAAAGGCGTTGTCGACTTCCTTTTGCATGACCTTGTCGGCCGCGGTCAGCGTGCCGCCGACCGCGATCAGATGCGAGGCATGGACGATGTCGTCGATGCCGGGCACGCAGAAGTGCACGCGCTGGATGTCGGCGGCCGTGGCCAGGTCCGGCTTGAATTCGATGATGTTGTCGAAGTCGAGCAAGCCTTCTTCATTGACCTGGTCTTGCGTATAGAGCAGCCGCTCTTCGCGTTCGGGATGGGTAGGCGAAATCGCGTAGTCAAATGCTGGAAAAAATACCAGTCCGGTTTTCTTTTTCACGGATGCGCTCTCTTACTGTAATGCGTGTTTGGTCAGGCCGGGCTTGATCTGCAACCTGACCCGAATGTTTTTCCCGGTCGTGGCCGAGTTGCGGATGACGTTAAACGTCTGGCTGTCCGCCACTTCGATTTCCAGATCCGCTTCCCGGGCGCCGGCAACCCGGGCGATCTGTTCCAGCCGTTCCTTGCCGACCGCGACCAGATCGGCCATCGTGAAGTGCTGTGGAATATCGGTCTGCATGCCGTCTTCGGCGATCGTCATGATCCCCTCTTCGGTATCGGCCATCAGCGTCAATTCGACCGTGGTGCGCGCCATCGCCGCGCCGCTCGCATTGATGACGTCCGAGTTTTCCGGCACGACCACGGCCATGTCGAGCAAGCGGCCGACATGCCTGGCCAGATACGGCGCGGGGCCGCCGACGATGATCGCCTCGCGCGGCACCAGCTCTTTGCCCTCGAGCATTTCGTGTATCGTGTAGACCGGCTTGCGGTTGACTTCGGCGATCATGCTGCGCACCTTGGCGGCAATCGTCTCGCAGGCCTGGTCCATGATGGCGTTGGCGGTCTGTTCGGACGTGCGGCCCAGTTCGGCGGCAAGCGAGCCGATCGCGGCCAGTGCCTTGGCCTTGTCGCCGATATCGGCCAGGCCGAGCACGATCATCGCATCGGTCGGCGTCGGCACCGGACCGTCGAAGGCCATCGCCGCGCCCTTGCGTTCGGGGCCGATGACGAGTTGTTGGCCGATCACGCGCACATGGCTGTCGCCGCCGACCGCGATCGAATGGGTCAACAGGCCGCGGATCAGCGTCTTGTGTTCTTCGATCTGCACGCCTTTCGGTTCGAGCAGCGGCGCGCCGTCGGCAAACAGGGCGATATCGGTGGTGGTGCCGCCGACGTCGATCGAGACCGAATCCCTATCTGCCGAGATAAAGGGCAGCACGCCCATGATGGTCGCAGCCGGGCCCGACAGGATTGTTTGCACCGGATAGTGGCGCGATTGCTCGACGCCGATGGTGCCGCCGTCGGCCTTGAGGATGTACAGCGGCACATCGATGCCCAGCTGCTCCATGTAGGCGCCGAGCTGGTCGACCATGCCGCTGTGCAGGCGCCAGATCGCCTCGTTCAGGTAAGCGGTCGCAATACGGCGCGGAAAATTGAGCGCGCCCGACAATTGGTGGCCGACCGTCACGTGCCTGGTCTGGCCTGCGAGCAGCGCTTGCACCGTCAATTCGTGCGCCGGGCTGCGCGTCGAGAATTTACCGACCACGCCGACGTGTTCGATGCCGCCGGCGGCAAACCGCTTTTTGAGCGCGTGAATTTCGTCCTCATCGACGCTCTCGGCTTCGATGCCGCGGTGATTCATGTAGCCGGCGACATACGAGGACTTGTCGCTGAGCGGCAAATCCCGATGCGACACGCCCGGTCCGCTCATGACGACCAGGCCGACGGGATCGAGCTGATGTTGGGCAACGGCATTGGTAGAGATCGTCGTACTCAAGACAATGCGTTGCAATTGTTGGACGTCAGCCGCTTCGGTCACCGACCGGGTCGCCAGCATGACCGATGCGAGCAGGTCGCTCTTGTCTGTCATGACTTTCGATTTGCGGAGAATTTTACCGTTCTTCATCAAGACAGAGTCGGTGTGGGTTCCGCCCACGTCAATTCCAAGGATCATTGCTTCCTTCCTCGAGCACAGGTATCGATATAGAAAAGGGGGGGCGCGTCGAGCTTGAGGATGGAGGAACCCGACGCATGCGTTGGGTCACACGATAGCATAAAGCGCTGCCGGCGGCAGTCAGCCCTTGCGCAGGAAGGCGCGGTACCACTTGCCGCTCCCCTTCAGCCGCCGCTGCTGGGTCGCGTAGTCGACGTGGATCAGGCCGAAGCGGCGCAGATAGCCCTCGGCCCATTCGAAGTTGTCGATCAGGCTCCAGGCGAAATAGCCCTTCACCGGCACGCCGCGCGCGATCGTCTGCCTGAGCGCGTCGAGATGGCGCATCAGGTAGTGGCGGCGCTTCACGTCGTCGACCTCGCCGTCGGCGCCGATCTCGTCGTCGTAGCAGGAGCCATTCTCGGTGATGTACATATCGCCCGGATGGTAGTCGCGTTCGATGCGTTCCAGCAGCTCAGACATGCCTTGCGGCGCGACCTCCCAGCCCAAATCGGTGGTCTCGACGCCGCTCGGCGGCCGCACGTGGGCGTCCAGCGGACCATTGCCGGGCGCGTGTTCGATCGTCTCCGGGAAGTAGTAATTCACGCCGAGGAAATCGGTCGGCACGGCGATCGCCTCCATATCGCCGGCCAATACGAGCGGTGCGGCGGCGCCCACCGCCGCCAGGGTGGCTGCCGGGTAGCCGCGGCCGTACAGCGGATCGAGGAACCAGCGGTAGCGCAGGCCATCGTGCCGTTCGGCCGCGGCCCGGTCGGCGACGCTGTCGCTGGCCGCGCGCACCGGATGCAGGCTGAGCGAAATGCCGACCCGCGCATCGGGCACATTGGCGCGGATCAGCGGCACCGCCTTGCCGTGCGAGAGCAGCACATGATGGCAGACCTGCAGCGCGGTCTTGAAGTCGGTCAGGCCGGGCGCGTGCAGGCCTTCGAAATTGCCGATCATGGCGGTGCACCACGGCTCGTTCTGCGTGATCCAGTGCTGCACGCGGTCGCCCAGCCGGCGCGTCATCGCATCGGCGAACTCCAGGTAGGCGTCGACCGTCGCACGCGCGTTCCAGCCGCCGCGGTCTTGCAGGGTTTGCGGCAGGTCCCAGTGATACAGCGTGGCCCACGGTTGCAGGCCGCGTTCGAGCATGCCGTCGACCAGTCGCGCATAAAAGTCCAGGCCCTTGGGATTCGGCCTGGCGCCGACGCCGGAGAAAATCCGCGGCCAGGCGATCGAGAAGCGGTAGGCGTCGAGCCCCATGTCGCGGCCGATGTCGAAGTCTTCCGGCCAGCGGTGATAGTGGTCGCAGGCGACCGAACCGTTCGAGCCGTCGCGCACCTTGCCGGGCGTGGCGGCGAAGCGGTCCCAGATCGACTCGACCCGGCCATCCTCGGCGCCGGCGCCTTCGATCTGGTAGGACGAGGTGGCGCAGCCCCACAGGAAGTCGGCGGCGAAGTCGCTGCGCGCCGGCGCGCGGGGCTCAGTGCTGGGTGGCGTCGTCATGGGCTCGGCTCATGGTTGGATGGTGAGAGCATGGAAAGCTTTCCATACAGGGAATCAAAAAATAGCGCCGCGGCCGGCGAAGCGCGCCGGCTCATGGCGCACCACGCCGGTCGACGCCCGCCTTGGCCAGCGACGCCCGCAGCGTCAGGCTGACCGGGAACGCGCGCGCCACCGGGCGCTTCAGGTCATAGCAGCGATTGAGCAGCGCATTGAGCCCGTTCAGGGTCATCTCGCGCCACGGAATGTGCACCGACGTCAGGCGCGGCGCCGAGAATGCGGCGCTCGGGGTATCGTCGTAGCCGATCACGGACAGGTCGTGCGGCACGCGCACGCCGGCCTCCTGGAAGTACGACAGCGCGCCGACCGCCATTTCATCGTTGGCGCAAAACAGCGCGCTGCACGGACGGCCCGACTCCATCAAGGCCTTGGCCGCGGCCCATCCGCCGGCCGGCGAGAAGTCGCTTTCGGCGATCCACATCCTGCCGGTGTCGATGCCGCTGTGCGCCAGCTCGCCCATGAAGCCGGCGATGCGCGCCACGTTGTCGGGCAGGCTGGCCGGACCGGCGACCACCGCGATCTCGCGATGCCCATGATCGAGCAGCGTGCGCGCCGCCAGCCGGCCGCCCAGCGCATGGTCGACCGTGAAGCACTGCTCGGGAATGTTGGCGGCGCCATGGTTCAGGGCCACCAACTGGCGTTGTTTCGGACCCAGCGCGGCGATGTCGTCGTCGAGCAGGGCGCTGGTCATCAGGATCAGGCCATCGCAGCCGCGTTCCATCAGGAATTCGACGCCTTCGATCGCCTGGCGCCGCGCGTCGCCGAGGCCGACGCCGAACGCCACCACCATGTGCAGGCCGGCGGCACGCAGCTCGGTATCGATGATTTGCAGGATGGGCGTGTAGAAGGTCCCGCTCAGCACCGGGATGTACACCCCGATCATCTTGCTCGAGCCGGATAACAGGGCGCGCGCCGCATGCGAGGGACGGAAGTCGAGTTCGTCGATGGCCTGCCGCACGCGCGCCACGGTGGCCGGCGACACCGAGCCCTTGCCGCTGATGACGCGTGAGGCGGTGCCGAGTCCCACACCGGCCAGCCGGGCGACGTCCTTGATGGTGGCGATCGATTTTCCGCCCCGCGTCATAGCGCCCTCCCGCTGTCCGGATCGAACAGCGACACCCGCTGCGCGTCGATCGCAAACGCCAGCGGCGCGCCGGGCGCGAAACTGCGCGTGTCCTGCACGATGGAGGACAGCAGGTGCTCGCCGCAGGCGATCCAGACGATCTGGTGATTGCCCATCGGTTCGACCAGGGCCACGGTGCCGGCCAGCGCTGCACCCGCTTCGATGCGGATATGCTCCGGCCGCACGCCCAGCACCGCGGCGCGCTGCGCACCCGCGCGCGCCGCGTCCAGCTGAAGCGCCAGCGGGCCGGCGCCGAAGCGGCCCTGCGCATCCAGTTCGCCGCTGACGAAATTCATGGCCGGCGCGCCGAGAAAGCCGGCCACGAACATATTCGCGGGCCGTTCGTAGACGTCGGACGGCGTACCGACCTGCTGCACCTCGCCGGCGCGCATGACGACGATGCGCGTGGCGAGCGTCATCGCCTCGACCTGGTCGTGGGTCACGTAGATCATGGTCGAGCGCAGCGCCTGGTGCAGCAGCTTGAGTTCGCGCCGCAGTTCGGCGCGCAGCTTGGCGTCGAGGTTCGAGAGCGGTTCGTCGAACAGGAACACGCTGGCCTCGCGCACCAGCGCACGGCCGATCGCCACACGCTGGCGCTGTCCGCCCGACAGCTGGCCCGGCTTTCGCTGCAGCAGCTCCTGCAGGTGCAGCATCGAGGCCGCGCGCCCGACGCGGCGCGCGATCTCCGCTTTCGGCAGGCCGGCGATGCGCAAGCCGAAGGACATATTTTTTTCCACCGTCATGGTCGGATACAGCGCATACGACTGGAACACCATGCCGATGCCACGCTCGCTGGGATCGATGCCGCTCATGTCCTTGCCGCCGATCTCGATCGCGCCGGCGCTGGTGTCGATCAGGCCGGCGATGCTGTGCAACAGGGTCGACTTGCCGCAGCCGGAGGGGCCGAGCAGCACCAGGAATTCGCCCTCCTTCACCTCGAGGTCGAGGTCGCGGATGACCTGGTTGCCGCCGAGGGTGATACACAATTTACGCAGATGCACATTCGACATCAATCAGCCTTTCACCGCGCCGGCGGCAATACCGCGCACGAACCAGCGCCCGGACAAGAAGTAGATCGCCAGCGGAACCAGCGCCGTGAGGATGGTGGCCGCCATGTTGACGTTGTAGAGACGGGTGCCGGTGGTGGTGTTGATCACGTTATTGAGCTGCACCGTCATCGGCAGGTTGTCGCGTCCGGCGAACACCAGGCCGAGGATGTAATCGTTCCACACGCCGGTGACCTGCATGATGGCGGCGACCACGATGATCGGGGCCGACATCGGCAGCATGACCTGGGCGAAGATGCGCCAGAAGCCGCCGCCATCGATGCGCGCGGCCTGGAACAGCTCGTGCGGTACGCCCGCATAGTAATTCCGGAACAGCATGGTCATCACCGGCATGCCGAAGATCAGGTGCACCAGCACGATCGCGGGCAGCGAGCCGAATACGCCCATCGCGGCCAGCAGGCGCACCAGGGGATAGATCATGACCTGCACCGGGATGAAGGCGCCGGCCATCAAGAGGCCGAACAGCAGGCTCGCGCCGCGCGGACGCCAGAACGACAGCGCGTAGCCATTCACCGCGCCGAGCAGGATCGGCAAGATCGTGCTCGGCACCGTGATGGCGACCGAATTCCAGAAGCCGGCGCGCACCCCTTCGCAGGCGGCGCCGGTGCACACTTCGCTCCAGGCCTGGCGCCAGGGTTCGAGCGTGGCGGCCAGCGGCAGCGCGAAGATGCTGCCGGCGCGGATTTCGTCCATCGATTTCAGCGAAGTGACCAGCATGACGTACAGCGGCAGCAGGAAGAACAGCGCCGCGCTGAACAGGAATACGTAGATGCCGATGCGCGCCACCCGTTTGTTCATGCCTGCCCCTTGCGGCTGCGCGCGTAGGCGTAGGGCGCGAGCAGGGCCAGCACCGGGACCAGCAGCACGATCGCGCCGGCCGAGGCCAGTCCGATATTCGAACGCAGGAACAGATGGTCCATGATGAACTTGGCCGGCACTTCGCTGGCCGTGCCAGGGCCGCCCTGGGTCATCGCGACCACCGCGTCGTACAGCTTGATGACCGCGGTCGACAGCAGCAGGAATACGGTGGCCAGCGTCGGGCCGAGCATCGGCAGCACGATCGAGCTGTACACACGCCAGGCCGGAATGCCGTCCAGCCGCGCGGCCTTCCAGATCTCGGGATCGATGCCGCGCAGGCCGGCCAGCAGCATCGCCATCACCAGGCCGGAGGCCTGCCAGACGGTGGCGATGACCACCGTGTAGATCGCCATGTCCTGGTCGATGATCCAGTCGAACTGGAAATTGGGAAAGCCGAGCAGGCGCACCGCCTGTTCGATGCCATTGCCGGGCGTGAGCATCCACTGCCACACCAGGCCGGTGGCGACGAAGGACATCGCATACGGATACAGGAACACGGTACGCAGCACGCCCTCGCCGGTAACGTTCTGGTCGATGAAGACCGCCAGCAGGAAGCCGATGACGATGCAGGCGACCACGAACAGCAGGCCGTAGATCGCGAGGTTGTGCAGCGAGAGCATCCAGCGCTCATTGTCGAACAGGCGCTCGTACTGCGCCAGGCCGACGAAATTATCGGACGCGAAGGTGCGCGAACTGGTCAGCGACACGCGCAAGGTCCACAAGGCGGTGCCGATATAGGCGACGATGACGGTCAGCGCCATCGGCAACAGCGCGGCGAACGGGGTCAGTGTGCGGAAGCGGCGTGCGAGCATCGGCGGTCTAGTTCTTCAGCGCCGCGGCGAAATTCTTTTGCGCCTTGTCGACCGACATGCCGGTGTTCCAATAGGCGGTCAGCACGTCCTGGATCGCGCCGTTCTGGTCGGGCGTCAGGTAGACCTCGGTCACGCCGACCTGGCGCGCCTTGTCCTTCATCGCCGCCATGCCCTTCTGGGCACAGGCGTCCAACTGGCTGGCGTCGACGTCGGTACGCACCGGAATCGAACCCTTGAGCTTGCTGAAGGCGAGCTGGGTGGCGGGCGCGACGATCACGCTGGCGAGCAGCTTTTGTGCCTTCACCGCATCTGGATTGGTGGTCTTGGGGAACACGAACACGTCGCCCTGGATCAGGTAGGGCGCGTTGGGGCCGAGCCCCGGCATGCAGCCGAACTGCTGGCCGGCCACCTGCCTGGCCGCGGTGAATTCACCCTTGGCCCAGTCGCCCATGATCTGCACGCCGCCTTTGCCGCTGATCAGCATGGCGGTCGCATCGTTCCAATTGCGGCCGGGGGAGCCGGCGTCGACGTAGGATTGCATGCGCTTGAAGGCGAGCAGCACTTTCTTGAAGGCGTCGGAGTTGATGGCGCGCTGGTCGCGGTCGCGCAGCACGCTCAGGTACAGGTCCTTGCCGCCGAGGTTGGACAGGATCGACGAGAACAGGATCGTTTCCTGCCACGACTGGCCGCCGTGCGCGAGCGGCACGATGCCGGCGGCCTTGAGCTTGTCGAGCGCGGCGAACAGCTCGTCCATATTGGCCGGCTCCCGGGTAATGCCGGCCTTCTTGAACGCCGCCTGCGAGTACCAGATCCAGGCCTGCATGTGGATGTTCAGCGGCACCGCGTAATAATGGCCCTTGACCTTGATGACGTTGATGATGGGCGCGGGGAGCAGCGTGTCCCAGCTTTCCTTGCGCGCGACCTCGTCGACGTTGTTGAGCATGCCCTGCTCGATCACGTCGAGGAATTGCTTGGAGGTGTTGAACTGCGCGGCGGTCGGCGGATTGCCGCCGACGATGCGGTTGAGCGTGACCGCGCGCGCCTGGTCGCCGCCGGCGATCGCGGTATCGATCCAGACCCCGCCGGCGCCGCGGTAGGCTTGTGCAATCTGTTTGACGGCGGCCGATTCGCCGCCCGAGGTCCACCAGTGAATCACTTCAGCGGTCTGCGCGGCAGCCAGCGACGGCAACGCTGCAGCCGCCAGCAGCGCGCAGGCGGCTGCGATATTGCGTGCTCGGTACATCCTGTCTCCTCGCTGCGGACGTTTTTTGGAAACGTTCCCAATTATCTACTCGGACTATAGCATCGTGCGAAATCCAGTGTCAAACGATTATTGCAGGACGAACTGTGCCACAAAAACTGACCATATCAATGCGCGTAAACGAAAAAAACCCCAGCATCTCTGCCGGGGTTTTTCTCTTATAACTAGCCTGACGATAACCTACTTTCACACTGGTTGCAGCACTATCATCGGCGTAAGCTCGTTTCACGGTCCTGTTCGGGATGGGAAGGGGTGGTACCGAGTTACTATGGTCATCAGGCATAA
>Ga0193702_1000420_pt1 | contig 14708 bp, 14 predicted proteins | sample U3a1metaG_FD_143060 | JGI IMG/M metagenome (GOLD analysis project Ga0193702, IMG submission 143060) | Soil microbial communities from a riparian zone of the East river system, Colorado, United States - U3a1 | ecosystem: Environmental > Terrestrial > Soil > Riparian zone | place: USA: East River... | reverse complement strand
TGTATTGATCACCTTTTGGGTATGTTCTACCCAGCCGGTATCTTCCCTAAATTTACCTATACTTATAAGGGACAACCCTCCAACGGCTAATACCAGAATAATAGATACAACAAAGCCGCTTAAAACCCGGTTGCGAAAAGATAGTTTTATCATTTAATTAATAAGGTTTACTATGCAAATGCATTAAAAACAATTAATCACGCGCGCAATCACAGCCAGATAGACATAAGTTTGCATCACAATAAGGAAAAATCAACCGGTTTGTTTTATAGGGGGCTTAAATTTAGAGAATTTTTTTTGCTTTATTATTTGCCAAACCCGCTAAAGCCAGTAATTGCCCTCCAAATAATAAGTACCAGCCCCATTTGAATTTGATCTGGTCGGAGAAAAAGCCGGCGATTGATTTAAAGGGTATGAAGCTGAAAGATGTGTTTATCCTCAATATAGCGGCTATGTAGAACACTATAACCAACCCTAAAGATATTAGTGCCGCCATACGGGTTATTTTAGGTTGATTTAATACCGTGCCCAGTATGCCTATTACAAATACCAGCAGCATTACCATGCCATAAGGCTTGTTCAGATCATACACATCCCAACTGCGCAGCGGGATCAGGTGCAGCATGGGGCAATAGGTTGCCGCTATCATTAACACAAAACCAACAAATGCAATAAAGGTAAGTGGGCGCATGGTAGTAATGGTTTATTTTGTTATCTCCATTTTTTCGGCAAAGTGGATACAGTAATCGCGCAGGTCCTCAACAATATTTTCCTCGCCTGTGGCACGTAAAAAGCTGTCGCCCATGGTCATTAAGGTTTGATAGAAGAATATCTTCATCTCATCAACCGGCATATCTTTGGTCCAAAGGTCAATGCGTAGCGCATTCTTAAAATTCTGGTCCCAAAGCGCCAGCATGATTGATTTTACAGGGAGCGCTTCCTTAGTTTGAGAGTCGGTTGATTCCCAAAGTATCTTTTCGGGAACATTATTATCATCGAGTTCTATAGTGAGCTTTATTTCAGCGGTTTTCATCTAAATTATTTTACAAGTAAAAATATAACAGCGGCCAAAGTTATAAAGCTTATTTCAATCAGCCACAATTTTTTGGTCTCGGGGAAAAAATTACGCAGCATTACATCCATAAATGACACTACGAAGGCAAACAGCAAAAATATCAATCCCGTTGCCGTGCCCAGGTGGATGGTTTTGCTGCCCATAACGGTAGCGCCTTTTATAAAGGTGTAAACTGCTAATACCAGCAATGCGGCGCTGGCAATGTTTAGGGGGGTTATTCTGAGTTTCATTATCTACTATTTTTTTGCGATGCGGCGATTACTCACCCCGACTACGCTACGCTGGTCGACCCTCTCTTCGCTTCGCGCAAAGAGGGTTGTTTAATGTTTCTTCCTAAATTTCCTATCCGCTCCCTTTTTACCCGGCACCTGTTGCCCTGTACGTTTCGCCTTAGCGGCGTCAAATTTCTTATGCTGATTTGCCGTCTTTTTCTCGTGGAACGCGCCTTTAAAATCCGGATCATCCTTGCGCTTTTGCATATCTATTTCCCGGTCCTGGTCCTGGCGTTCCTCGTAAGGTGTAGCTTCGATGAATACATCTGACGGTATTGCAAATACAGGTACAGTTTGCCTTATCAGCTTTTGTATCTTCTTTAAATAATATTCCTCGGCAGGGTTACAAAAGGTTATCGCTTCGCCCGATTGCAGCGCGCGACCTGTACGCCCTATTCGGTGTACATAATCTTCAATCACTACCGGCACATCAAAGTTTATTACATGGCTTACGTCACTCACATCAATCCCTCGCGAAGCGACATCTGTAGCCACCAATATCTTTACCTCATCGTTTTTAAACGCATTCATGGAGTTAATGCGGGTGTTCTGGCCCTTGTTGGCATGGAGCACCTTTACCCCGGCTTCCCCATATTTACGTAACAGGAATTTATATACATCCTCGGCCGCCATACGGGTTTTGCAGAATATCATCAGCTTTGTAATGTTGCCTTCTTCTTCCAGCAGTTTTTTCAGCAGGTTTATCTTGGTTTTTACGTTCGGCACAAAGAACAGCTTTTGAACAACCGTTTCTGCCGGGGTAGCCTGCGGACTAACCTCAATAACCGTAGGAAACTCTAAAAAATTGCCCGATAACTGGTGTATCTTGTCCGACATAGTAGCCGAAAATAACAGGTTTTGCCGTTTGCGCGGTACCACTTCCAAAATCCGGTTTATCTGCGGCATAAAGCCCATATCCATCATTTTGTCGGCTTCGTCAAGCACCAATACCTGCAGGGTTTTGGTAACGATGTGTCCCGCTAAATAAATATCCATAAAGCGGCCGGGCGTTGCTACAATAATATCTGCGCCTTTGTTGATGTTCTCAATCTGTGTTTTGGGGCCGAGGCCGCCGTACATGGCAACTACCCTTAGATCGGTATTGGCAGCGAAGGTTTTGATATTATCTTCTATCTGTAAGGCAAGCTCGCGTGTTGGGGCGATGATGAGCGCGCGGGCGTGATCGCCCTGCGCATATTTCAGCTTCATGAGGATAGGCAATACGTATGCGGCGGTTTTACCCGTGCCGGTTTGTGCTATGCCCATTACATCCTGCCCGTTCAATATAGGCGGAATGGCCTTTTGCTGTATGGGCGTAGGTTCGGTATAACCGGCATCGGCAATGGCATTTAAAATTTGCCTGTTAAATTGAAAATCCTCGAAACTTACTGCCATGCGGCAAAGATAGGGTTTTGAGTCGGGAAGTTGAGAAAGACAAAGTTGGGAGGTATCCGAGAGATTTGTCAACTTTAAAAAGTTGACAAATCTACTGTTCGTTAAGTCTGAAGATTGTAAATTATACTCGACTTAAAACTAACGACTTGAGACTTTCGACTTAAAACTTATATTTGCCTTATGGCATCCATCCTCATCAAATCCGCTACCATCGTAAACGAAAACAAGCAATATGTTGCTGACATCTTAGTAAAAGATGGCTTAATAGAACGCATTGATTCAACTATCGACGTTCACGCTGATGAGGTAATTAATGCCGAGGGTCTGCACCTTTTACCCGGCTGCATTGACGACCAGGTGCATTTTCGCGAACCGGGATTAACGCATAAGGGTGATATTCATTCCGAATCGCGGGCTGCTGTGGCCGGGGGCATTACGTCGTTTATGGAGATGCCTAACACCGTGCCTAATACCCTAACGCAGGAGTTGCTGGAAGAGAAGTATCAAATAGCCGCACGTAATTCGTTGGCTAACTACTCGTTTTACATGGGCGCATCCAATGATAATTTGGATGAAGTGTTGCGTACAGATACCGCAAATGTTTGCGGCATAAAGGTTTTCATGGGCTCATCTACAGGAAATATGCTGGTGGATAACCCTGATACGCTGGAAAACCTGTTTATACAGTCGCCCATGCTGATTGCCACTCATTGCGAAGATGAGGCGACTATTAAAGAAAATTTAAATCACTATAAACAGTTATTGGGCGAGAACATCCCGGTATGGCTACATCCTAAAATAAGAAGTGAGGCAGCTTGTTACCTGTCATCGTCAATGGCGGTAGAGCTGGCTAAGAAGCATAATACCCGTTTGCATATCCTGCATATCTCTACCGAAAAAGAAACGCACCTGTTTGACAATACAACGCCGCTAAAAGACAAACGCATAACTGCCGAGGCCTGTATACATCACCTTTGGTTCTATGACAAGGACTATGAGGAAAAAGGCAACCTCATTAAATGGAACCCGGCCATTAAAACCGAGCATGACCGCGATGGTATTTTAAAGGCGGTATTAGACGGGCACATTGATGTAATAGCTACCGACCATGCGCCGCATACCATTGAAGAAAAAGCACAGCCTTATTTGCATGCCCCATCCGGCGGCCCATTGGTGCAACACGCCTTGCCTGCCTTGCTGGAACTTTACCACCAGGGTAAGATCACTTTAGAGCAGATAGCCGAGAAGATGGCCCATAACGTTGCCACCTGTTTCCAGGTAGAAAAGCGTGGTTTTATCCGCGAAGGCTATTGGGCAGATTTGGTTTTGGTTGACCTGAATAACCCGTGGAAAGTGAGTAAAGACAACCTGCTATACAAATGCAAGTGGAGCCCTTTTGAAGGGACTACCTTTCAATCAAAAGTTACCCACACAATCGTGTCTGGCAACGTGGTCTGGAATGGTAGTTTGATTGAAGGGACACCCGGTAAAAGGCTAACTTTTATAAGATAAACCCTCATCACTTTTTGTTATATCGACATATAAAAAACTTTTAATGAGTTTATTATAAAAATCATATAAATAAAAAGTTTACTCAATCATTTTCCTCAATCCATCAAAAACTGATTTCCAGTTTTGTTCGGAATGATCGGCTGCTTCCTGGTTTTTAACGCCATCCTGTGTAACAACCAAGGTGGTTATACCCTCTTTTTCGCTCAACTCGTAAGTGATATTGTTATAATTTTCGGGCTTGTTTTCGGTACCACTCATACTGCTCCAGTAGGTGTATTTTAAAAATTTTGGCGCGTCGATATCAAGAATGATACCACCGTCCTCGTATTTATGCCCCTCCCATTCGCCGCTAAAAGTAATGGGGCTGCCAACTTTAAAATCCGACTTTAGATCGGTGCCGAAGAAGTATTGTTTTACCATTGCTGGGTCGGTAAGGCCCTGCCAAACCTTTGCGATAGGGGCTTTGAAGGTTACTGTTGTTTTTGAGGTCATGGGAGTGTTGATTAAGTGAGATCATGTGCATCATAGCGATGGATTTTAAGCCCATCACTATAATTAGTTAACCAATCAATTTACTGATTGTTCACAAATTAAACACGCGTAAATGACAACCCTATGTCAGCAGCGAAATGGAATTATCAATTTTTTTGAGCGTAGTGGTGGCGATATGATTTACACGGTCGCGCAATGAATCCGGCTGTATGATCTCGGCGCTATCGCCAAACATCATAAACCAGCGCGCAAAACCTTCTAACGAGGTGGTTAAAAAAGTTATTTCTATCAGCCCGTCAATTTCCTTTTCGGATACAAAGCCGCTGTAATATTTTTGGTGACTTAGATGACTGTATATTTCTTTTTCTATGCGGATGATTACCAAATCCAAATGTTTCTCTTTGGCCGTTTGGGCTATATAAGCTTTTAATGTTGGATGCTGGCTTTTAAAAATTTTATCGGTAACCTGCAATTGTTTTACCCGGTCAATCCGGAAATCGCGGTAATCGTTCCTTAACCTGCAATAGGCTATCAAGTGCCAAAAACTTTCCAGGAAGAATATGCCAACGGGTTCTATTTCACGTTTGGTAATTTCGCCGCTATGGTGAGCAAAATATTCTATGGAGAGAATGGTTTTTTTAGCGATGCTATTTAATATAGTTTGGATATGGTCATTATCCGGTGTATCCAACTGGCGGTGGCCCTTAAAAACTTCGATGTTGCCGTCCATATTTTCCAGCAGATCTTTTTCTGTGGTTTTAAGGATAGCCCTAACTTTATACATTGCTGATTTATAATGGGCCGATGTTGAAGTATCAGTCAGTTTCTCCACAAACTTTTCGGCAGTTAAAAAGGCGGTGGCTTCTTCTTTGGTGAACATTACCGGCGGTAAACGATAGCCATCCATAATAGAATAACCTACCCCGGCCTCTCCTATCAGCGGTATCCCCGCTTCTTCAAGCGTCCTGATATCGCGATAAACCGTACGCAGGCTAATGTTAAAGCGTTCGGCAATATCAGCAGCCTTTACCACCCTGCGCGATTGCAACTGGATCAAAATGGCGGATATACGGTCGATGCGGTTCATGGATGCAAAATAAACAATAGTAATTTATCTACCTAATTTCTATCTTAGTGGTTATGTATAACCGCCGAAAATTTATCAAAATATCGGCTGCCGGGGCTTCGCTGGCAGCATTGTCAACCTCCGGCTTCGCCAAAACAAAAAAAACAAATATGGCCAACAATTATCCGATCGTAATTTCTACCTGGGATTTTGGTATAGCAGCCAATAAGGAGGCCTGGAAAACCTTAGAAAAAGGCGGCAGGGCCTTGGACGCGCTGGAAGCAGGTGCAAAAATACCCGAGGCTGACCTTAAAAACCATAGTGTGGGCAAGGCCGGCTATCCCGACCGTGACGGGCACGTTACACTGGATGCCTGTATTATGGACGAGTTTGGCAATTGCGGTGCTGTGGCGGGGATGGAATACATAGCCCACCCTATTTCCGTAGCACGTTTGGTAATGGAAAAAACGCCGCATGTACTGCTGGTTGGTGAGGGCGCTACCCAATTTGCGGTTGAGCAGGGTTTTAAAAAGGAAAAATTGCTGACACCTGAATCGGAAAAAGCATGGAAGGAATGGCTCAAAAGCGCTAAATATGCCCCCGTAATTAATTTTGAGAATACACAAGGCATGGAACCGGGCGGCGCAAACAACCATGATACCATTGGTATGCTGGCTATTGATGCTAAAGGGAACATATCGGGCGCATGTACCACCAGCGGCATGGCCTGGAAAATGCGTGGGCGTGTTGGGGATAGCCCGATAATTGGCGCAGGACTATATGTGGATAACGAAGTAGGTGGCGCTACATCAACCGGTGTTGGCGAAGAGGTAATACGAAATGTGGGCAGTTTTTTAGTGGTCGAGCTAATGCGCCAGGGCTACACGCCCGAAAATGCCTGTAAGGAAGCCGTAAACCGTATCATCAAACGGAAGCCTGATACCGCCAAAGGCATACAGGTGGGTTTTTTAGCGATCAACAAAAAGGGTGAATATGGCGCTTATGCTATTCAAAAAGGTTTTTCGTATGCAGTTTGTAACGCAGAAAAACAAGATCTGCTGATAAAAGGCAATAGTGCCTATTAGTTTATGGCTTATGGTTATCTTCAGAAATATTAAATATTAGTTGAATTACCTCAAACCATTCAATTAATTAACAGTTATAACATCGATATTATACGCTGATAAGACTATTAACCATGAACTATTTACCATGAACCGTTTACCTATACTCCTCGAAGTGTGTGCAAATTCTGTAACGTCAGCCGTAGCCGCTCAAAATGGCGGGGCTTCGCGCGTAGAGCTTTGTGAAAACCTTGACGAGGGCGGAACAACTCCATCTTACGGCGATATTTTGCTGGCACGTGAGCAGATTCATATCAAATTATACATATTAATAAGGCCCCGTTCGGGTGATTTTTTGTATACCGACCTGGAGTATAAAGTCATGACCGAGGATGTGCGCCACTGCCTGGAGGCCGGTTGCGATGGGATAGTTATAGGCATACTAAATGCCGATGGAAGTGTTGATAAAAAACGCTGCACTCAACTGGTACAAATGGCAAAAGATGCGGGCGCAGGAACTACCTTTCACCGGGCGTTTGATCTGTGTAACGACCAGTTTAAAGCCTTAGAAGATATTATTGAGATAGGGTTTGACCGGATACTAACATCCGGCGGTAAAAGTACCGCGATGGAAGGCGCGCGCCGGATAGGCGAATTAATGCGCACAGCTGATGGCCGCATAACCATTATGCCGGGAAGCGGCATCAATAAAAACAACGTGCAGGACCTGGTGCATTTTACCGATGTTGTTGAAATACATTCCTCTGCCCGTAAACGTGTACAAAGCAAAATGAATTACAAAAACGATTGTATTTTAATGGGCAACAATTATGGCGATGAGTACAGCAATGACGTAACCGATGTAGAAATGGTGAAAGCCATAGTTAAAAATGCGAATTCAGTCCCTCTATAAATCTTTTTAATAACAGAACACAGAATTTCGAATATTGAATGATGAAATGACTTCGGTGTTTCGATATTCAACAATTCATTATTCCATATTCAATTTTTTTCTTCATATTTAAGGGTTTAAATGACTCATTATGAAGAAACTTATACTCCCCTCAATTATCCTTTGTGCCATCGTAAGCGCATCGGCCCAAAAGATCAGCAAAAAACCGCTGGACCAAAATGTGTATGACGGCTGGCAAAGCGTTACCGGCGACCGTATCAGCAATGACGGTAAATGGATACTTTATGCTGTTAAGCCGCAGGCCGGTGATGCCGAACTGGTTATCACCGATGCCAATGGCGCCAATAAAACCCATATCACGAGGTCGGATACCGCACGTTTTACGTCCGATTCGAAATACGCGGTTTTGATGATCAAACCGGCCTATAGCGTTGTGCGCGATATGAAGATTAAAAAGAAAAAGGCAAGTGATTTCCCCAAGGATACCATGGGTATTGTTACCCTGGGCAAACCCGGTATAGAAAAGATACCGGCAGTACGCTCGTTTAAAATAGCGGATAAAGCGCCTGTGGTGGCTTATTTCATCCCATCGGATAGTGCATCTGCTACCGCCGCTGGCGGCGGTGCGGGCGGTCGCAGAGGTGGAGGCGGCCGAGGTGCCACTCCTGCTGCTGTAAGCACAGCCCCTGCAGCCCCGGATACCTCAGCGAAGGCTGCAAATGCGGCACCTGCTTCTGCTTCAGAGTTAATTGTCAGGTCGTTTACTACCGGTAAAACCAAATCGTTCAAAAATGTGGGCGATTACCAGTTAAATAAAATGGGTACGTTAATGGCATTTACCGTAACCGTACCACGCGGCAAAACCGCAGATTTAAAAACAGGCGTTTATGTTTACGATATTGATAAGGATGTTTTAAAAACCATAAGCACCGGCCGCGGCACTTACCGCAATTTAGTTTTTGATGATGCCGGTACCCAACTGGCTTTTACAGCCGAAAAGAACCCCGAAAAGGATAAAATAAAACCATACAGCCTTTATTATTACAATACCGGCACCGACAGCGCCAAAGTAATAGCCGCGCCGGGTTCGGCGGGTATGGCGGCTAAATGGGCGGTTAGCGATAATGGGCGTATTTCTTTCAGCAAAAACGGCAGCAGTTTATTTTTCGGCACCGCCCCTATCCCAAAGCCTGTTGATACTACTATTGTAGATTTTGAAGTGGCCAAGCTGGATATCTGGAACTATAAAGATGATTACCTGCAACCAGAGCAACTGCACAATGTACAGCGCGACCTGCGCCGTAGTTACACAGCGGTTATCCGCCCGGCAGAGAGCAACAAAACGATACAACTGGCAGACGCGGCTATTCAAACCATATCATTACCGGAGAATAACAATGGCGACTTTGCGCTCGGTTTATCAGATACCGGCGCGCGCGTGCAATCGCAATGGGAAGGTAGTACCCGCGACCAGGCATTCCTGATCAACACTAAAACAGGTGAACGTAAAATGATCAACCCACGCATGAAAGCGCGTTACAGCATTTCGCCGGGCGGCAATTACGTGGTTTGGTTCGATTCGCAAAAACAAAGCTGGAACAGCTATGCTATCGGCACCGGCAAAAAAACAAACCTAAGTGCATTTGCCCTAACCAAAATGGGCGAGGAAGATAATGACGTACCTGATGATCCGGGCGCATACGGCATAGCCGGCTGGGAAGAGGGCGATAAAAGCGTATTGATCTATGACCGTTATGACATCTGGAAGGTGAACCCAGCAACAGGTACCGGTACCAATTTAACCAACCACCTGGGCCGTAAAAACAAGCTTATCTTCCGCTACCGCATTACCGACCCAGATGAAAGGGCAATCCCGTCTGACAAAATGCTTTGGTTGCTTACCCAAAACGAAGTGAACAAACAATGGGGCTATTATAAAAAATCGCTAAACAGCAGCGCCGAACCCGAAAAGGTAATTATGGCGCCTTATGCATACAGTAATTTACAGGTGGCTAAAAATGGCAGCGGCTTTATCTATACCAAATCAAGCTATGAGCATTCGCCCGATCTGTATGTATCGTCTGATCTGAAAAAGGAAACCAAACTAAGCGCCATTAACCCGCAACAGGCCGATTATAACTGGGGCACTGCCGAACTGGTACACTGGACCACGCCAAAGGGCCATCCGGGTACCGGCATACTCTTCAAGCCTGAAAATTTTGACCCGAAAAAGAAGTATCCCATGATCTCTTATTTCTATGAGAAGGTATCAGAAACCTTATACAGTTACCAGGCCCCTGCTCCTACACCTTCACGACTGCCAATTTCGTGGTTTGTAAGTAACGGATATTTGGTATTTACGCCTGATATTAGTTACGTAACCGGTCACCCTGGCAAGTCTGCAGTAGAGTATGTAAACTCAGGTGTTGAATATTTGAAGAAGAACCCATGGGTTGACGGCAAGCATTTGGGCATACAGGGCCAAAGCTGGGGCGGTTACCAGGTGGCTTATTTAATTACCGCCACCAATATGTATGCAGCAGCATGGGCAGGCGCGCCGGTTGCCAATATGACCTCGGCTTACGGCGGTATCCGTTGGGAAACAGGCGTTAACCGCCAGTTTCAGTACGAAAAAACACAGAGCCGCATTGGTGCCACACTATGGAGCAGGCCCGACCTGTATATAGAGAACTCGCCGCTGTTCCATTTGCCAAACGTGCATACGCCGGTGGCGATAATGAGTAACGATGCTGATGGCGCCGTTCCTTATTACCAGGGCATTGAAATGTTTACCGCCCTGCGCCGCCTTAACAAGCCTGTTTGGCTGTTGATGTACAACGGCGAGGCCCACAACCTGGTGCAACGCCAAAACCGTAAGGACATAAGCATACGCGAAGCGCAATTTTTTGGCCACTTTTTAAAAGGAGAGCCCATGCCCGAATGGATGAGCAAAGGTGTTCCGGCTGTAGATAAAGGTAAAAATTGGGGGTTTACGTTGAGTGATAAATAGAGTTATTGAAGTTTAATAGGCAAAGCCCGATGCGATGAGTGTTGGGCTTTGTTGTTTCTTTCTTTGTTGATAATTCAATCAGGATTGTTTAATCTTGATAAGATGAGCGTTCAATATTTCAAATGAAAAAGGCAGGGTAACTGCAGTTCAGTTGCCTATAGAGGAATGGGAAATGATTAAGGTAAAATATCCGGATGTAGATCATTTGGATGCTAAACTACCTGAATGGCAAAAGCAATTACTTGACGACCGTTTGGATGCGATTCCACCCCTACATTTTTAATTTGTTCTTTGGCCATTGGCTCAGCAATATCTTTCCATAAAACAAAAACACCCTCTACTTAATACCATTTAGTTACTTCCGTTCGGTATCATTAACTAAAACGTAAACACCTGTGAAATTACTTGCAGACATTAGGTCTAAAACATCCAGGCCGCCTCCTAAAGTGTAAAGCGAGCCATCTGGGTTAGAAAAAATGAAATGATCGTCCCGACCCGGAACAGTTCGTATTGATGTACCATCCACCCTCAAGCCATTTAATTGAATTTTATAAAAAATATCTTGTTTATTTTTTATAAATCGTAAATACTTTAATGGCAATGCCAATTCATAGTTGTAGGCCAACTCGTTGTCGAAGCTAAAAGCCGCTTTAATATTTAAATCGTTGTATATAGAAATAGCCCCATCTGAAATATTATCTACACCAACAACCCCAATCGCTTTCGCTTTACTAGCTACTTTAGCTGTATAAGCTCTTTTTACAGAATCTACCTCCGATTTCTTTAATAAGCTATCGCCGGTTTTCGAAACCTTGTAGTTAAATGAAAAATTTTTAGGCTGCATCACCATATCATATTTGGGAAATGTGATTTCTATTGTAGAACCGGTCTCGCTTTTAGGTGAAGAGTTAATGATTAAGGTTATTCCACCCAATACCGCTTTGCTTATTGCCGCTTTATCAGTTATCCGTATGGCCAAATATAAATTGTCATTATCGTTGGCCATACTATAAAATATTTGCGTGGCTTTATTATATGCTTGAAGATTACTTCCCCATTCATTTAAATTTCCATCGATTTTTATGCTTGATGGGGAGTGAAGGCTAATTGCCTGAACATTTGGCAGTTTCTGAGATAGCACTGGCTGAGCAAATACAATTGGCAAACCGCCAACAATGAGTTTAAAAATCTTTTTCATTTAGCTAAAATATGTTATAGAATTAACAACATAACAAATACGCTCTTGTCATCAAAGCAAGGCACGATTTGTCTTTTAAAAGTTAGAATGGTCGCCCCATGTATAAAAGCGTTCAATAGAATGTTATTGGGTTTACCACATATGTACTCGGTAGTCGAATCACACGAAAAAGACCAACATTTTGTCCATATTGAATCCTGTCCTTTATTAGGACAATCATAGTCCTGACTACATTCCGAACTACAACCGTATCCGCCATTAATTTTTTTCATCTACCCCTTGGTCATTGGCTCAGCAATACCATTGAGTTTTAATTGTAATTTTTTCATTTTGCTTATAAAGTTTACTTTTGCCTCTATTATTCGGGTTGCAGCGTTATTCCCTATCCTGTTTAGCGAAGAAATCAGGCATCATCATTGTTCTCGAGACAATTTCTCCACTATTGCCCTTACCCCCGATAAGGCACTTTTAACAACTTATTGGCTTTTAAATAGATATAATCATTTTTTAGATCAAGGATCATGTTAAAGCGTTTTAACAGGTCATTGCCTAAAAAATTCAGCTCAAAGCCTGTTGGGTAATTATTGTTAAATATTGTTGTAGGTACATTGGCGAGTTGAAAGCTGCTAAGTTCAAAATTAGGGGCCCGCATAACTTTTGTTTCATATTTTTTGCCGCCTCCATCACTGATAGCCGAGATACGGATCAATTTAAATTGTTGCGCCAAATTACCATGGGCAGCCCATGCGCTGTCGAGCACCATCGCCTCTGCCGAGCCGGTGTCCATGGAAAAGATACCGGTGTATTGTTGTTGCCCTACAGGAAAAGTACCCTTAACCAGCGCATATCCATGACTGAATTCAAGCTTCGACCTCACATATCCTTTCAATTCTTTTGGTAAGCGGGAATGGATAACCAGCAAATTGCGGTCATAATTAATTTCTACTTGCTTACCTTCAAACAGGTCGAAGCCAAAGCGCCCGTCCATTTCACGGGCAGTTGCATTGGTAGCGTTAACTGCAGGGTTATGCCATATCATACTTCCCATTTGCAGCGAGGCCACTTTTTGTTGCTTTAATTTTTTAGCAATAACATCCCGCAAAAAATGAATACCTGTTGAGCTGATATCAAAATGCAGGTTAAGTGTGTCTGTACCATTGATGAGCGCTTTTACACCGATGGCGTTATAAGCGGTGAGTTTAAATGGAATTGTATCCGGCTTGCTGCTTTGTAGCTTGGTTTCCGGCGGAACAGCGCTGGCAATTTGTGTGTAGCAGGAATCTTTGCCGTTTAAAAGAATAATGAAGTTATAGCGGGTACCCGGTTTTACTTTAACCCGGATAGAATCCATATCCGTATAAAAAGTAACCCATTTGGTTTCGCGTGTGCGATCGGCAGTGTAGATATCCGGCCGGGCTTTTGGCGAGAGGTTCCAGGCGTCCCTCATATACACCCCGCCGTCGTTGATCGCTACATTTTTCGAGGTGGCTTTAATGACAGGCAGTTTTGATTGCGCTAAGAGTGATTGTGTGAATAGAGTAAACAGGATCAGGTATAAGTATTGTTTCATAGGGTAGTTTGTTGCGGTGCTAAATTTATGGATTGTGACAAGAGTACTATAGCCCTTTTAAAAAAAATCTCAAAATAAATTTGCGTAACTTGAAAGTTACTTATACATTTGCGTAACTTACAAGTTACTCATTATGACAAAGCAAATTAAACACACTTATTTTTATTCCCACGCACCCGAAGTGGTATGGGATTACCTGACCAAGCCTGAGCTATTGGTGCAATGGTTAATGAAAAACAACTTTGAGCCTGTTGTTGGGCACGAGTTTACGTTTAACACCAACCCAATACCCAGCCTTGATTTTGACGGGATATTTTATTGCAAGGTGATTGAGATTGTCCCATTAAAAAAATTGATCTATAGCATGAGGGGCGGCCCAGGTGAAGGCCAGGTCAATGTTGACTCGCTTGTGGTTTGGACAATGACTGCGAAAGAAAATGGCACCGAACTATTGTTGGAACACACCGGCTTTAAGGAAGCAAATCTGAGCATCTTTAATGCGATGAACGCGGGCTGGCTGCAAAACATGCAAAAAATTGATAAACTGATAACTGATGCAAAACAGGATACAGCCCGGGCTTGACGTTTTCCAGGTAATTGCCGACCCGAGCAGGCGATATATGCTACAAATGTTGTCGGAACAGAGCATGACCATCAATTCGCTGGCTGATAATTTTGATATGAGCCGCCCCGCGGTTTCAAAGCACATTAAGGTATTGTATACCGCCGGGTTTATATCAATAGCGGACATCGGCCGTGAAAGGCATTGCACCTTAAAACAGGACGGTTTTAGCGAGCTGCGAAAATGGATAGATTATTATGACAACTTCTGGAAGAGTAAGTTAAAGAGTTTAGAAACACTATTAAATAATAAAGCAAATGAAAACAATGACAGTAGCACCGGCGCAAAACTACCATAGTAGTATTAGCGCAAACATTAGCCCTGCGGAAGCACTTGAAAAAATAAGCCGCGTTAACGAATGGTGGGCACTCAATTTTGAGGGTAGTGCAAAAAATTTAGATGATGTTTTTACCGTAAGGTTTGGAACAACATGGGTAACCTTTAAAATAACAGAAGCCATTGAGGATAAAAAAATAGCGTGGCATGTTATTGATTGTTATTTACCGTGGCTGAATGATA
>Ga0193702_1000419_pt1 | contig 14734 bp, 12 predicted proteins | sample U3a1metaG_FD_143060 | JGI IMG/M metagenome (GOLD analysis project Ga0193702, IMG submission 143060) | Soil microbial communities from a riparian zone of the East river system, Colorado, United States - U3a1 | ecosystem: Environmental > Terrestrial > Soil > Riparian zone | place: USA: East River... | reverse complement strand
ATCAAATATTATCCATTCGCCGCCCAAATAAGCCTCAAAGCAGGCATGGAAATCGGCCGGTTTTAGCCGGTAAGCATAACCGGTAAAATAACGTGCGGGGATAGTTAACGCGCGGCAAAGGGCTATGCCTAAATGCGCAAAATCGCGGCATACGCCTGCTTGCTCGGTTACGGTATCATAAGCCGATGTTTGCGAATTTGAAAAACCACTGAGGTATTGCACATTCTTGTTTATCCAATCGGTAAGGGCGATGACCTTCGAGAACGGGTTATTAATATGCCCGAACATATTATTGGCAAGTCGGTATAACTTGTCCGACTGGCAATAGCGGCTAGGGTTTAAGTAGGTTAGGATGGACGTGTCAAATTGCGCAACGGGTATTTCTTCCTTATGTTCATGGTTTGACAGTACATAACAATTATCAACCGTAGCTTTATAGCTTACTTTTATTTTGCCCGCTTCGGCAACTTCAAAGCGCATTAGCCGGTGTTCATCATTGGCTGATAATATTTCCTCCACCTTTATATAAGGTTCCACCGTGAACGACTCATCTAAAACGGTTTGATGGGGCGATCTTAAAGCATTGATATTTAATACCAATGTACCCGCCGAACGCACCTTATATTCCATCTCCGTGGATACGTTGAACTTCATGTTTGTTGTTTGTTATAGTTGTAAGGGTTTTAGAGGTTGTAAAAGTTATAGTAGTTGTAATGGGTTAACTTAACATCTTCAACCTCTACAACACTTACAACCTCTACAACATTTTCTAATCTAATTTATTAAAAGTGGCATCCATCCATTCGTCGGATACATGCTCTAATGCAGATTTTAGCTGTTCTGCCCATTGGTTCGATATGCTTTCCAGGTCCTTTTTTTCATAGCGCTGTTCAACAATATGAAAGCTGTCTTTTTTATATATGGCCACATCAATAGGGAAATCGACATTGTTTGAGCTTACCCTTGTCGAATCGAAAGAAAGAAAACCGGCCTTAAGCGCCAGTTTTAAACTGGAATTCTCATCCAATGTGCGGTTAAGTATAGGTTTGCCATGCCCCGAATTACCGATAATGATAAAAGGCGCCCCTTGCCCCAATTCCACCCAGTTACCTTCGGGATATAATAAAAACAGCTTATGCTCCTCATCATCCTTTAGCTGCCCGCCAATTATGCTATGCAGATCGAAGTTAAAACCTGCTTTCTCTAATGATTCCTTGTCTTCGCTGGCTACTCTTTTTACCTGCTCGCCAAAGGCATTAACGGCTTTGTATAGTTTATTATATTCGGTAGTGTGCAGCAACTCGTTAAAATAAACAATGGCTTTATCCCGGGTAGACCGTAGCCCGCTGGTCATAATAAAAAGCGCGAACCCGTCTTTTTGTTCTATGGTAATTTTCTTTTTTACCGTGGTGTCTGTGCCAGATGTAATGCGGGTATCAGCAATAGCCAGCAACCCTTCTTTAACCTTTATTCCTAAACAATAAGTCATATTTATAAGTCAGAATACGTAGTAATATTTGGGCTTGCAAAGTAGTTAAATTAAGGCAGTTTTAGTGATCAGAGATTAGTTAATTAGAGATTAGTTGAATATTGTAAATACATGTTTAACCTTATCAACTTTAAAATAACGTTAAGTCATTGTCATTTAATGCAAGTGTAAATATTTTCATGATTATTTAATTAATTTCGCCCATCACTAAGCCGTTGCGATAAACCGGGTATTTAAACATGAAATTGGTCGCTTAGTTAGGTATTACTAATGAGGTCATTTTACGTTTTAAGCTTTTTGATTATAACCGGGTTGCTGGGCAGCAAAGCGTATGCGCAGCAAAAACCTATACCCTTAAAGAAAATTTATACCGACAGCCTTGCGGGTAAAATAAAAGATACCACCAATGTTGTAGTTAACGGCAGGGAGCAAAAGGATATTTATAATGTAATAGGAGAACTGTTCCATAAAAAAGAGGCGCCTGTTAAAGATTCTGTAACCTCAAAACCTTTGGTTTCTATTGCGCCGGCTATCGGTTATACCCTGGTATCGCGTTTGGCAATTGTATTGTCGGGTAATATTGAATTCCGGATCGATCCATCGGCAAGGGTATCCACCATTATAGCCAGTGCAGATTATACGCAGAACAAACAATTTACCCTGCCTATACAAACCAGCATCTGGACAAAAAACAACAAATTTAACTTTGTTGGTGATTATCGTTATTTTAAATACCCGCAAAGCACTTACGGCCTGGGTAGCAACTCGCTAATCAGTCATGAGGACCCGATGGATTATTCTTATTTCCGGTTTTATGAAACGGCCCTGAGGCACATAACCGGGAATTTTTATGCCGGTGCAGGTTATATTATTGACAGGCATTGGGATATAGAATACCTGGGCAATGTATTTACCCGCCCCGCCTTTGATATTTATGGCAGGCCAAGGCATTCTACCGCCTCGGGTTATACGCTTAATGCTTTATTCGACTCGCGCGACAATACTATAAATGCTTCAAAAGGGATATATGCCAATGTTATATTCCGTACCAGCATTAAGGACCTGGGTTCAACAAGCGAGTGGCAATCTTTAATTGTTGATGTGCGTAAATACATTAAGTTCCCGGCAAATTCTGATAATGTTTTAGCCTTATGGAGCTATGACTGGCTGATATTAGACGGGCGGCCTTCGTATCTTGATCTGCCAAGCACTTCGTGGGATGCCAATTCTGCAACCGGGCGCGGTTATATACAGGGACGGTTCAGGGGTGCGCAAATGGTTTATGCCGAAGCTGAATACCGGTACAAAATTACCCGTAACGGCCTTTTAGGCGGTGTGATATTTGCCAATGCCGAATCGTTTTCGGCACAGCAGGGCACCAAACTGCAATCTATCCAACCCGCGTTCGGCCCCGGTTTACGCATCAAACTTAATAAGATATCAAAAACCAATATTGCTGTTGATTATGGTTTCGGCAACCAGGGTTCGCACGGTTTATTTATTGATGTAGGCGAAGCATTTTAATTAAGCTAAAGTAGTATATTAGCAGGCCTAAACTACATGAAAAACACCATTAAACTATAAAAGTGATGCGGGTCCATTTTTTTTCCCGAACAGATTTACATAGCCGTTCCGATTTTAGAAAGTTTTATATTCTTCAGAACCTAAATACCACACAAACGGTCAGTTTGATTTATTTTTTTATTAGCCTGACAATAAGAATTGTGGTGGAGGTTTTTGGCCTGGAAAAAAAGGTGAACCATTTAGAAGACTATGAGCTTTCTAACATGATATCGCTGGTAATTATGCCTGTTTTTTATGTAGTGAGCCGGCAAATGCGCCGCCTTTTCGAAACCGATAACAAATATGCCTCCATAAGCCAGTTATTGGTTTTTATGTTCGCGTTGTTTATAATGCTTAACTGCATGCGGGCCAGCTTTTATACCATGCATAACCCCCGTAATACGCTGGTTTTGTATTTGACAGGGTTAATGATAACAGGGATATTATTTACGTTCGAGTTTTACGGCAGCCTCGCTTTAACATTATTGACAGGAGCTGCCTTTGCAGTCACATTAACTTTCTACCAGCACGGTATAAATGAGCTGTTTATGAATAACCTGGCGTCATTCATATTACTGACTATATTTTTTACCCTGTCAAGGTTTTCATTTTCCTATCGCGCCGATAACTTTTTTAAGCTGAGGGCTATTGAAGAAAAGAACTTTGAAATAGAAAAAGCCAGCAAGGTTAAAAATGAAATACTGGGCGTTGTGGCACATGACCTGCGCAACCCGTTGATGGCCATTACCCTGATAGCCGGCATGATGAGCGATGATGAGCAGATGAACGCCGAAAACCGCGAGAACCTGCAAATGATAAAAACATCGTGCGATAAAGCGGCATCAATAATTAACGACCTGCTGGAGACCGCCAATAACGATATGGGCGGTGATTTTGAATTAGTGCCGGCAGAACTAAATAAATTTCTTCTGCAGATAGTTGATGAGTGGTTAAGAAGAAAAAATGCCGACATCAATATTTTATATTATGGCACAAAAAATTCTGTTTACGCGTTGATCAATAAAGAAAAAATGCACCGCGCTATGGATAACCTCATCAGTAACGCGGTTAAGTTTTCTAAACAGCATGGCCGTATCGAGATCTCCTTAAATGAATTGGATGGCGAAGCGCTTGTTACAGTAAAAGACTTTGGCATAGGCATCCCCGCAGATCTTTTACCTTATGTGTTTGACCGTTTCTCTAAAGCAAGCCGTAAGGGCGTAAAGGGGCAGGAATCAATAGGTCTTGGATTGAATATAGTACAGCAAATTATTCAAAAGCATAATGGCCGGTTAGAAGTAGATAGTACAGAAGGGACCGGCACAGCGTTTACTATTTATCTTAAATCGGGAATTGCGGGCCATTGATCTTATTTACCTGCAGTCAAAAACCGCTGCAAAGCCTGTTGTGTAAATTCAGAAAGCACCAGTTCGCCGCTTATAGCAGCACGCTCGTTCAACAGGTTATCCCAATCGTCTGTACCTTCCCATAAAATCTGCTTTAAACCCGCAAGCGCTTCCGGGTGATAAGATGCCAGCTTTTCGGCTAATGTATTTACGGCTTCGTCAAGGCTGGCAATGTCGGCATAAACTTCGTTGTATAAGCCTTTATCCTTCGCCCACTGCGCCGGCTGGAAATCACTGGCACGAATGGTTAGTTGCGAAAACGCGGGCAACCCAACCTTGCGGATCACTGCGGGAGAAATAACAAACGGGCCAATGCCAATAGCCAGTTCGCTTAGTTTTATGGCAGCCGCTTCGGTAGCCATGCAATAATCGGCAGCAGCAGCCAGCCCAACCCCGCCGCCTACCGCTTTACCCTGTACGCGCGCAATAATGATCTTCGGCGATTTGCGGCAGGCGTTGATCACCCTTGCAAAACCCGAAAAAAACACCGCGCCGGCTTTCTTATCTTTTATCTGCAAAATCTCATCAAAGCTTGCCCCGGCACAAAAAGTACGCTCGCCCCCGCTTTTTAATACGATAACCCGTGTTTGAGAATTATTGCCGGCTAATTCAATTTGATGGGTTAACTGACCTAATAAAGCGGCAGGCAATGAATTTTGTGCAGGATGATAAAAATTAATTGTAGCAACACCAGTATCACTGATATGAAGGGTTACATTTCCGTTATCGTTAGCTGGCATAGGTATATATTGGGTTTGAACAGTAAAAGTACACAAACTTTGCCTAAGGCATTATTGTAACATTGTTATAAATCGGTTAAAAACGTTAAACCTTTTTGCGCTTGGCATATCTATTGTAATAGACAGTTTAATAAAATCTATTATTATGAAAAAGCAAATTTTGAAAATAATCACCTTACTGCTATTTACATCGGTAGCAATTTCGAGCTGTTCCGTAGAGTACCGCGAACACCGAAGAGCAGGGTACGATCATCATGACGACCATCGTTATAACGAAGTACACCGCTATTAAATTAATAACAAATAAACATCTAACTAAAAAACAATAATTTAAAATCTAAAAAAATGAAGTATTTAAAAGTAGTAGTATTAGCCGTTGTTGCAGTTTGCACATTTGCAAGCGCAGAGGCCCAGGTTCGCGTAAATGTGGGTGTAGGCCACCAGGATCGTCACCGCAGAGTTGTAGTGGTGCATCATCGCTATCACCGCCCTGTACGCAGGGTTGTAGTAGTGCGTCATCACGATCATTACTAAATAAAAAAAGAAAAGCTTCCCAAACAGGAAGCTTTTCTTTTTTAGTGTATAAGATCTATAATTGGCTAATGGTCAATAATTTTTACGCTCCAATTACCTTTCCTTTTATAAATTGCATCTTTTATTTATAAACTATGCACAGAGGCGGGTTCTTAAAAATATTTTTAATTATCGCGGCAATAAGCCTGCTGCTGGACTGGTATGTGTTTTCGGGCTTAAAAACCCTTACTGCCGACTGGCAATCGCCCCGCGCACGCCTAATTGTGCTTTATGGCTTCCTGTTTATTTCTGTTGGAGTAACGGTTGTATTTATATTGGGCTTTGGCAGCTTTAGCACCGCGCAGGGAATGATGCCCTTTCATGAGTACATGCTGAGCTTGTTCCTTACCTTTTTTATCACTAAAATATTCTTTGTCGTCATTTTATCGCTGGGCGATCTGGGCCGGTTTATAGTTGGGATAGTTACACACACAACAGGCAACGCAACTGCAACGGCAAATCAGCCATACTTCCCCGGGCGCCGTAAGTTTATAAGTGAGATAGCCATACTCGTAGCCGCCTTTCCGTTTACAGGTTTTATGTACGCTATGTTTAAAGGTAAGTATGATTATAAAGTACACCGCCAAACTTTGTATTATGATGACCTGCCGGACGCGTTTGACGGCTTTACCATAACCCAATTGTCTGATATCCACTCCGGCAGTTTTGATAATGTGGGTGCTATGCAACGCGGTATTGACCTTGCGCAGTCCCAAAAAAGCGACCTGTTTGTTTTTACCGGCGATTTGGTGAACAATGCTGCATGGGAAATAGAACAGTATATCCCAAATTTCAGCAAACTGCGGGCGCCTTACGGTCAATTCTCCATATTGGGTAACCATGATTATGGCGATTATATTGAATGGAACAGCGAGCAGGAGAAAGCTGCCAATTTGGATAAACTGAAACAACATCATAAAGACCTGGGCTACCGCCTGTTGCTTGACGAAAATGTCGAGATAGAAAAAGGTGGCCAAAAAATATCACTCATAGGCGTGCAAAACTGGGGAAGGGGTTTTATAAAGATCGGCAATCTGGAAAAGGCCTTGCTGGGAGTAGATAATAATGCTTTTAAAATACTGTTATCTCATGATCCTACGCATTGGGAAGAACAGGTAAGGTATAACCCTGCAAATATTCATTTAACCCTTTCGGGCCATACCCACGGCGCGCAGTTTGGGGTGGAAGTAGCCGGTTTTAGATGGAGCCCGGTACAATACCGCTATTTGGACTGGGCCGGGCTGGTGAACGAAAAGAACCGCTACCTGTATGTAAACCGGGGCTTTGGCTTCCTCGCATTTTCGGGAAGATTAGGTATCTGGCCGGAAATAACGGTAATTACGCTTAAGAAGAAGCAACCGACAAACTCTTAATGTCATTTCGACCGCAGGGAGAAATCTATACACTTGCTTAGTCCACCATGCCCTTCTATGGGTTTTTCGCTACCGCTCGAAATGACAAAAACAATAAGCCATATAATAACTTATATTAATAACTAAATAAGAATATTATGGCAACTCAACCTATAAAAGATAACCAAACCAACCGCGCGCAAACCCTGCACGAGAACTGGCAGGTAATGAAACCCTTTGTACACTTTGCATTTAAAGCGATGGCTGTAATAGGAGGGGCTTTAATCGGTATTATTAAATTACTGCCTGGTTTGCTGGAGCATAAAGATGATGGGCATAAGAAGGATAAGATCATCAAAATTTAATAGCTTCAACTCGCGCTGTGCAGATCTTTTGTTTATTGCACTTTAAAAATCATGGTACAGCCCCCTGAAGGTGCTGCGCAGCCCAAAAGTAAACAGCACGGTTTTTGTATTGCCCAGGCTATTGGTCTCATTGCGGTATAATGCGCCAAGCTCTATCCTTAAATTATATTTAGGGTTTACCAGGTAGGATGCTGTTCCTTCGGCATAATATAAATTGGTAGGTATTCCTTGCCCGGCTACAGGTATAGTTGCTGGCAATAGCCCATAAACATAAACAGGTGGAATTAACGCCGGTGTCAGGCTCATTCCATTATTCTGACCTAAATTGCTTACTTCATATTTGGCATAATTAAGCTGGCCCTGCAAATCAAATTTCCCGATGGAATAATTTAAAATACCTATCGCCTCTGTGAAATTTGCACCCAGGGGGTCACCTAATGGCTCTTCGTATTGGGTATAACTGGTAATTGGCTGACTGCCGGTATATGCATAGGGCTTAACCGTATTGTATTCTAAAATATAGTTTAGGCTGTTAACCTTAAAAATATCGGCACCTCTAATACCCAACTGGTAGCCGTATGTATGTGCGTTGCTGCCGCTGCTGTTAATATAATTATCCAATAAAAGCTGCCCATAAACAGCTGCCTTATCAAATATTTTATATTTGGCTGTAAAGCCACCAAAGGTATTGTCGGGAATTGGCTTCGATGGCCCTAACGATCCGATCAATAATACGGGATTAATATAATTTACATCAAAACCATGCAAATTGCCATTGTCATCGGCTTCCGCAGCTATTAACGCGTTAAAAACGCCTAATGATAACCTGTTGGTCACGTTCCAGTCCAAATAATGGAACATGCCCCATTTGCGCCGATTACTGCCAAACCCATCAAACTTTTGGGCATACAAGCTCTCCATATAGGTCCACATAGCCATGTATTGTAGCTTGCCCAGGTTAGCGGTAACACGCAGTAAAGGGTAAGGCGCCGCATAGTCTGACAACAATAAAGACCGGTAACCATCGCCAATAAATGTTTTATCAGCGCCCAAAGTCACATTTAATTGTTTAATAGGCGTATAAGAAACAATAGCGGTAGCGTACGACCAATCCTTGGTCTTTTTTCCAAAGCTTCGGTCATAAGATTGGCCGGGTACAAAGTGATAACTGTTAACTATCGCATCGTAATAGGCCGGGAATACACCCTGGTTTTCATAGCCGGTTGTATAGAAAGAAAATTTGTCGCTCACCGTTCCGCCTAACTGGTAACCCCGGGTATTAAGGAATGTTGTTTTTTGACCCTTAAGGTCGCGGCCTATTTGTAGGTCGGGCAAATAATCGCCATAAAATGTATATTCTTTTGTTTTAACATCAAACAGGTGTTCATTAAAGAGTTTGCGCAGTATCCAGCTTTTATAGCTGCTGTCTACCCCCAATTGCATCAGCCTGTTATAGCGCGGCGATAATATACTATCTATCAAATAAGGCTTAAGTGCCGTATGAAACGAGTTTTTAACCGAATAAATATCAGCATCAAACTTTTGATCAAATTGGTACGAGTATGGTAAATAAACCGACTGTGCCAGGCTTGCCTGTGCAGAAAAAATTATAAAGGCGACAAATAACAAATATCTAACAGGCAGGTGGTAGCTTTTTTGCATAGGGGCAAATATAGAGATTAGTTGAGATTAGTGATTAGTGATTAGTGATTAGTGATTAGTGATTAGTGATTAGTGATTAGTGATTATAATTTGCCAATCAATATAGTTAATAATTTTGTGTTTGCCGCGTACAGCTAATCACTAATAGCCAGCCACTAATCACTACCGGCAACGTTAATTTCTGTTAAATTTGCCGCTTGAATATATTTATATTAAAAAATAACTTATAAAAATTCTGATATTAGCGCGGCTAAATAAAAACCATAACTATAATTACTACTAATGCAGTACAAAAAAATTAATAACCTGTTAGGCTGGCTTTGCTTTGCAATAGCTTCCATTACCTATATTTTAACGTTAGAACCATCAGTAAGTTTTTGGGATTGCGGCGAATTTATTTCCTGCGCCTATCGCCTGCAGGTTGCGCACCAACCGGGATACCCATTGTTTGCTATGCTGGGCAAGGTGTTTTCGTTACTGTCATTAGGTAATACTGCAAAGGTGCCTTATTTTACCAATATGGGTTCGGCACTGGCAAGCGGTGCAACTATTATGTTCCTGTTTTGGACAATAACAGCGCTGGCTAAAAAAATGCTGCTGGCTAACCGCGATGAAGTTGCGGATAATGCTAAAGTTACCCTTATTATGGGGGCCGGTTTAGTAGGCGCTTTAGCCTTTACCTTTACCGATACCTTTTGGTTCTCGGCTGTTGAAACCATTGTATTCGCGCTTTCGGCATTGTGTACCGCTATTGTATTCTGGGCCATATTGAAGTGGGATGCCCACGCTGACGAGCCCGGTGCCGATAAATGGTTGGTTTTTATAGCTTATATGATAGGGTTATCTATAGGGATACACTTGCTTAATTTGCTAACCATACCGGCTATAACTTTTGTATATTATTTCCGCCGCAGTAAAAATATTAACAATAAAACGGGATGGATAGCCTTTTTTGTAAGCATACTTATTTTAGGTACAATTCAATTTGGTATAAGGCAATTCACCATAAAACTGGCCGCTTATTTCGACCTGTTTTTTGTTAACACGCTTGGCTTTGGTTTTGGAAGCGGCGCGTTTGTGTTCTTTGTGATACTTGTGGGCTTATTAATATACGGTATTATTTATAGCATACGCCATAATAAAGCAACGCTAAACCTGGCGCTTGTATGTGTGGCATTTATTTATTTTGGCTACAGTTCATTTGTGTATATCCCTATCCGTGCAACGGCTAACACCAACCTGGATAATACCCATCCCGACAATGCCTTTACACTTAACAGCTATTTAAACCGCGATCAGTATGGTGCAACGCCATTGGTAAGCGGCCCATATTTTACATCAAAAGTAATCGACCAGTCGCAGGGGGCCAATATATACCGCAAAGGAAAAACCCAATACGAGATAGCCGGTAAAAAGACAGATTATGTATACGATGTAACTACCATTTTCCCGCGTATGTGGAGCCAGGAAGGTGACGACCCGCAGTTTTACAGGCAATGGATGCAAATGGGGCCAAATGATACCCCAACATTCAGTACCGATTTAGGCTGGTTTGTAAGCTGGCAAACCTACCAGATGTATTTCCGCTATTTCTTCTGGAATTTTGTTGGACGAACTAATGATATGGACGGGCAGCAGCAAATGGGCGGCTTTAAGGGCTATGTTGACGGCGATTGGACAAGCGGCATTTTAGATGGCAACAAGCACCTGCCAAAATTGATAGTCGGTGGTACGCCAAAACCTAACCAGGGATTCCAGGAAGGTACAACCTACACTCCATTATTTGCCCTGCCTTTAATCATCGGTTTGTTTGGTATGGTCTATCATTTTAACCGTAAACGCAAAGATGCTTTTATAGTGACCTTATTATGGTTTTTTACAGGGCTGGCCATTATCCTATATGTTAACCAGGAACACGTGCAACCCCGCGAACGCGATTATTCTTACGTGGGCTCGTTCTACGCCTTTGCTATTTGGATAGGTTTGGGTGTAATAGCCATTGCCGAGTTTTTGATGAAGAAGCTAACGGCAAAGACTGCATCGTACATCGCCATAGCTATATGCTTGCTGGCCGCGCCTGTTTTACTGGCTAAACAAGAATGGAAGGCGCATGACCGGTCAACCAAAATGACGCCGCATGATATGGCTTATAATTATTTGATCTCGTGCCCGCCAAATGCTATCTTATTCACCTATGGCGATAATGATACCTACTCGCTGTGGTATGACCAGGAAGTAGAGAATATTCGCCCGGATGTACGTATCGTGAATTTAAGCTTGTTTACCGGCGACTGGTACATTAAACAAATGCAGCGTAAGATGAATGAGTCGGAAGCATTGCCTATTACCATGCCGTTTGATAAATATAAAGAAGGTGTACGCGATGTGATCTATTTTGACGACAAGAAAGTTGCCGGGTATACCGATATTAAAGACCTGTTTGATTTTATATCGTCGGACGATAAAAATGTTATGGCGCAATATCAAAGCGGCGATTTTGCCAATTACCTGCCAACAAAAAGCATTAAAATAGGCGCTAACCCTGATGATGTAATAAAAAATGGTGTGGTACCTGCCGACCAGAGAAGCATGCTTACCGATAGCATTAAGTTTAAATACACATCTAACTATGTAATGAAGGATAACCTGGCCATGTTTGATATACTGGCCCATAACAACTGGAAAAGGCCTATCTGCTTTACCGTTACCGTAGGGCAGGAAAACATGATAGGTTTACAGCCATACTTATATAAAGAAGGGTTTGTTTTCCATTTAATGCCGTTAAAGCCTGATACGTCTGTTAAGGATCAGTTAGAAAAAGTTAATACAGCGGTGATGTATGATAAGGTGATGAACAAGTTTAAGTTCGGTAATTTTAAAACGGCAAAATATTTAGATCACGAGTCGACCACGATGTTTTACCCGGTAATGATATCTACTTTCCTTGACCTGGCACAAGCCGAGGTTAAAGCCGGGCATCCCGAACTGGCGTTGAAGGTGCTGCATAAGTTTGACCAGGAAATGCCTGACCTAAGCATTGACATCCGGACAGTAGATAGTAAATACTTCCTGCTGCAACTGGCTTATCAACTGCATGATTATGAATTTGGGATGCGGTACGCAACAAGCATTGATGATTATATAACTGACATGCTGGATTATGATTATCGCCAGATGCAAAATAACAACAACACATTTAACCCGCGCGATATTGGATTTAGCATACAATTGCTTGGCAGTTTAGCCGATATGGCCAAAACGGCCCACCAGGATGCCTTAGCCAATAAATTGCAGGCACAATCTAAAGACTACCAAAACAAGTTTGGCGCGTTTTTAAATGCGAGCATGGGGCAATAATTATTGAGTAACTATATTAAAAAGAAAGGCGGTCTTAGCATTAAGACCGCCTTTCTTTATTTACCAGGTTAATTCTCAAGTTTGCTGAGCTCAATGCGGCAGTAGTAGTAATACAATTTAGATGAAAGGGTAATCTTATTTTAAGGTTGCCCTTTTTTATTTTGCAATACTATTTATTGTATCTTAGTTTCACCAAGCAAGCCTATTTGAAATGAAAAAAATAACACTTATTACCCTCATCATAGCAACACTATCTTCTATTAACGCTGTAGCGGATAAATTACCGGCCACAGATCATTACAATAAACCTGCAAAGCGGTTTGAGGAAACAAAGGTCAAACTAATAATAGACGGACAATCTTATGAATTAACAAGGTATTCATTAACCTATAGCCAACCGGAACCGAGGACAGACGCATCCGGCAATATCATTAATAGTAATCCATCTAATACGCTAAGTATTAGCATGGAAATACCAAAAATAACCCAGGCTCTTTATACCTGGTTATTGAGCCCCCAACAAGAACCTAAAGATGTTAAGATCATTGTCTATGATGTTAGTACGGGGATAACAATAAGAACGATCATATTAACAGGAGTAAAAACTGCATTGTATACAGAATCTGAAGCCCCAAAGGTTAACAGGAATGCTAATACCAACCTTAACGCCGCTAATCTTAATTCCAACGTTGTTATTAACGCCCCGCTTGGTAACCTGGCACAACAAACTACTTTTACGCTTCGATATAAAACGATCAATATTAAATTAGGCAGTAATCAATAACCAATTATGAAAAACACACGCCGTGACTTTATTAAAAAAACAGCAATAGCAAGTACAGGTATGCTGGTATCATCAAAAATTGCCTGGAGCGCACAAAGTTATAAGCGCATAATTGGCGCTAACGATAGGGTGAGGGTAGGGGTTGTCGGCTTTTCCGACAGGCACCGGTCGGCCCATATGCCTTGCTTTATGAACCATTATAAAGATCTGAATTTTGATTTGGTCGCGGTATCGGATATATGGAGTTTGCGCCGGGAAGAAGGCGCTGCTTCATGGAAAGCTAAAATGGGCCACGACGTTATAGCTTGCCGTAATAACGAGGAAATGTATGATAAAAAATTAGTTGACGCGGTGTTTGTGGCCACGGCAGATTTCCAGCATTCGCATCATGCCATTGAGGCGGTAAAGGCCGGTTGCGATGTGTATTGCGAAAAACCATTTGCCGAAACAATGGAAGATAACCGCGAAGCATTAAAGGTTATTAAAGCGTCGGACAGGATAGTGCAGATAGGCTCGCAACGAAGAAGCGGCACAAATTACCATGCGGCGAATGATTATATTCGTTCAGGGAAATTTGGTGATATAAAAATGGTTGAATTAACCTGGAATGTAAACCAGCCCGGCCGCTGGCGCAGGCCGGATGAGGTTCCGAAACTAAAAAAGGAAGACACAGACTGGAAACGGTTTTTATTGAACCGCCCTTATGAAGAATTTGACCCAAAAAAATATTTAGAGTTTCGTTTATTCTGGCCCTATTCATCAGGCTTGCCGGGGCAGTGGATGAGCCACCAGATAGATACGGTACACTGGTTTACCGGCCTGAAACACCCGCGCAGCGTGGTTGCTAACGGAGGCATTTATATGTGGAAGGATGGACGGCGCAACTGGGATACCATAACAGCAGCGTTTGATTACGGCCCTGCTGATGACCTTACAACAGGTTTCCAGGTTTCTTTTCAATCACGTATGGATAATGGTACAGAAAATCCCGCCGAAATTTATTACTCAAACGGTGGCGAGTTGAACTTAAATACCAATAAAGTTTCATCAAATGGAGGTTTAACCCAAAAAATGGCCGCTGCTATGAAAATGCAACCTTTTATGTTACCTGCAATGGAATTAGCCGCTACAGAGAAAGTGGTTGTATCGGCAGATACCGGTGGCGACGTGTTAACATCTAACCATGTTCGCAACTGGATGGAATGTATCCGCAGCCGCAAACAACCAAACGCTCCTGTTGAAGCCGGCTACAGCCACTCTATAGCCAACATCATGACTACCGCCTCGGCCCATACCGGCATGAAAGCCACGTTTGATGAAAAGACACAGGAAGTAATGGTTGGCGGGAAAGTGTTTAAATATTAAAAATGTCTGAACCAGGATTCATAGGAGTTAAGAATCCTGGTTCAGACTAATTATTCCCCTTCCGGGAAATCAGCGCCG
>Ga0193702_1000418_pt1 | contig 14745 bp, 12 predicted proteins | sample U3a1metaG_FD_143060 | JGI IMG/M metagenome (GOLD analysis project Ga0193702, IMG submission 143060) | Soil microbial communities from a riparian zone of the East river system, Colorado, United States - U3a1 | ecosystem: Environmental > Terrestrial > Soil > Riparian zone | place: USA: East River... | reverse complement strand
GCCGGTAACGGACCGCCCCGACCCATCCTTCGACGCCCTGCCCTTGCGTCTGCTGCAAGTCGCGCGCCACCATCCCGGACCAGGCGGCGTCCGCCTTGAGCGCGGCGGCCAAGGGATGCATGCTGTCGCGCTCCAGCGCCGCCGCCAGCTGATGGCAGCGCGTGGCCGGCACCGTGCCAAGTACCTCGGTGGCGTGCAGTCGCGGCTTGCCGGCGGTGAGCGTGCCGGTCTTGTCAAACACGACGTGGGTGGCGCGCTCCAGGGTTTCGAGTACATGCCCCTTCACCACCAGCACACCCTGCCCAAGCAGGCGGTCGGTGGCCGCGGCCAGCGCGGCGGGCGTGGCCAGTGACAGCGCGCAGGGACAGGACACCACCAGCACGGCGACCGCGGTTTGCCAGGCGCGGGTGGGATCGATGGACATCCAGCCGGCGAGTACCACGGCGGCGAACAGCAGCAGCGCGGCGACGAACCATGCCGCGAACCGGTCGGCCGACCGAGCGATGCGCGGCCTGCCTTGACCAGCGCTTGCGGCCAGCCTGACCAGCAGCGCCAGGGTGCTGTCGCTGGCGGCATGGCTGACCCGCACGACAATCGCCTGCCCGGCATTCACCGCGCCGCCCGCCAGCGCGGCGCCCGGCGCGCTGTGCTGGACGCGGCTCTCGCCGGTCAGCAGCGCCAGGTCTATTTCAGCCTGGCCTTCGAGCAGGATCCCATCGGCCGCGACAGCCTCGCCCGGCCGCACCAGGATCACGTCATCGACCAGCAACTGGCTGGCTGCCACCAGCTGCGTCGATCGGCGCAATGGCCAGCCGGCCATGCGCATGGCAGATGCGGGCAAGCCATGCTGCAGCGCTTCAAGCGCACGGGACGCCTTGCGGCGGGCCGTCAGTTCGACATAGCGGCTGCCCAGCAGCAGGAAGATGAACATCGTGACCGAGTCGAAATATACCGCGCCCTCGCCGCGCAGCACGGCCATGGCGCTGCCGGCAAAGGCGGCGGCGATCCCCAGCGCAACCGGCACGTCCATGCCCAGCGCGCGCTGGCGCACGGCGGCGACGGCGCCGCGGAAGAACGGTTGCGCCGAATAGCAGACTGCCGGCAGTGTGAGCAGCAGCGAGGCCCACTCCAGCAGCGACCGGATGTCCGCATCCATCGTCCCGTCGGGCGCCAGGTAGACCGGCAATGCGTACATCATGACTTGCATCATCGACAGACCGGCAATGAAGAGCTGGCGGAACAGCTTCTTCTGCTCGCGCAGGAGTTGCTCGCCGTGACGTGCAAGGTCGAAAGGATAGGCTCGGTAGCCTACCTGGGCCAGGGCCTGCAGGATAGCGCTCGGTCTGCACAGGGCGCGGTCCCAAGCCACCTGCAAACGTCCGGTGGCCAGGTTCAGGTCGACGCTGGCGACGCCTGCCACGCGCGCCACGCAACGTTCGATCAGCCAGACGCAGGCGGCGCAGCGGATCCCGTCGACCGAGAACGCAGCGCTGGCGGCATCGCCGCTGTCGCACAGCGCCAGTTCGGGCGCGGGCGCGGCCGAGGTGGCTTGTGCGCCATATGCGGTGCGGGTCGCATAGTAGTCGCCGCAGCCGGCGCCGGCGATCGCGCGCGCGACCTCGGCGCAGCCGGGGCAGCACATTGGCCGCGCGAGCCCGTCAATCTCGACTTCCCAACGGCCGCGCTCGGGCGCGGGCGAACCGCAGTGAAAACAAAGCGTCGGGGTCCACCCCGCGTTCATGGCGCCAGGCACCACGGAGCGAACCAGCCGCCGCCCACCCCGGCGGCCGCGCGCAACAGGCCGAGCACGCCGAATCCGAGCACGATGCCGCCGCTGGCCAAGCGCACCGGCCGGCGCTGCAGCCAGCCGCGCAGCCGCGCGCCCAGCACGCCCATCGCCAGCAGCATCGGCAAGGTTCCGAGTCCGAACGCCAGCATCACGCCGGCGCCCGAGGCGGCCGATCCGCTCAGCATGGAGGTCAGCAGCACGCTGTAGACCATTCCACACGGCAGCCAACCCCAGAGCGCGCCCAAGCCGAACAGCTTGAGCGGACTGTCGAGCGGCATCAGGCGCCGGGTCAGCGGTTCGATGCGGCGCCACGCCCAGCGGCCGGCGGCCTCCACCCGGGCAAGGCCGCGCCAGGCATCCATCAGGTACAGGCCCAGGGCCACCAGCATCCCGTTGGCCAGCCAGTAGCCCGCCACCTGCAACGGGAGGGCGCCGGCCATCGTCCGCATGCCGCCCGCCAGTCCGCCCGCCAGCGCGCCGGCCGCCGTGTAACTGGCGATGCGACCGGCGTTATAGGCCATCACCCGCAGCGCCGCCTCCAGCGCCACTGGGGCGCCGAGGCTGGCGACGGCGACGGGAAAGCGGCGCCGTGCGGGCACGGCCGAGAAGGCCCCAACAATCCCGCCGCACATGCCGGCGCAATGCACGCTGCCGAGCAGGCCTACCACGAACACCGGGAACAGGCTGAGGCTCATCGCCGTTCCTCAGATCGTTTGCGAGAAACGCTGCACCCGGTCCGCGCCGAGATAGCGGTCGAAGACCATGCAGATGTTGCGGATCAGCAGGCGCCCCTTAAGCGTGACGCTGATCCAGTCCGGCGCGACCGTCAATAGGCCGTCGCGGGCCAGTGCCGCAAGCATGCCCAGCTCGGCGGCGAAATAGTCGGTGAACGAGACCGGGAAGGCGACCGTCTGCAGGTAATCGCGATAGCCGAAGGCATCGTTGAACCGGTCGGCGGCGGGATACGAGGTATAGCGCGGCCCGGGCCGGCTCATTCGGCGCAGCAGTTGCGCGTCGAATTCGACCGAGGGAAGCCGGGGGAGCGGTATTGCGGATGCGGCCATGCTGTCGAACTCCTGCTGCCGGCCATGGCGCGGAATGCGGCACGACCCGATGGCCACCGAGTCTATGCAGGGGCAAGGCCAAAATCCTTGACATGCATCAAAAACGTCACCGCCCGTCGTGGTTTTGATATGCATCAAATTCGCGGATGGACGCGGCGCCTCCGGCACCCTAGGCTGGGAGCTGGATCACCATGCCACCACTTCAAAGAGGCCTACCCATGTCCTACAAGACCATCCTCGTCCACGTTGACCATTCGCGCCATGCCGAGGGGCGCATCAAGGCTGCCGTCCAGCTCGCCCTGGCCCACGATGCGCACCTCGTCGGCACCGCCATGACCGGCCTGTCGCGCTTTGCCTACGCCGACAGCGGCATCGACTTGGCCGCCACCATCCTCGCCGCCGAACTGGACGCGCTGGAGGCGCACGCCCAGGCGGCGCTGGACAGGTTCGAAGCGATCGCGGCCGCCGCCGGGGTAGTCTCGGTGGAACGGCGGCTGGTCAGTGACGATGCGGCCGGCGGCCTCGCCCTGCAGGCGCGCTATGCCGACCTGGTGGTGCTCAGCCAGGCCGACCGCGACGATCCCGTGGCGCGGGTGGTGTCGGACCTGCCCGAGTACGTGATGCTGAACGGCGGCCGGCCGGTGTTGATCATGCCCTATGCCGGCAGCTTCCCGGTGCTTGGCAGCCACCCTCTGGTGGCATGGGACGGCAGCATCGAGGCCACGCGCGCGCTCGGCGCCGCCCTGCCGATGCTCGAAGGTGCGCGCAAGGTCACGCTGGCGGTATTCAATCCGGACGATGCCGGGCGCCGCGATCCCGGCGCCGACATCGCGCTGTACCTGGCGCGCCACGGCATCAACTGCGAGGTGGTGTGCCAGCGCACGCCGATCGGGATCGGCGACAGCCTGCTGTCGCTGGCCGCCGACCTGCGCTCCGACCTGATCGTCATGGGCGGCTACGGTCACAGCCGGTTCCGCGAACTGCTGCTTGGCGGGGTCAGCGCGACGCTGCTGAAAACGATGACCGCACCGGTGCTGATGGCGCATTGAACCGCCAGGCGGCCGTGCGGCGGCGCCAGTGCCGCGCGGATTCCGGGCCTGCTTCATTTGAGCCGCAAGGCGTTGCTGATCACCGATGCCGAACTGAGGCTCATCGCCAATGCCGCGACGAGCGGCGAGAGCAGCCATCCGGTCAAGGGATACAGCGCACCCGCGGCAATCGGAATGCCAAGGGCGTTGTAGACCAGGGCGAACAGAAGGTTCTGCCGCATGTTGGCGACAGTGGCTACCGAGATCAGGCGCGCCGTCGCGATGCCGCGCAAGTCGCCTTTGACCAGCGTGACTTGCGCACTGTTCATCGCCACGTCGGTCCCGGTGCCCATCGCCACGCCAACATCGGCCTTCGCCAGGGCCGGCGCATCGTTGATGCCATCGCCGGCCATCGCCACGACACGCCCTTCGCGCTGCAGCTTCTCGACCAGGACCAGCTTGTCCGCCGGCTTGACCTCGCCATGGACCTCGTCAATTCCCAGGCGCTTGGCAACGGATAGTGCCGTCGTGAGGCCATCGCCGCTCGCCATGACGACGCGTATCCCGGCCGCCTTGAGGGTGTCGAGCGCCTCGCGCGTGCTGGCTTTGACAGGATCCGACACGGCCAGCAGGCCGGCCAGGCGGCCGTCGACCGCCAGTTGCATCACGCTGGCGCCCTCGGCGCGCAAGGCCTCGGCATCCCGTTTCATCGGCGCCACGTCGACCCCGATCTGCATCATCAAGGTGGTGTTGCCCAATGCGAGGTCCAGGCCGCCGACCCTGCCCCGCACGCCGATCCCACTGGCCGATTCGACATCGCCGGGTTTGTCGAGCACGAGCTTGCGCTCGCGCGCGGCGCGCACGATGGCGTCCGCCAGCGGATGCTCGCTGCCCTGGTCGAGACTCGCGGCCAGGCGCAATACCTCATCCTCCGCGAACCCGGGGGCGGCAATCGCGCGATCGAAGGCGGGCTTGCCTTCGGTGAGCGTACCGGTCTTGTCGACGATGATGGTGTCGACCTCGCGCAGCTTCTCGATCGCGGCGGCGTCGCGAAACAGCACGCCATGGGTAGCCGCCTTGCCGGTGGCGACCATGATCGACATCGGCGTCGCCAGGCCGAGGGCGCAGGGGCAGGCGATGATCAGCACGGAGACCGCATTGATGAGTCCGTAGATCCAGCTCGGCTGAGGGCCGAAGAATCCCCAGGCAAAGAAGGTCAGCAGCGCGATCGCGACCACCGCTTCGACGAAATACCCGGCCACCACGTCCGCCATGCGCTGCATCGGCGCCTTGGAACGCTGGGCGTTCGCGACCATCTGCACAATCTGGGCCAGCGCGGTTTGCGATCCAACCTTTTCAGAGCGCATCACCAGGGCGCCGCTCGCGTTGAGCGTGGCGCCGATCAGCTTGTCGCCGGCGCGCTTGGTCACGGGAATTGGTTCACCTGTCAGCATCGATTCGTCGACCGCGCTGCTCCCCTCGACCACCACGCCGTCGGCCGGCACCGTCTCCCCTGGCCGGATGCGCAGGATGTCGCCGACGTGGACGTGCGCGAGTGGCACATCCTCCTCACTGCCGTTCGCATTGATGCGGCGCGCGGTCTTCGGCGCCAGCCCAAGCAGGGACTTGATCGCGGCCGAGGTTCGCGAGCGCGCCTTCAGTTCCAGCATTTGCCCGAGCAGGGTCAGGGAAATGATGACGGCGGCCGCCTCGTAATAGACCCCGATGCGGCCCATCGACATGAAGGACGCGGGAAACAGTTGCGGCGCAATCGTCGCCACGACGCTATAGACGAATGCGGCGCCGGTGCCAAGCCCGATCAGGGTCCACATGTTCGGGCTGCGATTGCGCACCGACTGGGCACCGCGCACAACGAACGGCCAGCCCGCCCACAGCACAATAGGGATCGCGAGGAAGAGCTCGACCCAGGTCTGGATGCGCACCTCGAGCAGGCCAAGGCGATGCCCGAACATCGCCAGCACCGTCACGACGATCGTCAGCGGCAAGGTCCACCAGAAGCGCCGGGTGAAATCCCGCAGCTCCCGGTTGTCGTCTTCTCCGAGTTCGGGAATCAGCGGCTCGAGGGTCATCCCGCACTTGGGACAAATCCCGGGATCGTCGAGGCGCACTTCCGGGTGCATAGGGCAGGTATAGATCGCGCCATGCGGAATCGCAGCAAGGTGCGGTATCGAACCCGTAATATCCGGCATTGTTCTAATGTCGGTTGGTTCATGGGAATGCATAGCGATGTGCTCCTTGCGTCTGGCAGAATTGTCCAAATTTACTTGTGGCTCGCGGCGCCCGCTCTCATGCAAGGGGTGGTCAGTCGGCGCCCGCCGCCGTTGGCATGCCCGCGCTGGTCATTTGCCGCATGTGCTACTCCCGAAAGAAATTCAGCGCCGTTTACGTTTCCTTGACCAGGTCGACGCGATATTGTTCCAGCTTCGCTTCGAAGTTCACAGTAGCCGGCAGCAAGACCGGCGTCACCGGAAGGACTTGATCCATATCAAGCAGATGATCAATTGCGCAAGCCCGCTAAGCCGACGGCCACCAGTACGGCAGCCACGTGGCCAGCAGCACGAAGAGCAGGCTCACATTGACACGCCAGGCAAACTGCCAACCGCCAGCGAAGGCCGCGACAGCCTTGCTGACCATGTTGGCCGTGATCGCCAGCAGCAAGGCGAGCAGCGCCGCCGGCGGGTCGGCCGCGCCGCTGGCGAGCAGCGACAGGGCCGATCCTGCGGCCGCATGCACGTCGAAGAAACCGGCCACGGCAGCGCCGGCCAGCAGCGCGCCACTGCCAAGCTGCGCGTTCGCATAGGCGAGCGCGGCGGCGGCCGCACTCAGCAGCAGCGCAAACAACACAGCTTGCCGGATGCTGAACGCGCGGCCCGTTGGCGGGAGATAGGGACTACCGCCGCGCGCCGCCGCCAGGCTCAGCGCGCCGACCGCCAGCGCGGCAAATCCCGCGCACGCCAGGGTCGGCGCCAGTTGTCCAAGATAGGCCGGCGCGACCGTGCCCGCGACGATCCACAGCAGCACGACGGTCGCGATATTCGACAGCAAGGCGCCCGCCACGCAGGCATCGCGCAGGGCGCTGTGGTGGCGGCAGCGGGCCCCGAGGGCAGCGATCGTCGCGATGCTCGAGACAAAACCGCTGGCGAAGCCCGACATGGCCAGGCCCAGCCGGGGGCCGGCCAGGCGCAGCGCAATGTGCGCCGCGGCCTGGATGCACATGATCAGCACCACCAGGGTCCATAAGGTCTTCGGATTCATGCCCAGCAGCCATGCGCTGCTGACGTCCGGCAGCAATGGCCTGACAAGCAGCGCAGCGCCGGCAAGCAGCAGGCCATCGCGCAACTCGCCAGGCTTGAGCGAAACCCGCGCAAAATGATGCAGCCGGCTGCGCAGGTTCAGGGTCGCGGCGACGACGACCGCGGCGCCAGCCGCCACGCCAGGGTTGTCGATGGCGGCCACGCCCAGCAGGAAGCTGAGGAACAAGGCCAGCTCGGTGGTGACGCCGGGATCGTCCGAGCGGTCGCGCCAATGCGCGATCACGCTCAAGGCGAGGATCAGTGCGCCGCCAACCAGCACCAAGCCGCCGCCCAGCGCCTGCGCCAGCCCACCGACCAGAGCGGCCAGCGCGAAGCTGCGGATCCCCGCGTAGTGCCGGGTTGGCCCGCTGCCTTTGCGGCGCTCGCGCTCGATGCCGATCAGCAGGCCACACGCAAACGCCACGCCCAAGCCGGCCAGGGCGCTCGCGGTCAGCATCACGGCCTCGCGCCTAGTCGCGTGTCAGGAACGCCACGATGGCGCGCACCACCAGCACCGGTGCCATGGCGCACGCCGCAATCAGCAGTATCGTCCCGGGTGTCACGCCGCCGCCGCGAACTGATGGCAGGCCTGCATGCCGGCGCCGGGCGGGCGCCGCTTGCTGGCGATCGGCGCCGCGCTGGCAAGGCCGCTGGCGAGCGCTTCGATACTGGCGCGATCGGTGAGTTCGATTTCGCGCTTCGCGACCTGCAACCAGCCTTTTTGCTTGAAGCTGAACACCAGACGGCTCACGCTCTCGATCGTCAAGCCCAGGTAGTTGCCGATTTCTTCGCGCGACATCCGGAGCTGGAAGCGGGTGGGAGAATAGCCGCGTGCTGCGTAGCGCACCGAGAGGTTCAGCAGGAACACCGCGAAGCGCTGTTCCGCCCGCATACCGCCCAGAAACAACATGATGCTTTGCTCACGCGTGATTTCGTGACTCATGATGCGATTGAAGTGGCGCTGCAATTGAGGCAGTTCGGCAGACAACTGCTCAAGGCGGGCAAACGGGATCTCGCACACCTCGCTGTCCTCCAGGGCGATGGCGGCGCTCTGGTGGCGCTGCGCGCCGATCGCGTCCATCCCTATCAAGTCGCCAGCCATCTGAAAACCGACGACCTGCTGCTCGCCGCTCGGATTGATGCGAAAGGTCTTGAAGTGGCCGAAGCGCACCGCATACAAGTTCTTGAACGGTTCTTCCATGCGGAATAGGTTCTCGTCGCGGTCGACACGGCGGCGACGGCCGATGATCTTGTCGAGCAGCCCAGTCTCGGCTTCGTCCAGGCCCATGGGCAGACACAGTTTATTCAGTGCACATGACGCGCATTTGATCTGGCTCCGATTGGACAGGGTGGACAAGGACGTAAGCTGGATGGCAGGTAACATTTTGTTGACTCCCCGATGGCATAGGGACAGTATCGGCGACCGCGGGTATCCGGGTAATCGGGTAATCCGGCCAACTCGCGTAGGGGATCTCCGCCAGGCAACTGTAGGGTATCTCCTACACGGCGCGACAGCTTAGATGATGCCGTTTTCCAGCGCGTAGCGGGTCAACTCCGCGTTGCTGCCCATGCCCATCTTTTCCAGGATGCGGGCGCGGTAGGTGGTCACCGTGTTCGGGCTCAGGTGCAGCGTCTTGCCCACCAGGACCAGCGATTCGCCAGCCGCGATCAGCTTGAACACTTCCAGCTCACGGTTCGACAGCACCTCATGGGTGGCCATGCCGCCGCCACCGATCAGGCTGGCGAGCTTTTCCAGCAGCGCCGGGCTGACGTGTTTGCCGCCCGCCGCCGCCTTGCGCACCGCCGCGACCAGCACCGCGGTGGGCACGTCCTTGGTCAGGTAGCCGGCGGCGCCCAGCTTGAGTGCGCGCACGGCATAGATCTCCTCCGAGTAGGTGCTGAGCATCAGGACCGCCAGCTTCGGCCGCGCGGCGCGCAGCGCCTTCAGCAGCTCGAGTCCGTTCTTGCCGGGCATCGTGATATCGACCAGCGCGACGTCGAAGTCCGCGGCCTGCGCGAGCTGCAGGGCATCCTGCGCGTTGACGGCCTCGCCGGCGACCTCGATATCGTCCGCGGTGCCGAGCATCAAGCGCACGCCGTTGCGCGCAATCGCATGGTCGTCGACCAGCAGGACCTTAATCATCGGTGTCGTCATCGCCGTGCTCCAGTGGTAGTTCGAGGGTCAGGGTGGTGCCCTGCCCCGCGCCGCCCGTAATGCCGACTTCGCCATGGAAGTGGCGCGCCCTTTCCAGCATGCCGCGGATGCCCCAGGACTCCTGGTTGAGCAAGCGCTCGGCGTCGACGCCCTTGCCGTTGTCGTGGATCCGGACCGACAAGCTGCCATTGCGCTGGCCGACCTGCAGGTCGACCTCCGATGCCTCGGCATGACGCACCACATTGGTCAGCGCCTCCTGCACGATCCGGAACAGCATGGTGCTGCGCTCGGGTCCCAAGTCCAGCGCGAGCAGCGCGGGATCGATGCGGCACGCGCAGCGCAGGCCGGAGCGCTGCCCGATCTGGTCGGTGTACCACTCGAGGGCGGCCCACACGCCCAGCTGGTCGAGCACGCTGGGGCGCAGATCGGTGATGACCTTGCGCACCGTCCCCATTGCATCTTTCACCAGGCCGGCCGCATCGATCAGCAACTGGTCGGGCGCGCCGCCGGCCAGCAGCGAGCGCTCGATGGCCACCGAGATGTAGGCGTTGATCCCGGTCAGCAGGCCGCCCAGTTCGTCGTGGATCTCCTGTGCGATGTGCTTGCGCTCGCGCTCCTTGATCGCCTCCTGGTGCGCGGCCAGCTTGCGCAGCTCGTCCTGCGTGCGGCGCAGGGCCTGCTCGGCGAGCTTGTTGCGCGTGATGTCGACCAGGATCCCCTGCATGAACAATTTCTGGCCCGTTTCGTCGGTCACCACCTCGGCCTCGTCCCTGAACCACAGCACCGTGCCGTCCCGCGCGAGCAGCCGGTACTCATGGCGCAAAGGGGCGCCGGCCAGCCGGCTGGCGCCGATTGCCCGCAGGGCCGCCGCCCGGTCGTCCGGATGCAGCTGGCGCGCATGCAGCCCGCGCGTGGCCAGCCATTCGGCCGGCGTGAAGCCCAGCATCCGGATCTGCGGGCTGATGTACGACAGCGTGTCCGCCGAATCGAGCGCCGCGATATAAGTGATCGCCTGGATCTGCTCGACCAGCGTGCGGAACTTGGCCTCGAGCTGGCGCTTGTCGTTGAACAGCCGCTGTTCGCGCAACATCCGGTGCACCGCCGTGGGCAGGAATTCGAGGTAGCGGCCATCCAGATCCTTCACCAGGTAGTCGCGCGCGCCGCGCCGCATCGACTCGGCGGCGACGGCCGCGCTGTCGGCGCCGGTCAGCATCATCACCGGGATCGCCGCGGCGCCGGCATCGGCGCCGAGCCGGGTCAGGAACTCGAGGCCGGTCAGGTCGGGCAAATGGTAGTCGAGCAGGATGCAATCGGGACGCAGCTCGGCGGCGAGCTGCAAGCCCGCCAGGCCGGTATCGGCCTCGGCCACCTCGAAGGCGTAATCGGGGTCGGCCGCCAGTGCGCGCCGGCAGGCCATCCGGTCGACCAGGTCGTCCTCCACGATCAGCACATGGACCCGGGACTGGCTCACGGCATTTCGCTGACGGTCCAGTACGTGTCGATCAACCGCATCATCTCCACGAAGCGCCGGTAATCGACCGGTTTGGCCATGTAGCCGGCCACGCCGAGGTTGAAGCTGTTGACCTTGTCCTGCTGCTCTTCCGAGGTGGTCAGCACAATCACCGGAATGCCGCGCAGCCGGTCGTCGTGCTTGGCGTGCTGCAGGAACTCGATGCCGTTCATGACCGGCATGTTCAGATCGAGCAGGATGATGCAGGGCCGCTCGCTGGCCGGATCGCGCAAATGGGCCAGCGCGGCCTCACCATGCTCCTTGGTCACGACCGGATTGGCAACCTGGATTTCCTTGAGCGCGCGCTTGATCGTCAGGATGTCGACGTGGTCGTCTTCCACCAGCAGGATGGGCTTGTTGCTCACTTTCACGGGGTGGTCCTTTGCGTTGAAACCGGGACACTCATCGCCTTGGGCAAAGTGAACCAGAAGGTTGTCCCGGTACCGAGCACCGATTCCACCCAGATCCGCCCATGGTACATCTCGACGATCTTTTTAGCGAGCGCCAGACCGACGCCGGTGCTCTCGACCCGGTCGCGCGGCGCCAAGGTTTGGAACAGCTGAAATATCTTGTCGAAATGACGGGACTCGATGCCCGGTCCGTTGTCCGTCACACTGAAGCGCCATTCCCGCCTGTCGTCCGCACAGCGGACGCGCACTGTCCCTTCCGCCCTGCCCATGTATTTCACGGCGTTCGAGATCAAGTTGTGGAACACCTGCTCGATACGGGTTGGTTCGAGGACGACCGTCGGCAAGCTGCCTTCCACGGTAACGGCGATGCCGGGCGGCGGCGCCAGCAAGTCAATCACGTCAACCAGCAGGTGGTTCAGATCGACCGCAGCCACCGCCTCCTTGACCCGGCCCACCCGCGAGTATTGCAGGATACCGTCGATCAGGGCGCCCATCCGGTGCACGCGCTGGATCAGCAGGCGCATGTGCTCCTTGCCTTCGTCGTTGAACTTGTCCGCATAGTCGGTCGAGAGCCAGTCCGCCAGCGAGCCGATGCCGCGCAGCGGCGCCTTCAGGTCGTGCGAGACGACATACGCAAAGCTGGTCAGTTCTTCGTTGGCGCTGGTGATTTCCTGCAGCAGCCGCAGGTTCTTTTCCTCGGCCTGCTTGCGCTCGGTGATGTCACGCACCATCCCGGTGAACATGCGGCGCTTGCCAAGCCGCATTTCGGCGACGGTCAGGTCCATCGGAAACACCGTGCCATCCTTGCGCAGCCCTTCGACCTCGCGGCCCTTGCCGATGATCTTGCGTTCGCCGGTCTGCAGGTAGTGGGCCAGGTAGCCGTCATGACTTTCGCGGTGCGGCGACGGCATCAGCATGGAGACGTTGGCGCCCGCCACTTCCGCCTCGGCATAACCGAACAGGCGCTCGGCGGCGGGATTCAGCCGTTCGAGGCGGCCCCGGTCGTCGATCGTGATGATCGCGTCGACCGCGGTTTCGAAAATCGCCCGCATGCGCGCCTCGCTCTCTTGTAGCGCGGCCTCGGCCTGCTTGCGGCGGGTGATGTCGTGGATGGTGGCCATCGCCAGCGGCAAGCCTTGCGCGGTCTGCAGCGGTGACAGGCTGACCTCGACCGGGAACTCGGTGCCGTCGCGGCGCTGGCCGAACAACTCGGCGCCGCCGCCCATGGCACGCGGGCGCGGCTGGTCGAAATAGGCCTGGCGCTGGCCCCCGTGAGCGTGCTTGAAGCGGGTCGGCACCAACACCTCGATCGCCTGCCCGATCAGTTCGTTCTCGGCAAAACCGAATAGCTGTTCGAGCGCCGGATTGGCCAATACGATCTTGCCGTCGCGGTCGATGATGACGATCGCATCGGTCGCCGAGACCAGCAGCCATTCCAGGCTCAGGCCTTCGATAACGAGATTTTTCACCGATTTGTCCTTGGCGAGATCGTGCGTTGGGGGAGCTCCAGATCAGCCATTGTACATTTGCCGCCCCTTTTTGACCTACATCAACCGGCCCGGATGACCGCGGCCGCATTCGCGACTAGAGTCGGATGCTAGTGGCCGCAATGGCATCGACCTGCCCTGGAGCACAATGTGAAACACCTTTCTAGCAACAACATCGAGCAGCTTGAGGCGCAACTGCGGCTACAGCGGCAAGCTGTGCTAAGTGCAGTCCGACAGCGCTTGCACCAGGCGAATGGCCCGAACGAGCTGGCCATGGTGAATCACTTCACCGACGTGCGCGAACAGGCCGAAGCCGACTTGCTGGCCGATACCGACATCGGGCAACTGCAACTCGAACTGGCCGAGTTGAGCAGCATCGACGACGCGCTCGCGCGGGCCGGCGCCGGCACCTACGGAACCTGCACCAGTTGCGGCGCAGCGATTGCGCTGCAGCGCCTGCGCGCCCAGCCGGCCGCCGAGAAGTGCCTGCCCTGTCAGGAGACCTTCGAGCAGCACCGGCAAGTGCCTGCCGCGCCGGTCCGCTGAGCCATGCCGGACCAAGCCGCCTTTCCGCGGCGCCGCGTCGGCGCGGTGCGCCAGGACAAGAACAGCGCGATCCGGCAAGCAGTTACGCCGCACCGCTGCATTTGGTAGAGAAAACAAAAAACCACATGTCCTAAGTCTTATGAGCGGCGCGCCGCCGCCTGGCCACTTTTGAAAGGAACGATCATGTCCTATAAAACCATCTTGGTGAGCGCCGAATTGTCGCAACACGCTCAACAAATCGCCGCTTGCGCCACCCGCATCGCCATCGCCGAACAGGCCCACTTGGTGGGACTGGCTAGCACCGGCATCAATCCGCTGCTCTACCAGTGCAACGCGGCTGCTCCCGGCGTACCTTTACGGCCAGAGGATATTGTCGGCCCGCTGACTGAAGCGGCCCGCCAGGCCCTGGCCCAATTCACGGCCACCGCAACCCGGCTGGGCGCACCGTCCTGTGAAGAGCGCATCACGGATGACGGCATGCTCGACAGCCTGGTGTTGCAATCGCGCTATTGCGACCTGGTCATCGTCGGCCAGGCCGATTCCGGCCAGCAGCCGTCACCGGCACACGACATTTTGCCGCAGCAGCTGATCCTGCATTGTCCGCGTCCGGTGTTGGTGATCCCTTCCGCTGGCCAGTTTGAGCAGATCGGCGAGCGGCCGCTGCTGGCGTGGGATGGCAGCATGGCGGCCAGTCGCGCCATCCAGGCTGCGCTGCCGCTGTTGCAGCGCGCGGCACTGGCGACGCTGGCGGTGTTCAATCCGGCGCAGGTCTACGGGGCGCACGGCGAGCTGCCCGGCGCGGACCTGGCCGGCTATCTGGCACGCCACGGTATCAAGGTCGATGTGGTGGTGCGGGAGACTAACGGCGAAGTCGGTGACGCCTTGCTGTCGCTGGCGGCCGAGGTCGGCGCCGACCTCCTGGTCATGGGCTGCTATGGCCACACGCGCTTTCGCGAACTGCTGCTTGGCGGCGCCACGCGCAGCATACTCAAAAGTATGACGCTGCCAGTCCTGATGACGCGCTGACGCGGCCTTGGCCACGCGGACCCAGGGCGCGGTGGAACCGCGGCGCGTGATCAGGCTCTAAGCTCTTCCCACGTCGCATCTGAGAGCTCGGTCTTGCGGGCCATCGTAGGCAACAGGAACGTCACCGCCAAGCGCAAAGTGGGCGCGCTTGAAACGTTCTCAAGGTACCGGTAAGACAAGGCAATCTCCTCAGGACTGAGTGCGCGATCGTAGTTCGCCGAACTGCCAAGCGTTGCGCTACGCTGCCTAACCGGAAGTCACTCCCACTCGATGGTCGCCGGCGGCTTGCCCGAGATGTCGTAGACCACGCGGTTGATGCCGCGGACCTCGTTGATGATGCGGTTCGACACCTTGCCCAGCAGGCTGTGCGGCAGGTGTGCCCATTGCGCCGTCATGAAGTCCAGCGTCTGCACCGC
>Ga0193702_1000417_pt1 | contig 14746 bp, 15 predicted proteins | sample U3a1metaG_FD_143060 | JGI IMG/M metagenome (GOLD analysis project Ga0193702, IMG submission 143060) | Soil microbial communities from a riparian zone of the East river system, Colorado, United States - U3a1 | ecosystem: Environmental > Terrestrial > Soil > Riparian zone | place: USA: East River... | reverse complement strand
AGGCTTTGCCTTTTTTTAATAGCAATAGGCTCATACGGTAAAACCCGGCCTCACGATCAAAAAAAGGCAAAGCCTGCTGAAGCAGTTGCTGAACCAGAGAAGAAATAATTTTTGGTATAAAATGAAACATTCTGATAATCAGCATGTTTCACAGCGTTCCGGGTGTTCCGCTTATAAAAATGGAACGCTTGCCGGCGTGGATCCACAAACTTGCGCTTCGCCTCAACGCGGTTTGAAGAAGGGTTTGGGGTGAGGTGCCCCGTTTACATATACCGAACTCAAGTTAAGTTAAAGCCATCCAGTTCAAATTGGGTGGCTTTTTTCTTGTAATTTCAATAAGATACAGATTTTTTACACCTGTAAATAGATGTTTTTTTCCAAAATCTGTTATCTTCACCACCTCGTTGCTAAACCAATAAAATTTTACCGTATGTATAAAAAGATTTTTATATCGCTATGTGTTTTCATGCCGCTTTTTACCGGACTGGTAAATGCACAGGACAATGACCCTAATATGGGGATAATACCCGCCCCGGTTTCTTTAAAAAAATCAGCGGGCGAGTTTGTACTGAGCCGCGAAACAACCTTGTTAGCGGATAGTGTTACCAATAAAGCGGTTGTTTTTTTGCGTGATTATCTGCAAAATAAAGCAATGCTAAAGGTTAAGCTTAAACCCAATGTGGGCAAAGGAGCAGCAAATAGCATAGTACTTACCTCCAAAGGGGCTGATAACCTGCCTGAAGGTGGGTATAACCTAACCATAACACCGCAGCAGGTAACGGTAACAGGTAAAGGTGCGGGTCTTTTTTACGGTATTCAATCTTTAATACAATTAATCCCTGCCGATAAAGGTGCAGTTGCGAAACTCCCTTGTTTGCAAATAGATGATTATCCGCGCTTTGGTTACCGCGGTTTAATGCTTGATGTGGGCCGTCATTTTTTCTCGGTTGAGTTTGTCAAAAAATATATCGACCTGATGGCTGCCTATAAACTGAATAACTTTCATTGGCATTTAACTGACGACCAGGGATGGCGCATAGAAATAAAAAAATACCCGAAACTGACGCAGATCAGCAGTCAGCGTGCACAAACGGTTATTGGTAATTATCACGACCGCACACCGCAACAGTTTGACAATACACCTTATGGTGGTTACTATACCCAGGATCAGATCCGCGATGTGGTAAAATACGCAGCAGACCGCTATATAAACATTGTTCCTGAAATTGAAATGCCAGGCCACTCAGAAGCTGTTTTGGCAGCTTATCCTGAATTTAGCTGCGATCCTTCGTTAACCACCTATAAAGTAGCTGAAACCTGGGGTGTATTCCATAACATTTATGAACCGTCTGACAAAACATTTAACTTTTTGCAGGATGTTTTAACCGAGGTAATAGCGCTGTTTCCATCAAAGTACATCCACGTTGGGGGGGATGAGGTGCCAAAGGATGCCTGGAAGAAATCTGAATTCTGCCAGAATTTGATCAAACAACTAAACCTGAAAGATGATAATTCATCTTCCAAAGAAGATAAGTTGCAAAGCTATTTTATACAACGGATTGAAAAATTTGTGAACTCAAAGGGGCGCAGCATTATTGGCTGGGACGAGATATTGGAAGGCGGCCTTTCACCAAATGCCACTGTAATGAGCTGGAGGGGCGAAGCCGGTGGTATTGCAGCCGCTAAACAAAACCATAATGTGGTGATGACTCCAGGAAGTGGAGGCCTTTATATTGACCACGCACAAGGCAAAGAAAATGAGCCTTTAAGCATTGGTGGCAACGAGCCGTTAACAAAAATATACAGCTATAACCCAACACCTGCTGAATTAACGCCAGATCAGCAAAAATACATATTGGGCGTGCAGGCAAATTTATGGACGGAGTATATTCCTACCGAGAACAAAGTTGAGTATATGATATTGCCGAGGATCCTCGCGCTTTCAGAAGTAGCGTGGACGCCTTTGGCCAATAAAAACTATACAGATTTTGCCAATACACGGCTGCCCGGTCACCTGGCCTGGTTTGATAGTAATAATTTTGATTACCGGGTACCAACAGCAATTGGGGCAAAAGATACTATAATGTTTGGCAGCCAGTTGAATGTTAAGCTAAAAAGCTCCGTTGAAGGCGCAAAGGTTTATTATACCATCGATGGTTACAACCCACGTGAAACCGACATGGAATATACTGTGCCTATGACTTACAATGTGCCGGTAGATCAATATCGTGAGCTGAAAACTATTGTAATTACACCGTCGGGCAAACGCAGCCAGATTACCCGCGCAGTAATGTATAACAAAACACCTTTGCCTGCTGTTAATGGTACCAATACCAATAAGGGATTAAAATATAAGCTGTATACAGGTGAATTTACCAGTGTAAGCCAGTTAAATAACGCTGCAGTTATTGACAGTGGGGTTGCGGTTAGCTTTAATACGGCTAACATCAAAAAAAATATAAAAGGGTATGGTGTAATATATACCGGGTTAATTCGTATTGATAATGACGGCGTTTATGGGTTTTCAACCGCATCGGCAAACGGATCAGCTTTATTGATTGATGATCAGCCGGTTGTTGACAATGATGGTAAGCACGGCGTATTTGACCAGGGTGGGGCAGTGCCTTTACAAAAAGGATATCACAAGATCACCATAAAATATTTTGACGCCGCCAGCAATGGCAGTTTAAAAGTGTTTATGACCAACCCTGATAAACCTAAAGGCGAAGTAACGCCGGATATGATGTTTAATTAAAGATTTTATGATTTACAAATACCGTTGTTGTTTTTTAATGCTGATTGGCAGCATATTGATGGTAAGTTGTTCGGAAGATAAAAAGCCTGAAAATACTGTTGTTTTGCCTAAAAAGCCGGTTGTAATGGCACCTTTCAGGTTTCATGCCTTAATTGAGGTATCGCCCGGGCAGGATTATGATGTATTGAGCTGGGGACGTGGATCAACCAAAACCGGTGCGTTTGAGATCCTGCACTCTGATTCTGCAGCTGCCAGGTTTACAACCACCACCGGTGACCTGGATGGCGATATTGTAAATGCTTATAATTCAGATATGGATCTGGATGGAAATCCTGAGATCCTGATCCAGGCTAAAGGTAAGGATACCATAAACTATACTAACATTTACGCCTTTGAGTTTAACAACAGCGGGGCCCATAAGCTTGATTTTCCAAGATTAACAAGGTCGCAAAGAGCGGGTTATCGTGGTGATGATAATTTTTATATTAAAGACGGGATGCTGATCCGCGAGTTCCCGATTTACGATGGCAATACCAAAGTTGCCAAGATAACCGGGGCAAAGCGCCAATTCCAATATGGCCTGCGCAATAATGAATTTACCATAAAGCAATTGAGCAAAGATTCAACAAAAGTGGGTGCTGAGCCTAAAACTGTTGCCCAGGAACCTGTTAAAAAGAAGGAAACGGAAAAGAAGCAAACAAGTAGTAAAAAATCAAAAAAGAAACATAGAAGGCATAATAGCGATGATAATTAAAATATAATCACTAAGTCAAAACGTCATGGTGAAATAAATTCACCATGACGTTTTATTTTATAGCTTATTACCGCATCACCGGCACATTTATAAAACTATCATTTCCCCACCAAATTTTCAGCGGCTCTTTAGCATCCTTAATAGTTTCATCACTTACATCTTTACCGGTACCATAGTTTACCTGGGCAAACGGGTTTTTATCAATATTTAATACCACCAGCAAGCGGCTGCCCTTACTTAACTGCCGGCTTACCATTCGTGTCCTTGAAAACGGAATAGTTTCAGTAACTCCCGGACGCAGTAGTTGCCTTACGCTCATATCCCTGGCATAGCTGGCCCGGCCTAAAAAGTAGGAGAGTTCAAAACAATCACCATTGGGCATTACCTCGTATAAAACAACACCAATATCCATATCTTTTTTGTTGATAATAGCCTTCAGCTCACCGCTGAAGATGCCGTTAACTGCCATCGCTTTATCAAACGGTTTGCTGATAAAAAAAAGGCCGTTGCGGCGGTCAAGTTGCTTTTTGATGATAGGATCGGGATAATAATCATTGTTTGATGTTTTTCTGTCGGCAAGGTCAACTTCCTGGTAAACCGAGCCTTTTTTTAGTGGCTGTTTATCGCTTAAAACAAAATTACTATCTGCTTTGATATTGGTTAAATAAAGCTTTAATGTACTGTTGCTCATTTTTGCTATGGATGGTGCATGTTTCCAAACGTTAGCACCCATAACTTCATAATTAATTTTATCCTTTAAAAGTTCCGGCTTTTTGCCGCCTTTAAGAATGTAATCAAGCCATTGAAAGGTAATTTCTTTGGTATGAATAAGCGCAACCGGATCAATCGTATAATCTCTTAATACCGGGTAGCCGCCCTGTTGGGTTCCGAAGTGATCATAAGGACCTATAAGTAAATAATGATTTGCTTTGGGATTGTATTTATAATGCTCCAGCAGGTAGCGCATCCCTGAAATTTGCCCGTCATCATAATATCCTTCAATGGTAAGCACCGGGATGTTTATTTTGGCAAAATCTGTTTTATAAGGCACCATATCCTGCCAGTATTTATCGTAGGACGGGTGTTTAAGCCATTTTTGCATCCATGGATGTGGCGTTCCATCCACGCTGTCAATTTTACGATAAGCCACCCCGCTTTCATACCATTTGTTCCGCAGGTTTTGCCAGCGTTGGTTATCGTTATTCACCACATCATCCACATATTTGTTATTGGTTACATAAAATGCCCACTGGTAATTTACATTCAAAAAAATGTTGTTTTCCATTGGCAGGCCCTGACCGGGGATAGCGGCAACGTAAGGCACAATGGTTTTAAGCGCTTTGTTCATGTGCTTGGTTGCCGCCCACTGTGCAAAACCCGAATAGCTGCCGCCATACATGCCTACTTTACCATTGCTCCAGGGCTGCTTGCTTATCCAGTCAATTACCGTATTTACATCCTTGTTTTCATGCTCATAGGGCTCAATAGGATCAGGACTAAGGCGTTTTCCCCTCGTATCTGCAACTATCCCAACATAACCATGCGCCGCCGAATATCGGGCCTCGATATGACTGCGTTCAAGGTTTGAGTAAATAAAAAACATTAAGGCAGTTGGCTGTGGCGTATTGATTCCCTTTTTTCGCATTACTACCGCCGAAAGTGTTGCGCCATCATTTGTTTTAATGAAAACGCTGTCCTGTATAATATACCGTCTGTTATCATCCTCTTTTAAAAGTATTTTAGCAATTGGTTCAATATTTTTGAAAACAGACAACAGGAAGTAACTCTTGCAAACCGTCATAGCATCGTTAATATCCAGGCTATCCTTTACAGCAAATGAATTTAATAATCTGCTGAAATCATTTTTCAATTCATCCGTCCCATTTCGGGTTGTAAAGGCAGTATAAATATATGCGGTACTTTTATCATCAAGTTTTTTAAAAAGTGTGTTAAATAATTGCGAAAAGGCGCTTCTAATTGAAATGTTTGATGCCTGTTGCTCCATCTTAGCCCGCGCAAACAGCTCATATTGTACATAAAGCAAATCCGGAAATTGCTGGTTACCTGATTTCGCAATGCCGCGTAATGAAGTAACAGTTGCAATTGCCTCATTATATTTCCCCGCAACTATTTGCAGCTTGAAAAGGTTATTCAGATATGTGTTTTTATCCTCAAGCGGTTTGTATTTAGCGATGATCTCATTAGCTAAAACGGACATTTGTTTTTCAATAGCAGTAGTATCTCCCGCATTTATCTTCGGGAAATAAACCTGCTGGGCCTGGCAAAAAGTTGCCAGCATAAGGCATAGCAATGCCATACAAAGTTTTTTGTTCATGATGTTTTTAATTAATGTTTGTGATTTATATCTTCATAAGCTTTTTCAGCTTTACTGATTGCCGTTCTGATGCTTCAACTGCTTCTCCTGTTTTCATCAGAAGTTTTAGTCGTCCTTCGACGGCAGGTATTATTTTTTCAATATATTTCAGGTTGATGATCTGCGCGCGGTTAATCCTGAAGAACGTGGCTTCGTCAAGCTTTTGTTCCAATAAATTCAATGAGCTTTTCAGGAACACATTTTTGTCCCCCCAATATAACCGCGCGTAATTATCCATCGATTCAATTAAATGAACATTGCTCCAGCTGATGAAATGGTATTGCTGCCTGTCTTTCACAAAGATCCGGTCGTCAGTCGGTAATATTCCCTTAGCTTTCACTTGCTCCATTGCCTTTGCAAAGCGTTCCTCGCGGATGGGCTTCATCAGGTAATCAATGGCGCTCACCTCAAAGGCCTTTACAGCATATTGATCATAAGCGGTGGTGAATATCACCTGTGGCACCCGGTCAAGCGATTCGAGCAGGTCAAACCCCGACTTTTCCGGCATTTGGATATCAAGAAATAACAGGTCAGGGTGTTTTTGGTCGATCAGTTCTTTCGCTTCATCTGCATTTTTTGCCTCACCAATTATTTCCAGTTCGGGGTATCCGTCAAGCAGCTTTTTTATCTCATCACGGGCATTGCGCTCATCATCAATAATCATTACGCCTAACTTTTTCATACCGCTGGAATATTAATGGCTGCCAAAACAATATCATCCAACTCGCCGCTTATTGCAAACCGGGCTTGGCCTTTGTATTGCAGCTCAAGTCTTTCCTCCAAATTTTCGAGGCCTACACCTTTTTCAGTTTTGGAGATCTCCAATTTGCCCGGGTTTTGAACGCTGATCCGGATAAACCCTGCTGACTGCTCAACTTTAACAGTGATCAATCCGCCATTTTTTAACTTTGCAATACCATGCTTAACCGCGTTCTCAACAAGTGTTTGGATACACAGCCTGGGGATGCGGAGAGACGCCAGTGATTCATCCAAATGAATATCATATTGCAGGCGTTCTTCAAATCTCAATTTTTCAAGCTCCAGGTAATCTTTAACCAAATTAATTTCATCCTGCAGGCTTACCAACATAATATCGCCGGTGTAAAGGCTTGTCCTTAGCAGGTCTGACAGCAGATCTATCGCCCGCCTTGCTGATTTTGGATTTTCAACAACCAGCGCCTTTATATTATTTAACGAATTGAATAGAAAATGGGGGTTAAGCTGTGCCGATAGGTTGTTTAATTGCGCATCACGGGTAATAATAGCCAGCCTTGCATTTTCCCGGTTTGTCCTTATCTCCCGCTGTGCATATTGGTATATATGGTAGGCAAGCAGCCAGATAGACATCAGCCTGACGCCGCCAATAAAAATGACTTGTGAGTTTTCTTTAAAGAAATCAGGGTAACTTTCTGAAAATGAAGTAAAAAAACAAATTCTAAAAAAATATAATTTAAACGTGATGGTTACGGTATAAGCAATCCCCAAAACAATTGCAGCCGGTAGGATTCGTTTAAGCAACTGCTCTAAATTTAAGTTTTGGAAGTTATGTTTTAACGCAAAGTTGCGATACAAATGCGTCAATAAAATGCAAATAAGCATATCGGTGATGAACTGCAATATGCCCAACACCCAATTGAAACTACCGCCCACCAGGCCATTATACTCCCAATACAGCGCAGCAACCGACCAGCCAATAAGCTGGCATTTCCAGTAGAGAGATATGGTAGTTTTCTTTTTCAATTATTGCTACAACTAATATATTAACCAAAGCAACGAAAACTATCATCAACTTAAAAGATAAAGTACAGGAGTGAAGCGTTTTGGGGAAGAGCGGGGGATAGGGCGATTATAATAGATTTTTAGTTAAGGAAAATTTAGAAAACTTATGAGCATAAGTTATTTTAGAGTTTTTAACCACTCAATAAGATCACTGTCCTTTATATCGTTTTGGTCGGATTTATCGTAGATGGATAATAAATAGATTTTACTTTGAACAATTTGTAAATGAGTTATAACTCGCGCTCCACCAGATTTTCCTTTTCCTTTAGATGCGATGGCGACCCGTATTTTATAACAATTATTTCCAATTGAGATTCCTTGCTGCGGATTTTGTTTTAATGAAGTATATAATTCTAAATATTCATTTTTAAATGAAGGGAATTTTTTAACAAGGCGTTTAAGCTGCTTCTCAAATAAAGCTGTAACTTCAATATTATAGCTCATCAAAAAGCTGTTCGGCAGTTTTAAGTTTTACTTTTCCCTGTTTGGCTAATTCAACTTCATCAATTGCCGCTTTAAAATCTTTTAAAAAACGAGCTTTCGAGGTGCTAATAGCCTCTGCTTTTACGAAAGTCAGATTTTCGAGCAATTCCATAACAAAATCAGCCTTACTATCTTTTATGTCCAATAATACTTTCATTTAAATAAATTCTACTTCAATACAAATTTAAGATATAATTCCAATTAAATCAGTCCCATCAATTCTTTTGCATTAAAAACGCCAATAGCATCATAATCGTTGTTGAAATAACACCAGGCTTCTTTAATGTTTTTATTGTGTTTAATATCATTTACAATCTTTTGTAAAAATTCAATTGAATATCTTGAGCGGTAAAGGTTAGGAACGCCGTGAAACCGGTAATAAACCACATCCGTGTTTGTGATTACATCATCGGGCAGGGAAGGATGGCTCATCCCACAAAAGGTAATATTGTGTTCAGTCAACTTTTTATAAACATCACCATGCCACCAGCTTACATGCCTGAATTCAAGCACATTTTTAAACAAGGGATTGAGGCTGGTTATAATTTTGTCAAGCCGTTCATCTGTAAAATTATAGCTTGGCGGAACCTGGAACAATACAGGGCCAAGCTTCTCCTGCAGGCCGTCGTTAATAGTATCATAAAAGCTTGTGATCAGGTCGGCAGTATCATTAAACTTTTTATAATGGGTGATGGCCCGCGGCGCTTTTACTGCGAAACGGAAATTCGCCGGGGCCTTCTGATACCAGTTTTGTAAAAATGATAACTGCGGAAAACGATAAAAAGTAACATTAAGCTCCAGCGTACTAAAATGTTCGCAGTAATAATCAAACCATTTACGTTGTGGCAGGTCTGCAGGGTAAAACGGCCCCTTCCAATCTTTATAATGAAACCCTGAACATCCAATGTGCCAATCCACCATAATTTAGTCTTTTTCTTAAAAAGAAAGCTGGGTGAATTTTGTTTTAAACGGCATGCAAAACGGCACTTAAATCAATGCATTTTTTAAGTTTGTGATTAAGCGATGTAAAGTATTGGCTGCTAATTATTTATATCGATGCCGGATGCAGGTAATGATATGGGTACAGATCCAGGTTTTGTTCCGGGTTGTGATACACTAAATAAAAACAGTAAACCCAAACCAAAACAAGTAGTAGAAGTAATGGTGTTTTTGATTTTTTTTTTGGGTGATATTTTATAAAACTACAATTACCTGAATACCCTTTGAAGTAGTACAAAGAAAGAAAAAAGTTGCGCTAAAAAAGAAAGTATTTATTCACATTCAGGGGATTTATGGTTAATGTTTTTTATATTTTTTGTAAATTTGTATAGTGCCAATCCCGCACCAAAATATGCATTTTTTATATCCTGCCTTCTTATTTGCATTGCTCACACTGGCCATACCTGTACTTGTGCACCTATTCAATTTTCGCAGGTACCACAAGGTGTATTTTAGTAACGTGCAGTTTTTGAAGGATGTGCAGGAACAGCAATCGCACCGCAGAAACTTAAAAGAACGGCTAATACTGGCTTCAAGACTGCTGGCTTTGGCGTTTTTGGTATTTGCATTTGCAAGGCCTTATGTCCCCGGTAAAAATGCTATTAATGCAGGCAAGCTGCAAACGGTAAGTATATTTATAGATAACTCCTATTCTATGCAAACCCTTAACCGCGAGGGTACCCTGCTTGATGAAGCTAAACGCCGTGCAAAAGAAATAGCATCTGCCTACAGTATAAACGATAGCTTTCAACTGCTCACGCAGGATTTTGAAGGCAAACACCAGCGTTTATTAAGCCGGGATGAATTTAATGATGCGGTTGATGCCGTTAAAATAAGTCCGCAAAGCCGGAACCTGCAACAGATCATCAGCAGGCAACAAAGCTTGCTGGATATGCACAGGAGTGGGGCAAGTTCAGTATATCTAATCTCTGATTTTCAGAAGAACATGCAGGCGCCACAGCCTGTTAAAGCAGATACGGGGCTGCACATTAGTTTGATACAATTAAAGGCGAGTACGCTGCCAAACGTTGCCGTAGATTCTGTTGCTTTGCTCAGCGCCATTCATCGCCCGGGTGAAAGTGAAAAGCTGGTGGTTCGACTTCATAACTATGCAGATAAACAAGCTGAAAAAATCCCGCTTAAACTTTCAATAAATGGTGAGCAAAAAGCATTAGGGAGCTATACAGTTAAGGAGCGCTCGGTGCAATATGACACCCTGGTGTTCTCCGGCTTAAAGGCGGGCTGGCAGCGTGCCGAAATAATTTTGCAGGATAATCCGGTTACTTTTGATAACCAGTTTTATTTTTCATTTAACGTAAGGCAACAGATGCCGGTTTTATTGGTTGATGGCGGCACTGCTAACCCATATTTGAAAGCCGTATTTGGGGCCGATCCCTTTTTTGAAGCAAAAAGGGTGCCCGATGGTAATGTTGATTATGCGGCTTTAAATACTTATCCCTTAATTATTTTAAGTGATATAAATACAATATCAACCGGGCTATCTCAGCAGCTAAAAACTTATGTAAGCAAAGGCGGAACGTTGATATTATTTCCGTCTGCTGATGCCGATTTAAACAGTTACCGGTCGCTATTGCTGCAGATGAACGCAGCTTATCCTGAAAAGTTGATGACAGAAGATACCAAAGTATCAGCCCTGAATTTCCAAAGCAAGGTTTTTAAAAACATATTTGAAGGGTTTCCGCAAAATCCGGATTTGCCGGTTGTAAAAAAATATTACCAGCTAAGTTCATTAACCGGTAACCGGACCGAAAATTTAATGACATTAGCCGGAAACAAAACTTTTTTGGCCGGGTATGCCAGTGGCAAAGGCAGGGTGTATGTTTCGGCCGTGGCGTTAAATGATGATTTTAGCAACCTGCAAAGGCATGCGTTATTTGTGCCCCTGATGTTCAGAATAGCACTGTTAAGCGGGCATGACCAGCCCTTGTTTTATACGCTGGGGCGCGGTGAAACTATTGAAACCCTGCCTGTTCAAACCAATGAGAAGCAATTGCTTAAACTCGTTAAAGGCAACCAAAGCATAATCCCGGATACCAAACAACAGGAGGGAAGTACGCTGATATATGTGGCCGACCAATTGCATGAAACCGGCATCTACGACCTGAAAAAAGTGGATAGCACAGTTGCCGTACTGGCATTTAATGATAACCGGAGCGAATCAGACCTGAGCTATTTAAGTAATACAGAATTGGCAAAAGTTATACCCCAGGCTGCCGAAATATTGGAGGTTAATAAGGGTTCATTAAAGAGTAATGTAACTGAAACAAATTTCGGCTTACAATTATGGAAACTTTGTATAATTTTGGCATTGATTTTTCTGGGGGCCGAAATACTGCTGGTACGGTTTTACAAAACAGATCAGCGCAGTGTTAAGCAACCGGTTTAAATGGATAAAAACCCACCTTTTAAAGCATAGTAAATGAATTTGCTTATTAAATCCGCAACAATTATTGATCCTAACTCACCCTTTAATCAGCAGGTTGTTGATATTCTAATTGAGAAAGGGGTGATCATCAAAATAGCCCCCGAACTGGAAGCCGATGCGGAATTAGTTGAAGCTGAAGGTAAATACCTGTCGCCCGGCTTTTTTGACTTGAATTGTAATATTGGCGAGCTGGGCCTCGAAACAAAAGAAGACCTGCACACAGGTACTGCCGCTGCAGTTGCCGGTGGTTTTACCGGGGTAGCCTTAATGCCAAATACCATCCCACCTGTACATTCAAAGGCAGAGATTGAGTATTTGATGAACCGGGCCAAAAGAAATTTGGTTGATGTATATCCCTTAGGCGCCATATCGCACAAGCGGGAAGGCAAAGACCTTGCCGAAATGTATGACATGTTTTTAAGCGGAGCCAAAGCATTTACTGATGGTAACAGGCCAGTACAGGATGCCGGACTTATGGAACGCGCTTTATTGTATGCACAAGGCTTTGATGCACTGATAATGTCATACCCTGAAGACACAGCCATTGCGGGTAAAGCAAAAGTTAATGAAGGTGAGATCAGTACCCTAGTAGGCATGAAAGGCATCCCGCCGCTTGCAGAGGAACTGATGATAGCCCGAGACCTTTACCTGGCTGAATACACCGGTTCGCGTATCCATTTCAGCACTATATCAACCACACGTTCTGTTGAACTGATAAGGGAAGCTAAACGCAAAGGGCTAGAGGTAACCTGCGATGTGGCCGCACACCATTTGGTGCTTACTGATGAAGCGCTTGTAGGCTTTGACAGCCTTTATAAGGTTAAACCGCCATTGCGTACCCGCGACGATGTAAACGCTTTACTGAAAGGCCTTAAAGACGGCACCATTGATGCTATAGTATCACAACATACCCCGCACGAGGTGGAATTTAAGGATGTGGAATTTGAAGTGGCTGAATTTGGGATCATCGGTTTGCAAACAGCGTTTGCCCTTGCGCTGCAAGCAGGATTGGATCTTGAGCTTATCATCCAAAAATTGGCTGTTAACCCCCGTAAGATCTTAAATGTCGACCCAGCTATTATTGCCGAAGAACAAGATGCCAACCTGGTACTGTTTGACATTGATGAAGAATGGGAATACAACAAGAAAAATAACAAATCAAAATCATACAATTCGCCCTTTATAGGGCTAAACTTAAAAGGAAAAGTGTTGCTAACCTTTAATAATAACACAAAGCACGCTAATGGATAAGGATGTTGTGATTTTTTTTATCATTGCAATAGTCATCTTGTTGATCCCTTTTGCAATAATATATTTTTGTTATAGGTGGTTGTCGAGAAAGGGGTTAAAAAAAATAGCTTTAATACTGGTTGGTATAATTGTACTGATATTGACCTTTTCAATTTATAGAGTTGTAAGCCCGGAAGATTCTTTTTATAAGGATGATTTTAAAGATGGACTAAATTTGCCTTTCCCATCATCTGGAGATATTATATCAAAAGATGCATCTTATCCGGATACACATGGAAAATATTGCGCTTGTTCATTAATAAAATTTAATAAAAATGATTATAACTATGTTGCTGAATTTTTGAAAAACAATCCAAAGTTTTCAAGCAACGACAGCCTGGACGTAAGTACAGATGAGTTTAATAACGTATTTCATCAAACAACGAATTTAGATACAAGTAAGTCGTTAAAATACTTTAGTAAAATTGAAAATATAAAAAACAGAATCTCAATTAGGCTAATTAATAACCGCATTAGTAATCACCTTGTACTTTATCAAAGGTGTAACTTTTAACAATAAACAATAAAAACATGATCGACCAAAAAGTAGAAACAGCCATTGAAGCCGCCTTAGCCGCTTTTTCGAAATATAGCAGCTTTGATGCCACGCCGTTTACGGAAGTATTGGGCGAAGTTTTTGATTCGGAAGAAGACTTTATGAGTAAAGTTGCCATGCTGGATGAAGTATTTGATGATTACCCGCAACTGGAAACACTGCGTGAGGTGTTTTTTGATTTGCTGATGATAAATTTCTTTAGCGCCGATGTTAAAAAACTGGAAGAGGATTACCTGGATACGCCTGAATGGGAAGCTATTGAAGAAGACACGCTCGATCGTGGAACGGAGCTTTTAAACCTGCTGCTTTACCTTAACGAGTGCGAAGACGAAGATATTGAACCCGGGCTTGAAGACTATTTAAAAGAGTTTTTATTGGTTGATGAGGACGAGTTCCAGGATGAATACCGGATCTACGAGCCCGTTATAGCGCACCAGATTTTAATGGAAAGCCCGGTTAATGAGATTCACAAGGTGGCTGTAAAGCTGCCCGAAGATTCGGAATTAAAAGAGTTGTTTTACCCCATTATGTGCTTTTTTCAAAATACTGACCCATCTGATGAAGCTAAAAACAGTATAGCTGATAATGCAGTAGATAAGGAATTTGATATGGCTGTATTAGAAATACTGATCAGCTTCAGGTAAGCTATAAAAACCCATCAAATAATGAATGATATTGAACGAAAAATAAAGATAAACGGGGTTAAAAGCGGTATACTGCTGGGGCTAATAATAACAGGGCTTAGCATAGCATCGTATTATTTTATTACATCAATTATAAAATCGGCGGTACTTTTTGTGGCGGGGCCTATAATCTTCTCGATATTTATCCCCATATTTTGCGTTGTGTTCTTTTGCTTTAATGCCCGGAAAAGCATTGGAGGATATTGGACATTTAAGCAGGCTACTACCGGGATATTTACCATGTTTTTAATAGCCTACGTGGTGCAATTTATTGGCAAAAGTATAATTTTTGATAAGTTTATTGAACCCAATGGGATTCAAAAAACTCAAACTGCCGCTATAAATGCAAAGGCAGCTATATTAAAGCAAAGAGGTAATAACCAGGCGGCTATTGATAAAGATATCGCTGAGATGAAGAAAGAGTTTGGTCAGCAGCAAAATACATCCATTGGTAGTGTAATTCAGGGGATAGTTATCTCAATCTTATTTATGTTTCTACTGGCCCTGATATTTGGGTCGCTATTTAAAAGGGAGCCGCCGGTTTATACAAACCAGGTATAAGGGGATTAAACCACAAAATTAAAAAAGGCAAAGCTTTAACAGGTTTTGCCTTTTTTGTTTCATCTG
>Ga0193702_1000416_pt1 | contig 14784 bp, 22 predicted proteins | sample U3a1metaG_FD_143060 | JGI IMG/M metagenome (GOLD analysis project Ga0193702, IMG submission 143060) | Soil microbial communities from a riparian zone of the East river system, Colorado, United States - U3a1 | ecosystem: Environmental > Terrestrial > Soil > Riparian zone | place: USA: East River... | reverse complement strand
GATTCACAATGACTCGGAGCATCAGCAAAACACATTCTTACTTGATAACTACTTTTTTTACTTTTCCGTACTTGGTAACACTTTTCGGCCTTGTGACACTTGCGAGCGAGCAGTGACAAGTGCACAGAGTCCATACAAGTACTCTACAAGTAATTCAACTATGTTCAAGGACAACCTTGGCAATTCAAGGTATCGCAAGTGAGAAAAAGATGATCAAGTGAGAAAAAGTTAAATAAACTAGACCAAGTCCTTCAAGTTTCAACCTTGAAGCAATGTTTTACTACTACTAGCCTAGTAGGCTAGTAGTAGAGCCAATTGGATTCCGAGTCATATCCGAGTCACTGGCACAACAAAACCAAAAACACAACAGGTCATTTCATCAATACAGAGCAAGAACAATAGATACTACTGTAAACCCACTGGCACAGTTGTCCTAGATGAGCTTCTTTCACACATCCTAACGCCATCACGTTCATATCCTCGATCCCTCACTGGCAGGCTCTCCGAGTCTCTATCCCTATACCCACCACCTCTTCCTCCACCACGTACCTCTTCCTCTCGTCTCTCATACATCGGCGCATCACGTCTTCAAGTTGACGACTTGGACTTGTACGGCGGCGGAGATATGTCTCCTTGTCTCTCCCTATGCCAGTGGGGTGGTGGAGTTGAGGGTGACCTATGTGGAGGACGCCTCGTATCTCTATCTTGATCTCGCTCTCAGGCTTGTCACGGTGGTCCTCACATTGATGGTAGCTATCATCCCTATCTCGCCCATGACTAGAAGTCGGCGGTGGAGACCAACGATCTCTCCTACGTGGAGACCTCGAGATTGATCGCGAATCTCTTCTTCCTTTTGCTCTTGGGATAGGGGACCGTTCTCGACGACGACGAGGCGAGGTTGCCAGTGAGCGGCGCCGACGGTCAGCAACGGAATCGTCAGAAGAAGACGAATTAGACGAAGTAGAGTCCGAATCAGAGTCCGAATCCGAATCCGAATCCGAAGAATCAGAGGAAGATGATGAGTCGGCTTCGAGCATAGCTCGTCATTGTTCCATGATCAGTTTCGGTGCATTCTAGATTATAACAGTAATCAGTATCTCAATGATCAAAATAAAAATACCAGTTGCCAAAGAACCTACCCTCTCATCTCCTCCGTAATCACGCCTAACCCAATGCTCGTGAAGTAATTAATTGTGAACCTAGTATTCTTCGGCACATCCATCGGAAACATCCTTCGCACCCCGTCTTCACCTCAGGATCCTTGAATCTCTCTGCGAGAGTCTTCAAACCCATTCCTTCCATCATTTCCTGCATCATGATCTTGACGAAAATACGGCTACTACTCGTCGTATCGTCTTCATTGATCTTGACGCATTTGAACACCATCCAGGAAATAGAGTCGGTGCCGAAGAGATGTCCGAAAAACCTAGCAATGTTTCGGAGACGATTGGTTTCATATCGGTGGATGGTCGTATAATACTTGTTAAAGGCCTCTTCGAAAGAGTCCGTCCAGACCCTGTTGAGTTTGCAGAAACGTTCGCCAATGAGCCCATAGAATGTAGAGTAAGACCGTTCTTGGGAACAACATTCAATGATCATGTTGACGAGCTCGATCTAGATAGGAGATAGGACCAGTTAGTTTTTCGCCTACGCAACAAAGCCAAAAAAAAAGATGTACGAACTTCTTGACCATCCTGCAGCTCAATTTTAAGCAACTTGTGGACAGCTTCTTCGTAGTTAAGCGCATTCATGATAGTCAGATATATGACGCGTCGTAAATTAACCAAATTCATTTCCGTCCTATCCTCGATACCTTCTTTCGATTCCACAACTGTAAATCAATAAATGAGTTGACTGAATGAAAGGAGGCAGATAAAAATCCATTTATTTACCTTCCTCCTTTTCAGAATCCTCTTCTTCCGAACCGGATCCCGATTCTTCATCGGAATCTTCACCTAGAATTTCGGCCTTGATGGATTTATATCTCTCCTTGTTCTCCAGGTATTTAGGATCAAATTTGAAGATATCTGTCAGCAAAAACAGTCAGATCTTCAAGGTCCAACTAATGAAAGATAAGAAAAAAGAAAAAAGTTCATAAACGTACTTAGACTGTCCTGAACATCCAGTTCTTCATCCAACTGGATTTGATGCGTAATCTGCTCATCTTCCTCCACCAAATCCAAACCTTCAGGTAAAATAGGATTATCTTTATACTTGTCCTTCCTCACTTGCATGAGAACCTCAATCATATATTGCACTCTTTGGCTGATTTTTCCTTCGTTCAAGACAGCACGGAAACGCTCAAAGACGGTCGCGTTGGCTTTAGGTGAGTTTTCTGAAAGAAAAGCTCCTACTTCACGTGTGAAACCGACGGCAATTTCGATGGAATCGTCTGTCGGCCTTTCAAGGAATAGGACGAGAATTTGGAGCGCAACAACTTCATGCGCGAGGGATTGGTTGACGAGATGGGCGAGGAAGGTGGTTGTGGAATGGCAGACGATCTATTAATGAAAAAAATTGTAAGTAAAGGAACCTATCACCAAAAAAAAACACGAACCTTGTTATTCCGCTTAAACGACTTCCGAAACTGACTAATAATCCTCGTCAACACCAACTCTCCGACTTGAGGCAGCTTCGTATTGATGATGGCCACGAGCGCAGCAAAAACTGGCGTAAACGGCAAACTGGCAGCTTGAGCCTTCATAATACTCCTCGCGAACAACCCCCTCCCACGAATGAGGTTCTCAGAAAAAAGCTCCGGTACGATTTGCTTGATATTGGTAATGTTCACCCGATTCACTATACCCGTGATAGACTTGCGTAAGGCATCCCAAGAAAGGCGTTGGTATTCCGCGCTCGTTTTATCCATGGACGCAGCCTCCTGCATGGCTCATAATCGGGCGGGAGGGATATACGTACCCCCAGAGCGTGTATTCAAGAGCTTAGCAAATTCAGCCCGTTGAGCAGTGACTCAGCAGTCTCTCTGAAATTTTCAACTGCTTTCTCATTCGAATCGGATTTTGAGAGTTCGATGGCTGCGACCCCGAGTTTCCAGGTGCTGGTCGTTCCTGGTATCCTTAGCAGAACGAGACTCGACATCGTGTGCATCAGATGGAGACCGGGACCTGCGGCGAGTGGAAGGTGGTAAGTCGACCGCTGATGATCATTGTGATTGTGACCTGTTCAAAAAAAGTCAACATATTCTCTAGAGCCGCACTTTAAGGCATGCAACTAACCTCTTCCTTTTGTGTTGGGTTTCTGCTGCTGAGGGAGAGTCCATGGCTGAGGGTACTAGTAAGTGCAAACGAACGTACTAGACTCGGAGTTGCACTAGTAGTAGCTAGTAGTATTGCTTGCCCTTATTTGGCTCACTTGTTGTCAAACGCAAAATAAATGTAGTAATTGACCCACTATCAACTACATACAATGAACTAGTATGGACAATCACAAAGTATTTATATATTCGTTCAAGATTAGACACATAGAAAGAACATCATGAGGGTCGTAAAGTGTTTCAGAAAGACGGCCGGCGTCGACAATTCAAGTTCCTATTACCAAAACAATCACTCAAAAGAACAGCATAAAAATATTCAGACGAAGCCGTGACGCCGCGGTGCCTGTGAGTTGAGACTGCGGCGGCGGCGGGAAACTTGAACTTGGTCCCCGGGCTGATGTCAGGTTTGACTTAAACCTTTTGAAAGTCCCCTCAGGCTCAGCCTGAGGCTTAGTAACTTGAACATGCTTATTATTGCCACTGCAGCAAAACACGTTCTTACTTATTAACTACTTTTTTTACTTTTCCGTACTTGGTAATACTTTTTGGCCTTGTGACACTTGTGAGTGAGCAGTGACAAGTGAACAAAGTCCGTACTTGGTAATACTTTTCGGCCTTGTGACACTTGTGAGTGAGCAGTGACAAGTGAACAAAGTCCGTACAAGTACTCTAAAAGTAATTCAACTATGCTCAAGGACAACCTTGGCAATTCAAGGTATCGCAAGTGAGAAAAAGAAGATCAAGTGAGAAATGTAAAATAAACTAGTACTAGTAGGCCGTAGTCACTGTAGTAGTAAGACAACTTGAACTGAGTGAAGTCTCACTGCAGGCTGAGTCCTTTCCGAGTCAACCTCTGACTCGGCCGCCGGCGGAGTCATCACTGGCACACACACTCAGCTAATCGAATGCCAGTGCTCACTGGCACTCAGGCTGGCATGAAGTAATTACTAATCGCGAACCTACTAGGCTAGTATTCTTCGGCACATCCGAGTCCATCAGAAACATGCTTTCGCACTCCCTCAGCTCTCAGCGCCCTTGAATTCGAGTCTCTCTGCAAGATTTTTCAAACTCATCCCTTCGGGAGTCCATCATTTCTTCAAGTTGCATCATAATCTTTGATGAAAATACGGCTGCTCACTGGCAGGCTACTCGTCGTATCATCTTGGTTGATCTTGACAGTGATACATTTAAACACTGCACCATCCAGCAACTAGACGCGCCGGAGATCTCGAGACTGATCAAAATTCATCTTTTCTTCCACTTTGTCTTGGGATAGGAGACCGTGCTCGACGACGACGAGGCGAGGTTGAACAATGCCGACGATCAGCAACGCAATCATTGTCAGATGAATCAGATGGGATGAGAAGGAGAATCTGAAGAAGAATCAGAAGTCCGAATCAGAAAGTGATGAAGAATTTGCTTCGAACATAGTTCATCGTTGTTCCATGATTACTAATTTAGATGCATTCTAAAACAGTACTAGTCAGTATCTCGAATAATAACACATTTCCAAAAAATGAACCCATTTCCGTCCTATCTTCATTGCTTTCTTTCGATTCAAGTTCCACAACTAGAAATCAACCAAAATGAGTCGACCTTATCAAACGAGGCCGATAAAGAACATGTTACCTTCCTCCTTTCGGAATTATCTTTGTCCGAACCGGATTCCGATTCATTCTCAGAATCTTCACCTAGAATTTCGGCCTTGATGGATTTACATCTCTCCTCGGTTTTCAGGTATTTAGGATCAAACTTGAAGATATCTGTCACCACAAAAGTCAGATCTTTGTAGCCCGACTAAGAAAGGAAAGAAAAGAAAGAGAAGAAAAGGGTCTCAAACTTACTCAAACTGTCCTGAACATCCAGTTCCTCGTCCAACTGAATTTGGTGTGTAATCTGTTCATCCTCAACTAAATCCAAGCCTTCAGATAACATTGAATCGCTCAAACTTGAAGACCATTGCATGACTTTTGGTGACAGGAAAGCTCCAACTCCGTGATTGAAACTGACAGTGATTTCGATGGAGTCGTCTCAGGCTGTCCGAGTCGGCCGGCGTTTGAGGAGAAGGACGGGAGTTTGGAGCGTGACGGCTTCATGCATGAGGGATTAATTGACAAGATGGGCGAGGAAGGTGGTTGTGGAATGGCAGACAATCTAATAACGAAAAAAAATTGTAAGTAAAGTAAAAAAGGAACCTACTAGGCCGCTACTAGGGCCTAGTATCACAAAAAAAAGAACCTTGTTACTATTCCGCTTAAACAACTTCCTAAACTGACTAATGATCCTTGTCAACACCAACTCTCCGACTTGAGGCAGCTTCGTATTGATGATAGCCACGAGTGCAGCAAAAACTGGCGTTAACGACAAACTGGCAGCTTGAGCTTTCATAATACTCCTCGCGAACAACCCCCTCTGCCAGTGAGTCCCACGAATGAAGTTCTCCGAGTCACTGGCAGAAAAAAGCACCGGTACGATTTGCTTGATATTGGTATTAGTAATGTTCACCCGATTGACTGTACCAGTGGTAACCACTGGTAAGGCATACCAAGAAAGTTGTTGGTATTCCACACCCGTTTTATCCATAGACGCAGCCTCCTGCATGGCTCGTAAACGGGCAGGAGGGATACACATACCCCCACTGGCAGCCTGAGAGCGTGTATTCAAGAGTTTAGCGAATTCAGTCTTCCTGAGCTTTTCAACTGCTTTCTCATTCGAATCGGATTTTGAGAGTTTGATTGCTGCGACTCGACTTGGATTTTCCAGGTGCTGATCGTTCCTGGTATCCTTAGTAGACCGAGACCCGACATCGTGTGCTTCAGAAAGTGGATCAAAGAAAAGCCATGCCTTGCCAGTGCTTATAAGAAATACATACCGTGCCGGTTACTCAAGAACCTGTCAATGCCCTTGAAGGTGCTGTGCCAGGTTCAAGTCGAATGCAGTTCCGCCACTGGCAGTGGAAGCAGAATCGGCCTCCAAGTCAGAACTCAGGACTCACATCGGCATCTAGAAATAATCAAAATAAATCAGATTCAAGTTGAACTTGAATATAAAAATGAAGCCTGAACTCACAATAGACAGGCACAGGGATCGAGATGGAACGTTTTGCTTTCGCATATACGTGGCAGAGGGTGAACACAAGCTCCTGGATTCTAAAATAAATAAATAAAAGTGGAACGAGGAGCGACCCACCGTGACTGCTGGCGCTGGAAGCGGACCCAATGTGGAATACTACACCTCAGAAACAAACAAGCGCTCGCTATATCATCTTCCGAAGCGACTCAATAATTTCGACTCGACTCACTCGAGGCTGCTGGATTTCGGTCAGAGCAACATATCTCATAGCACCGACTATCATGAACGGCTGTGCTTGAAGGCGTGCAGCATTATATAATGCATGAAACAAGAGCTAAATAAAGTTCACCATTAGCATGTTGGTAAGATAAAAGAATGATAACTTACTGCCTTGATGCAGCGGTTAGACTAACTGCGCCGCCTGTATCAGATCGATAAAGAATGAAGGCATGGCCGTCCTGTTTGTAACCGGTCAGATAGTATGGCATTGGGAAAGCAAAAGATTACGGTGAGCGTAAAGCCCCAAATCCAAATTGTCGCCAAAGAAGACTTTTCGATGTGGATGAACATCAGGCAAGCAATCACAGCCTACTACTATAACCGTGGATGCCATCACTTAATGGCCTTTTCAGGAATACTATAGCTGACAGACCACCGTATGACGAGCAGTGCACTAGCTAATATTCCATATGTAATACTATAGTAGTACAGAAAGAAACAGCCAACCGCACTGTCAGAGGATTTCAAATGCATGGTGGTCGGCAAACTTGTTTACATAAAAAACGTTGTAGATATCCAGCGACGAATGCATGGTAGTCGTAGTTTCGACTGGCTCAGCATTTTGATAGGCAGGTATGAGATGTACGGCTCGATAAACGCTGTCGATATGGATGATGGCGAGATGTGGCTCTCCTGAGTTCCGAAGGCCAGGCTCTACCTTCCAAAACCCTGTATCTTCGTCAGGTTCGGCGCCCACGAACGAAAACCATTGAATAAGTGCACAAGGATAGATAACAGCTTTATGTTTGAATGAAAAGAACAACAATACACGAGCGATTTCAAACCCACGGGCACCATTGACATCCGGATATGAGTTGATAAGGACACAGTCATGTCGGGGAGGACCTCTTCTCCAGGATGATGTTGACCGGATGTGTTCACGACGCATGCCAGTGACACCGCTTATGTCACTTGGTGCGTGAAACGTTGCAACAGCCGAGTAAAATACAAACAATTTTCCAGTAATTTCAGGATATGAATCCTCCAGAATGTCTTCTGATGGTATCGCAGAATCAGGATAAAGTTGGTCGTATAGGAATTTCCGGACCATGATTGGGAATGACGGCAGTTCAAGATTTTTTGCAGCTGTATGAAGAGGCCACCTGTGTCCTGTAAGTTATGGTCAGATAGGTTGGGTAAATAGAGAGATAATGAACCCAACATACGGATGGTGGAGGAGAGTTTAACCTCAGCGAGTACATTTGCATCGTTAACGATTTGATCAACAGGATCCTCATCCTGTATTGAGGCGTTCTGTCTTGCATCGTCCACCGGCATGGCTGGGGTGGTCAAATCATCAGCGGGGTCAGGAACCTGAGTCGTAGTAGTGGTAACTAACCCAAGTCATCTTAGAGTCAAAATTATGAATAGTAGCTTTATGACTTACCAAGAGCACCTAATGTCGTCTCCAAACATGATCCATTGAGCATGCCACGGCCTTCAAAATCAGTTCGGGCAGCAGCCAATTGGTCAAGTCGCTGGTTGGTGACAATCATCTGGCCAAGTGCTTGATTGCGATTTGATCGCCGCCAAGGTTCCTTGACGGCTCTGATATGCATTGATTCTGTTATGGATGAGCAGAGTCCGTTTGGTGCCCCAAAAAGGCGTATAAGAGAATAGTAATGGACCATGGAATGTTGACGTGGTAATGAAAAGTGATTTCGTATGCCGGTTGAGATGAAAATCTCGCGATATTGATGGAAACGGGAGAGAGCAGATTGTAACTCCGACAAATCATCTTCGGTCAAGACATTCTTTCGTGCTATATAGCAGAATTCTAGAAATGCGCGAATTGCACGAACCATATCTGCTGGCACATGGCCTTGTATAGCAGGCAGATAGACCTAACCCGATCATCAGATAGTACTATGGCTACGGAAGCTTATTCTTAACCTTCAGACTAACCTTCATGAGTGCCTTTGAGTCATCGCCTGTCCATTGTTTGAAACCACGGCCTTCTGCGAAACGTCGAAGGCCTGAAAAGGCGGGCACAATTGCAATGCTATTCAAAGGGTGAGTTTCTTTTTTCTGTGAAGTGTATTTTATCACTAACCGTCGATCAATATCATCCATGATCTCATCGGCTTTTGCTTTTGGATGATTACTGGCATAGATATAATCCTTCACCCATAACACTAAATGATCGTGGAATGTGCCCTTGATAAGTTGATGGAGCAGATCGGGCGAGAGAAGCTCGTGAATGTCGGCGCGCTCAAAGTCATTCGTAAAAGGCTATGCCAGTGTGATTTATAGTTGTATAACGACAGGAAACTGCATTCTACTGACCACAACGTCTGAAATTATACCAAATTTATCCCATAATGTGCCAACTTGGTGATTTGAAACGAGCTTTTCAGTGAGGTCACGCGTGCGTGGCAATCTGGAGAGTGGACCATCAAGGTTATTTTTTTCCCCTTGACAGCTATGAAAGAAGTTATGAACAAAAAAGAGATAAAGGCAAGAAAAGTATTTACCGGCAACACCACTGCTGCACAACACAGGCCAGCAAAACCTGCTCCTGATAATCGGCGATATAAGGACCAACTCCCCACAAAATGCGGTGAAAGTGCCCATCAGGGCATCGATATACTTCAGGAATGGTTTCACCAGGGCGTAATGACTCCAGTATGGTTGACAGTGAGGTGTGGTAAAGTTTCCGTCGAAATTGACGAAAGTCAGGACATTGAGAATGTAAATTGTTAGCTAAAAGAAAAAAATTGTTAAATGACTGCCAGTGGAATGTGTATTTAGAAAAGTGAATACTCTTCGGGATTGACAAGAACGCAATGAGAACTAGCCCACCACCATGCGCTCGCCTGACATTATTATGGATATTCCCAATAGATCCATAGACTGGCCAATACTCGTTGTTACCAGTTGCAACTGAGACCGTCGTTTTATCACTGCCAAGTATAACAGGGACAAACATCGCGCCGTGTGTCGTTAGATCCTTCGCAATAATATCCTAAGTGTTCCATCAGTCACGGTTGTAGAAATGGAGAATTAAACAATGACCCACTGCCTGTTTCCAGGCCCAATCACCAGACATGAAGTTTTCGTAGCAACGAATGCCATTAGCAAACTGGTGGTGTGGTGCATAATCAAAGAAGTTGGCAAAGCTAGGGTTTTCCAACATATTCTTAAAAAGTAGACGTGGGTCCCGAAACCAGATTGTATACTCGTTCTCCATCCAAACAGGAGCATTTTCAGGTTGTGGGCCATCATAAGACAAGCTGACACTTTGCCACGGAACACCACCAACAGATGTGGCATCTATTGTCCTATACAGCTCCTGATGGTTTGAAAAAGGCGGCGTATCATGATGTGGTGCTAGTGATGCTGCCCAGAGCTGACACAAGAAGTCAATATCAGCTTGAGACATCTTTCTACGTTTGAAAAGAAACTCAGCGGCCTCAAATGCAATGCGATCTTTATATGGCGTCCAGTCATTTGGCTCACGAGGATTAATGGCAGGTGGTGATTCCGGGTCCAGCAGTGGACTCCCATCCTCATTACACGGTTCGCCTACATACCTCCGTCGGTAAGACAAGAAATGCATGCCATGTAGATTGATAGACTCACCGTTGATAAAGGGGTGATTCTCAGTGAAAGTCACGGTGGACTGAACAGACTCGTTACTTCGACTCGGAGAAGGTGACCTTGAACTGGAAAAAGGCGGTGGATCTGGAGATAACTGGGGAGTCCTAATGTCAAAGGTGTTGTCATTTAAGGCCATGGGTGCTGCATCGACATCTGAGAGATCTGATATGGTATGATGTGGAATGTCGGATGGTCTAGCAAAGTCGTCTGGAGGAAAGTCGTCTGGAGGAAAGTCCAAGTCCCTATCTGAGTCAGACCCCGAGCTGTTGTCCAGCGTTACGGAATGTGGAGTCCTGCCAGGCGCTCTGAGCATATCTTGCAGGTGAGGAGTTTGTGTCCTTTGGTCGTTCGTATGCTTTGCTTGAGTGTGTCTGGTACGGCCACCAATGCTTCGAAATTTTCTTGGACAGCTTTGAATTGGACAAGGAAACCATTCTTTTGGTTCTTTGGTGTGAAGTGTTGGACGTCGAGGCATGGAACTAGAAGGAGGGTGCTGCAAGAGGTTAGTGTTTGGGCACAGTTCCGAACTTAGCAAAATTGATTGCTTACTACTAGTTCTAGATCGCCGCCGTGCTACTCTATTTGTTAGACTTTGTTTTTTTTTACAGAAAGAAAGTCACGTACCAGCTGAGCATAGTACTTTTTCTTTTTTTTTACAGAAAGCACGTCACGTCATGCCTCCTCGTAAAAAAGCTGTTAATAATGTCGACAATGAAACTCGTGTCCAGACACGGCGCACGAACGTCGATAAACATCCTGGAACGGAGGCGCAAGCTGCCTTGAGGGTCTGTAAGCCACGTCGAGCCCCGGAAGTCATACAACAAGAGAAGGACGATCATAGATCTAAAAGGGAAGCTAAGTCAAGGGAAAGGCAGGAGGAGAAAGTCAGGCAAGAGGCTCTCGAACAAGAACTAGAACATTACCGGGCACAGCAAGAGGTTGAAATTGAAAAGGAAGATGCCACAATTCCACGTCATCAATCCAAAAGTATGTGGCACTGATCATTTTGAGCTTTCTCAACCTAACATGATTTTACAGGTAGTAAACCCGCCCCCAGCAAGGTAAAAAAAACATTGGTGCCACCATCAGATCCCCCAGCGATGGTAGAAAGCCCGAATCACAGCGAACATACCCCAACAACCTCTGTTAACAATAGAGGAAGGAAACGCGGCGTAGAACTGGCCAATGATGGCAAAGAGATAGTTGCTCCAGCGAAGAAGGCAAGGACGGCTCCCCAGACGCAGTATCCCACACCACGTCCAACACAAGTATCCACAACTCCTAAAATGTCATCTCTCAACGTGACTGGGGCAATGGCGATGTCAGACACTGGCAGAGGTGAGAGCCAAGGCCATCCTACAAGAAAACGCTCGAGTCAGGCCACCGATGATAACGCGGCTGATGCCATGCCTGTCCATTCATCAAAGAAGGTCAAGACAACTAAATTAAGTGAATCTAAACTACGCCGCACAGGTATGGAATCCTTGTCCAATTACTGAACGCTAGTATGACGTTGATTTTTTTAAATCTAGAAACGATGCTTCAATTTGATGGATCCAAATTCATAGTTGAACGACCTACTACCACAACCTCGAAAGCTAATCGCCAATTCCAACCTGAGGTTCCTGCCGACATCGGGTCTAAGGGAATTACAACGCCACGACAACGGGGTCGGCCAAGTGGTAGCCGTGTCATTGAAAGTACGGATGAAGATGAAGATGTCGCACCATTTGAGACACCTAGAGTTTTAAAGAAAACAAAGACAAGAGTCGAGCCAGCCAGTGAAATAGAAGCCATATCTGACATGGAGAAAAACAAAGCAAAATCAGTCAAGAAGATGAAGGGACAGAACAAAGGGAAGAACAATAATACCGTATGTTGATCAAATTGTTTGTTATCTTGTGGTTGATGAACATCATGATAACGATATGATTGATAGCAACAATCAGCCGGCGATGGAACGGCGACTGGTCGGTAAGTCATTTCCAGTTATTTCCTCCGCCGAGTCTGTCCGAGTCGGCGATACTATTAGCCTATGATCATACTCACTTCAACCGGTATTTAGAGCTCCTCATTCTGCTCCAGGGCCCACTTCCCATGCCAGTGCAACATTTGTCATTCATGCAGCTCCTCTGAGTCGAACAACTACGTTGAACAGCATCAAGACTTCCAGTGTCACAAAAATTCCTCCCCACCGCCAGCCGAAAGCCCGGGCCAAGCAAAGCCATGGTGGGAAAGCTACTAAATGATGGCTAAACTGAAAATTGATAATTTTGATTCAGGGTCCGATATCGGGCTGAGTGATGAGGACGACTCACAGGAAAGGAAAGTTGCTTTGGCGAGTCCTGAAAAGGGAGCAGAGGCACGTAAGTCAATCAAAGTAAGTCAATCCTATGTATTGTTTGGACCCAGCGACCGACATTTACTACTATTATCAGACTCGGATCAAAACGACACGCAAAGATTCTCTTGTCGCTCTCCCTAAGGAAGCGGAGTTGCTATTCTCCACCGTTGTTCTTCCGACCTTTGTCGGCAAATATTTTGCTGATGGGAATGGCTGGGAAACACCCACCATAATTTACTTGCCGATGCTACAGGAGATTTGTGATCGTGTATATGGACAGGAACAAATGCTAAAAATCTCAGAGGACACTGAAGCATGGAAAAAGGTAGGTATCACCACCACTATCGCACCAATACTAATTTTTTTTCAGGCCACACAAACTCAGCTGTGGGACTATCGAAGCCGGATGAAGACAAAGGCCATGCAAGTTGTCGAAGAAGATTTCATTGCTATATATGGTGAGGAAGCATTGAAAGACCCGAAAAAAAGGATCGCGTATGGCAAATCCCTGTGCACTAAAGGAGACCATAAATTTACATTTGGAATAATCAACCCGAATGTGAGTGTACCCTTTTTCTGCGAACAAGCCACTGACCATTAGTACTATACAGGGAAAGCGAAAGGCCCAATTCGAGAACAAATTGATCATAGAGACAATGTCCGTCCACTTTGCCTTTGCGACGGCGAAGAAAAAACTTCCAAATTTCGAGATTGGTGACCCGGAAATTGCCCTTGCATTGGCAACTGCAGCCGTAAGTGATCATATAAAAGTATGGTAACTGCACTGAATTAATTGAAGGTCGAGCGTGCCCTCATTCTGTGGCGTGACGATCATCTAAAATATGATCGTGATACTCTCAAGCATCTTAGGAAAACGAGCGCACAAGACTTCAGTGGAACAAACTACAAATCGATTACCCTGGGATGGCTGGAGCGCATACGAGAGAAGCGTAAAAAGGACAATACTTATTTTGCAAAGGTCTGTAAGGAGGCCTATAACCTCTATCTCGCAACGGGAAAAGGCAAATCACCAGCCACTGGCAGTGGGTCCGCCGATAAACACTCAGACTTGGAGATTGAAGAGCGTGTTGGCGTCATGAGCGATTCAGATGACTCGGATTTGGACGAAGGTAACATAGCGAAAGGTATGCTGAATCCGAGTCGTGATGCTATGCCAGATGCGGATGAGGGCGCAAACGATGATGGAAATGCCAGGAACAGTGATGCTGATGAGGGCAATGGTGACGAGGACAATCACGGTGGTGATGACGAGGACAACGGTGATGCCGAGCCTGAGGACAATGGTGATGACGAAGACGACTGTGAGGAGATGTATGCCAGTAGTGGTCACGGTGACCATGGTGACGATTTGGAGGGAAATGGAGGTGGCTCAGAAGGTTTCGAATTGTAGGATTGCGAGCCTGAGTGACTAGGAAGGTAAGTACATTTTTTCATCATGATTCGAAGGGTTTTCTGATTGACAGGACTCGGATACTAGTAGCTGCTTATCTCAACATAAGCTATCACTGGCATGGGTCAGCGGACCATGACAGTTGAGTATTCTTGAACGGCGGCATTTCAACGTGCCAGTTTGACCGTGACCTCAAAAATTTCGCGTATATACACTGCTGCTGGCAGCACCTCAACTCACTTCAAAACCCTGGCAGCCGCCGGTGGCCGTATTACTAAACTTTAAAAAAAATATTGTTCTTGTAACCTACTAGTAATACCGTGACTACTAGTAGTAGAAATGCATTCCTTGTGACCATGATCTCCTTTCAGGCTTCTTGAGACCTTTTTTGACTCGGATACCACTACTAGCCTAGTAGTACCGGCGTGACTAGTAGCCTGAGTAGTACTCAGGCTACTAGTACTACTAGTAGTATTTGATCAACTTGTGATATGTAGGCTACTTGAAAAAAAATCGTCACAACTTGAATACTACTTTCCAGCGCTTTTCCTACTACCCTTGAACCTCTACTTGAATGTTACTTGCTTCATTATCTAGTCAGCTGGTGGTGCTATCAAGTCAGGAAAAGGGAAATTAAGTAGAATTAAGTTAGTGAGTGGGCTTGAACAAGAATTAAGTCCTTGATACAAGTAGGTATCAAGGAGGTTTTTCTTGTTCTTGAGTTGTTACTTGAAACTGTCTTCAAGTACGTTAAGGACTCACAAGGAGATTTCAAGTGCGGAGGATTTTCCTGATGCATGGGCA
>Ga0193702_1000415_pt1 | contig 14820 bp, 12 predicted proteins | sample U3a1metaG_FD_143060 | JGI IMG/M metagenome (GOLD analysis project Ga0193702, IMG submission 143060) | Soil microbial communities from a riparian zone of the East river system, Colorado, United States - U3a1 | ecosystem: Environmental > Terrestrial > Soil > Riparian zone | place: USA: East River... | reverse complement strand
CACTGCGCATTTAATAAGCTCGGGCTATAAAAAAATAGCGCACATAACCAGCTCGGCCAATAGCTCTATTACACGTGAGCGGCTGGGCGGATACAAAAAAGCGTTAGAGGATAACGGTGTTCCCCTTAATGAAAGCTATATAAAATACTGCCCGCATGGCGGCAGGGACCTGGCGGAGATCAAAAATGCGCTTAACGATCTATTATCTATGGATGATGGCCCGGATGCTATATTTACCTCATCAGACAGGATTACCGTTACTACCCTTTTGTTGTTACATGAGCTTAAAATTAAAATACCTGATGAAATAGCATTATTGGGGTTCACCAATACACAACTAGCCGATGTACTTAATCCATCGCTTAGTTCTATTTATCAGCCTGGATTTGAAATTGGCAAAACTGCTGCAGAAATGCTGATAAATTTAATTGAAAGTAAAAGGCCGGTAACGGAGTTTGAAACCAAAGTGTTACCCACACAACTATTCATCCGCAATTCATCCACAAAGAAAAAATAATTAAAGGTTTAGGTGAGACTTCATGTTACATTTTCCGTTGAAAAAAACAGAAGCCTATAAATTTTACTCCAGCTATTATCTAGTCTTGCAAACCCTTCAGATAAGCCTGGTAGTCTGCCGCCATTAATGCTTCGTCTGCATTCCGTTTTCCTATGATGATGTCACGCATGTCAAACCACTCCATTCCCATTGCATCAATCCTATTTTTGAGTTCATCAAGATTGAGATCCCTACAATAAATGGAACTGCCCGGTTGTTGCTTCCACGATTGGACAATTGTGCCGATATCAAAGGAGTCGAAACCTAATTCATCTACCAGCTTAAAAACAACTTCTTTTGCCTTGACATTGTCGCCTGAAACTGTTAAAGCGATCCCGTCTTTTTTGGCCTTAGGCCTACTAAAATCTTTCAGGCTTTCTGCAAGAATGGAATTGAATACTTTAACAACAGCAACGCCCAATTGCTCCTGGACCCATAAACTGTCAATACCACCTAGCTTAAGCGCAGGTATTACGCCATCGCGAAGGGATGGGTAGTAATTTCCCGTGTCAATAACAACCACATCTTTCGGAAGATTATTAAACAGTTTTTTCGGAAGATCTCGTACATTCTTTTGAGGAATTGAAACAATAATTACTTCTTTATTTTTTGTCACTTCATCCACAGTAACTGCCTCAGCGCCAATTTCCTCAGCAAACTGTTTTAAAGAAGCCGGGCCCCGGGAGTTAGCAATCCAAACCCGGTGCCCCAGCTTACTAAATTTTAATGCCAGGCAGCTTCCCATACCACCCGAACCTATAATTCCTATATTCATCGCGGTTTTTTAATTGTGCTGTAGCTCTTCCTTAGGATTTGGCTGGCCCTTACCTGTAGTGATCAGGTCTTTTAAACTACCTTTAATATAGCTGGTCCAGGCGTCAAAGCAAATATCATAACACTCATAGGCCGGAACCAGGCCCAGGTGTGTGAATTGGAGTTGTGTTTTTCCATCCTTTTCCGAGATCTCAAACTCGATTTTTGTTCCAACCCACTCTGTTTGGTCTTTAGTGAAACTAAAATAATTGTCCAATACCAGCCAAACTACTTTTTTGTCGGCCACAACCTCTATTAATTTCATGGTGCACTTGTGCAGTTCCCAACGCCGGTAGGTAAACTCATCGTTTAGCTGTTCTGTACCGCCGTCAATTCTTTCTGACCACCATCCGCGTACATTATTAACGGCGTTGAATACTTCATTCGGAGTTTGATCAACCGAAAAGCTGGTGTTAAAATCTTGTGTTTTCATTTTATTTATTTTTTAGTTTGGTAATTTGTTATTTAATAAGTTTTCTAACTTCTTCAGTTTAGCTCCCCAGAACTGATCAAAGTATGAGAGCCAGGCCTGCAGTTCTTCAAAACCATCCTTTTTCAGCGTGCAATACCGTTCCCGGCCAATGTCCTGGATAGAAATAAAGCCAGCATTGTCTAAAATTTTAATATGTTTTGAAACGGCAGGGCGGCTCATGTCGAAATTGTCTGCCAGGCTATTAATTGTCAGGCTATCCTCCGAAAGCAGCATCAGCATTTTTCGCCTGCTCGGATCGCCTATCACCTGGAATGCGTCAAGAGTTGGTATTGCCATGATGTGCCGCGTTTAAAAGTTTGTCGATATTTTGGAATTTTTCCACCCAGCCGTGAAGCAAGCCATTGTAAAAGTCCAGGTTTTCTTTCTTTGCAAAACCACGGTGTTCTAAGAAAACTTCGGTGCCTTTATCCTTTGGTTCCAGTTTCCATATAACTACCGAATCGAGTGTGATCTTGCCTTCACCGGGGCCACTCTTCCACGAATAGGAAAGCTTTTTAAAGGGAACCACTTCTAATACTTTGCAATAAAAGATACCATCGAAATTCAGGCTTGGTATCGGACCTGTCCTGAATTGAAAGTCGACACCTACAATGGGCTGAAAGTCATTTTTCATGAGCCATTGCGCCATCAATTCAGATTTCGTAAGGTATTCCCAAACCGTTTCCTGCGGATGAGAGAAGAAAAATTGGTGTTTAATAATTTTCGCCATAACATGTAACTTTAAAGTTACTCAAATGTATAAGTAACTTCTGAGTTACGCAAGTTTTTCTTCAAAAAAAATTATACTTTATTCCATCAAGGATTATTTATCTTCATGATATTAATTTTTAAGTAATTGACAATCAATAAATTAACTAAAACTTGGTGAATGATTGTTTTTAAGTTTAATACGCACCGAACTATTCACTTTTTGTAGTGATGTGTGCATAAGTGGTGTTTTAAGCACGAAAAAACGCCTGCAATCATTTTATTTGCAGGCGTTTAACTTCTTTAATTATTGATTTTAGCAACCAATTAGGCACTCAAAGCAACTATTTTGGTACTCATTAATTTATTCGGTCATCATTTTGAAGGTTACCTTGCCAACCGTATTTGGTTTCCCTGCTATGACATTGCTGATGCTCCCGGTAATTTTGCCGTTTATTTTTTCAACTTTAAGATCTCTCAAGCTAAATTCACCTTTTTCATAGTTATACGTTTCTCCGTCATCATCATATAAAGAATAAGTTCCCGGTTTACTGCCATAATACCTGATTTCCAAATCAACCTTCTGCCCTGCTTTAGGCGCATGCAGCATTACCGGCATAAAAGGTATAATACCACCATCTTTTACATAAACCGGTATTTTATCCAAACCGGGCGTAACGTCTATCACTTCCCCATCGCCGGCATACTTTCCGGTGTAAAAATCATACCATTTACCTTTTGGCAGGATAACTTTTCTGCTGGTTTGCCCGGCAAATACCGGGGCAACCAATAAATATTCGCCAGCCATATATTGATCTTTAACCTCCTTGCTGATAGCTTCTTCATATGGGTTTTCCTCCAGATTCACTTTTTTGTCCCCGGTTTTGGTTTCAGCGGCTGCAAAGCCATCTTCCAGGTACATGGCCCTGAAAGGCGGGATCCCCTTAAAATGGTATTTTGCAAATTCACTATACCAGTAAGGCATCATTTGCATCCGCAACTCAGCCATAGCTTTTACCTGTCCGGCAACTTCGGGAAATGACCAGGGTTTAGTACCGCTGGCCCAGGCATTGATCATCGCCATAGGCGAAAAAACGTTCGACTGGAACCTGCGCAGCCACTCTTCGGCTGTTTTTGATGAGCGTACCTCGGGAGTCCATAACACACCGGAAAAACCGCTGTTTACCAATGCGGTAATAAAGTCCCGGTGATCATAATAGTCGTTATAGATTACATAGGGGAATGACGAACCGCCCCCGTTTGATGCGCGGACCAAACCAAATGTGCGCTGGTTACGCCGGTGGTAAATTTCGCTGGTATAGCGCTGCATCATCAGCCCGTAGGTTTGGCGCATCTGTTCAGCATCGTGCCCGGATGGGAAAGTTGCTACATCGGGCCATAAATAATTATCGCCGCCATCAACCTCATCCATTTTATAGCCGCTGATGCCAATATCAATTTTACCTTTTTCAAGTTCGCCAAAAAAGATCTGCCGGGCTTCAGGCATACTGATATCGGGGACTATCCCATTCCAAACCGTATGCGAGCCGCTATAAGGCAAAATACTTTTATAAACTGCCGCCTCCGGCGATACGTAAGGATTTGTCCATAAATTGAGCCGGATACTCTTTCCCAGCATTTCCTGTACCAAACCTTTAGGATCAGGGAACCGCGTTTTATCCCATTGAAATGTACAGGGGTATGATTTACTTTGCCAGCCGGGTTCAAGCCCGATAAAATCAAGCGGGTAACCTTTTTCTTCAAAAGCCTTTGCTTCATCTTTCACACCCTGCGCATCAGTTAAACGCTGCATCCGCTGTGTAAAGCCCAGGCCCCAGCGCGGAGGCAAACAACCACCTCCATTTAATAAATTATATCGCCTTACGGCATCTAATGTGGTGGGGCCCGCAAACACATATATCTCGACGCCGGCAGTAGGGACCAGTATTTCCACACCGTCAGAATAAGGGTGTGGGCTCCAATTTTTATCAAGGTTCCTGTCTTTTACGTGGGGAGCAGTCTTACTATCGCGCCTTACCGCCGTACCTGCATATACGCTGATATACCGTGCCGAATTAATAAACACGCCATAACCATTGGATGATACATAAAAAGGGGTAGGCGCATGGGTGCGGCCATTGTCTTTACCCGCATAATTATCAACGTGGAGCGTAAGCACTTTGCCGCGCTGAAATACAGTTTGAAAATTTAAGCCGAATCCGAACAATTGTTCTTTTAGTTCTAAAGGGAAACGCAGGTAAGTTTTGCCGTTTTGTAACCTGCCGGTAATTTCCTGTTGCGATAAAGGGAAATCAACTTTCGTCATTTGCTGCAAGCCGGCGTGATAAGGCTTTACACCTGCAGTTTTCAGCAGGTCAAAGTCTTCGGGTTTCCCAATAACGCCCTTCCAGATGCCAGGCTCCACTTCTGTCCAGCTAATGGTTTGCGCTCTGAGGTCTGCTGTTAAGCTCCCCAATAAACAAAACAGTAAAAGATATTTTAAAATTTTCATTGTTATTACTTAGGTATAATCGTGTAGGTTTTGCCCTTTTCTGTAGCAAAGTCAATTACATAGCCCTTATTAAATGATACATCCGCCAGGCTGGCAGCATCCGCTTTTTGATAAACCGGTATTACAGGCAATGCATTTAAAATATTTTTATTTTTACCAATAGCCGGTTTACTGCGTATCCCAATCACTTTTACAGGTATTGGTGTCCGCAACCTGCAATTGCCGCCAATAATTGATTTGATAGTCGCCTTGCTCAGTTTTCCTTGTGCCCAGTTAATGGCTACCTCAAAATTTCCACGGGCTTTAATACCTTTAATACTGCCATCAGCCCAGGCATCCGGCAGTGCAGGCAGCAATTCTATTTCACCATTCTGGCTTTGCAACAGCATTTCTGTCATCCCGGCAGTACCGCCCAAATTTCCGTCGATCTGGAAAGGCGGATGGGCATCAAATAAATTAGGATAGGTACCGCCACCGCTCATTTGTCCTTTTTTTTGTAATGGATCGATATAGTTAAAGGCGGCTCCCAGTATTTTATAGGCATGATTACCATCATGCATGCGCGACCACCAGTTTACTTTCCAGGCCATGGACCAGCCTGTGCTTACATCGCCCCTGTAAATCATGGATTGTTTTGCTGCCGCGGCTAATTGCGGGGTGTTAAACACGGAGATTTGCCTGCCCGGGAACAGGCTGAACAGGTGTGATATATGCCTGTGTGTATCGGCCGGATCATCCCAATCCCGAAACCACTCCTGCAGTTGGCCCAGTCTGCCGATATGGAAGGGATAAAGTTTATTATATGCCGCTTTTAACTGTGCGGCAAATGCAGGATCATTATTTAAGATCCCGGCGCTGCTGATACAATCCTGGAACAACTCGCGGATAATGGACATATCCATAGTAGAGGCCATGGCTACCTGGTATTCTTTACCATTAGTCTTGATCGTATTTTCAGGAGAAGTAGAGGGATTGGTAACCAGGTAACCGGTTTGGGGATCAATTACCAGCCAATGCAGCATAAACTGTGCAGCACCTTTCATAAGCGGGTAAGCAGTTTTTCTCAAAAACAATTTATCGCCGGTAAAAAGATAGTGATCATACAAATGAAGGCTCATCCAGGCGCCCCCCATTGGCCAGGCCGACCACCTTACCGAGCTTTTAGGATCATGATCAAAATTACCGACCGTTGATGTTTTGGCCCATATATCTGTATTGTGATGTTCCACCCAGCCTTCGTTAATATTATAATTCACTTTGGCGGTAACGGCGCCGTTTATGGCAAGTTCTTTCAGAAAATCAAACAAGGGCTGATGGCACTCCGAAAGATTTGTATTTTCGGCCAGCCAGTAATTCATTTCAGTATTGATGTTTGTGGTGAAATTACTCCCCCAGGGCGGTGATACCTGGTCGTTCCAGATGCCCTGCAGGTTAGCGGGAGCGCTTCCCGGCCTTGAACTCGCAATAAGCAAATAGCGCCCGTACTGGTAATACAGGGTTTGTAATTGCTTATCGGGATGATCTGTATTGAAATTTTCAAGCCGCTCATCGGTTGGATTCTTTACCATAACCGAATCATCGCCCAGGTTAAAATCAACCCGCTTAAAAAGGCGCTGGTAATCTGCTATATGCCGTTGTCTGAGTTGCTGATACGTTTTTTGCGATGCGGCAAGCAGGCCTGCATCAGCCTCAGCGGCAGGATTTTTGCCTTGCAGCCCCGGCGACTTATCAAAACCGTTAAAACTGGTAGCCTCCGTTAAATAAATTATAACTTCATTAGCGCCGGTAACCTGTAATACATTATTCAGAGTGGTTACAGATCCACCTGTATTCTTTATTCCCAGGTTGATCTGAAAATTCATGCCCTCGCCTTCCGGCTCGTTATAAATTACCTGTCGCGGTTCGGATTCGCGGTTGGCCACATAGCTGGGCGCCTTACCTTTTAAAATCAGCTTATTATTGCCTTCATTCGCTATACTATAGTGCAGCTTGCTCTGCAAATCAGCGGTAAAATTAACAGCGCCTGCTTTATCGGCAGCAATGCGTACCACCATCACTTTGTCGGAGTAGCTTATAAATGATTCACGGAGGTAATGTACGCCGTCAGCCTCAAACCTAACTGTTGAAATGGCGTTATTCAAATCCAGGTCGCGGTAATAATGGGTAAAGGAACTGTCTTTGAAATTAAACTTGAGCAGCAGATCGCCCAGGGGTAAATACCTGGCGGTATATGGGCCTTGTAAATACTTTTTCCAAATCTCGGCTGCCTTCTCAAAATCGTTATCGAATACTGCCTTTCTCACTTCAGGCAAATGCCAGGGTCCCTGCGGGTTGTTCCCGGCTTCCGGATAACCCGACCAGAGGTTATGATCATTAAGCTGATAATGTTCCCGGCTAACCCCTCCAAAAACCATAGCCCCTGTAGTAGCGTTGCCCAATGGCAGCGCCTCTTCCCAGGCAGTTGCCGGTTTGGTATACCATAGTTTTAAATTCGCATCATTACTGCGGGTTTGTGCTGTTGCCAGCCCTGCACTTACAAGCCCTGCAAAAAATAAATATTTTTTAAGGAAGTGCAATTTATAAAACCCCATGCTATTTGGTTGTTATTAATTTATAAGCCATTACTTTTTTACCCCAAAAAGTTGGTACATACAAAATGTGGTTTGCGGGATCATAGCCAAGGTCGGCTGTGTTTACTTTTTTCTCTTGCATATCCAGCAGTGTTTCTATTTTACCATCAGCAGACACATAAAAAATATGACCAGACCAGCAGGTAATCAAAAAATCGCTATTCCCAACAGGTTCAAGGCCATCGCCACCGCAACTTAACAGGGTTATTTGTGTTAAATTTCCCTTGCTGTCTGCTTTCATAAATTTCTGACCGCCCAGTATGTAAAGCTCACTACCGATAGCCTTGAGTCCGTTTACACCGCCAATATTTGTTAAAAACGTGGTCACGCTGCCAATTTCAATCCGGTGTATTTTTTTTGTTTTACTGTCTGATACGTAAACAATTCCCTTATCATTTACAGTAATATCGTTTAAGGCTTTGGCGCTGTCAATGGCAATCTTATTTTTAACCTTACCAGTATTGATATCAATAACTACTACCTCCGACAGATCAGCCGCATACAGTTCATTACCAAATCTTCCCAGCCCTTTGGGTGCATTTAGCCCGGTTGTAAAATCCAGGTCGATGATCTTTCCGTCTATAGTAATTTTGGCGATCTCGCCTTTGCCATCAACGGCGTTAGGGTTTCCGTCAATTTCTGATACGTATAAGATCCTTTTGTTAAAATCAGGCAATACCGACTCCGGCACCCTTACAACCGTATCTGTTTCCCAGAGTTTTTCAAGCCTATGGGTTTGTGCATAACCATTTGTGGCTGCAACTGTAATTAAAACAGGGAGGATGTATTTAAAAAACTTGTTCATTAATATTAAGTATTTAATGCCTACAGCACTACAGCTTGCGTAGCGCCATCGTTTATTTTATATTTAGTTGTTTTGCCGCCTTCGGTTATGGTAATATTTAATTTTTCCTTGTTCAATCTTGATATCTTAAGATCGAATACATGCCCGAACGAGTGGATGTTATTTAATGCCATTTCATTCCAGCCCTTTGGCAACCTTGGAGTGCAGTTAAAGCTGTTAAAACCTGTTGGCAGCATCCCAAACAACCCCTCGGTGAATATTCTGCAATAAAGCCCGCTCTCGGCTGATAGATGTCTTTGATTACCTTCGGGATAGGCTTCTACCGGGTATGGCACATGTTCTCCCAGCAACCGTCTGCGCGAATAATAGCGCAGAAAGTCCATCGCTCTTTCTGTTTCACCGGCCTGCAATACGCCGCGAAGGGCATACAAGGTTGACCGGTCCCAAAAAGTTTCTTTACCTGCCTGGGTGGCTAATCCGTCGGCGGTCCATAACTTTGGCGGAAAACAGGCGTTTACCGTTCCATCTTTCCGGTTTAAAATACCCATGGTAAGCGGCAGACAGATCCAGGCGCGCAATACGTCATTGGTTTCGTAATATTTATAGGTATCAAATCCTTCTATGTTCCCTCCAAAATATTTTTCAATATTGCTTTTAAGCGTTTCGGCTTGTTTTAAATATTCATCTATTTGTGTTTTAGGCTGATGCAATTGTTTACCGAGATTTGCTGCGGATAGCAAAGCGCCATAATATAGACTATTTGTTGACAGATTGGCTTTGCCGGAAGGAAAGCGCCCCTCCAGCTCATCATGATCTGACTTAACCACACCCTGGTCATTTAGTTGCCTGCGGCTGTATTCCAGGCACCATGTGATGAGCGGCCACAGCGCTTTTGCCGAATCAGGATGCCCATAGGCTAAAGCAAACCGCGAAGCGCCATAAGCTATCATGGCCTGGTCGCCACGATCACCGGCGCCTTTCCATACCGCATCGCCTTCGGCAACTATTGAGCTGGGGATGGGCTTGTACTCCGGGTTCATATACCTGGCAAACAAACGGTAACAGTTCATTGCCGATTGATTACCGATGGTATCGCCCAGGAACGCAAAGAATGGGCTAATATATTCAGCCTGGTCATTGGCCCAGATAGCCGCATAATAAGCAAGCCCGCCGGGGCCATGCAGGTAGCCAACTTTGGTTTTGTAAATGCTCTCTGTTCCCCTGATCTTTGCAAATGAAAACTCAGTATTCAGAATCGGATCCGGGGTTTGCAGCTGCAATGGCGATAAAATAGTATTTATACGCTTTTCTCGCGCTTTTTCTTCCGCATCAACATTAACGGTAATAGGCTGGGCTGGAAAATCTGTTGCCAGGTAATAAACTGAAAAAGAGGTACGTTCGCCCGGCTGCACTGTGCGGCTACCATCGCTGACAGTAGCCATTCTTATCGTGTGCGGCCCGCCCTTACTTTTGGCACTATCTGTTTTCACTTCGCGTTTCAGGTATTCCATTGAAATACTGAGCGGCTTATCCGTAGTATTTGTAAACACAAACTTTTCAATCACCATAGGCTTATCTACCGATGGAAAAATACTCCGTTCAATTTTTACCAGCTCCGGGTTGCCTGCCGTAGCATCTATCCGCATAATCCCTTTGTGGCTGATGCTTTTGATGTTATAGGAAACATCGCCCGACTTTTTCCCGGCAGCCAGGTCAGTTTTTAAGCGCCTGGTATTAATAAAGAACCGGGGCAGTTCGTTATCCTGGAAAGTGTAGTCAATATGACTTCTTGTGGCATCAGGCAGCATCCGGTATGTGGGGAACACTACTGTTCGTGTAACCGATGACCTGCCGGCGCTGTCTAATCCGTATTGAACCCAAACTGATACTTTCTCGCCTGACATTTCAATATGATCCATATGCGGCAACCTGCCATTAATAGTCCATTTGATACTTCCATCAGGTTGAATGACCCAGCGATCTGTTTGTTCAGGTAAAGCAACCTGCTGCCCATAAACGGGGTATCGGAACAGGAAAACCAAAAAAACTAAAAGAATTTTGTAAATATTTACTTTCATCATATATCAGAGCATCGAAACAAAGTTTGATCTTTATTTTTTGAATTACAGCTGCATAAATTAACGTGAGTGTCCACGCCCGCAAAGCGTTCCATTTTTGCAAGCGGAACACCCGGAACGCCATGAAACACACTCATTATCAGGCGTTTTAAATTTCACTAAAAATTAAATAGATATAAATAGCCTATAATTAAACACCATACTGCCAACCTTTATATCGAACTCACGCAAATTTAAGTATGAGCCATGCCTATTACTTTTTCTTTTCCGCTTTAAGCACTTCGGTTCCGGCTAGCAATAAAGCGCCGAGTCCGTGTGTATCATTTAATTCAGTTGGCCGGGTATAGTAAAATTTAATATCAGTATCCATATTGGTACCAATGCAAACATCCTGCAGCTGCCCGTCAGCCGTAATTTTGGTGGTTAGTCCCTTCCATCCTTCGCGGGCTATGGCTATATATTTTTCATTTATCCAGCCCTGGTTTACCGCCCTTGCTACGGCATAGGTGTACATTGCGGTAACTGATGTTTCAAGGTACGAATCCGGTTTATCCAATAACTGGTGCCATAAACCGGTTTGATCCTGGTAGCGGGCGTAGCCCACTATTTGCCTTAAAAGTAATTTGATCAGCTCGGGGCGTTTTGGGTGATTTACCGGCAGGTTATTTAACAGTTCAACCTGTGCTATAGCTATCCAGCCGTTGCTACGCCCCCAATGGCCTACCCCGTTGGTTTGATCATCAGAGTAATAATTATGAAAGAAAAGGCCCGTAGACGGATCATAAAGATATTTGTTAAAATTCTCTACTTGTTTTATAGCATCGTCAAAATATTTATTGTCGCCGGTAAGTTTGCCCATACGCGCCAAAAACGGGATGCTCATAAACAGGTCATCAGCCCAAAGCGTACCAAAGCGGGGCTGCGGCCGGTCAAGTGTACCGTCGGGCATGCGCATTTGTTTAGTTAAAATATAATCGGCAGATCTTTCCAAATAGGCCTTGTAATCTTTTCTTTGCGCCAGGGCATTTACATCAAACAACCCGGCAGACATTGCACCGCAGGCATCAAGATTGGTAATATTGAAAACCGACCCATACTCCACTTTCGGCGCTTTTGCTTTGTGAAGCACCTCAAAATAATCAAGGTTATCAAAAATGAACGCGAAATTGCGGAGTGAATAATCCGAGTATTTTTTGTCCTTAAGCGCATCGGCAGTTTGCATCATGCCTATGGTTAAAACACCGTTTACATAAGCCCACTTATTGTATTTACTATCAGCTTTAAGATCTGATGAGGAAGCCAGGCCTTTGGTAGAATCGTATTTTTCTTTGGTTGTTGTGTTGATAAACTTAAAAGAGGTATTTTGAATTACATTATCAGCAACCCTGCGAATAATCTCTTCCGTATTGGTGTCCTGCCCAAACGCTGTTGTTGAACAAGCGATCAGCAATAAGTATAAAAATGTTTTCATAATTAGCTATTTGTTTATGGTTTAAATGGATGTCTGGATTTGTTTTTTGTTAGCTGCCCTTACAACTTTTACTTGCGCCGCACTGATTGCACCTGCCTTATTGGTAAAGTTCTTTCTAACATAAGTTAACACGGCTGCAATCTCCCTGTCTTTCAAAAAATCATGCGCCGGCATCACGTTGGAGTAAGATTCACCATCAATATCAACACTTTCCGAAAAGCCATTAAGCACTACTTTTATCAGGCGGGTTTTATCGCCCAACACATAAGATGTTCCAATTAACGGGGGATTCATATTTGGTACCCCGCCCCCATCCGCCTGGTGACAAGTTAAACAATGTTTTACATATATGCTTTTACCGCTTACTACATCCGCTTTTTTATGTGCTTTGGGTTTAACCTGGGCTGCTAACTGCATACAGCTGAAAATAAAGATGCCGACTATTATAAATTTATTCATTGTTGCCTTATTTTTTATTGTAGATAATGCGGTATATAGTACCTTTTGAATCGTCAGTAACATACAGGGAACCGTCTGCACCCTGGGCAAGGCCGCAGGGACGATGGTCAGCGCGCCCGGCTGCCGTTTTTTCCGGTGAACCCGAAAATCCATCAGCAAATACTTCCCAGTTGCCATCAGGCTTTCCATCTTTAAAAGGCTGGAAAACTACAAAATATCCGGCCTGTGGTTCGGGCGCCCGGTTCCACGAACCGTGAAACGCAATAAAGGCCCCGTTCTTATATTTTGCGGGGAATTGGTTACCGGTATAAAACAGCAATCCGTTAGGCGCCATGTGGCCGGGATAGGCAGCGCCAGGATCTATAAATTTAGCATCGGCTTCTTTCTTTCCATCGCCTCCATATTCAGGAGCCTGGATCTTTTTATGCTGGATCTGGTCGTAATACATGTATGGCCAGCCCGCATTGTCGCCTTTTTTTAGGGCATATAAACATTCAGCCGGTAATTCGGCGGATTGTTTGGTTGTATACAGCTCAGGCCAGGAACTGTTGAGATTATCCCTTCCGTGCTGCATTACAAAAAGCTGGTTATCCTGCTGGTTCCAGTCCATCCCTACCATATTCCTTAAGCCGGTTGCATACCTTATGCCATCGCCGTAGGTTTGATTTAACTTATCGATTTTAAACTGCCAAACCCCTCCCATAGAGTCGAGGATAGGGCAACCCGGAATCCCGGGCGAATGAAGGCCGCGGTCTTTTTCCTGGCACGAATTGAACCATGCCCCTATGTTTACATAAATATTGCCATCGTTATCCAGTGTAAATGATTTGGTTTCATGCTGGCGACCCGCCTTTAACCCTGCAATTATTCTTTCGGGGGCGTCAGGATTGATCACTTCATTATTCCCGTTCACTTTATATCTGAACACCTCGGTATTTGAGGAAGCATACAGGTACCCGTTTTTTAAATAAATCTCGGTACCGCCATAAGTGCCAAAGCTCGATTTAAACTCTGCCTTCCCATTTGAAGCTTCATGAAGCACCAAAATGCCCTTACCTTCTTTTGGCTTTGCCAGCTTTACGTAAATATCTCCCTGTGGTGTAACTACCAAATGCCTCGCCTTTGCACCGGTTTCGGCAACTTTTAAAGCGCCAAACCCGGCCGGCAATTTTAAACCTGCATTATCTGCATCCGGTACTACTTCACCTGCCGGTTTAAGGGCATATAGCGTTAGGCTTACTGAAAGAACCGTAAAAATTGCTATTGAATTTAATAGTTTACTTTTCATACGCTCATTCATTACAATTCCTTTTTAGTTACATCAGCCAATTTTGTATTTGATACCGGTAAACTGTTATAGATGTTAAAATCTTTTACTTCGTTTAAAACAAAAGCGGGTATCTTTGCTGCCTTTTGCACTTTTACGTGCTGAAAATCAGCACCGGTAACATGATCAAGGATAAAAGCCGGGCGAAAATCCTCATCGATATAGCTCACCTCCACATCGTTCATTTTTAGATCTTTAACATTCCGGATAAAGAAACCATAGGATGGCATGATGCCAAAGCGATAAGGCTCAGGATACTCTTTTTCCAATGCAGGTACCTCCCGTGCAGCCAGTTCTTTTGCTCCACCGCCTTTATAATAGATCCTGATGTTGCTTAATTTCAAATCTTCAATATCGTGTCCCGGTACGCCGCTTATTATAACACCATGTTTATAATCGGCATTATAACACACCACGTTGCTAATTATAACCCTCCGCAATGCTCCTATCGGGGTACCTTCCGGGCCACGCATCCGCGCTCCTAAACGTACAAATATGGGCGCGTTTACAATATCGCGCATGGTAATGTTGGTAATGGTAACATCCTCTAAAAGGGCGCCATCAACGGTTTCTAATGCCAGGCCACGGCAATAGTCAAACACGCAGTTTGAAATGGTTACATTCTTAAATCCGCCGTTTGATTCGGTACCCATTTTTATACGGCCTGTTGGATTGCCGTCTGAGTATTTCTTTTCGTTCCGTTTAAAAGTACCATCTAAAAATGAACCTTCGTCATAGCCGCTTACCTGGCAATTAGTAATGGTAACATTTTCGGTCGCGCGGGCAAATCCAAGCCCGAAAGTGCTCTTTAAGCAAATCCCATCATCGTAAGGAGAGTTAACACTGCAATTAGAGATGCGCACGTTACGGCAACAGTCAATATCCATCCCATCGCGATTAGTATCCATTTTTACATTATCAACTGTAAAATTATCTATCCCAGTAGCAAGAATGCCAAACCATCCGCCATGAAGTATAGATATATCCCT
>Ga0193702_1000414_pt1 | contig 14836 bp, 13 predicted proteins | sample U3a1metaG_FD_143060 | JGI IMG/M metagenome (GOLD analysis project Ga0193702, IMG submission 143060) | Soil microbial communities from a riparian zone of the East river system, Colorado, United States - U3a1 | ecosystem: Environmental > Terrestrial > Soil > Riparian zone | place: USA: East River... | reverse complement strand
AAACCAATCTGTAAAATCAAGGATATCCCGCTGCTGGGCGCACGCCTGGTGCAGCGCGGCCTGGCCTGGCAGGAACTGCCCAACGTGGCCATCTTCCGCACCGCCGACGACCAAGTCTTCGCCCTGCTCGACACCCTGCCGCTGCAGGGCGGCGCCTTGTCGCGCGGCGTGGTCTACGGCGACCAGGTGGTCTGCCCCCAGCGCCGCTGGAGCGTGGACCTGGCCACCGGCTGCTGCGCCGAGGGCAGCGCCAAGACCTTCAGCGTCAAGCTCGAAGACGGCAGGGTCTTCCTCGACATCGACGAGTTGAGCGCGCCGGCCAGCAGGGCCGAAGCGGCGCTGGCCGGCTCGTTCGCGGTCGCGACCCACATCGTCGCGGCGTAGCCGGCAGGGCCGCGGTTCAGGGCCGCTGCAGCAGCTCCGCGTGGGCGCTGCGCAGCATCGTCTCGGTCGCTTCCCAGTCGATGCAGCCGTCGGTCACCGAGCAGCCGTACTTCAGCTGCGACAGATCGGCCGGGATCTTCTGGTTGCCGCCGGCGATGTTCGATTCGATCATCACGCCCACCAGCGACTTGTTCCCGTGGCGGATCTGCTGCACCACGTCGGACATGACCAGCGGCTGCAGCTCGGGCTTCTTGTAGCTGTTCGCGTGCGAGCAGTCGACCACCAGGTTGGCCGGCAGGCCGGCCTTGGTCAGCGCCTGCTCGGCGATCGCGATCGAGACCGAGTCGTAGTTCGGCCGGCCGTCGCCGCCGCGCAGCACCACATGGCCGTAGGCGTTGCCGCTGGTGCGCACGATCGAGACCTTGCCCTGGCCGTTGATGCCGAGGAAGGAGTGCGGATGGGCCGACGACAGGATCGCATTGACCGCGATGCTGATGTCGCCGTCGGTGCCGTTCTTGAAGCCGACCGGGGTCGACAGGCCGGACGACATCTCGCGGTGGGTCTGCGATTCGGTGGTGCGCGCGCCGATCGCGGTCCAGGCGATCAGGTCGCCGAGGTATTGCGGCGAAATCGGATCGAGCGCCTCGGTGGCGGTCGGCAGGCCCATTTCGCAGACGTCGAGCAGGAACTGGCGCGCCTTCTCCATGCCGACGTCGACGCGGAAGGAATCGTCCATGTCGGGATCGTTGATGTAGCCCTTCCAGCCGGTGGTGGTGCGCGGCTTTTCGAAGTACACGCGCATCACCAGCAGCATGGTGTCGGCCACCTCGGCCTGCAAGCGCTTGAGGCGGGCGGCGTAATCGAGGCCGGCGACCGGGTCGTGGATCGAGCACGGGCCGACCACCACGAACAGGCGCCGGTCCTTGCGGTCGATGATGTTGCGCAGCGCCTCGCGCCCCGCCATCACGGTGCGGAAGGCGCTGTCGGTCAGGGGCAGGCGTGCATGCAGCTCCTCCGGCGTGGGCATCTGCGCGAAGGAGGTGACGTTGGTGTTTTCGATATTGTCTGGCGTGATCATGATCTTGCGTCTCTAGGTGTTTTTGCCGGGTGGGACCGATCAGTTTAGCGGTAAATCGGCGCGGTTGCAGGGGAATGATCAAAAAAAGCGGCGCGCCGGGCGCGGGCTTGGGCGCGCCAGTGTAAGCTTGCGGGTATGCCTACCGATCACTCGCCATTCCCCGCCGCCCGCTTCATCAAGGAGATCGGACGCGGCAAAAAGGGCGCGCGCAGCATGGCGCGCGACGATGCGCGCGCGCTGTACGCGGCGATGCTGGACGGACGCGTGTCCGACCTCGAGATGGGCGGCGTGCTGCTGGCGATGCGCATCAAGGGCGAGTCGGTCGAGGAGATCGCCGGCTTCCTCGACGCGGCCGAAGACTCGTTCGAGCGGCTGCCGGCGCCGCCGGGCGAGTACGCGCCGCTGCTGATCCCGAGCTACAACGGCGCACGCAAGATGGCCAACCTGACGCCCCTGCTGGCCATGCTGCTGGCGCGCGAGGGGGTGCCGGTGCTGGTGCATGGCGTGACGACCGATCCGGGCCGGGTCACGAGCGCCGAGATCTTCCAGGCCATGGATTTGCCGCTGGCGCAGACCATCGCCGACACCCAGGTCGCCGCGGCGCTCGGTTATCCGAGCTTCATGCCGATCGAGGCGCTGGCGCCGAAGATGGCGCGGCTGCTGGCGCTGCGCCGCATCCTCGGGGTGCGCAATTCGACCCATACGCTGGTCAAGATCCTGCAGCCTTTCGAGGGGCCGGCCTTGCGGCTGGTGTCGTACACGCATCCCGAATACCTCGAGATGCTGGCCGTGTACTTCATGCGCGCGGCGCCGCCCGCGCGCGGCGATGCCTTCCTGATGCGCGGCACCGAGGGCGAGACCGTGGCCCACGCCAACCGCGCGCAGCAGATCGACTGGTTCCACGGCGGCGAGCGCACCCTGCTGGTGCCGCGCGACCCGCCGACCGATGCGCTGGCGCCGCTGCCGTTGCAGCATGATGCGGCCTCGACCGCCGCCTGGATCCGTCAGGCCTTGCGCGGCGAGGCGCCGGTGCCGGCATCGATCACGGCCCAGGTGGCACAGTGCTTGCTGGTTTCCAAGGCCCTGCAGGGCTTACAATCACGGGTTTAGCGATTAGCGGAAACCGGCCCATCCATGGCAAAACAATTTGATGTCGCAGTGATCGGCGCGGGCGCGGCGGGCATGATGTGCGCGGCGGTCGCGGCCCAGGGCGGCAAGCGGGTGGTGCTGATCGACCACGCCGCCAAGCTGGCCGAGAAGATCCGCATCTCGGGCGGCGGCCGCTGCAACTTCACGAATATCAACGCCGGGCCGCAGCACTTCCTGTCGCAGAATCCGCATTTTTGCAAGAGCGCGCTGTCGCGCTACACGCCGCAGGATTTCCTCGCGCTGCTCAAGAAACACCGCATCGCCTGGCACGAGAAGCACCGCGGCCAGCTGTTTTGCGACGAGTCGGCCGAGCAGGTCATCCAGATGCTCAAGGCCGAGTGCGCGCAGGGCGACGTCAGCTGGCGCATGCCGTGCCAGGTCGAATCGGTCGCCAAGGGGGCGGAAGGCTTTCTGTTGGCCACCGACAGCGGCGCGATCCTGGCCGATAGCGTGGTCATCGCCACCGGCGGCTTGTCGATCCCGAAAATCGGCGCCACCGACTTCGGCTACCGCATCGCGACCCAGTTCGGCCTCGGGCTGGTCGAGCCGCGCCCGGGCCTGGTGCCGCTGACCTTCGACGGCCCCAGCTGGGAAGCCTTCGTGCCGCTGGCCGGCATCGCGCTCGAAGTGGACGTTGCGACCGGCGCCGGCAAGGGCGAACAACGCGGCCATTTCCGCGAAGACTTGCTATTTACGCATCGCGGCCTGTCCGGCCCGGCCATCTTGCAGATCTCCAGCTATTGGCAGCCGGGCACGCCCATCGTGCTGAACCTGCTGCCCGAAATGGATGTCGCCCAGGTGCTGATCGAGGGCAAGGGCACGCTCAAGAAGCAGCTCGGCAACGTGCTGTCGCAGTGGCTGCCGGCGCGCCTGGCCGAGGGCTTGCTGGCCGCGAACGGCTTGTCGCCCGAGGCCCGCCTCGCCGATTTGCCCGACGCCAGGCTGCGCGCGCTGGGCGACGCGATCAACCGCTGGGCCATCGTGCCGACCGGCTCGGAAGGCTACCGCAAGGCCGAAGTCACGCTGGGCGGGGTCGATACCCGCGAGCTGTCCCAGCAGTCGATGATGGTCACCAAGGTGCCCGGCCTGTATTTCATCGGCGAGGCGGTCGACGTCACCGGCTGGCTCGGCGGCTATAATTTTCAATGGGCTTGGGCCTCGGGCGTGGCGGCCGGCTTGGCGCTGGCCGCGGCCTGAGCGGCCGCCATCCCCTGTGGCGCTTTCCAAACAGCCAAGCGAAAAGCTTCCATTCGGGCCAAAATCCTGATAGAATCTCGTTCTTCCCTAAATTCTAACGGTTTGATTTTTACATGACCACTATTCGCCTTAAAGAAAACGAGCCGTTCGAAGTCGCTATGCGCCGCTTCAAGCGCACTATCGAAAAAACCGGTCTGCTGACGGAACTGCGCGCGCGCGAGTTCTACGAAAAGCCAACGGCTGAGCGCAAGCGCAAGCTGGCCGCTGCCGTGAAGCGTCACTACAAGCGCATCCGCAGCCAACAACTGCCTAAGAAATTGTTCTAAGACGTTCAGTCCACCCGATCCGGAGACGGGCAGGCGCCTGTCCGGATTGCCGAACTGAAGAGTCCCGAAACCCGCTCCGGTTGTCCGCAGCGGGTTTTGCTATTTATACCCATCGACCACTGCCAGCGAGGATGATATGAGCCTGAAACAACAAATCACCGAAGACATGAAAACGGCAATGCGCGCCAAGGACGCGGCCAAGCTGGGCACGATCCGCCTGATCCTGGCCGACATCAAGCGCAAGGAAGTCGACGAGCGCATCGAACTGGACGACGCGCAAACCCTGGCCATCATCGAAAAAATGATCAAGCAGCGCAAGGATTCGATCAGCCAGTTCGAAGCCGGCAACCGCGCCGACCTGGCCGATATCGAAAAGGCCGAGCTGGTGGTGCTCACCGCCTACATGCCGGCCGGCCTGTCGGACGAAGAAGTCGCGGCCGAAGTGGCGGCCGCGGTGGCTGCCTCGGGCGCCGCCGGGCCGCAAGACATGGGCAAGGTCATGGCCATCGTCAAGCCCAAGCTGGCCGGGCGCGCCGACATGACCGTGGTGTCGGCCCTGGTGAAGAAGGCGCTGGCCGGCGCCTGAGCGAAATCCCGCCGATGCTTTGCCGCAGATCAACCCTGCGGCGGGCTCGGCGCGGTATAGTCTGACCTGAGACAAAGACTATTCATTCCCTACGTGATTCCACAATCCTTCATCACCGATTTGCTCAACCGGGTCGATATCGTCGACGTGGTCGGCCGCTACGTTCAGCTGAAGAAGGGCGGCGCCAATTTCATGGGCCTGTGCCCGTTTCACAGCGAAAAGTCCCCCAGCTTCACGGTCAGCCCGACCAAGCAGTTTTACCATTGCTTCGGCTGCGGCGCGCATGGCACCTCGATCGGTTTCCTGATCGACTATTCGGGCATGGGCTTCGTCGATGCGGTCAAGGACCTGGCGCAGGGCGTGGGCATGGTGGTGCCCGACGCCGACGACAAGATCCCGCCGCTGCAGCGCGCCCAGAACCAGGCCCAGGCCATGGCCCTGTCCGAGGCGCTCACCCAGGCCGGCGACTTTTACCGCGGCCAGCTGCGCGGCGCCGCCAACGCCATCGCCTACCTCAAGAACCGCGGCCTGACCGGCGAGATCGCGGCCCGCTTCGGCATGGGCTACGCGCCCGGCGGCTGGGACAACCTGCGCTCGGTGTTCCCGGATTACGAGGCGCTGGCGCTGGTCGAGTCCGGCCTGGTGATCGACAAGGTGGACGAGGACGGCGGCAACAAGAAGCGCTACGACCGTTTCCGCGAACGCATCATGTTCCCGATCCGGAATACCAAGGGGCAGGTGATCGGCTTCGGCGGGCGCGTGCTCGACCAGGGCGAACCGAAATACCTGAACTCGCCCGAGACCCCGCTGTTCCAGAAGGGTTTCGAGCTGTACGGCCTGTTCGAGGCGCGCCAGGCGATCCGCGACGCCGGCTATGTGCTGGTGACCGAGGGGTATATGGACGTGGTGGCGCTGGCCCAGCTCGGCTTCCCGCAGGCGGTGGCGACGCTGGGCACGGCCTGCACCAGCACCCACGTGCAAAAGCTGCTGCGCCAGACCGACACCGTGATCTTCAGCTTCGACGGCGACAAGGCCGGCCGGCGCGCCGCACGCCGCGCGCTGGAGGCCTGTTTGCCGCAGGTGACGGACAACAAGACCATCAAGTTCCTGTTCCTGCCCACCGAGCACGACCCGGACAGCTTCGTGCGCGAACGCGGCGCCGAAGCCTTCGAGCAAGAGATTCACGAGGCGATGCCGCTGTCGCAATTCCTGCTGCGCGAGGTATCCGGCGAGCACGATTTGTCTTCGCCCGAGGGCCGCGCCCGCGTCCAGTTCGACGCCAAGCCGCTGCTGCAGGCGATGACGCCGTCCTCGCTGCGGCTGCAAATCGTGCGCGGGCTGGCCGGGATCACCGAATCGACCCCGGCCGAGATCGAGGGCCTGTTCGAGCTGGCCAAGCCGGTCTCGGTCGCGCGCCGCGCGCCGCCGCGCCAGGGCCGGCCGCAGCCGGTCGGGCTGGAGTTGCAAATCCTGCGCCTGCTGGTGGCCCATCCGCCGCTGGCGCTGGAGCTCGACGAGCCCGCACTGCAATCTTTCGACCATTTCGGCGCCGAGTCGGCCGAGCGCCTGCGCCAACTGGTGGCGGCCGGACAGGCACTTGGACCGAACGGCGGCTTCGCGGCGCTGTCTCAACACCTGAAGGAGGCCAGCGTCGAATACGACGGCCTGATCGCCGAGATCGCCTCGGAGTCCGAATCGGACATCGACGCGAGCCGGCAGTGGCTGGCCGGCGCCGTGAGGCAGATCAAAATGGATGCACTAAAACACGAACTTAGCCAGTTGTTTTCTTCCGGCCTGACCTCAGATCAGATGGGAGTGCGCTACCGGGAAATTACCGCTTTGCAGGACCAGTTGCTGCGCGAAGCGGCGGCCGAGACGGCGGCCCGTTAATCACCGGGAAATGGGGTTTTTTCGGGGTGGTTTTGGCCGGCTTTCGCGACTGGAAAAAGCTAGGGTGCGTGCTATAATAAAACGCTAAGTGTTGTATTCTTTGAAATAATTCTGTGTTTCGGAAGTCATTTTTTCTTTCTGTAAGTTAGGCTCTTGATCGGCGCAAACGAAGGTCGCGTCGGCGGCCAGGGCCAGCTTTGCTTGCGGCGGTGTTGTCCATCGCCATCGCAAACATGCCGTTTGCTCCCAAGCACTCACGGCTCTCGCCCCCCACCGCCGTTTTGATGGACGTGCGCGGATCATCGTGCGAGGTTGTGATTTGTAAAGAGTGCTGTAAAACTTTAATCCACCGTATTTGCTAGTCGTTGTGACATCGAAAGCGCCTGTGCCAATCAAGAAAACCGAATCCAAAGTGGCTGAAAAGCCAGCGAAAGTGTCCGCCAAGGCGGATAAAGCGCAAGACAAAGCCGAGGCTCGCACCGCGAGCACGACGCCTGTCGTCAGCCAGACTACCGACGCCGCCACCCTGGCCGCGATCGATACGTCGGGCTACGTGCTGCCGTCGGTCAAGGTGCCGGGCCGGCGCGGGCGCAAGCCGAAGGAATTTCAGCCGGAAAACGACGAGGTCGCCGCGCTGAACGCGGTCGAGCGCGCCGAGCTGAAGGCGGTCGACAAGGCCAAGGCCAAGGACCGCAAGGCCAAGGAAAAGGCCTTGCTGAAAGATGCGTTCTCGTCGGACACCGAAGCGACCGAGGAAGAACTCGAGCGCCGCCGCCAGAAGCTCAAGACCCTGATCAAGTTCGGCAAGGAGCGCGGCTTCCTCACCTATGCCGAGATCAACGACCATTTGCCGGAAAACATCGTCGATCCGGAAGCGATCGAAGGCATCATCGGCACCTTCAACGACATGGGGATCGCGGTCTACGAACACGCGCCCGATGCCGAAACCCTGCTGCTGTCCGACAATGTCGCGACCGTCACCAGCGACGATGAAGCCGAAGCGGCTGCCGAAGCTGCGCTGTCCACGGTCGACTCCGATTTCGGCCGCACCACCGACCCAGTGCGCATGTATATGCGCGAGATGGGCTCGGTCGAGCTGCTCACGCGCGAAGGCGAAATCGAGATCGCCAAGCGCATCGAAGACGGCCTCAAGGACATGATCCAGGCGATTTCCGCCTGCCCGGTGACGATCGCCGAAATTATTTCCGCCGCGATCCGCATCCAGAACGACGAGATCAAGATCGACGAGATCGTCGACGGCTTGGTCGACGATTTGAATGAAGTCATGGCCGCCGCGGCTGCCGCCGCCGACGACGAGGAAGACGACGAAGAAGGCGACGAGGAAGAAGAGGGAGAAGAAGAGGAAAACAATGCCTCCGGCGCCGCCGGCTTCTCGGCCGAACAGCTGGAAGCGCTGAAGGTCCAGGCGCTGGAAAAATTCGACGTCATCTCCCTGCAATTCGACAAGATGCGCAAGGCGTTCGAGAAGGATGGCTACAACTCCAAGGCCTACGTCAAGGCGCAGGAATCGATTTCCAACGAGCTGCTGGGCATCCGCTTCACGGCCAAGGTGGTCGAGAAGCTGTGCGACACGCTGCGCGGCCAGGTCGACGAAGTGCGCCATATCGAGAAGCAGATCCTCGACGTGGCGGTGAACAAGTGCGGCATGCCGCGCGCCCACTTCATCAAGGTCTTCCCGGGCAATGAAACCAACCTCGAATGGGTCGATGGCGAAGTCAACGCGGGCCACGCCTACAGCGCCATCCTGGGCCGCAACATCCCGACCATCAAGGAGCTGCAGCAACGGCTGATCGACCTGCAGGCGCGCGTGGTGCTGCCGCTGCCCGACCTGCGCAACATCAACCGCCAGATGGCGGCCGGCGAAATGAAGGCGCGCAAGGCCAAGCGCGAAATGACCGAGGCCAACTTGCGGCTCGTGATTTCGATCGCCAAGAAGTACACCAACCGCGGTCTGCAATTCCTCGACCTGATCCAGGAAGGCAATATCGGCCTGATGAAGGCGGTCGACAAGTTCGAATACCGGCGCGGCTACAAGTTTTCGACCTACGCGACGTGGTGGATCCGGCAGGCGATCACGCGTTCGATCGCCGACCAGGCGCGCACCATCCGGATTCCGGTGCACATGATCGAGACCATCAACAAGATGAACCGCATCTCGCGCCAGATCCTGCAAGAGACCGGCGCCGAGCCGGACCCGGCCACTCTCGCGGTCAAGATGGAAATGCCGGAAGATAAGATCCGGAAGATCATGAAGATCGCAAAAGAGCCGATCTCGATGGAAACGCCGATCGGCGACGATGACGACTCCCACCTGGGCGACTTCATCGAAGACAACAACACGCTGGCGCCCTCGGACGCGGCGCTGCACGCCTCGATGCGCGGGGTGGTCAAGGACGTGCTGGACTCGCTGACGCCGCGTGAAGCCAAGGTGCTGCGCATGCGTTTCGGCATCGAGATGTCGACCGACCACACGCTGGAAGAGGTGGGCAAGCAGTTCGACGTCACGCGCGAGCGCATCCGCCAGATCGAAGCGAAGGCCCTGCGCAAGCTGCGCCACCCCTCGCGCTCCGACAAGCTCAAGAGCTTCCTCGAAGGCAACTAACGCTTGACGGGTTCACGCTAAAGGCAATATCCTCTCGCCACTTTGTTGGCGAGAGCTTTGCGTCCGTGCTCCCGCCCACGATTTCGGGCCTCTAGCTCATGCTTGGTTAGAGCAGCGGACTCATAATCCGTTGGTGCCGTGTTCGACTCACGGGAGGCCCACCATTAAAATCAAGGACTTGGGTGAGAGCCCAAGTTCTCATCCTTTATTTTCATAGCCGTTGAGCCAATTTTCGATTCTGAGTCCTGGATAGGCGACGAAATCGCGTTCGTTATTTGTGACGAGAGATACATCGAGCGCGACAGCGTGCGCTGCGATCAGCTTATCGAGTTGATCCTTCTTACGCTCGCGAGTCGCCTCCCTGATCGGTCCATAGGCGGTCGCCGCAGCAGCATCAAAAGGGACAACTTGGATATCCTCAACAAGCGCGATAAGGTTCAGCCGTTCACGCGCGCTGTTTTGGGATACGGTAACGCCATACTCCAGTTCGGCGAACGTAATGGCCGAGATCACCACGTCGCCTACATAGCATTGAGCAAATCGCCTGGCGACCTGCTCAGGCTGGTTTTTCATCAAATAGATGCACATGTTGGTGTCGAGCATAAACAGAGGCATTACAGCGCCTCCCGATCGCTCTGTTCCTGGTCGCCGCGCCCGCCTGCCATGAAGTCCGGCCCGAACTTGGCGAACTTCTTGAGTACGCCAGCGAGCGGCCGACGCGCCGGCCGGATGCGTATTTCTTCTCCGACGCGTTCAATCTCCAATTCGATGTCGGTCCGCTCATAGGCCAGTTCGGACGGAATACGGATCGCCTGAGAGTTGCCATTCCGAAAAGCCTTGGTCGTTTGCATTCCATCCTCCATGTGTGTACATGGATGTACTGTAGCACAGATCCGCGGATGTGCACACATGGATGTACATTGTTCCTGTTCGGCTAGGTCGAGCGTTGAGGGTCAGTGCCGACATTTGGACACGACCTCGACATCGATGAGCGAATGAACTGCGCCCCATACGATGAGCGCAAGCTTCTACGCGAACTGTCGAGTATGTGTCTGAAGGCTGGCGCCACCTCCGGTTCCCTGGTGCGTGGCGGGTTCTTCGTGGCCCAATCGAGGAGTGCTCGATTGGGCGCCCGCGCTTACTGGATGGTCACCGAGCGGCGATACCACGAGTGCGTGTTCTGGCCCAGCGCGCTGTTCTGCACACCCTTGGCGTAGTACAGATAGCCAGTCGCGCTGGTGGTCTGATCGGACAGCGTGTCCGGGCTGACCAACGTCGCGTAGTAATAATATTCGGCCCCGGGCGTGCTCAGCGCGGCGATTTGCGGCACGGTTGCCATCATCAGCTTTGGCTTGGCCCAGGTGACCATGTCCTGCGACGTCGAATAGAAGAAACCATCGTCCGAGCGGAAGATCAACAGGTAGGCATGCAGGGCCGAGTTGTAGCTAATGTCCGCATCCGACTGGAAACTGATGCCGCTCTTGACGGTCGGTGCCGGCACGGGCGACGAGCACAGCCCGCCGATCCCGGGCTGGTTGAACGCCCCGTTGTAATACTTCATCCACGTTCCCGCCGCGCCATTGCTGGCCACCGGCGAACGCGCAAGGCATAGGGCGTTCTGACCTTTGAACGCGCCGTTCTTGCTGACGAAGTCGCCAAAGAACACATAGATATAGCCGCCGGTGACGATCGCCGTCGGATTGCCGGCGCCGATCGCCGTGCCGGCGGCCGCGTTGGTGATTGGCTCGCGGCCGGTCAGGATTTGCGTCCTGCCGCCCCAGGTCTGGCCCGCATCCGACGACGTCGCGATGCCGACCGACGCGTAGAACGCCGTCACACCGGTCGCGCCGTAGGGTTGGCCGTAGTGATTCTCCGCGTGGTAGAGCATCAGCAGATCATGCATGTTCGTTGCCGGGAACACCGAACTGGCGCCCGCGTAGTCGGCGTCAAACTGGGTGGACAGTTTGACCGATGGCCCGAACACGGGCTGCACCACACCATTGAGCAGCGGCGTGCTGAACGCGGTGAAGTCGGTGGTCGTGAACAGCGTGCTGCCGCCGCCACCCTGGACCCAGAAGCGGTTGCTGCCGTCGACCATTTTCAGATAAGACTGGTGTACGTCGGGCAGCGGCGCGGTGCCGATCAGCTTTTCCTGCGCCAGCGTCAGCACGTTCAGCTCGTCGCTGGCCACGAAGACGGTCTTGTCGGTGAACCCAGTGGCGGGCGGTGCGGGAATCTCGGTGAAAAGACTGGTCGGCGCCATCGTCGCGACGGACGCGGCGACAGTCGTCTTGTATGCGGTCGTGTCGGTGGTGGCGCTGACGGCGGCCAGCAGCGCGCTGGCGACCTTGTTGCTGGCGCTGCCGCTGTAACCGCTGGCCGCGTTCTGGCCGATGACTTGCGCCGTGAATTCGGTGGCCGTGATCAGGCGGTTGTTCACCACTTGTTCATCGGTGCTGGTGTGCGCCTGGGCCGAGGCCGACGCGACGATGGCCAAGGCCGTCTGGCCCTGGGTCTGGACGCGGTTGCTGATGTTGTCGGCCCAGTACGCCTGTCCCGCCGTGTCGGGCAAGCGGTTCAGCACATTCTGGTAGATCGCGGCGACAAAGGCGGAGGCAGTGCCGCTGCCGTACAAGGCCGCCGATTCCGCGCTGTTGGCAAAACTGTCGACCACGGTTTTCACCGAAGGGTTGCTGGCGTAGGACGCGTTGAGCATCTGCAGATCGGTGGGCGCGCCGGCCGACAGTAACACGCCTGCCCAATACGCCAGCCCAGCCGGGTCCGCCGGTCGGCCGTAGTAGGCGATATACAATTCCTGCACGGCGCTCTGATAGTCCGCCGCGCTCAACTTGACGACGCTGGCCAGTAGCGTCGATTGGGCACGGGAACCGGCGTTGGCGGATTCCGGCAGATTGCTGTTGCAGGCCGTCAGGGATGCGGCCAGGACAACAAGGACAGTACTCGTTATTTTCATTTTTTTCGCACATTGATTTTGCAATGGCCACCAGCGGTGGAAGGGTGAGGCTGTAAACCATTTTGCCACATATCATGCGGAAAAATGATTTTTGGCAACAAATCGTTTCATGCGGCGACATGCCACTTGGCTTCAAAACGTGCTTTCACCAAGCTGTGCTGCTTATCTCGATTTCCCTACGGACATGGTTTTGCTGGCAAGCTTATAATCCCGTAGCCCTTTATGGCCGGCGTAGGCCATATCTTTCATCCAATTGGAGTGCCGCATGAGCCGCAACATCCTCGACGAATCGCATATTCATCCTGCCATACGGAACAAGATTTCGGAGGGCCACGCCGATATTGTGCGTGAGGTGCAGGCGGCGATTGCGGCCAATACCGTGGTCGTGGTCGGGATGGCGCAGAACCCGCACCCACGCCGGGCGCGCAAGGCCCTCGACGCGCTCGGGACGCCCTACGTCTATTTGCAATACGGGAGCTACCTGGCGGAATGGCGGCGTCGCACGGCGCTCAAGATGTGGACTGGCTGGCACACGTTCCCAATGGTGTTCGTCAAGGGCGTACTGGTTGGCGGGGCGACCGAGCTGCAACAGCTGATCGACAGCGGCGAATTCAAACGCATGCTCCAATAGCAGCTAGGCTGTAGACGCGTTCAGTGCCACGGCTGCGCGAATGAGTGCCTTCAACGCCTTTTCATTAATCTTGTCGCCCTCATGAAAGTCGATGGCGCGCCTGGTGTTGCCTTCGAGGCTGGAGTTGAAGAGGCCTGAAGGGTCCTCCACCGAGGCGCCCTTGGCGAAGGTCATCTTCACGGCTTTCTTGTACGTCTCACCGGTGCAGATGATGCCGGCGTGCGACCACACCGGAACCCGCCACTTCCACTCCTCGATCACTTCAGGGTCGGCCTGCTTGATGAGGGCTCGGATCCGAGCGAGCATCTCGCCCCGCCAATCGCTCAGCTCCTTGATTTTTGCATCGATCAGCTGAGAGGGAGAGGCGCCTCCTTCGCCTTCCTTCGCGCCGTTCTTCGTCGCCTTCATGGTGGTTGCCGCTTTCTTCATGGTGGTTGTCGCTCGTCCATCACTTGAGTATAGCTAGTCGTGCAAATTTACCGCCTGGTTGGGAATCCGACGTACTCAGTTCCGTTAAACTTAAACAGGGTTTCTGCGTAGTGGCCCGCATTGCCGCTTGCGACCGTCAGGTTCCGAAGCTTGCGGGATTTCTCCTTGTGCAGGTCCACGACCTGGCCGCCGGTGTACAGCACAAGCCGATAGGCGTTGGCTTGACGTTCCAGGATCCAAATTTTGGCTGTCGACGCACCCCAGGCGCAACCGTCGGCCGTCTTCGCAATCCAGTCCACCTTGCGTCCGCGGCCGGCGAGGTCGACGTTGGTTCCGACAAATTCTCCTGTAGCGCACTCCTTGTATTCGGTGGTCGCAATATGGGCGCGAAGCACCGTAAGTGCCGCTGCCGGAAGGGGTCGTAGCGATTCATCTTCAATGTTGAAATCGCTCGCCTTTACCGATGTCCACGCCGCGAAGAGCAGGCAAAGCGCTGGCAGGTACCTGAGCATGGGATGATTGGAAATGGGTCGAATCATTTGATCGCGATGTGGGAAGCCGCTCTGTCGATAGCTGGCAATCATACCGCAAACGATAACGCCCCCGACCCGCTCGACGCCGCGGCCCGCGCCCCTTATCCAGAAGAAGGATTGAAAATGTGAACGGTTGACAGAAGCGATGAAAATCTGGTGTACTTGGCAGGCAAGCTTGCAGCCGAAAACAAGCAAGATCGGAGACATGCATGATTAGCTCATCGCCTTTTGTCCATTCGTATCTGTTCGTTCCTGGTAACCGTCCTGACCGCTTCGACAAAGCCTGTGCCGCCGGCGCCGACGCGGTCATCATCGACCTCGAAGACGCCGTCGGCCCGGCCGACAAGGCCGCGGCGCGCGACGCCCTCGCCAACTGGCTCGACAGCGAGCAGGCGCGCGCCAACAAGGTGCCGATCCTGGTGCGCATCAACTGCATCAACTCGGGCTGCTTTGGCGACGACTTGCGCCTGTGCCGCACGCCAGGCATCGCCGGCGTGGTCCTGCCCAAGGCCGAGCGGGTCGCCGACGTCGCCGCCGCCTCGCCCGGCTCGCCCGTGTATCCCTTGATCGAGACTGCGCTGGGCTTCTCGCGCATCACCGAGCTGGCCGCGGCGCCGCGCGTCAGCCGGCTGCTGTTCGGCAGCATCGACTTCAAACTCGACATGGGCATCGACGGCGACCGCGACGAGCTGCTGTTCTTCCGCTCGCAGATCGTGCTGGCCTCGCGCATGGCGGGCCTGTTGCCGCCGGTCGATGGCGTGACCGTCGAGATCGACGACGCCGCGCGCGTCGAAGACGACACCAGCTACGCGCGGCGGCTCGGTTTCGGCGGCAAGCTGTGCATTCACCCGAACCAGGTGCCGGTGGTGAATCGCAGCTTCCTGCCCTCGCAGCAGCGCATCGATTGGGCCAACAAGATCCTGCACGCGGCGGAGGCGGCCGGCGGCGGCGCGGTGGCGGTCGAGGGGAAATTGATCGACCGGCCGGTGGTCGTGATGGCGCAACGCATCATCGAAGAAACGCTGCGCAAAGCCGC
>Ga0193702_1000413_pt1 | contig 14869 bp, 13 predicted proteins | sample U3a1metaG_FD_143060 | JGI IMG/M metagenome (GOLD analysis project Ga0193702, IMG submission 143060) | Soil microbial communities from a riparian zone of the East river system, Colorado, United States - U3a1 | ecosystem: Environmental > Terrestrial > Soil > Riparian zone | place: USA: East River... | reverse complement strand
CGCACCTGTTCTACTGTCTGCATGATTTCCTGCGGCGGCACCGGCGGCGTCATTTGCACCGGCCCCGATTTGGAGCCGATGGCGGCGTCGTTGGACGCGGTCTGGGCGATCAGTTTGTCGAGCGGCAGATACAGCAGGTTGCTGCCGGACTTGGCGTCGACCATCACCTTGCTGGCGCTGGTGAAGATCTGCTGCATGGTATCGAGGTACATGCGGTCGCGCGTGACGGCCGGCGCCTTCTGGTACTCGGCCACCACCTGCGAGAAGCGCGCGGCGTTGCCGGTGGCGTTCTCGGTCACCATCGAGCGGTAGGCTTCGGCGTCCTGGATCAGACGGAAGGCGCTGCCGCGGGCGCGCGGGATCACGTCGTTGGCGTAGGCTTCGCCCTCGTTGCGGGCGCGTGCGCGGTCCTGGCCGGCCTTGACGGCGTCGTCGAAAGCGCCCTGCACCTGCTCCGGCGGCTGCACGCCCTGCATCGTCACGTTGGTGATCTGGGCGCCCAGCGCATAGCGGTCGACGATCTGCTGCATCAGGATATGCACGTCGTTGGCGACCTTCTCGCGGCCTTCGTACAGCACGAAGTCCATCTTGCTGCGGCCGACCACTTCGCGGATCGCGGTCTCGGCGACCTGGCGCACGGTGTCGTCCTGGTCGCGGTTGTTGAACAGCCAGGCCACCGGGTCCTTCAGCTTGTACTGCACCGCGAACTGGATGTCGATGATGTTCTCGTCGTCGGTCAGCATCAGCGCTTCTTTCGGGTTCTTGGCGCGCACCGAGCCGCGGTAGCCGATTTCGGCGGTCCGCACTTGCGACACGTTGACCGTCTCGTGGGCCTGGAACGGGTACGGCCAGCGCCAGTTGAAACCGGCGCCGGTGGTGTGGCTCAGGCGGCCGAAGGTGGTGACCACGCCGGCCTGGCCTTCCTGCACGATGAAGGCGCCGCTGGCGAGCCAGATGAAGATGACGATGGCCGCCACCACGCCGGCGGTGATGCCGGCGCCGCGCATGTCGGGACGGTAGCCGCCGCCGTCACCGCCGCCGCCCGGACTTTTCTGGCCGAACAGGCGGTTCAGGCGCTGGTTGAAGTCGCGCCACATCTGGTCGAGGTCGGGCGGACCTTCGCCCGGCTTCCGGCTTTCCTGGGCCTTGTGTTCGCCTTCGGGCCGCTTGCCCCAGCGATGATCGTTGAGGGACAGCTTGACGCCAATGCGTCTGAATAGGGAGACAAGCATACTATCGTGGTCCGACGTTGGTGGAGGTTGGAATACTTTCGGCGGTATCGCCCTCGGCAAGGGCAAAATCGTCGCCGGCATCGTCCTGCTCTTCTGAAAAAAGGTGAGTCAGACCAGGCGCGGACCGCGCCGCCTCGACGATCGCGCCGCGCAGCAAATCCAGGCCGGCGCCACTCTGGGCGCTGATAAAAACGCGGCTGATTTTAGCATACTCATCACGTTCGACCGCCGGGGCCAGGCCGGCCGCGTCGATCTTGTTCCAGACCAGGATCTGCGGGATATGGTCGGCGCCGATCTCCTTGAGCACCAGGTTGACCTGCTCGATCTGCTCCATCCGCACCGGGCTGGCACCGTCGACCACGTGCAGCAGCAGGTCGGCGTGGATGGTCTCCTCGAGCGTGGCGCGAAACGCCGCCACCAGCTGGTGCGGCAGCTCGCGCACGAAGCCGACCGTGTCGGAGATCACGACCTGGCCGACGTCCTCGCCCAGGTAGAGGCGGCGCGAGGTGGTGTCGAGGGTCGCGAACAGCTGGTTCGCGACATACACCCCGGCCTTGGTCAGCGCGTTGAACAGGGTCGACTTGCCGGCGTTGGTGTAGCCGACCAGCGAGACCGAAAAGGTATGGTTGCGGCCGCGCGCGCGGCGCTGGGTCTCGTGCTGCTTGCGCAGCTTGGCGAGGCGCGCGCGCAGCGCCTTGACGCGCTCGCCGATCAGCCGGCGGTCGGTCTCGAGCTGGGTTTCGCCCGGGCCGCGCAGGCCGATACCGCCTTTTTGCCGCTCGAGGTGGGTCCAGCCGCGGATCAGGCGCGTGGCCAAGTGCTGGAGCTGGGCCAGTTCGACCTGCAGCTTACCCTCGTGGCTCTTGGCGCGCTGGGCGAAGATGTCGAGGATCAGGCTGGTACGGTCGAGCACCCGGATCTGCAGGCGCTTTTCGAGGTTGCGCTGCTGGGCCGGCGACAGCGCATGGTTGAAGATAACGATTTCGATCTGCTCGTCGGCGCAGGCCTGCGCGATCTCGTCGGCCTTGCCGCTGCCGACAAAATAGGCGGCGTCCGGGCTGGCGCGCCGGGCCGTGATGGTCGTGATCGGTTCCGCGCCGGCCGAGCGCGCCAGCAGCGACAATTCTTCCACACTGGCGGCGAAGTCGCCAGCGCCGAAATCGATGCCGACTAGCGCTGCGCGCATACGCTCAGAGCCAAGGCCGCAAGGCACATGGCCTTACTCCGCTTCTGGCTCAAGATTGAGATTGACGGCGCGCGCCGGTACCACGGTGGAAATTGCATGCTTGTAGACCATCTGGGTGACCGTGTTACGCAGCAGCACCACGTATTGGTCGAAGGACTCGATGTGTCCCTGAAGTTTGATCCCGTTGACCAGATAGATCGAGACGGGAACGTGCTCTTTGCGCAAGGCATTGAGGAATGGGTCTTGTAACAGTTGCCCTTTGTTGCTCATAACAGCTCCGTGGTGTTGTTGTAGTTTAAGATTTGGAGGCGACTCGCTGGTTTTCAAGTGCCGGGTTCACCAATCGCGCAGGCGAATGATGTCCCTAAGCTACTGTAACCTGTTTTGCCGCTTCGTGTCGGACACCGCGCTTTATTTCTGCGTTTTGGCAAATGGGTTCTTACCTACACGCAATTCAATGCGCAGGGGCGTACCGACAAGGTTGAAGGTGTCGCGGAAGTGCTTTTCGAGGTAGCGTTTGTAGGGCTCGCCGACCGCGTCGAGCGCATTGCCGTGGATGACAATGATAGGCGGATTTTGCCCGCCCTGGTGGGCGTAGCGCATTTTGGGCCGGATCGAGCCCTTGCGGCGCGGTTCCTGCTTCTCGACCGCCTCGATCAGCGCGCGCGTCAGGCGCGGCGTCGAGAGGTCGGCGGTGGCTGCCGCATAGGCCGCGTCGACCGACTTCATCAGCGGGCCGATGCCGCTCGCCTTCAACGCCGAGATAAAGTGGGTCTTCGCGAACGAGAGGAAATCGAGCTTGCGGTCGATGTCGATCTTGATCTCGTCGCGCTGGTCCGATTGCAGGCCGTCCCACTTGTTGACGGCCACCACCAGCGCGCGGCCCGACTCGAGGATGAAGCCGGCGATGTGGGCGTCCTGCTCGGAGATGTCTTGCTGGGCGTCGAGCAGCAGGATCACGACGTGGGCTTCGGAGATCGACTGCAGCGTCTTGACCACCGAAAATTTCTCGATCGCCTCGAACACCTTGCCGCGGCGGCGGATGCCGGCGGTGTCGATCAGCGTGTAATTCTTGCCGTCGCGCTCGAACGGCACTTCGATCGAATCGCGGGTGGTGCCCGGCATGTCGAAGGCGATCACGCGCTGCTCGCCGATCAGGGTATTGACCAGCGTGGACTTGCCGACGTTGGGGCGGCCGACGATGGCGATCTTGACGCCGCGTGCGGCCGGCTCGAGCTCCTCGGCGTCGGCCGGGCGCTGGGCGAAGGCTTCGTTCAGCGCCTCTTCCACCAGGTCGTGCACGCCGTCGCCATGGGCGGCCGAGATCACGTAAGGATCGCCCAGGCCGAGCTCATAGAACTCCGCCACCACCGAGGTGTACTTCATGCCCTCGCCCTTGTTCACCACCAGCAGCACCTTGCGGCCCGACTTGCGCAGGAAGTCGGTGATGGTCTTGTCGTGCGGGGTCAGGCCCTGGCGGCCGTCGACGATGAACACCACGACGTCGGCCTCGGCCACGGCCTGCTTGGTCTGCAGCGCCATCTGGTGCATGATGCCCTCTTTCGCCACCGGCTCGAAACCGCCGGTGTCGATCACCAGGAAGGGGCGCTCGCCGATCCGGCCCTCGCCGTAGTGACGATCGCGCGTCAGGCCAGGCAAGTCCGCCACCAGCGCATCGCGCGAGCGGGTGAGGCGATTGAACAGGGTCGATTTCCCGACGTTGGGTCGACCAACTAATGCTATTACCGGCTTCATGGTGTTATTCGACCGCGATTGCGGTCACAGTCCCAGATTGTGTTTGAAAGATCAGGTTCGCGCCGGCCACGACGGGCACTGCGTTGATGGCGCTGCCGTCGGTGGCGGCGCGGGCGATAAAGGCGCCGTCTTCGCGCGACAGGAAGTGGATGTAGCCCTGGAAGTCGCCGACCGCGACCGCGCGCCCGTAGGACACCGGGGTCGACAGGCGGCGGTAGCCCAGTTTGTCGTTCTTCCAGGCGCTGGTGCCGCCTTCGCGGTTGAAGGCGAACAGCGAGCCCTTGTCGTCGGCCGCGAACACGAAGCGCTGGTCGGCCGCCACGCCGACGTTGGAGGACAGCTCCTTGGTCCAGCGCGCACTGCCGGTCAGCAGGTCGAAGCAGCCGACGCGGCCCTGGTAGGACACGGCGCAGACGTCGTTGTCGATCACCACCGGGGTGCCGCCGATGTCGGTGACGCGTTCCAGCTCGGTCGCGCCGCGCGATTCGCCGACCGCGATTTCCCAGCGCGGCGCGCCGGTCGCGAGGATCAGCGAGAGCAGCTTGCCGCCCGGCTGGGCCACGATCACGTCCTTGCCGGCGATGACCATGCCGGGCGCGTTACGCAGCGTCAGCGGCGGCGAGACGCGCTGCACGGTCCATTTCTTTTCGCCGGTCTTGGCGTCGTAGCCGACGATGCGGTTGTCGATGCTGCGCACCACCACCATGCCCTGCCCCACCGCCGGCGCGGACAGCACCTCGCTCGAGGCCTGGACCTTCCACAAGGCCTTGCCGTTCATGTCGAAGGTCAGCACGGTGCCCTTGGCGGCGCCCACGGCCAGCATGGTGCCGTCGGTGCCGACGCCGGTGGTCAGGCCGGTCTCGGCCTTGATGCGCCAGAGCTGCTTGCCGGTGGCCGATTCGACGCGCGCGATGGCGCCGTCGGCGCCGGCCACGATCAGGGTGTTGTCGGCCACCGCGGGCGAGAACACGAAGTCCAGGCCCTTGCCGATGTCGAGCTTCCATGCGGTGCGCACCGCCATCGAGCCTTTCAGTTCGACCAGCGGCACCGGCTGGTTGCCTTTCGGTTTGGAGGCGAAAGGATTGAGCGATGAACAGCCGGCCATCAGGGCCAGCACACTCACACCGACAAGCTTGTGGGTAATACGCATGTTGTTTGACCTTGTTATTTTTAGTGTGGAATCAGGCCGCCGCTTTCGGCGCGGGGGGCGGGCTGCCGCCGATCGCGTCGAGCTTGAGCTGGACCAGTTGGCGGCCCGGGTTCTTCTTGTCCATTGCGTCGAGTGCGGCCTGGTAGGCGGTGCGCGCTTCGGCCAGTTTGTTCTGCGCGACCAAAATGTCGCCCTTGCGGTCGGCCACCGCACCGGCGAACTGCGGCAGGAAGTCGGTGCCCAGCAGTTTCAGGCCCTCGTCGAAGGCTTTCTCATCGAGCAGCACGCCGGCCAGGCGCAGCTTGGCGACCGATTTGTACTCGTCGTTGCCGTGCTCGGCGGCCCATTGCAGCTGGGTCTTGGCGGTTTTCAGGTCGTTGGCGTCGAACGCGCTCTTGGCCGCGGCCAGCGCGCCCAGCGTCGCGTACGAGGTCGAGCCGAACTTGGCCTCGAGGTCGCCGGCCGCGCGCTGGACCTTGGCGTTGTCCTTGGCGCTCACCGACTTTTGCATCTCGTCGTACAGGGCCGAGGCGTCGCCGGACTGGTTGCGCTGGTAGTAGTTCCAGTAGTTGTAGCCGGCGTAGCCGGCGAGCGCGATGATCAGCACCCAGCTCAGGAGGTTGCCGTACTGGTTCCAGAACGCTTTCAGGGACGCCAGTTGTTCTTGTTCTTCGAGATCGTATGCCATGGGATGTCTGTCGTTGTAGTTCGTTGTCGTTAATGGTGGTAGTGCACGTGGTCGTGGTCATCGTCGCCGCCGACGATCTGGTCGACCAGGTAATCGACCACTTCGTCGAACGGCACCGCGGTTTGCTGCTGTTCGTCGCCGGCGCCGCGCATGGCCTTGACGGCCGCCACCTTGTTGGCGATTTCATCGTCGCCGAGGATCACCGCGAACGCCGCGCCGCGGGCATCGGCCTTTTTCATCTGGCTCTTGAAGCTGCCGGCACCGCTGGCCGACGCGCAATGTAGCACAACATCGAGGCCGGCATCGCGAATTCGCTCGGCCAGCACGAAGGCTTGCAGCTGCGCGGGCGCGCCCTGGTGCACCAGGTAGACGTCGCACTGGGACGGATCGGCCGGTTCGCCGGCCGACTTCATCAGCTCGATCAGGCGCTCCATGCCCATCGCGAAACCGACGCCGGGCGTCGGTTTGCCGCCGAACATTTCGATCAGCGGATCGTAGCGGCCGCCGGCGCAGACCGTGCCCTGCGCGCCCAGCGCGTCGGTGATCCACTCGAACACGGTGCGGTTGTAGTAGTCGATGCCGCGCACCAGGCGCGGATTGATCGTGAACGGGATGTTGTTGTGGTTCAGGATCTGCTGCAGGCCTTCGAAGTGGGCCAGCGATTCGCCTTCGAGGTAATCGAGCAGCTTGGGCGCCTTGTTCACCAGGTCCTGCATCGCCGGGTTCTTGGTGTCGAGGATGCGCAGCGGGTTGGTGTGCAGGCGGCGCTTGGCTTCGGCGTCGAGCAGGTCGAGATCGGCTTCGAAGTAGGCGATCAGGTCGGCGCGGTGGCGCAGGCGCTCGGCCGCGTTGCCGATCGAATTGAGCTCGAGGCGGATGTTCTCGAGGCCGAGGTCGTCCCACAGGCGGCGGCACAGCATGATCAGCTCGGCGTCGATATCGGGGCCGGCGAAGCCGACCGCCTCCGCGCCGAACTGGAAGAACTGGCGGTAGCGGCCGCGCTGCGGACGCTCGTGGCGGAACATCGGGCCCTTGTACCACAGGCGCTTGGGGCCGTCGTACACGAGGTTGTGCTCGATCACCGCGCGCACCGCGCCGGCCGTGCCTTCGGGCCGCAAGGTCAGCTGGTCGCCGTTCATCGCATCGGTGAACGAATACATTTCCTTCTCGACGATGTCGGTCACGGCGCCGATCGCGCGCGCGAACAGGCCGGTCTCTTCGAGGATGGGCGTGACGATCTTCTGGTAGCCATAGCTTTTCAGGACCGATTCGGTGGTGTTTTCCAGCAGTTCCCACAGCGGCGCGTCGGCCGGCAGGATGTCGTTCATCCCCTTCACCGCCACGATTTTTTCAGCTTTTTTATTCTCAGACATGTTCAGTTTGCTTACCGTAATTTTTTTGGACGTATTGGAGCACGATGGCCTGGAATTCCTCGACGATGCGCTCGCCGCGCAGGGTGACGGTCTTCTGGCCGTCGACGAACACCGGCGCGGCCGGCGATTCGCCGGTGCCCGGCAGGCTGATGCCGATATTCGCGTGCTTCGATTCGCCGGGGCCGTTGACGATACAGCCCATCACGGCCACGTTCATCGCCTCCACGCCCGGATAGGCCTTCTTCCACTCAGGCATCTGCTCGCGCAGATAGGTCTGGATGTTGTCGGCCAACTCCTGGAAAGTGGTCGAGGTGGTGCGGCCGCAGCCCGGGCAGGCGATCACCATCGGCGCGAACTTGCGCAGGCCCATGGTTTGCAGGATCTCCTGCGCCACCACGACTTCCCTGGTGCGGTCGCCGCCCGGTTCCGGGGTCAGCGAAATGCGGATGGTGTCGCCGATGCCTTCCTGCAGCAGCACCGACAGCGCGGCGGTCGAGGCCACGATGCCCTTGCTGCCCATGCCCGCTTCGGTCAGGCCCAGGTGCAGCGGATAGTCGCAGCGGCGCGCCAGTTCGCGGTAGACCGCGATCAGGTCCTGCACGCCCGAGACCTTGCAGGACAGGATGATCTGGTCGCGGCCCAGGCCCAGCTCTTCGGCGCGCAGCGCGTTCTCGATGGCGGAGGTGACCAGCGCCTCGTACATCACGGCCTGCGCGCTCCACGGTGCGGCGCGCCGGGCGTTCTCGTCCATGATGCGCGCCAGCAGCGCTTGGTCCAGGCTGCCCCAGTTGACGCCGATGCGCACCGGCTTGTTGTATTCGATGGCCGCTTCGATCATCTGGGCAAACTGGGTGTCGCGCTTGGCGCCCTGCCCCACGTTGCCGGGATTGATGCGGTACTTCGACAGCGCGCGCGCGCACTCGGGGAAGTCGCGCAGCAGGGTGTGGCCGTTGTAATGGAAGTCGCCGACCAGCGGCACGTCGATCTCCATCTTGTCGAGCTGCTCGCGGATCAGCGGCACCGCGGCCGCCGCTTCCGGATTGTTGACCGTGATGCGCACCAGTTCGGAGCCGGCGCGCGCCAGCTCCTTGACCTGGATCGCGGTGCCGATCACGTCGGCGGTGTCGGTATTGGTCATCGACTGCACGACCACGGGCGCGTCGCCGCCGACCCAGATCTTGCGCTCGCCGTGCGCGACCAGCACGCGGCGGCCGATGCGGCGCGCCAGCGGACCGGATGGAATGGCCAGGTTCGAAGAAGACATAAGCGGACTTATTTGAGATTGACGCGGGAAACGCTGCTGCCGGTCACCGGCGGCAGCTCGACCGCGGCGCCGCGCAGGGTCGCGCTGACGGCCGACGGCTTGCCGACCACCAGCGTGACCGGCTCGGTGACGTCGAAGGTCTCGGTGCTGCCGCCCTTGACCAGGCGCGCGATCAGCGGCGCTCCCTTGGCGCGCCGCACTTCGATCCACGAATCCTCGCGCACCTCGACCACCAGCGCGTTGGCGCCCGCGGCGGCGGCGGCGACCGGCATCGCTGGCGCCACGCCGGCCGGCGAGCCGCTGCCCGGGGTGGCGGCCGCGCCGGCCGGCGGCGGCACCGAAATCAGCGGCACCGACGTCGACGGCGTCGGCTTGAGTTCTTCACCCGGTTTGATCAGCGTGGTTTCCATCGGTTCGCCGGCCGCGCCGGTCACCGGCGTCGGCAACACCGTAACGCTAGCCTGCGAACCGGCCGCGGCGGGACCGGCAGCGCTCGGCGCGCCGCCATGCAACAGGCCCGCCGGCAACAGGCCGAACTGCCAGGCGCCGGCCGCGGCGGCCACCACCAGCAGCGCCACCGCGATCGGGCCCAGCGGCAAGCCGCTGCGCTTGCCGCTGGTTGGGAAGCGCACTTCGGAAAACGAGGCTGGCTTGTCGCGCCGCACGGTGGTACCGGTGGCGTCGCCCGGCTCCGGCGTGTCGAGCGGGATCATCGCCACCAGCGGCGCCGCCTCCAGCTTGAGCACCTTGGCGTAGGCGCGCACGAAGCCGCGCACCACGGCCGGACCAGGCAGGGCCGCATAGTCGCCGGCTTCTAGCGCGACCACCTGGCGTACCGCCAGCTTGAGTTGCTCGGCTACCTGTTCGACCGTCCAGCCCATCGCTTCGCGCTGGGCTGCCAAGGTCTTGCCCGGTACCTCGCCCGCGGGGGCTGCCGGCTGATCGTCCCACTCTGCATTCATCGTCGTCGTCTCACTCATCAAATGCACCGCGCTGGAAGGCCGCAAGTTCTGCCGAAGCCGGGAAACGGCGCCGCAACTGGGTCACCATGCTGGCCTCGGAGCTGCGGTCGCCGAGCTTGCGCTCGATGCGGATCGCCAGCCACAGCACGTCGGCCGACAAGCTGTCCAGCTTCGCGTTTTCTTTCAGGCGGTTGATAAAAAATCCGGCGCGCTGAACATCGCGCCGCTCGAAATACACCCGCGCCAGGTTGGCGTTGGTGGTTGGAAGATCGGGATTGATGCGCAGCGCGTCCGTCAGGTAACGCTCGGCCGCGTCCAGGTTCTTCATCTTGAGGCTGCACGAGCCGGCGTTCAGCAGCGCGTTGACCGGCGACTGGTAGGTCGGATTGTGCAGCGCCGACTCGAAGTAGGCGATGGCCTGCGGGCCGCGGCCGTTCTGGCACAGGAAGGAGCCGTAGTTGTTGGCCAGCTCGGGATTGCGCGGCGCCAGCTTGAGCGCGCGCTGGAAGTTGTCGTCGGCCAGGGTCGGCTCGCCGATCGCGGTGTAGATCAGGGCTCGCACGCCATAGGCTTCGGCCAACTCGGGGTTGGCGGCGATCGCCTGCTTGACCTCGTCGAGCGCGACTTCCATCTTGCCGTCCTGGTAGTAGCCGACCGCCAGCTGCAGGCGGATCGCGGCGCGCTTCTCGGCCGCGGTCTGGTCGGACACCGTCTTCAGCTCCTGGGTGCTGCCGCCGCTGACCTGGGGGCCGCCGGCGCAGGCCGCCAGCACGGCGCCCGCCGCCACGCAGCAAGCCAGCCGGACGACCACGGCCGGCTTCAAGAACGGATCTCCACGATGCGCCCGAAATCGGCGCCGAACTTGTTCTGGTATTCAGCCATTTTTTCCATACGCTCCTGTACCCGGGTTCGGTCTTGCACTTCGCCGGCCAGTTGGCCGCAGGCAGCGTCGATGTCGTCGCCGCGCGTCTTGCGAATGGTGGTCACGATGCCCGCATCCATCAGCACCTGGGCGAAGGCCTTGATGCGCGGATTCTTCGAGCGCAGCAGGCCCGATTCCGGGAAGGGATTGAAGGGGATCAGGTTGAACTTGCACGACACGCCAACGTCGCGGTCCTTGACCAGCGCCACCAGCTCGCGCGCATGGGCGTCGCTGTCGTTGACGCCGTCGAGCATGCAGTACTCGAAGGTGATGAAGTCGCGCGGCGCGAATGCGAGGTAGCGTTTGCAGGCGGCCATCAGCTCGCGCAGCGGGTATTTTTTGTTGAGCGGCACCAGGCCGTCGCGCAGCGCGTCGTTCGAGGCGTGCAGCGAGACCGCCAGCGCCACCGGCACTTCTTGCGACAGCTTGTCCATCATCGGCACCACGCCCGAGGTCGAGAGCGTGACGCGGCGGCGCGACAGGCCGTAGGCGTTATCGTCGAGCATCAGCTTGAGCGCGGTGACGGTCGGCTCGAAATTGAGCAGCGGTTCGCCCATGCCCATCATGACCACGTTGGTGATCTGGCGTTCGCCCTTGGGGCCGACTTCGATGCCCTTGGTCTTGCGCAGCTCGAACTCGGCCATCCACAGCTGGCCGATGATCTCGGCCACCGTGAGGTTGCGGTTGAAGCCCTGCTTGCCGGTCGAGCAGAAGCGGCAGTTGACGGCGCAACCGGCCTGGGTCGAGATGCACAGGGTGCCGCGATTGTCTTCCGGGATGAACACGGTCTCGACCGCGTTGCCGTTGCCGACGTCGACCAGCCATTTGCGGGTGCCGTCGGTCGAGGTGTGGTCGCTGATCACGCTCGGGGCGCGGATCTCGGCGCGCGTGGCCAGCTTGTCGCGCAGCGACTTGGCGAGGTCGGTCATGGCGTCGAAATCGCTGGCGCCGAACTGGTGGATCCAGCGCTGCAGCTGCTTGGCGCGAAACGGCTTCTCACCCAAGTCGGCGCAGTAGGCGACGAGTTGCGCGGGATCGAAGTCCAGCAGGTTGGTGAGAGTCGTTGTCATGGTCGGTGGTGCTTTTTCAATATTTCTAAAGCCGCCCGCCAAGGCGAGCGGAGTGCTACGGGCTTGCTACCGGCGTCGAATTAACGCGCGTACACGTTCAGCGCCGGGAAGAAGTAGGCGATTTCGACAGCGGCGGTTTCGGCGGCATCCGAACCGTGGACGGCGTTGGCGTCGATCGAATCGGCGAAGTCGGCGCGGATCGTGCCTTTTTCAGCCTTCTTCGGATCGGTCGCGCCCATCAGGTCGCGGTTGGTGGCAATCGCGTTCTCGCCTTCCAGCGCCTGGATCATGACCGGACCCGAGATCATGAAATCGACCAGGTCCTTGAAGAACGGACGCGCAGCGTGCACGGCGTAGAAACCTTCGGCTTCGGCGCGCGACAGCTGGATCATGCGTGCGGCGACCACTTTCAGGCCAGCGCCTTCGAAACGGCTATAGATTTGGCCGATCACATTTTTTGCAACTGCGTCTGGTTTAATGATCGACAGGGTGCGTTCGATTGCCATTTGTAAAAACTCCAATAAAAAGAAAGGTTTAAATCGAGAAATTAAGAACTCAATCAACCTTTGATTTTACCATATATCACCCCCAACTGACCGTTATTGCACGGGCTGCCGCGGAAGTGGTAGAGTGACGCCGTCAATTGGCGCCGGCCCGAGGGCGATTCTGCGCGTTTTTCGGCAGCCGTGCTATGCTTTTAGCGTATTTACCTTTTTACCAACCGGAGGCACTATGACCCCAATCATCCAAAACAGTTACGACATCGCCGGCGGCAGCCAGGCGGTACGCCACCGCGTGCTGCGCAATACCTACTGGCTGCTGGCGCTGTCGATGATCCCCACCGTGCTGGGCGCCTTCGTCGGCGTGCAGATGCACATGGCGTTGCCGGCTGGCGGCCTCGGCATGCTGCTGTTCCTGGCGATCGCGTTCGGCTTCATCTTCGCGATCCAAAAGACCAAGAATTCGGGTCTGGGCGTGGCAGTGCTGCTGGGCTTCACTTTCTTCATGGGGCTGATGCTCACGCCGATCCTGACCCGCACCCTGGGCTACTCGAACGGCGGCAGCCTGATCATGATGGCGTTCGGCGGCACCGCCTCGATCCTGGCCGTGATGGCCAGCGTGGCGACGGTCTCCAAGCGCGACTTCTCGATGCTGGGCAAGTGGCTGTTCGCCGGCGTGCTGGTGCTGATCCTGGCCTCGATCGCGAATATCTTCCTGGGCCTGTCGGTGCTGTACATCGTGATTTCGGTGATGGCGATCGGGATTTTCTCGGCCTTCATCCTGTACGACGTGCAGCAGATCGTGAATGGCGGCGAGACCAATTACATCACCGCCACGCTGTCGATCTACCTCGACGTGTACAACATCTTCGCCAACCTGCTGGCCCTGCTGGGCCTGGGCGGCAGCCGCGACTGATGTTCGCCGCGGACGTAAAAAAGCCGGCCCGCAGGCCGGCTTTTTTACGTCTGCAAGGCTCACTTGAACAGCGGTTCGCGGCGCCGTTTGAGGGCGCCCAGCGCGCCCACGCCGGCCAGCAGCATGGCCCAGCCGGCCGGCTCCGGGACCGGCGAGGCCATGGTGAAGCGCAGGTCGTCGAGGCCGGCGTAACTTGGCAGCGAGGCCAGCATCACCGAGCGCCCCACCCCGCTGAACGCGACCGAGGCCAGGCCGAAGGCGCTGGCAGCGCCGTTCACCGTTTGCGAGCCCAGCAGCGCGCCGGTCCCGTTCAGGCCGGAAAACACGCTCAGCGTGGCCGGCGCCATGGTGCCGTAGGCGAAGGCGAAGGCGCTGAAGCCGGCGTCGACGTTGATCAGGGCCTGGCCGGTGGCGTTGTAGACGTAGCGCGGCTGCGAGGGCGCGGCCAAGGCGTTGGCGGTCACCAGATTGAAGAATTCGACGCCGAGGTCGGTGCCGGCGGCGCCCGCGCTGTCGGTGCCGCCGTTGTAGAACTGGTTGACCCGGGCGTTGCTGGTGACCGCGTCGAAGTCGATCAGGATGGTGTCGGCCAGCGCCGGCAAGGAACATCCCAGCAGCAAGGCCAGGCCGGCCGGGCGCGCAATACGTGTCATGATGGTGTCCTCTGGTCTAAGTGGAAGAATTTGTTTCCCCGTAGACGCAATGTTGCATCAAGACGTATATTGCAGCTTATGAAATATCAACAAGTCTACCAACAATGACAACATGAATCAGGCGGGCAGCTCGAACACCGCGATCGACTCGACGTGCGAGGTGTGCGGGAACATATTCACCACCCCGGCCTTCTTCAGCACGTAGCCCGCCTCATGGGTCAGGATGCCGGCGTCGCGCGCCAGCGTGGATGGGCTGCAGGACACGTAGACGATGCGCTTGGGCAGCATCTCGGGATGGCTGGCGCGCAAGCCCGCGAGCGCCTGCGCCAGCGCCATCGCGCCGTCGCGCGGCGGATCGACCAGCATGCGGTCGAACTTGCCCAGCGCGACCAGGTCGTCCGTCGTGACCTCGAACAGATTGCGGGTCGAGAAGCTGGTCTTGGCCGCCAGGCCATTGGCTTTCGCATTGTCGAGCGCGCGCTCGGTCAGCGCCGTGCTGCCTTCGATGCCGACCACGGCCCTGGCCCTGGTCGCCAGCGGCAGGGTGAAGTTGCCGAGGCCGCAGAACAGATCGGCCACCCGGTCCTCGGGCTGGACCTCGAGCAGGCGCAGCGCGGTCGCCACCAGCACCCGGTTGATGTGGTGGTTGACCTGGGTGAAATCGACCGGCTTGAACGGCATCGTCACGCCGAACTCCGGCAGGGTGTAGTACAGCGCGCGGTCGAGCGGATAGTAAGGCGCGGCGGTGTCCGGGCCCTTGGTCTGCAGCCACCACTGGACGTTCCAGTGGTCGGCGAAGGCCTTCAGCAAGGTTTCGTCGGCCGCGCTCAGGGGCGCCATGATGCGCAGCACCAGCGCGGTGACGGCCTCGCCCACCGCCACTTCGATCTGCGGCAGCTGGTCGTAGATCGACAGCGCGCCGATCAGCGCGCGCAGCGGCACCAGCAGCGCGGCCACGTGCGGCGGTAGGATCTTGCAATCCGTCATATCGGCGACAAACGCCGAGCGCTTTTCATGGAAGCCGACCAGCACCGTGTCCTTCTTGGCCACATGGCGCACCGACAGCCGCGCGCGGTAACGGTAGCCCCAGGTCGGGCCATACATCGGGCGCATGATGGTCTCGGCCTTGACCTTGCTGATGTGCCACAGGTTATCTTCCAGCACGCGCTGCTTCATCGCGACCTGGGCCGAAGGTTCG
>Ga0193702_1000412_pt1 | contig 14909 bp, 19 predicted proteins | sample U3a1metaG_FD_143060 | JGI IMG/M metagenome (GOLD analysis project Ga0193702, IMG submission 143060) | Soil microbial communities from a riparian zone of the East river system, Colorado, United States - U3a1 | ecosystem: Environmental > Terrestrial > Soil > Riparian zone | place: USA: East River... | reverse complement strand
CGGCCACCGACATGGCGTATCTGCTCAACGACGCCGAGATCGCATTCGCGGTGGTCGAGGACCAGGAGCAGGTCGACAAGCTGCTCGCACTGCGCGCGTCGTGCCCGCGGCCGCGCCACATCGCCTTCGAGGACCAACGCGGCATGCGCCACACCACGCAGGACGGGCTGCTGTCCTGCGCCAGCCTGCAGGCACTGGGACGCGCCTGGGACGCGGACCATCCCGGCAGCTACGAGGCCGCGCTGCAGGCCGGCCAGGGCAGCGACACCGCCATCATCCTGTACACCTCGGGCACCACCGGCAAGCCGAAGGGCGTGTGCCAGTCGCATGCGGCGCTGCTGGCCGCGGGCGAAGGCGGGGTCGGCTTCGACCGGCTGAGCGAGCGCGAAGACATCCTGTCCTACCTGCCGATGGCGTGGGTGGGCGATTGCCTGTTCTCGCTGGCGCAAGCGCTGGTGGCCGGCTTCACCGTCAACTGCCCGGAGTCGGGCGACACGGTGCTGACCGACCTGCGCGAGATCGGCCCCACCTGCTACTTCGCACCGCCGCGCGTGTTCGAGAACATGCTGACCACCGTGATGATCCGGATGGAAGACGCGGGCGCCGTCAAGCGCCACATGTTCGATTACTTCATGGCGGTGGCCCGGCGCTGCGGCTGCGCCATCCTCGACGGCCGGCCGGTGGCCTTGCCGGACCGCGTCCGCTACGCAGTGGGCCGGGTGCTGGTCTATGGCCCGCTGAAGAACGTGCTGGGCCTGTCGCGGGTACGCGTGGCCTACACCGCGGGCGCGGCGATCGGGCCGGACCTGTTCCGCTTCTACCGCTCGATCGGGGTCAACCTCAAGCAGCTGTACGGCTCCACCGAAACCTGCGCCTACGTCTGCCTGCAGCCGGACGGGAACATCAAGTTCGACAGCGTGGGCCCGCCGGCGCCGGGGGTCGAGGTCAAGCTGGCGGCCAATGGCGAGGTGCTGGTCAGGTCGGCGGCCATTATGGACGGCTACTTCCGGCGGCCCGACGCCACCGCCGAAGCGATCGATGCCGAGGGCTACTTCCACACCGGCGACGCCGGCCTGTTCGACAGCGACGGCGACCTGAAGATCATCGACCGCCCTCGAGATCCAGGCGATCCGCAAGACGCCGGTGGGCCGCCTGCCCTACGGCTTGCAGAAGCGGGTGGAGCTGGGCCGCGCGCTGGCCGCCGAGCCCGAGATCCTGCTGCTGGACGAACCGATGGCCGGCATGAACGTGGAAGAGAAGCAGGACATGTGCCGCTTCATCCTCGACGTGAACGACCAGTTCGGGACCACCATCGTGCTGATCGAGCACGACATGAGCGTGGTGATGGATATCTCGGACCGGGTGGTGGTGCTCGACTACGGCAAGAAGATCGGCGACGGCACGCCCGGCGAGGTGCGGGCGAACAAGGATGTCATTAACGCATACCTCGGGGTTGCGTAGGGTGGGTACGGGTTCATCGTGCCCACGCGGATCATGCGGCGCGTATCGCCGCGTGGGCACGGTGAACCCGTACCCACCCTACCAGGAACAGGCGACATGAATTTTTTCTTCAAGGTGCTGATCGGCGGCTTGCTCTCGGGCGTGATGTACGCGCTGGTGGCGATCGGCTTCGTCCTGATCTACAAGGCTTCCGGCGTGTTCAACTTCGCCCAGGGCGCGATGGTGTTCTTCGCCGCCCTCACCTGCGTCGGCATCATCGACAAGTTCGGCGTGCCGATCTGGGTCGCGGCGCCGCTCACCGCCCTCGTGATGATCGCGCTCGGCCTGGCGATCGAAAGGGTGGTGCTGCGCCCGCTGGTGAACCAGCCGGAGATCACGCTGTTCATGGCCACCATCGGCCTGGCCTTCTTCATCGAAGGCCTGGCCCAGCTGCTGTGGGGCGCGCAGGTGCACAAGCTGGACCTGCCGATCGACGACGTGCCGATCGCCTTCCTGCTGGAGCGCTTCAACATCATCGTCTCGCAGTTCGACCTGACCGCGGCCGCCATCTGCGCGCTGCTGTTCTCGAAGACCAGGGTCGGACGCGCGCTGCGCGCGGTGGCCGACGACCACCAGGCCGCACTGGCGGTCGGCATCCCGCTGCAACGGATCTGGGCGGTGGTGTGGTCGGTGGCCGGGCTGGTCGCGCTGGTGGCCGGGCTGCTGTGGGGCGCGCGCAATGGCGTGCAGTTCGCCCTGACCTTCATTGCGCTCAAGGCGCTGCCGGTGCTGATCCTGGGCGGCTTCACGTCGATAACGGGCGCGATCGTCGGCGGCCTGCTCATCGGCGCGTCCGAAAAACTGGCCGAGGTCTACCTCGGACCGATGGTCGGCGGCGGCATCGAAGGCTGGTTCCCCTACGTGCTTGCGCTGCTGTTCCTGCTAGTGCGGCCGGAAGGCCTGTTCGGCGAAAAAATCATCCGGAGAATATGAGATGCTGTATCGCGAAGCCGGGCAATTCAAGACCAGCTATCAGTCCGACGGCCAGATCTTCCCGATCCGCCAGGACCGGTTCGCGATGGCCGCGCTGCTGCTGGCGGCGCTGGTGGCGGTGCCGCTGTTCGCCTCGCCCTACCTGCTGTCGGCGATCCTGATCCCCTTCCTGATCTTTGCGCTGGCCGCGCTGGGCCTGAACATCCTGACCGGGTACGCCGGCCAGCTCTCGCTCGGCAGCGCGGCCTTCATGGCGGTCGGCGCGTTCGCCTCGTTCAATGTCGTCGCGCGGATACCCGGCATCCCGATGCTGCTGGCCTTCGTGTTCGGCGGCCTGTGCGCGGCGACGGTCGGCATCGTGTTCGGACTGCCGTCGCTGCGCATCCGCGGCTTCTACCTCGCCGCGTCGACGCTGGCGACCCAGTTCTTCGTGGTCTGGTGCCTGACCAAGATTCCCTACCTGACCAACTACAGCGCCTCGGGCGTGATCACGGCGCAGAAGATCGCGATCCTCGGCTACCTGTTCGACACCCCGGCCCGCAAGTACACGCTGGTACTGGTCATCGTGGCCGTGATGGCGCTGCTGGCCAAGAACATGGTGCGCTCGAACGTCGGCCGCTCGTGGATGGCGGTACGCGACATGGACGTGGCGGCCGAGGTGATCGGCTTTCGCCCGATGCGCACCAAGCTGCTGGCGTTCGCGGTCAGCTCGTTCTACTGCGGCGTGGCCGGCGCCCTGTACGCCTATGCCTACCTCGGCACGGTGGAGCCGGAAGCCTATAACCTCGACCTGTCGTTCCGCATCCTGTTCATGATCATCATCGGCGCTGACCGGCGCCTACACCCGCCAAGTCTCGCGCGCCGAATTGAAGGATGCGCTGGAAGCGGTCTACCACTACTTCCCGCGCCTGAAGGAGCGGCGCGCCAGCCAGGCCGGCTACACCTCGGGCGGCGAGCAGCAGATGTGCGCGATCGGCCGCGCGCTGATGGCCAAGCCGTCGATGATCCTGCTGGATGAACCGTCGATGGGGATCGCGCCCCAAGTCGTCGAAGAGATTTTCGACATCGTGAGGGACTTGAACCGCAAGGAGGGCGTGTCCTTCCTGCTGGCCGAGCAGAACACCACGGTCGCCCTGCGTTATGCCGACTTCGGCTACATCCTGGAAAACGGCCGGGTCGTGATGGAGGGCGAGGCGGGCGAACTGGCCAACAACGAAGACGTCAAAGAGTTCTACCTCGGCGTTTCCGGCGCCGGCCGCACGAGCTTTCGCGACATGAAATTTTACCGCCGCCGCAAACGCTGGCTGGCTTGAGGACGCACCATGGATTTTGAAGCAGCAAAGACACTGTGCCGCAGTTTCCCGGGCTGTACCGAAGACGTCAAATGGGGCGCCGACGCCGTGTTCTCGGTCGGCGCAAAGATGTTCGCGGTGACCGGCAGCGCGGTGCCGGCCAAGGGCATGAGTTTCAAGGTCGATGACGAGCGCTTCCTGGAACTGACGGACCGCCCGGGCATCATCCCCGCACCCTACCTGGCGCGCGCCAAGTGGGTGTACGTCGAACACGCCAAAGCGCTGAGCGACAAGGAGGCGGCCGCGCTGCTGCGTCGCTCCTACGAACTGGTGTTCGCCAAGCTGACCAAAAAGCTGCAGCGCGAGATCGGCGGGGCGGGATGAGCGCCGATACCTTCGACGCGCTGGAAACGCGCGACCCCGCGGAACGCGAGCGCGACCTGATGGCGCGCCTGCCGCGGCTGGTGGCGCGCGCGCAGTCGGCGCCGGGCTGGGCGCGCATCCTGGCCGGCGTCGATGCGGCCGCGGTCACCAGCCGCGATGCCCTGGCCGCGCTGCCCATCACGCGCAAGGCCGAACTGAAATCGCTGCAGCAGCGCGAGCGCCCGTTCGGCGGCCTGAATGCCACCGCGGTGGGCGAGCTCGCGCGGGTGTTCGTGTCGCCCGGCCCGATCTTCGACCCCGAGGGCCGCGCGCCCGACTGGTGGCGCTTCGCGCGGCCGATGTACGCGGCCGGCGTGCGGCGATATCGGCAGCGTGCGCAACGCGATGCTGGGCGCCGAGGCGCTACCCGAATCGCTGCGCAGCTGGTTCCGCGACCGCGGCGTGCAGCGCGTGCTGCAGACCTACGCCTCGGCCGACGCCGGCAGCATCGCCTACGAGACCGAGACCGATGGCGTGCTCAATCCCGGCATGGTGCTGGACGAAGACGTGATCCTCGAGATCGTGCGGCCCGGCAGCGGCGAGCCGGTGGCGCCGGGCGACATCGGCGAGGTCGTGGTCACGCTGTTCAATGCCGACTATCCGCTGATCCGCTTTGCGACCGGCGACATGTCGGCGCTGCTGGCCGATGCGCCGCCGTCGACATGCGGGCGCACCAACCTGCGCATCAAGGGATGGATGGGGCGCGCCGACCAGACCACCAAGGTGCGCGCGATGTTCGTGCATCCTTCGCAAGTGGCCAACATCGCGCGCCGCTATCCGGAGATACTGAAGGCGCGGCTGGTGGTCTCGGGCCGCATGGCGAACGACGTGATGACGCTGCATTGCGAAGTGGCCGCGCCGCTTGCGCCCGCGCGTGCGGAGGCGATCGTGCACTCGATCCGCGAGGTCACCAAGTTGCGCGGCGAGCTGCGCTTCGAGCGCCCGGGCGCCCTGCCCGACGACGGCAAGTTGATCGACGACGTGCGCGACTACCGCTAGCGAGGGCGCGCCGTTGTGGCATAAATCCAACTGCGCGCCGTTTGTGCGCTGCGATATGCCGCATAATCAAAGCGTGTCCTCTTTAAAGCAGATCGCCATGCAAGACTTCCACTTCGAACGCGCCCGCGCCTTGTTGGGCAATGCCGAAGAAATCGTCGACCCGGATACCGTGCAGGCCGCGGTCAGGCACGTCGCCGACGTCCTCAACGCGCGCTTCGGCGACGCCGCCGATGCGCAGTTCCCGCTGGTGCTGGGCGTGATGGGCGGCGCCGTGGTGTTTACCGGGCAGCTGCTGCCGCAGCTGGCGTTCCCGCTCGAATTCGACTACATCCACGTGAGTCGTTACGGCGACGACGACCAGGGCGGCCGCGTGATCTGGAAAGTGATCCCGCGCCCCAACGTGGCGGGCCGCACGATCATCGTGCTCGACGATATCCTGGACGAGGGCGAAACGCTGGCGCAGGTCAAGCAGCGCCTGCTCGCGATGGGCGCGGCGGAAGTGATCATCACGGTGTTCGCCGACAAATCGACCAAGCGCAGCAAACCGATCAAGGCCGACATCGTGGGCCTGACGATCCCCGACAAATTCGTGGTCGGCTTCGGGATGGACGTCTACGGCTACTGGCGCAACCTGCCGGGCCTGTGGGCGATCCGGCAGGAAGACCTGAAGTCGTTCAACGTCTGAGGCAAAACCGGGGTCAGTGCCGACATTCGGACACATTAAATAGGGTCAGAGTCGAATTAATTCGAGATTCATGAATTAATTCGACTCTGACCCTATTTAATGTGTCCGAATGTCGGCACTGACCCCGGTTTTGCCGTTACAAGGCGAGGCGCGCGCGGGCGGCGGCGTATTCGGCTTTCAGGCGCTCGACCATCTCGGCTACGGTCGGCACGTCGTCCATCATGCCCACGCCCTGGCCCGCGCCCCAGATGTCGCGCCAGGCCTTGGCGCTGCCCGAGCCGAAGCTCATCTTGCTCTTGTCCGATTCCGGCAGCGCCTCCGGATCGAGGCCGGCGTTGACGATCGACTTCTTCAGGTAGTTCCCGTGCACGCCGGTGAACAGGTTGGTGTACACCACATCGGCCGCCGACGATTCGATGATCGCTTCGCGGTAGCCCTCGGTGACGTTCGATTCGCGCGTCGCCAGCCAGCGCGACCCCATGTAGGCGAAGTCGGCACCCATCGCCTGCGCCGCAAGGATGCCGTCGCCGGTGGCGATCGATCCGGACAGCGCAACCGGCCCCTGGAAGAATTTGCGCACCTCGCCCACCAGCGCGAACGGCGACAGCGCGCCCGCGTGGCCGCCGGCGCCGGCCGCCACCAGGATCAGCCCGTCGACGCCGGCATCCAGCGCCTTCTGCGCATGACGGATCGAGATCACGTCATGCAGCACGATGCCGCCGTAGCCGTGGATCGCGTCGAGCATCTCGCGCGGCGGCGCGCGCAGCGAGGAGATGATGATCGGGACCTGGTGGCGCACGCACATCTCGACGTCGTGTGCGAGCCGGTCGTTCGACTGGTGCACGATCTGGTTCACCGCGATCGGTCCGACCCTGGCGCCGGGATGGGCGGCGCGGTAGTCGTCCAGCTCTTGCTGCAAATCGGTGAGCCAGGTGTCGAGCAGCGCGGCCGGGCGCGCGTTCAAGGCGGGGAAGGCGCCGACGATGCCGGCCTTGCATTGCGCCGCCACCAGCGCCGGGCCGCTGGCGATGAACATCGGCGAGCCGATCACGGGAAGGGACAGGTTTTGTAAGGCGGCAGGCAGCGCCATGGCGGGACTCTCGGCGGAGTTGATCGGAGAGGCCATTATAGAGCGAAAAAAGAACGACCGTGCTGAAGCTATGCGGGCGCTAGAAATCGCGGTTGACCAGCATGCCGCCCTCGCGATGGGCGGCGCCCGCCCGCACCAGCGCGGCGGCGGCCCACTCGGCCAGTTCGGCAGCGGGCTTGTGCAGGAAGCGGCGGCGCGCGCCATCGACCACCGGGATCGCGTCGAGCAGGGCGCCGAGGTCCGCCAGCGGGATGCGCTGGCGCTCGAGCAGCAGGAATTTGAGCAGCACCTTGACCGCGTTCTCGGCATTGCGCTGCGGCACCGCGGCGAGGAAGTCGACGCGCGACACGGCACGCGCCAGCGCCGCCTCGACATCGGTGAACGGCGCGCCGTGGCCGGGGATCACGAGGCGCACATCGAGCGCGCCAATCAGCGCCAGCGTGGCGCGCACTTCCTCGAAGCCGGACTCGCCATCGAGCTCGGGGAAAATCACGCCGAAGCCGTTCTCCCACAAGGCGTCGGCCGAGATCAGGATGCCCTCCCGCTCGCAAAAGAAGATCAGCGATTGCGGATCGTGGCCCGGCGCGGCCAGCGCGCGCCAGCGCAGGTCGCCCAGCACCAGCACGTCGCCGGGCGCGATGGTGGCGTCGAAGCCGAAGCGCGCGCATTGCTGGCCGGTGGCCTGGTAGCTGAGCGCAGCTTGGTCCCAGGCGCGCACCTTGTCCGCTCCCGCCGCGGGGATCGCGGTGCGGCAGGCGTAGGCGGCCTGCAGCGCCGCGTTGCCGCCGCAGTGGTCGGAATGCAGGTGGGTGTTGACCAGCAGGTCGAGCGGGCGGCCGGCCAGCGCGCGGCGCACCAGCGCCAGCGTCTGCGGCGCATGGGTCAGGTAGCCGCTGTCGACCAGCGCGGTGTGCTCGCGGCCGATGAACAGCACGTTGTTGGACGACAGCCAGCCGCGCTCGAAGATGCGGATCGACGGCGGCAGCGCGCTCACTTGAATTCCATGGCGGCTTCGCGGCGCCGGATCTCGGCCCAGACCGCGCGCTTGTAGTCGTCGTTCGCGCTGCCCCAGTGGATGATCTCGTCGATCGTGCGCAGGCAGCCGCGGCACAAGCCGGTGTCGGGCGCCATCTCGCACAGGCTGATGCAGGGCGAGGGCACCGGGGTGTGCAGTTCGGGGTTCATGCGGCGGCCTGCGCCTTCTTCCGCGCCAGCCGGGCCGCGAAGCGCGCGGGGTCGATCAGCGTGCGTTCGTGGGTACCTTCGCAGATGCGCTCGACGTCGTCCCAGGCTTCGACCCGGAAGCGCACGCGCCGGCCTTCGACCTCGATCACCTCGCCCTTCACCTGCAGGGTCATGCCGGGCGGCGTGGGCGCGAAATGGACGAAGCTGACCATGGTGCCGAGGCTCTGTTCGCGCGGCCAGTCCAGGTAGGGCATCATGCCGTGCACGCAGGCCAGCTCCATCATGCCGACCATGTAGCCGGTGGCCAGTACCTCGGGCATGTCGCGGCAGAAGGCGGTGTCGTGGTACAGCTGCGGCACGGTGGCGCGCGCCGGGACGGTGTAGCGCCACTCGAAGCGCACGCCGGGTTGCAGGTCGGGACTCATGCCGGCATTATGCCTTCAATCGCGTTGCTCGATCAGCTCGACCCGGTTGCCGAAGGGGTCGAGGATGGTGGCGCGGCGCAGGCCGGCCACTTCCTCGTCCGGCGTGACCTCGACGCCCTGCGCGGCCAGCGCGGCGGTGAATTCTTCAAACCCTTCCACGATCAGCGCCGGATGCGCCTTCTTCGCGGCCAGGAAAACGCTGTCACCACCGAGGTGGAGCTGAGCCGCGCCGCACTGGAACCAGGCGCCGCCGCGCACCGCCAGATGGGCCGGCTTCGGCTTTTCGGGCAGGCCCAGCACCCCGCTGTAGAACGCCCGCGCCTGCGGCTCGCTGCCGGTCGGCATGGCAACCTGCACGTGGTCGATTCCTGTAATTTTTGCCATCGCTACCTCCAGTGTGATTTTGCCTAGCCTACCGCATTGCACGAAATCGCGCTTGACCTCAGCGCGCAGACGCGTACACTACCATCCATACAGATGGTGTAGGGATGGCGCAAGGATGGTAATGGAGACTATGCAAGCACGCGAACTTAAACCGAAGACCTTCGAATCGGAAAAGATCACGATTAACCTCGGCCCGATCGATCTCGGCCAGATAGACCTGCTGGTGAATGAAGGCTTTTATGCGAACCGTACGGACCTGATCCGCACCGCGATTCGCAATCAGCTTAACACCCATGCGGATGTGGTGCGCCAGACCGTCGCGCGCAAGAGCCTGGTGCTGGGCATGCACCACTACTCGCGCGCCGACCTCGAAGCGGCGCTCGCCGCGGGTGAACGCCTGCAGATCCAGGTGCTTGGCATGGCCAGCATCGCCAGCGACGTCACGGCCGAGCTGGCCCTGGCGGCGATCGAATCGATTTTTGTGCTTGGCGCGCTGCATGCGAGCAACGTGGTCAAGACGGCACTGGCCGGCCGCATCCTTTGATGCGCTTGAATAGGGAAAGCCTATGAAATTCAATGAAAAACTGCTTGCGCAAATGCGCAACGCCACTCGCATCCTGCTGGGCCAGGGCCCGGCGGCCGCCACCAGCACGATCCAGCGTACGCTGAACGGCGCGGCGGCGCCCCGGCAAGCGGCGCCAAAACACGCCGCGCCGCCGCTGCGCGACATCAATCCGCCGCCAGGCGCCGCGCCCGCCGCGAAAACCCAGGCGCAGGAAGCGGCCGAGGCATTCAACAACATCATGCCGGACATGCTCGCCGAACTGGACCGGATGGGGGAAGCCGGCCGCAGCGCGTTCAAGATGCCCTCGTTCGAATTGCCGGTCATGCCGGGCGCGACGCCGCCGGCCGAACAGTTGCCCGGCGAATTTGTCGACGGCAGCTACAGCAACGCGGCCGGCACCCGCAGCTACAAGCTGTACGTGCCGAGCTGCTACACGGGCAGTCCACTGCCGCTGGTGGTGATGCTGCACGGCTGCACCCAGGACCCGGTCGATTTCGCGAGCGGCACCCAGATGAACGTGCTGGCCGAGGAGTTGCACTGCCTGGTCGTGTATCCGGCCCAGTCGCAGCAGGCCAATGCGCGGCGCTGCTGGAACTGGTTCAGCGCGGCCGACCAGCAGCGCGACCAGGGCGAGCCCTCGATCATCGCGGGCATCACGCGCAAGGTGATGGTCAGCCACGCGGTCGACGAGAACCAGGTCTACGTGGCCGGCTTGTCGGCGGGCGGGGCGATGGCCACCATCATGGGCACGCTGTATCCGGACCTGTATGCCGCGGTCGGCGTGCACTCGGGCCTGCCGTTCGCGTCGGCCCACGATTTGCCGTCGGCGCTGGCCGCGATGAAGGGCAATTTCGGCCGCCGGCCGGCGCCGGGACGCGCGATTCCGATCATCGTCTTTCACGGCGACAAAGATATGACCGTACACCCGGCCAATGGCGACGAGTTGATCGCGCAGGGCGTGCGGCACGCGGCCAGGGACAGCGTGGTGGAACCGGGCAAGGTGCCGGACGGTTACGCCTACACGCGTACCGTGCACCACCGCGCGGACGGCACGCCGCAGGCCGAGCAGTGGCTGATCCACGGCGCCGGCCATGCCTGGTCGGGCGGCAGTACGCACGGCAGCTACACTGACGGCAAGGGGCCGGATGCGAGCCGCGAGATGATGCGCTTCTTCCGCACCAAGCGCTAAGCTTCAGTCGGGGAAGAAGTCGGGATCGAGCACCTCCGACAAGGTCCAGGGATTTTGTGACGGGAAGCTAAGGTTTGTTTCCTTTACCGCGGCGTCGAGGGCATCCTCCCAAACGGTCGACAGCCACTCCTCGTCCTTGAGAAAGTGCTTAAGGCTGGGCATCCGGCGCAACGCGTGGGTAATTGAATAGCGCTGTGTCTTGATCGTTTGCCGCCAACTTTTCCCCCTGCGGCCGGGCTGGAACCACCACTTGAGGAGATGGGCCAGTAACACGGCCAGCCTGCTGCCCAGTTCCCGCTGTTCGCTTCTCGCCACGCCCTCGATCTCCTCGGCAATGTTGCAAGCGTCGATGACGGCCAGGTCGCCGGCGCGCAGCAGCTCAGCCTGCTCGTAGGCCCATGCGGCGAAGTCCGTGTCGTACAGCGTGTCCATGACGTGCTCGGTGCCGGTTCAGGCGGGGAAGAAGTCGGGATCGACTATCTGGGACAAGGTCCAGGGGTTTTGCGAAGGAAAACGGAGTTCTGTCTCATTCATCGCGGCGCTTACCGCGTCGTCCCAGACTTCCTCCAGCCATTCCTCGTCCTGGAGGAAGTGTTTGAGGCTTGGCATGCGCCGCAGGGCGCGCGCGATGGCCTTGCGTTGGGCCTTGATCGTCAGCTGCCAGCTGTGGCCCCTGCGGCTGGGCTGGTACTGCCATTTCAGGAGATGGGACAGCAAGACCACCAAGCGGCTACCCAGTTGACGCTGTTCGTTCCTTGCCACGTCCTCGATCTCCTCGGCGATGTTGAGGGCGTCGATGGCGGACAAGCGGCCGCTGCGCAGCAGGGAGGCCTGCTCCCAGGCCCAGGCCACAATATCGGTGTCGTAGAGATTGCCCATGACGTGCCCCTCGTATGAGAAGACTGTAGGCGCGGGGCGGCTTGGCGCTTGGCCTTAGCTCAATCGTGCGGGCGGAACTTTCGCGGCCTGGTCGGCGATGTGCTGTTTCAGGCAGGCGGGACACCAGCAGGCGCCCTCGCTGCCAGGCAGCGGCACCACCGCCGGCAACTCGGTGCACCAGCACGGGCCGGCGCCACCGTCGGCCATCGCGCAGCCGAACTCGGCGCCGCAACGGCTGCACACGCTCATGGCGGCGTATCGCCCGGCACCTCGGGCGGCGGCAGCTCGCGCATCGCCCGGCGCAGCAGCGCCATCTGGCCGTTGAAACGGGTGCAGGCGCCGCACACGATCAAATGCAAGCGCATGCGCGTGCGCTCCACCAGCGACAGCTCGCGGTCCATGCCTTCCGATACCAGCCGGTGCACTTCCCTGCAGGTGGGCTTCAGGCCTTCGTCGTGTTTTTTCATGGGTCCAGTCGGCGCGGATGCATTATTCGACCGCGCGCTTGCCGAACCAGTTCAGGTCCAGGCATTCGCGCAGGCGCAGCCGGGCGCGATACAACAGCACCCAAGCATTAGACGTGGTGATCGCCAATTCCTTACAGATCTCGTCGGTGTCGAGCTCCAGCCATTCGCGCATCATGAAAATGCGCGCGGTCTTGGCCGGCAACTTCTCGAGGCACACTTCGAGCACGCGGAAAAAATCCTTCTGCTCGAGCGCATCGTCCGGGTTGCCCCAGGGCCGCGGCATGTCGCGCGTGTGGCCGTCGGCGATGAACAGCGCGTCGATCACGTCATCCTCGGACTGGTCGTCGTCGCAATCGATCTGGCGCTCGCGGGTGGCGATGCGCAGGTTGTCGATAATCTTGAATTTCAAAATCCCGGTAACATAGGTGCGCAGCGTCGATTGTCCGCTGAAGCGCTCGGGCTTTTCGAGCACGGCGATCAGGGCGTCCTGCACCGCGTCTTCGGCCAGCGCTTCATTCCGAAGCTGCAACTGTGCAAAACGTACAAGTTGAGGCCGCATGGCTTCCAGTTGGTGGTGCAAAGTCAGGGTCGCGGTCATATCGAAGGGGAAGTTTGGGTGCGCCACAGCACCTTATCGGATCAGGACTTAAAATACAACAAGATCGCCATATAATGCCAGCAGGCTTAAGCCTGTTGGCTGTAAAATCTCGCAAATTCTTTTCGGACCCGCCATGACCGCTGCCCTGCCCAATCTGAACGCCGACCCCCACGGCGACTTGACCGCGGTCTCCCCGCAGATCAAGGCGCAAATCCTGGCGGAGGCGCTTCCCTACATCCGCAATTTCCATGGCAAGACCATCGTCATCAAATACGGCGGCAATGCGATGACCGACGAGCGCCTCAAGCACGGCTTCGCGCGCGACGTCATCCTGCTCAAGCTGGTGGGCATGAATCCGGTGGTGGTGCACGGCGGCGGCCCGCAGATCGACAATGCGCTGAAAAAAATCGGCAAGCAGGGCAGCTTCGTGCAGGGCATGCGCATCACCGACGAAGAGACCATGGAAGTGGTCGAGTGGGTGCTGGGCGGCGAAGTGCAGCAGGACATCGTCATGCTGATCAACCACTACGGCGGCCAGGCCGTGGGCCTGACCGGCAAGGACGGCGGCCTGATCCGCGCGCGCAAGATGGCGATGCCGGACAAGGAAAACCCGGGCGAATTCCTCGACATCGGTTTCGTCGGCGAAATCGACGCGATCAACCCGGCGGTGGTGAAAGCCCTGCAGGACGACGCTTTCATCCCGATCATTTCGCCGATCGGCTTCGGCCAGGATGGCCAGGCCTACAACATCAACGCCGACGTGGTCGCCGGCAAGATCGCCGAAATCCTGAAAGCCGAAAAGCTGATCATGATGACCAACATCGCCGGCGTGCAAGACAAGAAAGGCAATCTCGTGACCGACCTGTCGGCGCGCGAGATCGAGGAGATGTTTGCAGATGGCACGATTTCGGGCGGAATGTTGCCGAAAATTTCATCGGCGCTGGATGCGGCGAAGTCGGGCGTGAACACGGTGCACATCATCGACGGCCGCATCGAGCACTCTTTGCTGCTGGAAGTCTTGACCGAACAGGCTTTTGGCACTATGATCCGGTCGCACTAAAAATTCTGTCGCCCTTTTAGCTCAGTGGTAGAGCACTCCCTTGGTAAGGGAGAGGCCACGTGTTCAATCCACGTAAAGGGCACCACCCCCCCCTCGTTATCCCATCAGTACACGCGCTCCACCGTGACGCCGCGCGCGCGCAGCAATGCCGGTACGCTGTGCTTGCCGACCAAATGCAGCACGCCGATCGCGGCCACGCTGTTGTCTTCGTGCGCCAGCAGCTGCTGCAGCTTGTCGGCGAGCGGGCCGTTGCGCTCTTCCAGCAGCACCTTCTGGATGAACTGGCCGGACAAGGTGCCGTCTTCCTCGGCGCGCGCCGCGATGGCGTCGAGCGCCGCCTTGTCGGCCGTGCGCCAGGCGTCGACGATCTGGCGCATCTCCTCGCGCTGGCGGCCCGATTCGATCATGTCCACGCTCTCTTCCAAAAAGCGCCATTGCTCGGCGTCGCTCAGGCGGTTGAACATCGACAGCTGCGACTCCACCGATTCGAGCGCCACCACCTTCACCTTGGCGGCGCGCGCCATCTCGGCCAGCTTGCCGTCGACCGCGAGGTCGGCGCGGTAGCCCATCGCCGCGAATTCGCCCATCGCCAGCGCGGTAGCCAGCAGCCAGGGCTTGAGCTGGGCCACCGAGGCCGGGTCGATATGGGCCTTGGCCAGCGCACGGTCGAGACGGGTCTTGAACTCGGGCGGGACCGACTTGTAGCCGGCGCTGCCGGGCGCGAACAGGCCGTAGCGCTGCATCGCCAGCGCCATGTCGGCCGGCGCCTGCTGCGGGTCGATCTCCAGCGCCAGCGTGGGCGCGTGGCCGACCGCGTCGGCGATGCGCGGCTCGAGCGGATAGAAGTCGGCCAGGCCCACGTGGATGGTGCCGAACAGGTACAGGGTGTGGCCGCCGCCCGTCACCTTGAACAATGCGCCGCGGTCGGCTGCCCATGCCGGCGGCAGGGTCAAGCAGAACAGGCTGAGGAAGACCACTATAATCTGGCGTCGCATTCTTTTTCCCTTGCTGGTGTCGCGTAGAGCTCCTGTGCCGAATCTTACCTCCTCCCCGCCCTTGTGGCTGTTCGACCTCGATAACACGCTGCACAACGCGTCGCAAGCGATCTTCCCCGCCATCAGCGCGAACATGAATGTGTACCTCGCGCGGGTGCTGGGCGACGGCGCCACGCCGGCCAGCGCGGAGGCGGTCAGCGCCACCCGCCACCGCTACTGGAAGCGCTACGGCGCGACCCA
>Ga0193702_1000411_pt1 | contig 14979 bp, 11 predicted proteins | sample U3a1metaG_FD_143060 | JGI IMG/M metagenome (GOLD analysis project Ga0193702, IMG submission 143060) | Soil microbial communities from a riparian zone of the East river system, Colorado, United States - U3a1 | ecosystem: Environmental > Terrestrial > Soil > Riparian zone | place: USA: East River... | reverse complement strand
TCCATGCCACACCAGCCCTGTACAATGGTAAACTATATTTTGGCAGCTGGGATACTTATTTTTATGCGGTTGATGCCAATACCGGCAAACAGCTTTGGAAGTTTAAAACCGGTGATCATCCTGTTATTCATTTGCTGGAAGGGATACAGGGTTCGGCAGCATGCAGCGATGGGATGGTTTATTTTGGCGCAAGGGACAGCTATTTGTATGCGCTTAATGCAAACACCGGCAAAATGGTTTGGAAATACAGCGCCAATGGTTCATGGATCCTAACCACACCTGCCATACAAAACGGTATTGTTTATACCACCACATCCGATACGTATATTTTTGCAGCTTTAGACGCCAAAACGGGGAAACAGAAGTACAGTTACAAAGGGAATGGCTATCTCTATTCCTCACCTGCGATAGCCGGAAACACAGCTTGCTTTGGCGATTTTACTGGGAAGCTTTCAGCTGTTAACCTTAAATCGGGCAAACTAACCGGCTATTTTACTACAGATGGCAGGAATAAGAATGCCGGTAAAATATTAAAGAAAGATACGCTTGATTATGCCTACAGCTCAACAGGCCAGGATAATGAGTTATACGCTACATCCGTAAAAGTGATGGATCAATTTTATACGCTTGGTCCAATAGTATCATCGCCGGTTATCAGCAAAGGCGTAATTTATTTTGGCAGCGCTGATGGGTATTTATATGCGTTGGGGCTAAAGTGAGCTTGCTGTAAACCACTTTGTTTAAAACCCCATAGGGGTTTAATATTAGTAGAAAAACAATAAAAAAACAAATCCGTGCCATAGGTACGCAACACCTTTAACTGGAGCTATGACCCATCGGGTCTACCCCTTTGTAGAGACACCAGATATATTCTTTTTTGCCTCATAGAGGCTACCCATTGTCTGTTTGAAGGTACTGCGGGTTAAGGGTAGTCTCTATGAGGCAAAACATTTGTTATTATATTTTTCTACAAAGGGGTAGACCCAATGGGTCAGTATTGATTTTTAATGTGTTTGATGCCTAGCAGGTGCCACCAAAAGTGTGAATACCAACAAAGAACTCAAAAAAAATTGTACCGATCTTTGGCCATAAAAAACGAACTTGCCCTTATACTTTTGCTGATGCAAGCGCATCGGTAAAAGCTGCCACTAACGATTGATTATCCGTTTTAAGCAAAGTTTCATTTATCTGCAACTTAATAATACCATCGTGGTTGGCATTCCGTATTATTACTTTGTGTTTTTCATACAGTGCCTGCCTGAATTTTTTAACATCTGTAGCTGCCGTTAATTTAAAATCGAAAATGTTTGAGCCATTTTTTATAGGATTAATGCTGATGCCGGGCAATTTATTCAGCTTTTCAAAAAGATCAGTTGCCTGTACTACAGTTTTCTTAAGGCGTTCTTCCAATCCATCAAGATGATAAAGTGCCATTGCGGCCTTGCTCCAGTTACTATAAACGGTACCACCGTGGATTTTTATCAGGTGTTCCATTTTATCTATCACTGCTTTATCGCCGCAAAGTATCGCACCGCCGTCGGCCCCAAGATATTTGTAAAGTGAAATATAAACCGTGTCGAAGTTTGAAGCATATTCAGCAATGGAGACTCCGCTAACTGCTGCGGCCAAATAAATACGTGCACCATCCATGTGAAGCTTATAGCCATTGCTGCGGCAAAAGGCCGAGATCTTCCTGATCTCTTCAATCGGGACCTGTTGTCCATCGCAGCGTCTCACCGGATTTTCAATAGCTACCGCGCCAATCCCGCTTTTAAAAACTTCGCCTTCATTAACATAATTGATACCTGCTTTAAGATCTTCCAGCGTGAAATAAGCTGCGCCCGGTGCCAGCGGCATTAATCTCTTATTGAAAACAGATTGTGCTGCATCAGCTTCATCCCTATAAATATGGCTGGTGTCCTGTACAAAGATCTTGGTGTTTTCACCGCTGAGCACGGATATAGCCAGTTGGTTGGCCATGGTGCCGGTAGGCATGTAAGTGGCAGCCTCTTTGCTGGTAATTTCCGCAAATCGTTTGGTAAGCCTTGCAAGCGCCCCACCTTGTCCGTATACGTCAGCTTTAATAGCGTCTTTTTGGTTGATCTCCTGGAGCTTTGCCACGTAATCAGCGGGGGCATAATGCACGCCATCGTCGGTAAACGAAATGATCGGATTTGCAGGTTCTTCCTTTTTTACTGCAGTTGTATGCGCGTTCGCAGCAAGGGGTGGTAATAAGGCGGGGAGTAGTGAAAGGCCTGAAAGTTTCAGGAAATTCCTTCTTTTTATCTCTTTCATTGTTAGTGATTTTTCCGGTTATAGTTTTTCTAAGTTAGTATTTATTTCATAAAAAGAGCCTGCCAACGGCACGCTCTTTTCAATAATTTGACGCTGGAAAAACCTATTTAAAATCTTCAGCAGTTACTCCTGTATTTATTTTTACGTCTGTAACAATCATTTCAAAGACCTGATCCTGGCCACCCGCCGACTGGGTTAACGTTTGTTTGTAAGGAAACATTACATTGCCAACTTTGCGGTAATCAGCAAAATCAACTGTTGCATTAACACTTACATTGTTGGTTACTGTAGTGCTTTCGTTTTTCACCAGCAGCTTGCTTTTAACATCATAATATTCGGTTGATGTTTTGCCGGTTGGGTCGGTAACGCTAACCTGGTATGCATCGGCGCCGTTTATTTTCTGGATACCTTTTACAGCCAGTTTAAATGCAGGGTTGGTTAAATAATCAAGCTGCTCGGTTAACGAGGTAAACACTTTCTTTTGTGCTACTTCATCAGCAGTCATATCTTTTTTGTTGCCCATTTGTTGCTGGTAACCTTTATCGCCGTCAAATGTTTCTTTCATCACTGTGTTGCCACCCATGGTAATAGTCATAGTTTCTTTATTAGGCGCCATCTTCTTTTGCAAGACACTCAGCTTCATGCCCTGCATGCTCATATCCATGGTAGTAACACACGAGGTTACTTTTTTCAATTCATCAGCTCCGCCAACGGCATCAATATAACCTTTAATTATATCAGCGGCCTTTACATCAGGTACCGCAGCAGTTTGCGCACCTTCGGTTACCGGGTTGGCATATTTATCGTATAACTTAACAGGGTAGCCACTTTTCTTAAGCCCGTCAAGCATTTGGGCAGCGCCGCCAACTACTACTACGCGGGTATTATCATAGTTGAAATACTTTTGGGCCACACGCAATATATCATCAGCGGTTACAGCATTTACCTTTTGTAGATAGGTTTTGTAAAAATCTGCAGGCAGATTATTTATCAGAATGTTGCTTGCAAATGTTGCCATACGTGCAGGATCTTCCAAACCAAGGGCAAACGAGCCATTGTATAACGCTTTGGCTGTACTCAGTTCTTCGTCCGATACCTTTTCTGTACGGATGCGTTTTATCTCGCTTAAAAATACAGTAACTGCACTGTCAACTTTGGCGTTCCTTACGGAGCCTGAAGCATCAAACGTTTCCTGGTATCTTCCGGAACCTACCTGCGAATAAGCGCCGTAAGTAAACTTATACTTTTCGCGCAGGCTCATAAACAAGCGACTGTCGGCACCGCCGCCTAAAATATAGCTGGCCAGTATAGCCGGGAAATAATCAGGGTTGTTTTTCTTGAGATCAACCAGGTTGATCACGTTGATCTCTGATTGCACAGCGCTTGGCACATCAACCACGTCGATTTCTGTTTTTGCTGGGTTCGGTACTTCAGCAAGCTTTGGTAGCGCAAGCGTGGCGCCTTTCCAGTTGCCTAATACTTCGGTAGCCAAAGCTTTGGCCTCAGCAGGTTTAATATCGCCAATTATGGTTAAATAGCCCCTTGACGGCGTTATGTATTTACTGTAAGCATCTTTAACGTCCTGCAGGGTAAGCGCCTGGATGCCTTCTTCGGTTTCAAATTCGCCACTGGGGTGCGTTTTTCCATAAGCCAATGCGTTGTTAACTCTGGCCGCAATTGCTTTGGCACTTTTTGCTGATGATTTTAAATTTGTTATTTCCTGCGTTTTCAGCTTATCAAATGATTCCTGTGTAAATGCAGGCTCTTTTAAAGCTGTGCCCATAAGAGTAAAGGCATCCTTAAAATAGCGGGTTAAGGCAGATGCATAGCCACCATCAGAACTCAGGTTTACATTTGCGCCCAATTTTTCAACCGATTCATCAAATACAGCTTTTGGCATTGTTCTAGTACCCTCATTGAGCATTGATCCCATCAGGTTTACCGCACCAGCCTTACTGCCTTCGGTTACCGGGCCAACATCAATTAAATAAGTGGCTGTTACCTTTGGCAGGCTATGGTTTTCAACAACCAAAACTGTAATGCCATTTGGCAAGATGTATTTAACCGGATCTTTAATAGTTAAAACAGGTGCGGGACCTGGTTTGGGCTGTTTGGTACGGTCAATTGGTGTTTGTGCCTGTGCATATTGCATTAATAATGCCCCGGCAGCTATCATTATATATTTCTTCATGATCTTTTTCGTGCTATAAATTAATTACTGAGCTTTACCTTTTCCGGGCAAATAATACAATACGAGGCGTTGGCTAGGGTTAAGGTATTTCCTTGCAGCATCCCTGATCTCTTCCCTGGTTATCGACCTTATTTCTTTTAATTCCTCATTAACGTGGCCAGTATCTTTATGATAAAAAGTGTACCCGTTGCTCAGGTTTTCGGCAAGACCCTGCATCCGGGTGTTGGCGCTCACAAAGTTGTTTTCAAACTGATTTTGTAATTTCTGGTATTCCTCAGGGCTTATCAGGTCGGTTTGCAGTTTTTTAATTTCGTCGTCCATATCAGGTAACAGGCTTGCAGGGTCGGCACCGCCGTTTGGCAGTGCGCCAACGATATACATGCCGTAATCTTCAAGTGCATAGTTAAATGCAACTACCTGTAAAGCATTCTTTTTCTCATCAACCATTTTTTTATACATCCTTGAGCTTGCACCGCCTGAAAGTACGGACGAGATCATCTGCATTACTTTTGAATCATGACTGTCGCGGCCCGGCACGCGGTATGCTTCAATCATAAAAGGGATCTGGATATTGGCATCATAAGCGGTATCTGTAACCTGTTTGGTTATTGGGGCTTCTTCAACCTTTTTGTAAACAACATCAGCGCCACGCGGAATATCGCCAAAATATGCTTTAACCAGTTCTTTTGTTTTATCAATATTAATATCGCCGGCAATGGTTAATACCGCATTGTTAGGTACATAGTATTTTTTAAAAAACTCTTTAAATTCATCAAGTTTGGCTGCGTCCAGATCTTTCATTGAGCCAATTACCCCATTGTGGTATGGGTGTGTTGGAAATAAGCCTTCGCTTATGTAAGTAATTAAATTGCCGTAAGGGCGGTTATCAAGGCTTTGGCGTTTTTCTTCTTTTACTACTTCATTCTGAGTTTTTACGCCAACTTCATTGATCACGGGGTGCATCATGCGCTCACTTTCCAGCCACATGCCTGTTTCCAGTTGATTTGATGGGAATACCTCGTAATAAAAGGTTCTGTCTTGCGTAGTGTTGGCGTTATTCTGACCACCGTTGGCCGATACTACCTTCATGAATTCGCCGCGCTTAATGTTTTCGCTGCCTTCAAATAGTAAATGCTCAAAAAAGTGAGCAAAGCCGGTACGGCCAACAGCCTCATTTTTCGATCCTACGTGATACATAACAGTAACAGCTACCACAGGCGCTTTACTGTCATTGTGCAGAACTACGTGCAAGCCATTTGGCAGGTCGTATTCTGTAAATTCTACTTTTTGCGCTTTGGCCTGTAAACCAAAAAGGGATACCGCTGCGAGTGCACAAAAAACGTTTTTCTTTAACTGCATATTGTGAATTTGATTTATTGATAAATGTATTAAATTGTTTTTACATCAGAACTACGTAAACTATCTTATTAGTTAATTTTATTGGATAATTATATGGTTGAAATGTTACAAGAGTGGAATGTTGAAATTAAGAATTTGCTTATAACCTTTCATTCCTGTTTTAAATAATTTTGAAATGCTATTTAAACAGTAAACCTGACTGCCTGGATAATTTTATCACTTTTGAGAGTTTTAAAGCATATTTTTCAACCAATAAATAAAAAATGTAGGCAGATAGAATACTTAATAGTAAGCATCCTAAAAATAATATTAATTTATTGGGAATATATGAACCAAATTTATCAATAAGAATAAAGCTTACAGGAAGATGAATCAGATATAACGAATAAGAAATATCGCCTATAAAACAAAATGGCTGGATCTCTCTTTGGCTTTTATAAAATAAAATAAAGAGCGCTGCCAATAATGGCACAGTGCCACTTTTAATAGAAACTGAAATCATAATATAAACTGCAAGTGCAAACAATATTAATAAACCTCTGGTTTGGCTAATTTTTTTAATGTAGATCATAAAGGCTATAAACCCGATTACAAAATCAGACATATGATCAATAATAATACCCCGAGAGGTTATCTTGCTTAAGATACAAACTATGTTTATCCCAATTAATATAAGTATTGATATGTGGGTCTTGGTACGCATTAAAAAAGGAAAGAAAGCGCCTAAGAGCAAATAGAACTGAAATTCAATTGAAAGCGTCCAGAAAACACTTAAAAACCATCCTGTTCCTTTTACAAACGGTATTAGGTAAAACAAATGTAATAGCAGTGAATTAAAGGTTAGCATTGAAAGCGGCACAACGCCGGTAATAAAAGATAAGGCTATAATACCCCAGTAAGGCGGGTCGATCCTAATACTTCGCCTAAGTAAAAATGTAAAAAAATTCTTCAAAACATAATTTTTCCGATAAAGTGAATAGGGCAAAATAAACCCCGATATAACAAAAAATATAGTTACACATTGCTGTCCGTTGTTAATTAAATTGTCGATAAAGAAATTTACATGAAAGCTACCAAGCATTTGAATATGAACAAAACACACAGCTAATGCCGCTATTGCCCGTAGTAATTTAATACTGATAATTTTGGAATCATTCATGTGTGCAATATATAAAACTATTTATGCGCGTAATTAAATTAAATCCTATCCATCTTCCAGTCTTATACGATTTTTTCGACTTCCTGACAAAACACTCCTAACCAAATCTTCACACTAAAAGCGTTTATTTGCGTTATTATATATTTTATACTGAGAACAGCATTAAATGACACGGTCAACTAAAATAAAGATATTGATACCTTTTGTTATTATCCTTTTTTTGGGTGCTTACGGCCGGCACAGGCATCTTAGTCGTGAGATTGATATCAGCGGCACCCTGAATAGCAAGCAGATGAACGAAATTTCGGGTATTGCAGCATCGCATACAATGCCGGATATTTATTATGTGCATAATGACAGTGGTGATACCAGTCGTTTTTTCGCCATATCGCCCGATGGGAAATTAAAATCAACCATTTATTACGCGGGTGATCAGAAAGCCAAAGGGCACCTGGGCGCATATGATTGTGAGGATATTGCCGTTGGCCCGGGGCCTGGCAGGGATAAAAGTTATGTTTACCTGGGTGATATAGGTGATAATAGTGCAGAGAGGCACTATTTAACCATTTACCGGATGGAAGAAAAAGCAGCCTGGCTAAATAATGAAACCGCTAATGCTGATGCTGTTCCGCTTCATTTAAAATATCCGGATGGCCCAAGGGATGCGGAAACATTAATGATTGACCCGATTGAAAAGCTGATTTATATTGTATCAAAACGGCAGGATTCTGTATCTGTATATACAACGCCCCTAAGTTATAAACCCAACGATACCGTTACATTAACCAGGCGCTGTAAGTTATTTTTTACCGGGCTTAAAGTATTTAAGTGGATAACGGCAGGGGATATATCAATGGATGGCTCACAAATAGTATTGAAAAGCTACGAAAAGGTTTATTACTGGAAACGCAATGGTAATGAGCCTGTTTGGAAAACCCTGCAAACGAAGCCCGAAGAGCCGCTTTATGTTCCTGAAAAGCAAGGTGAGGCAATAGGTTTTACACCGGATGGGAAAGGGTATTATACCACCAGTGAAGGGGTGTATTCGCCGATATACTTTTACAAAACACCGTAGGGCTTTTGTAGAGACGCGATGCATCGCGTCTTTACAATACAAACCGATACGTATTTATTCAATAGTATTTGAATAGCTATTCACGTAATCCCTCGGGGATACTCCGGTGATGCTTTTAAATACATAGTTGAAATTGGTGATGCTGTTAAATCCGCAGCTGTAGGCAATGGTGGCAATGCTTTTAGCGGACCCGTTAACCAGCATTTTGCAGGCCTCGTTCACCCTTACTTTATTTACAAAATTTACTAAAGTATGCCGGGTATGCTTTTTAAAGTACCTGCAAAAGGCAGTAGGTGTAAGGTGCGCCTGCATAGCAACATCCTCCAATGTTAAGGCGCTGCTGTAGTTTTGCATAATGTAGTTATAAACTGATGCTATGCGCATTCCTTCAGGGTCTGTCATGGAGAATGCATAACTGCCTGTTGAAAGGGGCTGCAGGTTATTAGTTGCGCTTAAAACATTCAGCAGTTCAATAAAACTGTATAATTGCTCGGCGCCGCTTGTTTTTTGAAGGGCGATAATCCGCTTAACCATGCCAGGGTACATGCTATCGGGTACTTTAAAACCGCTTGGATTTTGTGCGATAAATGTCTTGACAGTTTTCATCTCCGGCAGGTTAAATAAGGCCGACAACTTGCCAAGTGGATTAAAAAATACCGTTACCGTGCGCACTTCCTTGCCGCTATCCGGCAAAAAATATGCAGGGTCGCTTTTAAACAGATGGGGTAGGTTTGCGCCAATTACATAAATTTCTCCTTCCCTGAAAACATGCATGTTATTACCGGCCAGCAAAGTGCCTTCGCCTTTTTGGATCCAGGTGATCTGCGTTTCGGCATGGCGGTGCAGGTAAGTATAAAAATGCGGCAACACTTCTTCCTGCACAATGATGGAATGATCATGCGGGACAGGAATGGTGAAGGGCAATACTTTCATGAGTGTAAAGTTAATGATTTGTTGAGTCCGAAAGTCAGTAAAGTCCGGAAGTAAAAGCATTAGAGAGCAGAGCATGTGAATTATGGAACACTTATTGTAAGTTTACAGAAAGCTTTGACGACTTTTTAAAAGTTGTAAAAGCTTTTCTGAAAGATTATGAACGTTAAAATTAAAATGGAACTGCTGCAAGCCGACATTACCAAAATAATTGCCGATGCCATAGTAAATGCTGCCAATACCTCGCTGTTAGGCGGTGGGGGAGTTGATGGCGCTATCCACCGTGCGGGCGGACCTGAAATTTTAGAGGAATGCCGCAAAATAGTTGCCCGGCAGGGTGGCTGCAAAACCGGGGAAGCCGTAATAACTACAGCCGGGCGATTGCCGGCAAAATACGTGATCCATACAGTTGGGCCGGTTTGGAATGATGGCAAATATCATGAAGCGGAAAAACTGGCAAATTGTTATAAAAACTCCCTGCAGCTGGCTATTGATAATAACTGCAAAACCATTGCCTTTCCTAATATCAGTACCGGGGTTTACAGGTTCCCAAAAGATGCAGCAGCAAAAATTGCTGTTGATACGGTTAAAGATTTTCTCTCAAAAACAGATCAAATAGAAAAGGTGATGTTTGTTTGTTTTGATGAGGAGAATTATGGGTTGTATGAAGAGCTTTTGAACTAAGATTTGTGGGAATTAGATGATTTTAGGATTGCGCTTTGTTAGCCAGCTATCGGTCTTATAATCCTCTAATCCCATAAATCCTAGTTATACCGGTTTGCGTCAAACAGCTCCGCATTAATAGCGGGTTTCTCTCCGTTAAATGCATCTGCAATTAGTTTACCTGTAGCAGGTGCAAGCCCTAAACCTATCATGGCATGCCCGGTTGCAATAGCCAGGTTTTTATATTTGTTTGATAAGCCGATATAAGGTGAGCAGGGCCTGAAGCCAAACCATACCTCTTTCTGATCAGGCACCGGCAGTTTAAAATCGGGGAAGTATTTTGGTACTGATTCAACAATACCCTTTACCCGGTTCATATTTACCTGTTTATTGATTTTGCCTATCTCCATAGTGCCTCCAAAGCGAATGCCACCATTCATTGGGGTTATGGCTACCCTGGCTTCGCACAATATGGAGGGGATAGTCATTGGTTTAACCGGGTTATTCACCATAAATGAATAGCCTTTACCCGGCATTAACGGCACATTTAACCCGGCCATTTTTGCTATAGCAGGAGACCAGGAGCCACCTGCAATTACATAGCTATCGCCTGTATAAGCAGTATCCTTTGTATTTACTGATGTGATCTTGCCGCCATCATGGTTAATGCTTAAAACTTCTGTATTTCTGTGAATGCGAGCGCCTGCAGCTTCCAAATATTTTACCAGGCCCTTCATTAACTTATTGGGCGACATGTGCGAATCGCAATGATAGTGCACTGCGCCTAAGATATCCAGTTCAAGGTCAGGTTGCAGTTTGCGGGTTTCGGCAGGGGTAAGGTATTGCGCATCCAAACCCAGGTTGGTTGCTTTTTCAACCATATGCAGTTCTTCCTCCTCAACCTTTGGTGACTTAAAAAGCATCAGGATGCCCTTATCCTTCAAGCCAAAATCAATCCCCGAATCTTTTTCAAATTCATGATATAAATTTCTGCTTAATAATGAGATATCCCTTAACCCGCCTGCTGAGCGTTCCACATGCTTCTTAGTGGCGCTTTTTACAAATTTTAATCCCCAGCCTATCAGCTCCCTGTTTAAAGATGGCTTTACATAAAACGGGCTTTTGCTGTTAAACATCCAGCGGATGCCCTGCTCGATCATACCAGGGGAGGCCAGCGGCACAAAGTGACTTGGCGTAACCATTCCCGCATTGCCGAATGAGCAATTATCCGAGAGGTCACCCTGCTCTAAAATATCAACTTCCCAACCCGATTTATGGAGGTAATAAGCTGAAAATAAACCTATAACACCACCGCCAATTATTATTGCTTTCATAAGCCCTTAAAAAATTATAAATAATACACTATGTCATTGCGAGCGAGGAACGAGCGCGGCAACCTCATCGCCTTCCTCAGCACCATGCATCAACATCATGTTAATACCACCCATCACTCAAATCGCTCCACGATGGATTTACTGATAATACCAGATCTGTTTTCTTTTGCCTCGATCCACCTTTTAATTGCTTTTTCTCTTGCAATTGCGTCATGTACCCATTGATATTCCTCGTAATAAACGAGCTTATTGATCTCGTATTTCGAAGTGAACCCATAATAAACTTTGTTTTTACTATTGCCAAACACGATTTTCCAGCTCACTTGTTACACCAACATAAAACGTTGTGTTTGATTTATTGGTGAGGATGTAGACTGAATATTCGTGAGTCTTCATTTAAAGTTAAAGGTTCAAATAAAAATTTGAGAATAGCTACGAGGTTGCTTCGTTCCTCGCAATGACATAAAAAACTTATATCACCTGGAACCCAAACGCATAAGGATCCTCATCGTCTATTTTAATGGTATTGTATCCGTAAACTCTTGCCCAGCCTTCAATGCCCGGGATTATGGCGGGTTTATCACCTATCATCACCTCATCCTCAACGGTGCCGATAAACTGGCTGCCAATGATGCTTTCGTGAATAAATTTATCGCCTTTTTTTAATTTGCCTTTTGCGTGCCATTGCGCCATGCGGGCAGATGTACCGGTGCCGCAAGGGGAACGGTCGATTGCCTTATCGCCATAAAAAACAGCGTTGCGTGCAGTAGCCTCAGGCGAAATGGTTTTGCCTGCCCAAAGGATGTGCGAGCAGCCGTTTATAGTTGGGTTTTGGGGATGAACAAAAGTGTATTTTTCATTGATCCTTTGCCTTAAAACCCGGCTCCATGAGATCAGCTGATCGGCAGTATAATCTTCCAATCCTTTAAAGTTTTGCTGCGGATCAACAATGGCGTAGTAATTACCGCCATAGCTTACGTCAATAGTAAGCATTCCCAGGTCGGGGCACTCAACTTCTAAGTTTTCAGCGGCCAGGTATGAAGCTACGTTGGTTAGTTTAACCGATTTTACTTTGCTGCCTTCCTGTTTGTATTCAATCAGCACCAAACCGGCAGGGGCCTCCATGCGCACTACGCCGGGAGTTTTTGGCATAATCAACCCTTCCTCAATGGCAATGGTGATGGTACCAATAGTGCCATGTCCGCACATGGGCAGGCAGCCGCTGGTTTCAATAAACAACACGGCCACGTCGTTTGCCGGGTCATGAGGCGGGTAAAGGATACTGCCCGACATCATATCATGTCCGCGGGGCTCAAACATCAGCCCTTTGCGGATCCAGTCATATTCCTTTAAAAAATGCTGGCGTTTTTCGCTCATATTATTACCCTGCAGGTTTGGTCCGCCGCCGGCAACCAGTCTTACAGGGTTACCGCAGGTATGTGCATCTATACAGAAGAAAGTTTTACTTGACATGTTTTTTATTTTAGTCTCAAGTCCGGAGTCGAAAGTCTTAAGTCAGAAAACAACCCGACTTAAGACTTTCGACTCCTGGCTTTTGACTTTTATTTAGTCCATTCATTATTAAACAACCGCCAGATTTTTAGCGGGTTGTTGGTCTTTAGTTCGTCGGGCAGCAAATCCTCGCTCCAGTTTTGCCAGCATACAGGGCGCACGAAGCGTTTGATGGATGAAGTGCCTACCGATGTAAACCTGCTATCAGATTTTGCCGGGTAAGGGCCACCATGTTGCATGGCGTTGCCAACCTCAACACCGGTTGGCGGGCCGTTAAGTATTACCCGTCCGGCGCGGTTTGCAAGTTTGTCGGTAATACTGGTGTAAGCAGCGAGCTCATTTCCGTCGGCATAAATAGTGGCGGTTAACTGGCCGTGTAATGAATCAACAACCTGCTCCAATTGCGCGATATCATCGGCCACAATCAGCATGGAGTATGGCCCGAAAATCTCTTCTTTAAATTTATCGTCAGCCAAAAATGCCGAAGCAGTAATTTCAGTTACTATGGCAGCACCCTGGTTTAACTTTTCTGTGTTTAATTTTTCCGATTTTGCGATAACGGTTACAGCATCATCGGCCAGCACGCTTTCAGCCAGTTTACTAAAGTTTTTGCAGATACCCGGTGTAAGCATGGTATCGGAGTTTATACCGGTTATAGCAGTGGCAAGTGCCGCTTTAAACTTATCCAACCCGGTAGACTTTACCGCCAGCAACAAACCCGGCTGTGTGCAAAACTGACCGGCATTATTGGTTATCGGGCCTGCCAGTTTAGCCAGTTCTTCGGGACGGTTTTCAAGTGCCTGCGGAAGCAAAACGATGGGGTTAACGCTACCCATTTCGGCAAATACTGGGATGGGTTCTTTGCGTTCCTGTGCCATTTTTACCAGGGCCATGCCGCCTTTTAACGAGCCTGTAAAGGTTACTATTTTAGTTTTCGGATGTTTTACCAGCGTTTCGCCAACGGCATAACCATCGTCATATAAGATCGAAAAAACACCTTCGGGCATTCCGGTTTTCTCTGCGGCTTTTTTTATTGCTTCGGCCACTAAAGCGCTTGTGCCCGGGTGCGCCGGATGCGCCTTAACTACTACCGGGCAGCCAGCTGCCAAAGCAGCAGCAGTATCGCCCCCGGCAACAGAAAACGCCATGGGGAAATTGCTAGCGCCAAACACCACAGCCGGACCAAGTGGCACCATCATTTTACGAATATCGATGCGGGGCAACGGTTGGCGCTCGGGGATGGCAGTATCTATTATCGCTTCCACCCATGAGCCTTCTTCCAAAACATCAGCAAACATTTTCAGCTGGTTAGTTGTCCGTCCGCGTTCACCCTGCAGCCGTGGCGCGGGTAAGCCGCTTTCTGCTGACGCACGCTCGATAAGTACGTCGCCAATGGCAATAATTTCATCGGCTATGCTGCGTAAAAAAGCCGCTTTTTTGCTTTTGCCGATGTTACGATAAGTTGCAAAAGCCTTGTCAGCCAAAATCATGGCTGCCTCAGCTTCGGCTATGCTGGCAGCATAAAAATCACCTGGCAAATCGACCCCTAAAGAGGGATCAATTGCTTTAAACTTATTGCCTTCTCCGGGTTGATAATTGTACCCTATTAAGTTTCTTGTTTCCATAGTTATACTTATTATAAACGAACCAGACTTACGAAGTTTTAAAAACTTCGTAAGTCTTTTGCGAGGGTTCTTGAGCGGGCGGTCTTGCACAGTTCGCGGTTGCTTCGTTCCTCGCAATGACAAGATGGGCTTATTAACTAAACCCCCGTAACAGCCACTTCAGCTTCAATACCCCAGCTGCCTGCAGGCAATTCAGGGCGATTGGCAATGGCTTTATCAATTATTGATAAAATTCTTTCCCGCTCTTCGCCAACAAGCGCTAAACGCGGCGCTCTTACATTTTCGGTACCCAAGCCGGTTTGTTTTTCGGCAAGTTTAATGTATTGCACCAGCTTAGGGTGAATGTCCAATTCAAGCACAGGTAAAAACCACCTGTAAATTTTTAACGCTTCTTCATTACGGCCTTGTTTTGCCAGGTTAAAGATAGCAACAGTTTCCCTTGGGAAAGCATCAACCAAACCTGCAACCCAACCATCGGCACCCATAAAAATACTTTCCAATGCTAACGTATCAACACCGCACAATAGTTTAAACCTATCGCCAAAACGGTTTATCATTCTTGTTACATTGCTTACATCGCGGGTTGATTCTTTTACCGCCTGGATGTTTTCGTATTTTGAAAGCTCTTCAAACATATCTAACGTAACCTCAATTTTATAATCATAAGGGTTATTATAGATCATGATCGGCAGCGGAGTGCTTTTTGCAACAGTTGCAAAGTACTCAAGGGTTTCCTGCTTATCAGCGAGGTAACGCAATGGCGGCAGCATCATTAAACCATCGGCGCCATATTTTAACGCATTTTCAGCACATAACAGCGCTGCCCTGGTGGTTTG